>WYEB01000264.1_pt1 | contig 19929 bp, 17 predicted proteins | sample 6343061 | NCBI WGS metagenome assembly WYEB01 (sample SAMN13812332, study PRJNA600296) | hot springs metagenome | biome: ENVO:00000051; feature: ENVO:00002007; isolation source: sediment sample from Evening Primrose shelf | place: USA: Yellowstone National Park, Evening Primrose Hot Spring ... | reverse complement strand
TGGGCGAGCGCCCCCACGAGGTGATCCTAGACAACGTCGAGGTCCCCGACTCTAGCGTCGTGGGGAGCGTGGGGGAGGGCTTCAAGGTCGTGGTCAACTCATATGATGACTCGAGGATAATGGTGGCGGCCCAGGCGGTGGGGATAGCGCAGGGCGCGCTCGAGGCGGCGCTCGGCTACTCCGTCCAGAGGCAGGCGTTCGGGAAGCCCATAGCCTCCTTCGAGGGCGTCTCATTCCAGCTAGCGGAGATGCTGGCCGAGGTGGGCGCCGCCAGGCTCCTCACCTACTGGGCCGCGAACATGGCCGAGTCGCACGACCCCCATTTCGTCCTAGCGTCCTCGATGGCGAAGTACTACGCGACCGAGGTGGCGGTCAGGGTGGCGAGGGGCGCGATAAAGATACATGGAGGGGCCGGGGTCGACAGGGACGCGCTCGTGGAGAGGTACCTGAGGGACGCCATTATAACGACGATCTACGAGGGCACGAACGAGGTGCAGAGGCTCACGATAGCCAAGTCGCTGCTCAGGGCGCTCTCCGGCCCCGCGTCCATCGAGCGAGGGCGGCGCAGGTCCCCCGTCCCGCATCCATCGTCCGCGGCGTCCTAGTCGATCCCGCGATCCTTCACTCATGTACACCACTATTCACTATTCGATGGAATGGCGGGCTGTTGCGTGGTTGGTGTTTAGCTGTTAAGTTTATAGGCCTAGTTTTTGTCCATATTATTTGGTCAGTGCCTCTGGAGCTGATGAGCGAGGTCGCCAGGGCGGCCATCGTCGAGTCCGCGCCGTTGCCCAGGAGGGCCTTCAGGGTCCTCGCCGAGCTCGAGCGCATGTGCGGGGACACGGTCGAGCGGCTCGCCCCATACGCCGCGAGCAGCCACATAACCAAGTTCGCCGGGCTCGAGGCCTAGAATTACCGTGGGGTGAGGTCGCTTCACAATAGCTTCCTTCACATTACTCCTACACCGCCCGCCAGGACGCCGCCGGGAGGGCCCACCCCTCCCTCGGGCTGAGGAAGGGGGGCGAGGAGGCCTACCCTGAGGTCAGGGGCGTTCGGTTCCCGTGGATGGGGGCCCGTGCCGCTGGGCCCGACGGCCGCCCATGAGCCCGCGCCGATTGCCCGTGAGGACTGGGCGAGGTGGAGGTCCTATGCGCAATGAATGATCATATAGGAATAGACATCCAGGGATAAACGGGTGCGGGCGGGCTGAGGCCGGGAGTCGTGCAAACGGCTGAGCGTCGTAAACATTTTTAGGAAGCTGCCGCGACGCCGCACGCCGAATTGTCGAGCAACGTCGCGATAGTTGGCGTCGGAATGACCAGGTTTGGAAAGAGGGAGGACGCGGATGTGAAGGAGCTCGGGTTCGAGGCTCTGAAGGCCGCGCTGGAGGACGCGCCGAACGTGTCCCCCAAGGACATAGAAATGCTGCTCACGGGGTATGCCTGGGGATACACCGCCACCAGGAACCCGACGGGGGAGCTGGCCGAGTACGCCCAGCTGAGCCCCATACCGGGGTTCGACGTGCACGCGCAGTGCGCCAGCAGCACCGCTGCCGTCATAACCGGCTGGAGCTTCATAAGGTCCGGATTCGCGAAGGTGGTGGCGGTGGTGGGCGTCCAGAAGATGAGTGAGCTCTCGGGGAGGGAGGTCCAGAGGGTCATGGGGCAATCCGCCGATTCCTCTCTCGAGGCGCCCCTGGGCATGACGATGCCCACGGCGTACGCACTGCGGGCAATTGCATATATGGATAAGTATGGCGCAACGGAGGAGGATCTGGCACTTGTGAGGGTCAAGTCCTCCGAATACGCGTCGAGGAATCCCTTTGCGATGTTCAGGCAGAAGTTCACGACGGAGGACGTCATGAAGTCCAGGCCCATCAGTTATCCCCTCAAGCTGCTGGACTGCGCCGCCAACGCCGACGGGGCCGCCGCGGTCATACTCGCATCCGAGGAGGTGGCGACGAAAATCACCGACACGCCCGTGTGGATAAAGGGCGTGGGCCTGGCCACGGGCCAGCAGACGGTCAGGGGGGTTCCCGATCTCACGACGTTCACGCCGACCGTGGAGGCCACCCGCATGGCGTACAGGAACGCCGGGGTGGAGCCGTCCCAGGTCCAGGTGGCGGAGACCCACGACTGCTTCACGATATCGGAGATCCTGGACTACGAGGACATGGGGTTCTTCCCGAGGGGGGAGGGCTACAGGGCGATAAGGGAGGGCCAGACGTATGTGGGGGGCAGGGTGGCGGTCAACGTCAGCGGGGGGCTCCTGGGAAGGGGCCATCCGGTGGGGGCCACGGGGGCGGCCCAGATATTCGCAATAACCAGGTGGCTCAGGGGCGACGCCGTCGGGGATATACGCGTGCCGGCCGAGCTGGGCGTGGCGTACACCAGGGGCGGCGTGGGCACGTACGGCGCGGCGGTCGTGCTCTCCAGGAGGCGCTAGCGATGACCGAGATAGAGAAATTCGGCCACTTCGCGTTCATAAGGCACAGCGGCATCTCCAAGTACGTGGAGGCCCTGGAGCAGGGGAAGTTGACCGCGACCAGGTGCAGGAAATGCGGGAGCGTGTACTTCCCGCCGAGGAAGTTCTGCCCGAAGTGCCTCGCGGACGACATGGAATGGATCGAGTACGAGCAGGCCGGCGAGGGGAGGCTCCTGAGCTACTCGATACTCTACCTGGCTGTGGCCGGATTCGACGAGAAGGAGTTCCCCGCGCCCGTGGGGGTCGCGCAGTTCCCCGATGGGAACCGCGTGTACGCGAGGATAGAGGGGGTCGCGCCCGACTCCCTGCGCGTCGGGATGCGCGTGAAGCTAGTCCCGAAGGCCCTCCCAGACGGCAGGGTAACGCACGTACTGCAGCCGGCCTGAGCAGCCCGGACATCGATTGCGGCAGGAATCTATGCGAATTGAACTAGTTCCGCGAATTAACTGGGCGATCCCTTTCCATCGGTTCCCGTTCAGCGGGGCACGGGGCCTCGGGTCGCCGCACGGCGCCCTACTTCAGCTCCGTGCTCCAGACCTTCTCCCAGTACGCGTTCACCCTGGCCTGGTACTCCTTCAGCAGGTCGTCGTGTTTGCCGTCGAACAGGTGCGCGAAGCGCCTCTGGGTCCTCAGGTACTCCTCCACCGGCTTCAGGCTCCTGGGTATGTACGTGTGCCGGACCTCCCCGTATACCGCCTCCTTCAGGGGCCAAATGCCGGTCTCAACGGCCAGCTTGTCTATCTTCACCGTCATCTGCGGGTCGGAGCCCCAGCCGGTCGGGCACACGCCGAGCGCGAGGAACAGCTTCGGGCCCTTGAACCTGGCGGCCTTCTCGAACTTCCTGAGGAGGTCCACGGGCTTCGACGCCGCGACGGTGGCTATGTAGGGCACCCCGTGCGCCCTCCATATCTCGAATAAGTCCTTCTTCCAGAAGGTGTTCCCGGGGACCCTGTCGGTCGCCTCGCTCGTGGTGGTCCTTGAGAGGAACGGGGTGGCCGATGAGTACTGGAACCCGGTGTTGCCGTACGCCTCGTTGTCGTAGACGAAGTAGTAGTGATCCAGCTGCCTGTGCAGGGCCCCGGAGCTCGACTGGAGGCCTATGTCGTACGCCGCGCCGTCGCCCACCACGACCAGCACCTTCGTGTCCTCCGGCAGGTTGACGCCCTTGGACCTCAGCACCTTTATCGCGTCCACGATTCCCTGCGCCGTCGCGGGGGCCGCCACGAACGACGTGAACACGAAGGGCAACTTCAGCGAGGAGTAAGGATATATGGCGAAGAGCGCCACGCATCCCGGCACGTTGACCACTATCGTGTGGGGCCCCAGCGCCTTGAGGGCGAGCCTGAGCGCGAGCTGGGCGCCGCAGCCGGCGCAGAGCGGGGTGCCGGGCGCCATGTATTCCTCCTTCGGAATGTCCTTGAGGGTCCTGTACCTGGTCGGCTCGGAGCTCATTCGGATATCACCTCCTCCCCCAGGGTCAGCTTGAGCGCGCGGGCCAGGCGCCTGCGGTCCTCCTCGCTGAAGAGCCAGTTGGGATTGCGGGGCTCCTCGCCGCTGGCCACCGCGTCCTTCAGCCTCTCCAGCATGTACCTGACGGCGTCGAACGATATCTCGGCGCCGCCCAGCCCCCCTATGAACGACATGAGCACCCTGGGCCTCTCCTTCGCGTGGTACAGGGCCTCGGCCAGCTCCGTGTAGATGACGCCGCCCTTCCCCAGGCTTATGTTCTGGTCGAACACGGCGACGCCCTTGAGGCCGGACAGCGCGTCCACGAACTCATCCCTCGGGAAGGGCCTGAACATCCTGATCCTGACCATCCCGACCCTCTCGCCCCTCTCGCGCAGCCTCCTGACGGCTCCCCTTATTATCGTGGAGTAGGAGCCCGTGGACACTATCGCGTAATCCGCGTCGTCCAGCATGTAGCGCTCTATCGGCTCATACCTCCTGCCTATTATCCTCTCGAAGTCGGCGGCGGCCTCGTAGAAGACCTCCCGCGCGCGCTCCTGGGCCTTCTGGAGCTGCTCCTTGAAGTACATGTAGGCGTAGCCATCGACGATCGTGGGGGCGTACGCGACGGGGTTCGAGAAGTCGACGACCGGATAGGGGCGGTTGTACTTCGGGAGGAAGTCCCTCACGAGCTCCTTGTCCGGCACGTCGACAGGCTCCCTCCCGAACGATATCAGGAAGCCGTCCATGTTGACGGCCACCGGGAGCATCACGCGCCTGTCCTCCCCTATCCTGTAGGCCATCGGCACGAAGTCCAGCACCTCCTGGCAAGTCTCGGCGTGCAGCTGAAGGAAGCCCGTGTCCCTGATGCCCATTATATCGCCGTGCTCCACCTGGAGTATCATCGGCATCCCCAGGCCCCTGGCGACGTTCACGAACACCACCGGGGCCCTCCAGCCCGCAATCGCGTACAGCATCTCGATGGCGAACATGAGCCCCTGGCTCGACGTCGACGTGAACGCCCTGACGCCGGACAGGGAGGCGGCCCCCACCCCGGCGAACATGCTGTGCTCCGACTCGTAGTTCGTGTAGACGGCGTTCATCGCCCCCTCGGCCACCCACTTCGAGAGGAGCTCGACCACCTCCGACTGGGGCGTTATGGGGTAGCCCCCTATGTACTCGACCTCGGAGATCCTGGCCCCCCAGGCTGCCGACGCGTTGCCGGTCAGCATCCTCTTCATGCTACACGACCCCTCCACTCGCGACCTTCTCGGCCAGCCCCTCCTCCTCCACCGTGATCGCCCCCTTCACCGGGCACTCGTTGTAGCATATCAGACAGCCCTTGCAGTGATCGTAGTCTATGACCGGCCTGTTGTCGGGGCCGGCGAGCGTTATGGCGGCCTCTGGGCAGTAATCGAAGCAGACGCCGCACCTGGTGCACTTGGAGTAGTCTATGACCGGCCTGGATACGCGCCAGCTCCCGGTCATCTTCTCCACGCCGTTGCCCACGTTCCTTATGAGCCCGATGGAGACCTCCGGCGGCTGCCATCCGAGCTCCACGGCCCTGAACTGCTGCAGCTCCTCCGTCGGGAGGGGCTCCACGGGGACCCTGGGGGTCCCCTCGAAGCACTCCAGGGCTAGCTTCACGTTCAGGTCTATCTCCCTCTCCTTCAGTCCTATGTCCTCCATCTCTATCTTCACCGCCTCCTCGAGCGATTGCCTCGATATGGGGAGCAGCTTCACAACGGCCCCGGCGACCCCCGAGCTCAGGACCGCGCGCCCGAGCAGCCGGATGGCGGCCCTCGTCACGTCGTAGTTCGTGAGGCGCGTCAGATCGCCCACGCGTATGCCGTCCAGGGTCGGTATATTCACGAACGCCGCGGTGGACTGCCTGGCGCCGTCGAGCACGTTGGCCCTTGGATCCCCTATGAGCGTGGGGTCCGCGATGGCTATGATGTCCGGCGACCACACGTAACCGCGCTCGGCTATCTCCTCGTCCGATATCCTGAGGAACGATGCTACCGGGGCGCCCCTCCTCTCGGGCCCGTACATCGGCGAATCCTGGGCCCTGAAGCCCTCCAGGAAGGCGGCGGTCCCCACCACGCGGCCGGCGGTCTTCATCGCCTGTCCCCCCCTTCCGTGGAGGCGTACCCTGATTATCATCGGAGGGCGCCGATCGTGGAAAAATATAAAGGTTTCTTATTATTTGTGCGGCCGTGCAGTTTAGCAAATTTAACATGAAATCACCGTCCTATGATAAAACTGATCCATGCGATGAGTTGCTCGCGAATAACCCCATCCGGCGATATTCCTGAGGGCATGCGACACGATGATGATCCGTTTAAAGGACCCCCGTTGGGCCTCATATGTCCGCTCATCGCACGGCTAAACCGTTCAAATCGATGATATTTTCAGCACATTTTGCGGAAGAGCGAGCATATTACTCTACATAACCACTATTAATCATAATTTATATAAAAAATAAAAATGAGCTGGCGGATCGCGTCACGGGAATATCGTGAACTGCGGGCTCGCGGTGGCGTACTGCGACGGCCAGACGACCTGCTCGTACGTCGAGCTGGACGTCGAGTTCCAGAACGCCTCGATTATCACCAGCTGGACAGACACCTCGTGGTAGCTGTTGAACAGGGTCCCGCTCGGGCCGGGCGAGATGATCCAGGTCAGCTGCGGGGGCGGCGACATCGTTGCCAGGGCGTGTATCACGGCTGTGTTCTGGGTGGTCCCCGCGTCCTTCAGCGCGTAGGCCGCGACCCAGACCGCGTCGTACCCGGAGGAGCCCACGAGCCCGACGTGCTGTCCGGTCTCGGCGAAGTACTCGCTCCTGAAGGCGGCCCACTTCGCGTTTATTTCCGCGTTGTTGGTGTTAGCGAACACCGGGAGGTTCGTGCTTATGAAGCTGCCCGCGGCGTACTGTCCGGCTGCGCTGTAGTAGGACGGGTCGTCGACTATGCCGGGGGTCGGCCCCATGACCACCCCCTTGAGGGCCGAGATCGAGGCTGCCTGCTGCACGAGCGCGGCCTGCTCCTTGGGCCACGTGGCCAGCACGATCACGTTGGGGCTCTCGGTCGCCACCTTGCTCAGTATGCTCTGGAACTGGGTGGTGCCGAACGGATACCACTCCACATCGACTATCTGTATCTGGTTCTGCCATCCGTTCTTGTATATCGTGTAGTTGAAGCCCCACAGGGTATTCTGCCCGTACTCGGTGTTCTGCCCTATGAAGACAACCCTCAGCGGCCCGCTGGTGCTCTGCCCCTGGGAGCTCTGTATCTGGTCCTTGTACTGATGCAGGAACTCGGCATCGGATGCGCCGAAGTTGATCCCGGTGGGCTGGTAGTGGAATATCATCGACTTCGCGGGATCGAAGTTCGTGAGGTTCGGGGTCCTGGTCACGAGCGGCGAGGAACATATGGCTATCGTCGGCTCGTTGTACTGCTCTATTATGGGTATCTGGGCTACAGCTATCACGCTGCCGATGTCGTTTATCACCACTGCCGCGTGATAGTTGGTTATCAGCGTGGAGAGGGCCGTCGGTCCATTGGCCGGGCTGGACTGGTCGTCCTGCCACACGAGGTTTATCGTGTAGTTGCCCGGCCCGTTCGGCCCGTTCGCCAAGTAGATACCTCCATGCGAGTTTATCTGCGACGCGGCGAGCTGTGCCCCCCAAAGGATCTCCTCGCCCACGGGCCCGAGGGATCCGGTGAGCGACTGCGCGAGCCCGATCGTCACCTGCCCGACTATCGCGTGCGTCGGCGTCGGGGTGGGAGTGGGCGTGGGCGTCGGAGTCGGAGTGGGTGTCGGGGTTGGCGGAGGGGGCGGAGGGGGCCTGGTGACGTACCAAGCGGCCACCCCGCCGACCACCGCGACCACTATCACGACGGCTATTATGGTCCAGAGCGCGGCCCTGGAGATGGCGCTTCTTCTCATCTTCATCACCTATCGGACAGTAGTACAATATAAATGTTATCTTACAGAATGTAGATAGCTGTATGATAAATGTAACGTATGGGGTTATTCGCGGGCAACTCGTTGCACGGATCCGTTTTCGATAGCAGGGTTTATTCACACTGGGCTGACCGCGCGCAGTACGGCAGGGCCCCGATCCGCGTCGATGGCGCGCGGACGCCTGCAGCTGGGCGGGGGTCGAGCGCCGGCACTATGCCCGCGGGGCGCGCGATCCGGCGCGCCAGGGAGGGGACCTGTGAGCCTGAGTTTACGGGGGCCGCCGCACGGTGTTAAAAGCTTAAATATAACCATGGGGACTGCGCGTCGGAATGGATCTCGGATTACGCGATAAAGTCGTGATAGTTGCCGGTGGAGCGTCCAATATAGGGGAAGGAATCGTATACGAGTTCGCGAGGGAAGGCGCTAAGGTCGTGATATTAGATATAGATGACGTCAAGGCCAGCGAGGTGGCCAGGAGGGCCGCCGAGATCACCCCGGGCGCTATCGCCTATAGGTGCGACGTCACGGACCTTGAACAGGTTAAGAGTAGGGTGAAGGAGGTTGTCGATAGATTCTCCAGGGTGGACGTGCTGGTGAACAGCGTGGGTTGGGAGAAGGTGGCGCTCTTCCTCGAGGAGGATCCGCGCTTCTGGGACAGGAAAATAGACCTCAACTTCAGGGGGATGCTCAACACCACGAGGGCAGTCCTCGAATACATGGTGAAGCAGAGGGGAGGCGTGATAATCAACCTGGGATCCGACGCCGGGCGCGTCGGCGAGGCCAGGGAGGCCGTTTATTCGGGCCTCAAGGCCGGCGTGATAGGCTTCTCGAAGGCGCTGGCCAAGGAGGTCGGCAGGTACAACGTGCGCGTGAACGTTGTGGTCCCCGCGCTGACGTTCCCGAAGGACGTGGAGAAGGGCTTCAGCTCCCACAGCATGTGGATGGAGAAGGAGATGCGCGAGTATCTATCCCCGGAGATGCTCGAGAGGATCAAGAGGGCCTATCCGCTGGGGAGGCTCGGGACCCCGGAGGATATAGCGCCCGTTGTGGTGTTCCTGGCCTCGGAGAAGGCCGGCTTCATAACCGGGCAGGCGATACCGGTGAACGGCGGTTATTCCACCTGCTAGCCCTGCTCAGGAGGACCCCTTTATCTCCCCCAGCATCTCGAGGCACCTGGTGAATGTCGGTCCCACGCCGCACCTGTACACCATCTCCATGCAGCCCATCTCCTCGCAGAGGATCACGGCCTGCCCGAGCAGGAAGGGCGCCGCGTTTATCTCTGTGGAGAGCTGATTCATGAGCAGGCGCAGCATTGTGCCTATGAGGCACCTGGAGATGCACGCGGTATCCTTACCGCAGCCGTCGCAGGTATAATCGCCGGATGCCAACGCGCCCCTCGCCGACACGAACTCGACAGCGATCTCCGATCCCATCTCCAAGACCTTGGCAATGAGCTCGCTGCCGTCCTTGCCGTAGAGATCCTCGCCGCCCGTATACGCGCGGCCGCACCCGTCTCTCCCTCCAACGCAGACATCGTAACCGTCCTTCTTAAAACGCTCGGAGATCTCCGCCGCGAGGGCGTTCAAGGATCCCTCATCGCCGCGAAACCTCAGCCTGAGCGTGACAGGCCAAGGCTTATTGTCCCACAGCAGATGCCAGCTCGTGATGGATTTCCCGCGCTCGGCCCTCAACCTCCCGGCGACCTCCAAGAGGACGCTGCGCCGCCTCTCCACGTCGACTCCTGATAGGTTCACGTAAAGTTCAGCCCACATGGCCGCATCCCCCCATCTCGTTACGTGTATAAGCGCGTTGCCCCGGGATAGGATTTGCTGCCAGTGGACCGGGAACCCGTGCGCGGGCTTCCTCGGCGTCGGGGCCCATCCCGCGTAGGCGCACGCAGTATCTGAATCGAATAAGCCATCGCATGGGCGGCGTAGCCGGGGCTTCGCGACGACATCGCATGGGCGCGCAGGATATGGCCGCGCGCCTCCCAATATCACCGGGGATGTGGGGCGCGGCCGGCCCATCACCACATCTGACACGGTCCAAACGCATTTACCCCGGGAATCCGCGGCCGCGTATGGACTCTTCCGCTGGACCTACGGCGGCGTCACCGCGCACGTGGGCCCCCGGCCGTCGAGGCGCTCCGGGAATACGCGTCGGGCGTCGGGAGGGCCGGCGCTGGTCGCCGGGAAGTTCGTCGACCAGCGCGAGCGGAGTCCTTGCCGACATGCAGGGGGATACCCAACGGCTCGGGGACTGGATGTCACGATCGGCGCTCGACCGTCCTCTCCCAGCCCGCCCGCGCGCGGAGTCGATCCTGGACAGGACGCACCCCGCGACCTCTACCACGTGCGATCCAGCCTGCCCGTAGAGGAAGCTCAGGGTGTGCACGTCACACCCACCGCATATCCAGCGGGCTGTGTAGCACGCGCTGTCCGGCCCCCGCTGACGGCCGCGACCACCCCGCACGGCATCGCCGCGGCGGCTCCATGCGTCCCTCCCGGCCGGAGCGCCGAAGGGTCCGGCGGAGGTCCTCCCTCTCGGATTCAACTTCATCGATAGGCTTAGGGCAAAGGAACCCCTTAACCCCGATAACTTAAAAAGCGGGGGGCCTGCGGCACGATTCGGATTGAGCATCGGTCAGACCCTGGTGAACTACGCGGTCAAGGACGGCATAGCATTCATAAATTTAAACAATCCTCCACTTAATATACTCAATATTAAGCTCATGAACGAGCTGAGCGCGGCGCTGGACAGGGCCTCGAACGACGCGTCGGTCAGGGCCGTCGTAGTGGGCACGGCCATAGAGAGGGCCTTCAGCGCGGGGGCGGACGTGAAGGAGCATTTCCCCGACAAAGCTCCAGGGATGCTGGACGCTTTCACGGGCCTGATAGAAAAGGTGCTCTTCTTCGACAAACCGACTGTGGCCGCCGTGAAGGGCGCGTGCCTCGGTGGGGGGTTTGAGCTTGCCATCGCGTTCGACTTCTTGGTGTCCGGCGAATCGGCGTTCTTCGGAACGCCCGAGATCAGGCTGGGCGCGATGCCGCCCATAGCAGCCGTTCTACTTCCGAGGATCGTCGGCGTCAGAAGGGCGCTCCGGGTTGTCCTGCTCGGCGAGAACTTCCCGGCGTCCGAGGCGGAAAGGATGGGCATATTGACAAAGGTCGTGCCGGACGCCGAGGTCGACGCAGAGGCGGAAAGGCTCGCGAGATCCGCGTCCGAGATAAGCCTCTCCACGATAAGGATAGTCAAGAAAGCGTTCTGGGGAGCCCTCGGATCGAATATCGGCGATGGATTCGAGCTGACGAATAATATCTACAAGGAAGAGCTGCTGAAAACCGAGGACGGAGTTGAAGGCCTGAAGGCGTTCCTGGAGAAGAGGAAGCCCGTCTGGAAGGATCGCTGAGCGACCGCGCCATCCGGCCGGACATCGTGATCACAGCGGGAAGGCGATCGCCCCCACCGGACCGGCGCCGAAGCAGCCGTCGCCGGCCTCCGGATTCGCGCCAGATCTCAATTTTTCTATAATATCTTCATATATAGCAAATTAACAAAATCGGATGATTCCAAGGCGGGAATCAGTTCCATTCACGACCGCGCGGATGACCACCCTTATTAACTGCAGGGGGGTTCCCGCCCGACGTGGACGAGCCGGACGCAAGATCCATCGTGGATCGCGCGATGTCCCGCGGCAGCCCGATGCTCCTCGAGGACGAGTCGAAGCGCCTCTGCGCCCTCTACGGGATAGGGACGCCGTCCTTCCGGGTCGCCGTGGACGCGGATGAGGCCGTGGAATCCGCGAGGGCCATAGGGTATCCGGTGGTGATGAAGGTGCTCTCTCCCCAGATAGTCCACAAAACGGACGTGGGAGGCGTGGCGCTCGATCTGAAGCGCGACGAGGACGTCCGCGAGGCCTACGATCGCATCGTGCGTTCGGTCAGGAACGCTAGGCCCGACGCCGAGATAGTGGGCGTCCTCGTGGAGCGCCAGCTCCCCCCGTCCATCGAGGTGATAGTGGGCGCGACGGTGGATAGGAAGTTCGGCCCCGTGCTGATGTTCGGGATGGGGGGCACGCTTGCGGAGCTCCTGAGGGACGTCACGTTCCGGCTGATCCCCGTGGACGAGGATGACGCGCGGGCGATGGTCGAGGAGGTGAGGGGAAGCGAGGTCCTGATGGGCCTCAGGGGGCGTCCCCCGCTGGACATCGACGCGCTGATCGGGGTGCTCCTCTCCACCTCCAGGATGATGCTCGAGAACCCGGAGATATCCGGCGTGGACCTGAACCCGGTGATCGTGTACGAGAGGGGCGCGGTCGCCGTAGACGCGAAGGTATTCCTGGGGCCGCCCCGCCCGACGCAGGGGGAGGGCGTCCGGCGGCCCCAGCCGTGAACAGACGGCGCGCGATCGGCCGACCCTCAGCCGAAGATGATGGACTCGGCCAGCGTCTCGAGCGTCATCCTGGCGTTCTCAAATGTAGTCTCGGACTCCTCGTACTCCAGCTTGACGTAGGGCACGTGCATCCTATCCAGCGCCAGCTTGCGTATCACGAAGTCGTAGAGCGCGGGCTCGCAGAACTTGGGCACCAGGAAGAGCACTGCGTCTATCCTCAGGTCCTTTACGAGCTCCGCTATGTGCTGCTGCTTGTCTATGAGCGGGTGGTATCTGGTGGTCAACGGCCTCAGGTTGTCCGTGTACGCCTTGACGAGCGCCATGAGGGGATCCTCCTCGGCCTCGTTCACCCGGCCTATCCATCTGGGGCCGATTATCGCCTCGTCGTACACCAGGTAGGCCGCGTCCTCCATGGCCCTCATGAGGGGCAGCGCCGGTTGCTCGCAGAAATCGCCCAGCACGAGCACGCGTATCTTGTCCTGCTGCTTGCGGTCGCGCTTCTCCACCTCGCCGAGGAACGACCTCATCTTCTCCACGTAGAGCTCCACCGGCAGCAGCTGGCCCGCCCTCAGCGCGTAGTAGTACTCGTCGTAGGGCAGCAGCCAGGGCCTCTCGATCCTCAGCTGCTCCATCCTGTGCTGCAGCTCCCATTTCTCGTTGTAGAGGGCTATGCTGCGCCTCAGCGCCTCCATGTCCAGCTTCCTGCCGGAGATCGGCTCCAGCTTCTCGACGAGCCTGCCGTACTCGGCGTACAGGTAATCCTTGGCGTGCGGCACCGCGTTGTTTATCGGCATGTGGAGGTAGACCACGGTCTTGTCCGGCTTATTCCTCTTGATTATGCCGGACAGGTTGCGCGCGACGTCGCAGATGTTCGTGAAGGCCAGCGCGTCGAAGTGGTCGAGGTGCCCGGTGGCGGCGAGCTCGAACGTGCTCCTGCTTATGGAGCACACGAACGACTGCGTGTGCGCGGTGGCCTTCTCCAGCTCGATGTAGCCGGACGCGCCGAGTATGTTCACCGGCAGGAATCCCAGGGAATGGGCTATCGGCTCCGGGAAGTACACTGGGAAGTACCCCAGCAGCCGCCCCCCGGTCTCCTCCTTCCACCTCCTCTGCCAGCTGAAGTCCACGTAGGAGTCCTCCGTGACCTCCCTGAACAGCTCCAGGGGTTCCTTCGATGCCGCATCCTCGAGGAGCGTCATTGTGCGATCACCGCCCTCTTCTGGAGCCTCCTGTAGCCCAGGTACGCCGCCCCGACGGCGTTCGCGAACACGAGATCGCGCGACGTGTTCACGTGCACCTTCAGGAACCTCTCCAGCGCCAGCGGGAAGGCCGCGTTCATGTTCATCCCGCCGACCAGCGTGACCTCGGGCGTCAGGCCGACCTGCTTGATCGGCGCGACGACCCTCCCGGCGACCGACATCACGGCCCCCATCATTATGTCCTCTATCGGTATGTTCTTGGTGACCAGGTTTATGACCTCCGTCTCCGCCAGCACCGAACAGACCGTGGATATCATGACCGGCTTCTGGGACTTCAGGGCCAGCTCCTCGAGCTGGGAGAGGTCTATCCCCCCGTAGAAGGATATCCTCTCTAGGAATCCCCCGCCGCCCGCGGCGCACTTATCCGTCACCCTGAACTGGACTACCTTTCCGTTCTCGTCGAGCTTCGCCGTCCTAGTGTTCCCAGCGCCCACGTCGACGACCGTCCTCGTGCCCGGGTAGAAGAACCTGGCGCCCGCGGCGGCCGCCGTGATGTCCGTGGCGTTCGTGTCCCTGAAATCGACCCTGTGGCGGCCGAATCCCGTCGACACCACGTAGCTGACGTCCGACCTGTCGAGCCCCGCGTTCGAGAGCGCGCTCTCGAACGCCTTCCTGGCGGCCCCCAGCGGATCGTACCCGCTCCTCTCCACGAGAGTCACGAGCACGCGCTTTCCGTCCTCCAGGATGGCTACCTTCACGTACCTCGCGCCGACGTCTATCCCCGCGGTTATCACGCGCTCTCGACCTCCCTGGGCGCGCGAGCGGCCGTGGGCATGACAATCTCCTCCTTGCCCGTGAGCCGCTTGATGCCGTAGAGCGCGGCCCCTATCGCGCCCCCGTACATCGTCAGGGGGCTCGTGTTGACCTTCATGTGGAGCAACTCCTCCACCGCCTTGACCATCCCCTTGTTCAGCGACACGCCGCCCTGGAACGTGACCTCGGGCTCCACCCCGACCCTCCTCAGCAGCCCGACCGAGCGGGTCGCGATCCCCAGATAGGCGCCGTAGAGTATGTCCTCAAGGCGCTCTCCGGCGGCGAGGTGCTCCAGCACCTCGGTCTCCGCGAAGACCGTGCAGGTGCTCGTTATCTTCACGGGCCTCTTGGCGTTCAGGGCTATCTCAGACGCCTGCCTAAGATCGAGGCCCAGCGCCCTCGCGGCAGCCTCTATGAACCTGCCCGTCCCCGCCGCGCATTTATCGTTCATCGTGAAATCGATGACCTCCCCCTTATCGTTGATCCTTATCGCCTTGGTGTCCTGTCCCCCCATGTCCAGCACGGTGTGCGTCCTGGGGAACAGGTAGTGCGCTGCCAGCCCGTGGGCGCTGATCTCGGTGACCTGCATGTGGCCGAACGTTATCTGATATCTTCCGTATCCGGTCCCGACCACGTACGCTATGTCGGACTCGCTGAGCCCGGTCTTCTCCAGCAGAGCGTGGTACAGCCTGTTCGCCGATTCGAGTATCCTTATCCCGGTCATCGTTATGTCGGTGGCCACTATCCTCCCGTCTACGTGCATCACCACTCCCTTCGTGTACGTCGACCCGGAATCCACGCCTATCACGTAGCCTTCCTCGCCCATCATTTCACTTCAACCCCTTCCTGAGCGCGAGCGACTCGAAGAACGCGTCGATCCTGTTCCTCATCTGGGCTTCCGAGTAGTACCTGGGATCCACGTGGTCCGACTCGATAATGAGGGTCGGGATGTCCATGCCCACGAAGTACTCCTTGAAGTCGCCCTGTCCCATGGAGAAGGACCTGCAGCTCTTTATTGAGTGTATCACGACGCCGTCCGCCTTGTACGCGTCCACGTAGTACTTCAGGAGGTCGGCCCTCATCAGCATGTTCCAGTTGCAGTACGCGTGTATCATGTACTCGGCTATGGTCTCTATGGGCTTGTCCGGGTTGAAGCGGAAGTAGTCCACGACGCCGGCCACCTTGGGATAGGTGCCCGCGACGCCGCGCGCGTTCCACCTCTTGAAGAGGCTCCACCACTCCTTGTAGTACGGATAATTGGGGACCCCCTCGAAGACCAGCCTGAACTGCTCCTCGGGGGTCGGCCCTATCCCGGCCTCCGCCCTCCTCTGGAGCTCGTCCACCAGGAAGCGGTAGTAGTCGGCGGTGGTCTTATCGCCCCTCGTGAGGGTGATCAGGCTCATATAATATATCGCCTCGAAGTAACCGTCGAGCGGGGTTGGCACCCTCTTCCCCATCTCCAGCGCCATCCTCCAGTGATCCCAGGCGTCGGCCGTGTAGGTCAGTATCTCCCTCAGCTTCTCCTCGCTGTAGCGGATCCCCGTGAGCTGCTCCAGCTGGGATATGACGTTCATGAGCTGATCCGCCACGTACCTTATGTCGTGCCTGGGCACGTAGTGATCCCTCTCGTAATCGCGCACGTAGGGTATGTCGATCGTGAATATCTTCGCGCCGGTCCAGTAGTGGTACTGCTCCCACCAGTGTATGTATATCTGGCAGCCCGAGTACGTGAGGACGGCTATGTCGGGCTTCGGCACGTACCCGAGGGGCGTCTGCCCCGTGCCGATGGGGGGCACGGCGGCGACCCCGGACTTCACGTAGCTGCAGCAGTCGGTGGAGTATCCCTCGTTCTCGGCCGCCAGCATCAGGGGGAGGGCCCCGCCCTTGTACGATATCTGGAGCGAGAAGACCTCTGGATACACGACCGGTATGTCGAACAGCCTCAGTATCTCTATCGGGTTCGCCTCGACGAGCCCGTACGCTATCTTCTTCCCCTTGGCGGCGGCGGCGGCCACATCCTCGAAGTACTTCCTGACCAGCTGGCTCTGCAGCGCAACGGCCTGGTTGTACTCCTTGGGCACCTTGTACTGGGCGGCCTCCTCAGACATTAGCGCCCTTCCCTTTGCCGTGGCTGACATCGCCCTCTCGGGACCCCGAACCCATATATAAGCCTTGGCGGAAAGATATGAAGTATATATTAGGTATATTAGCAATATATGGATCCGATAGCGCACGCGCGGGCGCGGATCGGCCGGGAGCGCCCGGAACCAGCACCAAGTTGGCCGCGTCGTCGCTTATCGCGACCGAGTAGCCCGCTATCCTCCTGAACTCGTTTGCCGCCATGAGGAGCCTCACGGCGGTGCCGAGGTCCCGGACGGTCTCGAACGTCCTCACGCCTATGAGCTCCTCCAGTTCCCTGACGCGCTTCATCCTACGGAGGACCGCGTGGATGCGGCCCACGTCCCTCGACAGGAACATATCGGTGGACGTCGTTATCATCTCCTCCACGACGGAGGACATCCCCTCGAAGTCGGACCTCAGGATGGCGTCGGAAGGCGCCGATTGCAGCTGGGAGGCCAGCCTGGCTATGTGGGTGGAATGGTAGACGATCCTCGACAGATCCCTCACCATGAGCACGTACGCTATCAGCTCGCGGCTGTCGTTTATCCCGCTGGCCACCGCGACCTCCGGATCCCTGGTCCAGAGCGATATCTGGCGTATGACCGCCCTGTACCATCTGTTGACGCCGGTGCCCCTCTCCACGACCTCGCTGGCCAGGCCGCCGTCGCCCTCCATGAACGCCCTGGCCGAGTCCTCGTACACCTTGATCGTGAAGCCCACAATCTTCCTCACCTCGCCGTCCGTCGGGAGCTTCACGATGTCGCTGCTCACCTTCACCCTTATTGTGTAGGCATCCTCGTCCACGATGAACGCCCCGGGCATCTCAAGCAGAAGGGACCTCAGGGAGTGCTTCACGTCCGAGCTTATTATGCCGTCGGATTTTACGACCACCTCGTCGGCGCCCTGCATGTAGTACGTCCACAGCGGGATGGATAGCTCCCGCGGGTCCTCCCGCTCCTTCAGCTGCAGCTGCACCGTCCTTTGGCTGAGTGTATCGGCGGGGAACATCCTCAGCGACGGTCCGTCGTCCATTATTATGATCTCGGAGCCCTTCTTCAGGCCGTGCGCCTCCACCCAGTCCCTGGACAGCGTGATCAGATAGCTGCCATGCCCTATCCTCTGCAGCCTCCTCCTGTAGATCGAGGCGGATCCCACGCTGCTAACAGCGGCCGCTTTATTATATAAAAGTGTTTAGGAATCTGAGGGAAGCTGCAAAACTCCGACCTTCGGGGAGGAGATGCGCGGACTTTTCTTATACAGACAGCGCGCTCACTGGCCGGGCTTCGACAGTTTCGCCCTGAACCTCTCCATCTCGATCTGCCTCAGCTTGTACCTCTGGATCTTGCCGGTGGCGGTCGTGGGCAGGGCATCGACGAACTCGACCCATCCCGGGACCTTGTAGGATGCCTTCAGCTTCTCGCCCGCAAGCCTCAGTATCTCCTCCTCCAGCTCCTTCGACGGCGAATAGCCTGGCCTCAGCTGGACGTAGGCCTTCGGCCTCCCTATGCCGTCGTCGGTGTAGCTCTGCACGACCGCCGCGCCGGCGACCGCCGGGTGGCCCAGGATCGCCTGCTCCACCTCTATTGGCGACACCCAGGCGCCGGCGGACTTTATCAGGTCGTCGGCCCTGCCGGACCACCAGAAGTAGCCGTCCCGATCCACGACGTAGAGGTCCCCCGTGTCTATCCACTCCCCGATTATCGTCGCCTTCGTCTTCTCGTGCTGCTGCCAGTACAGGGCCGCTATGCTGTCGCCCTTTACCAGGAGCCTGCCTGCCTCCCCGACGTCCGCCTCGCTCCCGTCCTCCCTGACGGTCCTGACCTCGTATCCCGGGACCACTAGCCCTGTGCTCCCCGGCTTCACCGGCCTGTCCGTCCTGGGCGATATGAATATGTGCAGTATCTCGGTGGTCCCTATCCCGTCCAGCACGTAGTGCCCCGTGAACTCCCTCCATCCCTCGTTTATCTGGGGCGGCAGCGTCTCCCCCGCGTTGGTGCTCGTCCTGATGGAGGAGAGGTCGTACTTCCCCCCGCTCCTCAGCTCGTCCAGGAGCCTTAGGTACACGAGCGGCGTGCTGAAGAAGCGCGTGACCCTCATCCGCTCGATTATGCGCAGCACCGATTTCGCGTCCGTGGCGCGCCCCGGGAAGAGGACCGTGGAGGCGCCGAACCAGAGGGGGGCGTAGAGGCCGTTCCCGAGCCCGTAGGCGAAGAACAGCTTGGCGGTGGAGAAGAAGACGTCGTCCTCCCCGGGCGCGTGGATGTGCCTGTAGTACGTCTGGACGACGTACGGGATATCGTGCTGGAGATGGACGACGCCCTTCGGCGGCCCCGTGGTCCCGGAGCTGTAGAGCCAGAAGGCGAAGTCGTCCCTGTGCATGGGCTCCGGCTCCACGAAGTCGGGGCCGGAGCGCGCGAGGTCCCGGTAGCCCAGCTGATCGCCCGCGGGTTCCCCGCCGACCACGACCACCCTCCTCAGGTACCTCAGGGATTCCCTCACCTCCTCCAGCAGCGGCATCAGGTCCCTCTCTATGAAGAGGACCTTCGCCCTGGACTGATTTAGCACGTACTTCAGGAACGCAGCGGTCTCGTAGGTGTTTATGGGGACTGGCACCGCCCCTATCCTGAGGGATCCGAGGAAGACCTCGGCCAGCTCGGGCCTGTCGTAGAGCATCGCGACGACCCTGTTCTCCATCTCCACGCCGAGTCCCCTGAGCGCCCCGGCGATCCTGGAAGTCTCGCGGAGCAGATCCGCGTACGTCAGCGCGAGCTTCACCTCCACGTTTCCCTCGGATCCCTCGACGTACGTGACCGCGACCTTGTTCCCCCTGCCCTCCCTGACGTTCCTGTCTATGAGGAGATCGCTCAGGTTGAATTCGGCCGGGATCTCTATCCGGACGTCCTCCCCCCTGACGTGCACCATGGTCTAGTCCCTCGCCAGAATCTGCACGTTCCTCGCGGACAGCGCGATCGCGGTTACGTAGGCGAAGATCCCGAAGAGGTACCTCATCCACTCGACGCCGCCGGCGTAGGTCCCGAGCGCCAGGACGACGATGAACAGCGAGACGAAGGCCGTCACGATTATCCAGTCCCTGTGCTTGACGGCCGGATATCCCATGTACGCTATTAAAGGCAGAAGTGCATAATTATAAATCTGAAATCCTAATCCCGGAGGGCCGAACATGGACCCCAGGGCGCTCGGCACTATCGTGAACACGCCATTCACCCAGAAAAGCGTGGCGCCCAGCAGGAAGGATCCGAAGGTCCCCAGGACGGCCGACGCGTACTTGTCGTTCCACGCCATCAGTATCAGCGCGGCCGTGAATTCGTCGAGGAACCCCACGAAAAGCGCGTACAGGAATCCGCCGATGGCATTCGGGGCGAATAATAGCGCCGTGCCGGAGGCGATCAGCGCGAAAGCGAAGCCGGCGAACCCGAAGACTAGCGGGGCCTCGCTGTGCACCTCATGGTTATTCCTGCTCATGCAGTAATTATGATAAGAGTTGGAA
>WYEB01000261.1_pt1 | contig 20180 bp, 10 predicted proteins | sample 6343061 | NCBI WGS metagenome assembly WYEB01 (sample SAMN13812332, study PRJNA600296) | hot springs metagenome | biome: ENVO:00000051; feature: ENVO:00002007; isolation source: sediment sample from Evening Primrose shelf | place: USA: Yellowstone National Park, Evening Primrose Hot Spring ... | reverse complement strand
TACCGCTCTCCCCGACCACCGCCAGCATCTCCCCCCTCCCCAGCTTGAACGAGACCCCTGAGACAGCGTTGACTACGCCTGTGAGAGTGAAGTACTTGACCCAGAGGTCCTCGACCTCGAGCACAGTGGTCAAACCCCTCACCTCAGCCTAGCACCAGTGATCTTCGAGACACCCTCGCTCACCAGGGCGAAGCCAAGGGCTAGGAGGGTGATGCAGAGGCCTGGGGAGGCCATGAGCCACCATGAGCCGGCTAGTATAAACCCCCTCCCCTTGTAGAGGTCGAATCCCCAGTCTGGTGTCGGGGGCTGGACTGTGAGGCCTATGAAGCTCAAGGCTGCCTCGGTCAGTATCGCGTCAGCGCTGTTCATGCTGAATACAACCATCAGTGTACCCGAGACGAGGGGGGTGATGTGCCTGAAGAGGATCCTCGAGGGAGGCAAGCCCAGAACCCTCGCCTGCTCGATGAACCCCTCGTTCTTGACGCTGAGGACCTGCCCTCTTATCATCCTGAAGTATGTTGGGATGTAGACTACTGCGATCGCCACCGCGGCGTTCACCGGGCTCGGCCCCAGGGCGACCGAGAGGGCTATCGCCAGGACTAGGGATGGGAAGGCGTAGAGGGAGTCCATGACAAAGGACAACACCTTGTCCACGAGGCCCCCGAGGTAGCCGCTGGTCAAGCCTAGGAGGGAGCCGACCACCCCGCTGAAGGCTATGGACATTCCTACTATAGCCAGCACTATCCTAGATCCGTAGACCACCCTGGAGAAGACGTCGCGGCCGAGGTTGTCCGTGCCCATGGGGTGCTCGGGGGATGGGGGCTGGAGGGGCGGGGCCACAGAGTCGACGGGCGAGTAAGGTGCTATGTACTCTGCTAGCGCCGCGAAGGCGAGGAAGACGGCTATTATAGCGAGGCCGGCCGCAATATAGGGGTTCCTCAAGTAGACGGAGAGCTCCACAAGCCTGCACCTCAGTACCTGACCCTCGGGTCTATCAGGGCGTAGACCACGTCCACCACGAGGCTTGTCACTCCGACTATGACCGCGAATATCAGTATGACAGCCTGTATAGCCGTGTAATCCCTGTACATCACTTTGTCCACGAGGTAAGTCCCTATCCCAGGCCAGTTGAACGTCGTCTCAGTCAGCACTGCCCCGCCCATTAGGAGGGCGAACTGGAGGCCTGTGTATGTTACAACGGGTATCAGCACGTGCTTGAACGCGTGCCTGACAACCCTGGACTCCCTCACACCCCTAGCCCTGTAGGCTTCAACCATCTTAGAGCCCATCACTGCCTCCAGGTTGCTTAGGGTGAGCCTTATGTAGGGGCCGGATATGACTAGGCCTAGCGTGAGGGAGGGGAGTATGAGGTGTTGGAGGGCGTCCAAGAGGGCTTTCGGGTTGAGCTCTAGTATGGCGTCTAGCGTGTATATGCCTGTTATAGGCTTGAAGCCCTCTACACTAGACATCCTCCCCCCGCTTGGGAGCAGGTGGAGGTAGCTTGAGAAAACCAGCTGGAGGCCTAGGCCTAGGGCGGGTATGAAGACCACGAAGAGCGTTGAGCCGAGGAGCCTTGTGAAAGCGTTGAAGTACCTGCTACCCCACCTCGCGGCGATGTAGCCTAGGCCCAGGCCTACCGCCAGGCTGACGGCTATAGACCATATGGTAAGCTCGAGCGTCGCCGGCAGCTTGTCGGCTATATCGCTCGCTATAGGCCTCCCCCTGACAACCATGGATAAGCCCATGTCGCCTCTCAGGAAGTTGGCTAGGTACTCGAAGTACTGGACGTAAAGCGGCTTATCCAGCCCGAGCTCGCTCATTATAGCCTTCAGCTGCTCCTCCGGTATGTTCTTCGTGCCCAGGGCCGCGAGCACGGGGTTTCCTGGGAGGATCCTCAGTATTATGAATACGAGGGTGTAGAGTATAAGGACTGATGGTATTATGAGCAGACCCCTGACCGCGATGTACCTCAGCAATCCCACCCGAGTACACCCAGCTCACTTACGTTCACGTACGTGTAGGTGTATGGAAGTTAATCTTTTAAACTTCAGCTCGATTATACCTGTCGGTGGGAGTGTGAGCCGTAGAACCCTGTATTTGATAGCCGCCATCATATTGATCGCGGCTGTGGCGGCTGCATCCTACGTGTACCTTGTTAAGCCCTCTCCAACCCCGACGCAGTCACCCACGGCGACAACCCCACTCTACGCTGAGAGGGTTGTGATAGGTGTTACAGACAAGGTTACAGACCTCGACCCCTCTAACGCCTACGACTTCTTCACATGGGAGGTCTTATCCAACGTCATGGAGGGGCTTGTCAAGTATAAGCCTGGGACAGACCAGATCGTGCCGGGCCTAGCCGTCAACTGGAGTGTCTCGAGCGACGGCTCCACATGGGTTTTCAAGCTAAGGGACAACGCTTACTTCTGCGACGGTCGGAAGGTGACGGCAAGCGATGTAGTGAGGAGTATCAAGAGGGTTATGACCATCCAGGGAGACCCTTCATGGCTTGTCACCGAGTTCGTTGAAGACGTGGTGGCCTTGGACAACTTCACAGTCGAGTTCAAGCTTAAGACCCCCGCCAGCTACTTCCTATCCCTCGTGGCTACACCACCCTACTTCCCCGTCCACCCGAGCTACCCCCCGGATAAGATTGTGAGCGACGCGACCTGGGGTGGCGCGGGCCCCTACTGCATAAGCGACTTCAAGAGGGACGAGTACATTGTCCTCAAGGCCAACCCCTACTACTACGGGGACAAGCCTTTGACTAGGGAGATCGTGATAAAGTTCTACAGGGACGCGACATCCCTCAGGCTCGCCTTGGAGAACGGTGAGGTGGATATTGCGTGGAGGACTCTGAGGCCACAGGACTACACAGCCCTGGCGAGCAACCCCAACTTCGTGGTGGAGAGCATACCCAGCTCCTTCATAAGGTATATTATAGTCAACGTGAACATGCCCCCAGTCGACAACGTGCTCGTGAGGAGGGCTATCGCGGCTGCTTTGAACAGGAGTGAGATAGCTGAGAGAGTCTTCTTCAACACTATGACACCCCTCTACAGCCTCATCCCCATGGGTATGTGGGGCCACATAGACGCCTTCAAGGAAGCCTACGGTGAGGGCCCCAACCTCACCCTGGCTGTCAGCCTCCTCAGGCAGGCGGGGTACAGCGAGGGCAATAAGCTGAGGCTAGAGCTCTGGTACACGCCGACACACTACGGTGACACCGAGGCGGATGTCGCCGCGTTGATCAAGCAGCAGCTGGAGGCGACTGGTTTGATACAGGTTGAGTTGAAGACCGCTGAGTGGGCTACTTACGTCGACAACGCTAGGAACGGGAGGATGATGCTGAGCCTCTTCGGCTGGTACCCCGACTACATTGACCCAGACGACTACACCACACCCTTCCTCATGAGCACTGCGAACAAGTGGACTGGCTCACACTACGCGAACCAGACAGTCGACGACCTGTTGAGGCAGGCCGAGGTCAAGGTGAGCCAGAGCGAGAGGGAGGCGATATACATACAGGTCCAGAGGTTACTGGCCGAGGACGCCCCGTTCATACCACTGCTACAAGGCAACCTAATGGTGGTGCACTCGAAGAGCGTGCACGGGATAGAGATAGGCCCGCCGATGCTCATGCCCTACTACACGATCTACAAGACCACAGGCTGAGACCCTAAACCACAAGCTTTTTCCCCGCGGGTTCAAACCAAACCTCTTTCAACGTGAACCAGGGGGCCACGCGTTTAACCCCATGACACCCTATAAGATCCATGGATATGGGACATGTCCAAGAAAGAGGAGAAGAAGGAGAAACCCAAGAAATCACGCAAGTGTAAATGCTGAGAAGGCGAAGACCGGTAAAGCCTGAGGAAAACTGTTTTTAACTAAACAAGTTCCTAGCTTATTTCGGCTTCAAAGGGGTACCAAGGTTCGGATACTTTTCTCGAGTCAGGTAGATTCCCTGTCGAAGTAGTCAATTTAGCTAGCGGGAAGGAGAAGGGGCCTGGGAGGCCACCCCACCGAGATATGGTGTTCTGGGGGACGCGAAAGCCTCTAGCTTATAGATGTAAGCCCCTGATGCCTAAGAACCTCAATGCTCAAAACTCTACTGCACGATCTACAGAACCACTAGCTAAACCTCACATCAAACTTTTTCCCTCCACACTTTTGGAGAAGAGACTGCTAACATGGTTGCTGGTAAATAAATAGCACCCACCTCAAACCAGAACTTCATGGAGTACATAACATAGGGACACTCAGCCAGTTAGTGGAGTGGATAGTAGGATAAACTTGGAGAACATCATTCATAAAAGGTGAAAGTATTTAAGAGCAGGCCGGTAATAACAAAACTAGGTGCTGGCATTTGCCTAGATGCCCTTACTGCGGTTACGAGGGGGAGTTCGAACTACTTAGAACTTGGAAGTTCAAGTACTACACGGTCTATTACTATGAGTGCCCTAAGTGTAGAGGACTGTTTAGATACTATACTGGTGTATCGCCACGTGGTAAAAGATCAGAGTTCATTATAAGAGTTGGGATTCCTCGGAGGCAGAGTATGGGTGAACCCAAGTGAGCCAGTGCTTTATAGAGTCTCCTTATTTCCCCGTTGACGATGTGAACGAGGCATCCGCTAGAGAGAAGCAGGGTGGGGGTAGACCAGAGTACTGGGAAATGGTGTTTTGGTGGACGCGGAAGCCGTTGGCGAGTGCGAGGGCTGTAGTTGCGGGGGCCGTACTCCCATCAAACATAGACTCAACGAGGTTCAAGACATGGTTGCAACTCAACGCTCCTAAAACTCCTCACAGGCTCAACCCAGTGATACCGAGAGAACTACAAGGCCTCTTCAAGGAGAAGAAGCTGCTAGATCCATTCGCCGGGTTCGGATCAATTCCACTAGAGGCCGTGAGACTAGGTATTGGTGAAGTAGTCGCAGTAGAGCTTCTTCCAGTAGCATATATTTTCCTGAAGGGAGTACTGGAAATTCCGAAGCGGTCTACAGAGAAGGGGATAGCTAATGAACTAGCGAAAGACGTGGAGAGATGGGGCAAGTGGATAGTCGAGGAATTAAGAAGAGACCCTGATATTAGGGAGCTATACGATGAAGACGTGGCAGTATACATAGGCACCTGGGAAGTGGAATGTCCCATTTGCAAGAGGTATACTCCTCTAATCGGCAACTGGTGGCTTGCCCGGGTAAAGAAAAACGAAGTATACACTAGAGTAGCATGGATGAAGCCCATTGTAGATCAAAATGAAGTACGGATTGAAGTAGTGGATCTTAATAGAATCCATGGGGCTACCACTAATGCCAAAGTAGTTACAAGTGAAAAATCCATTGGCGGGGCGGGAATAGAAACCTATACAATCAAGATTGCCGGCAGAGAATACAGAGTACCAGAGCCTAATGTGATTGCGGATGCTGAATATGCAACGTGCCTACTCTGCAACAACTCCATGTTAGACGAAGAAGCTGTAGCCGAGTTGAAGAAACGCGTCGAAGCCGAATTAGCAAAAACCATTAGAATACCAGTGCGTTTCTCAGATACGTTCTATAGACAATTATTAGCGAAGGGAGTAAACAAGATATTTGAGGAATTAAAAGAGAGGGCTAAGAGAGGAGTAGTAGACCAAGATGCAAGAATATATATTCTACTGAAGGAGTCCAAGAAGCTCTCTTCTGCAAAAGAAGTATTAAGCAAGGTATTGAAAGAATTCAGTGAAGAATACCCAGTATTCTACCCCAAGAAAGCACTGCGAGACTGGAACAGAAAGCTGGAAGAATACTTGAACGGCCGGATAACACTAGAAGAACTAAAAACAGCAATGGCTAGACCAAGACTACTAGTAAAAGTGAAAGTGGTGAACAAGCAACTGGTATTCGAGCCTGCAACACGAGAGGACGATGAGAAGTTGTGGAGAGCACTAGAGAAGCTGAGAGCGAAATGGGGAGACCCAGACATTCCCATAGAGCCTATGCCAACTTATGAAAATAGGTCTATATGGGTTATAGGCTACGGCTTTAGCAAGTGGTATCAACTATTTAACCCGAGACAACTCCTAACCCTAGTGAAACTAGTTAAGCTGATACGGGAGGCTGGTAAGAGGGTAGAGGAGGAGAAGCTGAAACAGGGATGGAGTAGGGAGGACGCATACAAATACGCAGAAGCAGTAACAACATATCTAGCGATTGCTTTGCTGAAACACACGGATTACAATACATTAGTAAACATGTGGAATCCCGGTTCTTGGTCGTGGAACAAAGTAGCCCACTCGCTATCCATGAGAGGTATAGCAATGCAATGGAACTGGTGCGATGTACAACCACTAATGGATCTCCCCTTAACATATGTGGGTACACTGGCAAATGTAATTGATGGACTGAAATATCTGGTTAACGCTGTTTCTGGTAGTTCTAGTCGTGTAAGGGTTTTGCTTGATGATGCTTCTGAGCTTTCCAAACTTGAGGGCGAGAAGTTCGATGTGATAGTGACCGATCCGCCTTACAGGGACGATGTGCCCTACGCTGAGCTCAGCGACTTCTACTACGTTCGGTTGAAGAGGGCTTTGAGCGATGTTAGAGAAGAGTCCGGCCTCTTGGAACTTGCACCCAGGTTCTATATGGATGCTTTCTTTGTGAACGGTAGGGAGATCGAGGTTCAGTGGAAGGAATTTAGTATAAAAGAGGTTAGTTATGAAGAGGGTAGGGCTAGGAGCTTTGGTCTGGGCTCTGCCCTAGACCACTATAAGTATCTCATGGCTTCAGCGTTTAATACTATGAACTGGCTCCTCAAAGATGAGGGTCTCCTTGTAACCTATTTTGCTCATACTGATCCCGAGGCGTGGGCCGAGCTTGTGGAGGCTGGCTGGAAACACGGTGGGTTTACTGTTGCTACTGGTTTCCCAGTGGCTACGGAGTCAGCACAGTCAGTTGTTAAACGAGGAAAGCTTTCACTAGATACTAGTATTGTAGTTGTTTGGAGGAAGAGAACGACAGAAGGTCAAGAGGCGTCAATGGATTCGGTTGTAAAAGAGATGTTTAGTGAAGGAGTTGAATGGTCTAAGAAGGTCTATGGTAAACTTTATGGTAGGGACTTATTCTTTACCGTGTTCACCAGGATGCTTTCAGTAGCAACCAAGTATAGTAAGATATATGATAGTAAGGGAGAAGTAGACGCTAAGAGGCTTGTTGAAGAATATGTAACGCCACTAACGGTGAAAGCACTTGTTACAGCGATTAGTGGGGAAAGAGAGGAGGAGGTTATACTCGACAAAGTAGCGTTATTCTATCTTACAACTAAGCTGTTGTACGCTACAAGTGGAGTTCAGGTTAAATCAAAGATCTTAACCCCTGGAGACATCGTTTTACTCTCCCTTGCAACGGGATTGGATAAGAAGGAGCTTCTTGTCAACAAGATCCTCGTGAAAACGAGGGGGAAGGATGAATATAGGTTTATGGAGCCGTTACCTCGAGGACTTGAACCGCTATACTCGGATAGAAAAGGATTTATGGAGTTCCTTGAAAGCAGGGGGCTAAACCCTGTTACGTTATCTGTTAGCAAAGAAGAGGGGGAAGGAAGACGAATAGTCTCGGTGGATGTCCTCCACTTAATGGAGTATGCTGTCACAACGGATAAACCCCAGGAACTCATTAAAACACTCAAGAAGACGTATCCAGAGCTATATGAGAGTGCAGTTAAACTCGCGAAGCTTATTGTAAAAGCGCTTCCAAAGGATCCCGAGACCTCCGTGTGTAACAAGATATTCTTGTATATGGGTGGAGTGTAATGGGAGTCAAAGAACTCCTTAAACCCTTAGACGACGTATTTGACGAAAGCCTAGACCAAGCCATAGCGCCCTCACTCGGAAAAATCTATGGATATATAAAGGGGCTGGAGAAGCCCGAGAGCAAGCTCGATAAATACGTTTTCGACTTATATGGCGACTCAGCAAAGTTCTTCTCTATAACATACATAACGAGCGGCATGGAGAAAGTATTTAACGAGATAATCGAGACACTGGAGAAGGGTTCAAAGGGCCCAATTATACTGCCCTCTCTATTCGGTGGAGGTAAAACACACTTGTTGCTGGCACTACTACACGCATTCCTGAATCCAGAGGCTATTTTATTCGCAGAGCCTAAGACTACAGCGGAGAAATTATACAGTAAACTAAGGAATGTATTGCAGTCGATGAAAATAGATATCGTAGTTATCGACGGTGACTATGAAAAGTACGCTCCAAGCCCGACTAAACCCCTGAATGCCGGGCCCTATACTGTTTACACAATATGGGGGTACATCGCACACTCTCTAGGTAGGTATGATATCGTTAGAAATGACGATGAAAAACAAACCACACCCTCCAAAGACACCTTAGAAAACCTATTCCGAGGTAAACACGTCCTCGTATTAATGGATGAAGTCCTTTCCGGGTATGCCTTAAACCTGGATGACGCACAGCGAAGTAGGCTTCTCGAGTTCTTTAAGAGACTAGCTAGTACACTGCAAGGGAGGAAAATCGCGACAGTCGTAACAATACCTGCTTACTACAGAGAGCAAACAAGCGAAATTGACATAGAGGAACTATATAGAAACATAGCCAACTTCATAATCGGGTTCTTTGAGGCAATGAGAGAGCAGGGGGTAATAACACCGCCAGTGAAATATGCTGAGGAGCGTGGAGGAAGCGACATTGTGAAAATACTGAGGAAGAGAATATTTGGAAAAGCCGAGATCCCAGTTCCCGCCGATATAGTATCTCATTATCAGGGTGTTTATAGCCTTGGAATGTTTCCAAGTACTGCTAGGCAAATAGAATTACTAAAGGAGTACTACCCGTTCCACCCAACATACATGGATATACTAATAAGACATATAGCTGAGAGAAAACCTAGGATCTTCCAGAGAACCCGGTTTGCTATACTAATAACGAGGAAAGTAGTGAGAAATCTCTGGCAGAGTAATAGAGACCCAGACTTTATACACGCTTGGAGCATAGACTTAGGAAACGATGATATATCGGAGGCTATTCTTGGAAAACTACAAGAGAAAAGCTATAGAGTATATGTTAATAAATTATATGAAGTTGCAAAGAAATCTCCCGAGGGAGACTTAGCAAAAGATGTTATCACAACAATCTTTTTAAGGACGTTTCTATACGAAGGCGCAGTGGACGCAATAAAAGCCTACCCTACTGAGAGTGAAGTTTACTGGGCTGTCTATGATAGAGAGCACAAAGTAGAGCCCGCTAGGCTAGAACAAGTTCTCAGCAGGCTCGTAGAGGATCCCGATGCTAGTTACATAGATAGAGAAGGTAACAAAGTATACTTCACCACCCTGGTAGACATAGGGGAGATCCTGAAGAAGAGAGTAGAAGATGCATTAGCATCCGAGAAGAACAAAGTAGTTGAAAAACTAAAGGATGAATTAGAAAAACTGCTTGTTTCCGATGACGAGCCCCATGAGCCGTTTTCAAAGGATTACACGATGATCGTGACCAATGCAGATCTACTTGGAGGATTTAAACCAGAGGATTCACCCATATATAAATCAATTGTTTATCTCGGGCAACTAGAAAGCCGGCAAGCACGTGATTTAATTCTCGGCTATAAGGAATATAAAAATGCTGTGGTGGCTCTGGACTCGCCCGATAATGCGAGGTTCAAAGAACTGCTAGAGACTGTTACATGGCTCTATGTAATTGATAAGGTTATTAAGGAAAAGGAACTAGAGAGGATTTATAGAGATGAAAACATTAGAAAATGGAATGAAAACAAGTTAAAAGAGATAAGGAAGAAAAAATTAAATGATTTAAAGAACTCAGCTACAAAGGTGCTTAATAGAGTCTGGTATCCTGAGGAAGAAGATGTAAGCAATACCCAAGTGGCAGTATCTAAGAAGTCCCTACTTGGTAATATTCGCGATGCGTTATTAGGCAAGAAGATCCTCAACCCTGATCAAGTGGACCTCAACGTATTTCTAGCAAAATTAGAGAGTGCAGGTATAAGATTAGATCAGTGGACACAAGTCTCAACTATCACCGATCTATTCCTTAGGAATCCAAGACTGTGGATAGCTAGTAGAGATGATGTGCTCAAAGTCTTGAAAAAGCTATATGAGCGCCTCGAGATAATGATCATGCGCGAAGGGAAAATATACTGGAAGAACATATGCGAGGAAGCGCACTTAGAGAAATGTCCGGGTGGTTCAGATCCAGCTATTGAAAGCCTCGATGACTACGATGCAATAGCAAGGTCAAACATAGTGTTCGAGGAATTCGTAAATAAATTAATAAGATCAGAGGGGATGGAACCACAAGCAGATAGAATCATAACAAAACAATACCTAGTGCAAATGGGGGAATCAAAGTACAGATTAAGGGATCTATACAGCCAGTGGGGGAAAGACAAGCTTTACCAAGTGCTCAAAGACTCGAGAAATAAGCTTATATTAAAACTAGAAATTATAGAAAGAGGTTTCATCTTAGAATTAGACCCAGAGTATAAAGAGGCATCATCAGGGCAACCGGTAGAGGTAAAAGTATCTGTAAAACCCATCGGGGGTTATAAAGGAAGAGTTAGATTAGAAGCAGATACTGGAACCATAGAGCCCTCCGAAGGAGTTCCTCCCTTTGATGTGCGATGGAAGCTGTTATCCCCGCAGAAAGAGGGTGTTTACGAATACGCAATTAGAGCATTCGGCGATGGTCTCTCAAAAAGCGCCATCTTAAAAATCAAAGTTATTGGAGAATACGAGGTAATTGATATCGATCTATCAGATTACAGTGCCACGTTTGGAGACGTAATTGACGAAGTATATGATATTAAAATACCCCAGCACGTATTTGGCATCGAGGAAAAGATACTTCAAGGACTAGGTACCATAGTAGTCGATTTGGAGGCAAGCGGGCTTGGAGGAAAACTGATAGTCAATATAGGTGGAATACCATTCGATAACGTGGAGGAGCTCATTAAGAGTTTAACTCAATTAAAAGGCATGACCATTGATGTAAAAGCAAAGCTCAGAGTACAAGATCCCAAACCGATCGATGAGCGAAAAGTGTCGCTAATCAATTCCATTAAGTACTTCTATAAAGGAGTGAAAATCAAGGCCAGAAGAAAGGTGAAAGCCGGTGTATAGGATTACATGGATAAAAAAATCCAAAGGGAAAATGAGATACTATGCCTGCTTTAGATCTTACATATTAACGGATAAAGAGGGAGACCTCGAAAAAGAGAAAACAAGCTCTATTGACATAAAGGTTCCTATTGCCAACTCCTCAGAAATACTCGCTATAGCGAGAATGCTTGGTTGCAAAGTAACTAGTAGCATGAGTTGGGTAAGAATAAACACGGAGGATACTTATTTTAGACTCATAGTGTATGCCGTAGCGAGAATGAGTATTAAAAAACCTGCTAAGATAGATAAATTGAAAAGCCTTGTAGTTGGCGAGGGATTTAGTACTGACGCTTGGTGGTGGGCAAATACGTTTATAAACAAATACAAGAACGAAGGTGTGGTGAAAGGTATCGGCGCAAGGTGTCTCTATAAACCAGCGAAGGCCTTTAAACTCGTCTATAATCTAGACTAGGGGATTCACATCCCATTCTCCCACATATTTTGCCCTTCACCGCCGACGGTGGGAAACACATGGATGAAAAATCGTTAGAGTCACTACTAAGCTTTGTTTTCGAGACTATGTATACATATAATCCGTTCCTGCGATTTTATCACTACTCACCGCAAAGGCCAAAACCTGTAGAGCCGTTTCTACACCAAGTAGAAATTTTAACTAGGTGCATACTTAGAGATAAAATAAGAGTTCTCGTAGGCGACGAAATAGGTCTTGGAAAAACAATCACAGCAATAGTGGTTGGGAAATACCTTGAGGACTCTGGTGAAGTAAAAAGGATCTTGGTTTTAGTCCCCAGGATTCTTCTTGAGAAATGGAAGGCGGAGACTGAATACTGGGTGGGCTCCAGTAAAGTCCATCTCATAGAGAGCCGTGTAATTGATACATATGTCGAAAAAGGATTTCCAGAGGGCTGGTATTTAGTCTCAATGAATCTCCTCGTCAGGAATGAGAAGATTAGAAAAGTATTAGGTAGGGTGAGTTGGGATCTTATAATAGTTGATGAAGCTCACAGACTTTCACCGGTCTCTGCTCCCAAAAGATGGAAGTATATCGGCGAGGAACTCATCGAGAAACACCCTGAGAGACATGTTATCCTTCTTTCGGCTACACCACACAAAGGGTTTCCTAGAGATTATATAGCTAAGTTGCGCATACTAGATCCGGGGCTTGTAAACGATCTTGATAGATTAGATAATAACATGTTCTACACGCTAGCCCATAACGTATTGGTGTTTAGGCGTTTAAAGGAGGATGTTAACAAGGTTTATGAGCAAAGAGATGTGTTCAAGCCTGCCCACTTAGTTGCGGTACTTATAAAACCAACAGATCTCGAAGCGGAATTCTATAAGAGAATGGAGAGCACACTTCTTAAAATACTTGGGAAATATCGTCCGGAGAAAGACAAGACCGACACACTATATGGTCAAAAATGGGGCTTGATAATGCTGTTAGTCACACTACTTGCCAAGAGGGCGTTTTCAAGTCCTGTAGCAGCATATAGTACAATTACATACATGACATTTAAGAGGGCAAAACCATGGAAAGCTGTAAACCCGAGAGAATTAGAAAAAGAGGCAAATAGACTCCGAAAGGAAGTAGTAGCCCACTTAATGGGAGATTACACAGAAGAAACCCTAATAAGTAAGGCGAAAAGTAGGGTCGGAGAAGCAGACCCAGTAAACGAATTCCTAGCATGCGCATCGGCGTTTCTAGATGACAGTAGTATCAGAGAGCTAGAAGAACTAGCTAAGCAAGCCCAAGATATCCTCAAAGAAGGACACGATTCAAAACTCGCGAAGCTGATTGAGTTGGTAAAACACTATATTGATGAAGGGTCAAAAATTGTCGTTTTTACAGAATACAAAGAAACAGCCTACTATATCGCCAATGCATTAAAGAAAGCTGTAGGAGACAAAGTATTAGTTCTCACGGGTGAGGAGGCTCACAGCGAAGATACAATGGAAAAGATCAAAGATTGTTTCCTTAGAGAGGAGGGAGAGTGCAAAGTCCTAGTTTCAACAGATGTTTTATCCGAGGGGCTTGACCTACAGGTAGCCAATGTCCTCATAAACTATGATCTACCATGGTCTCCTCTGAAACTAGAGCAAAGGATGGGGAGAATATGGAGGCTTGGACAGGAAAAGGAGAGCTATATATACATGTTTGTCGTGGGTTCGAGCAAGAAAGCTACTGGGAGTAGCCGCGTGGTATCTGTTCTATATAGTAAGTTGCTCAACATGGAGCAAGCCCTAGGACGAATATATCCAATGCTAGGTGAAGACGTCGAAGTCTTTGCGAAAGACCTAACCGGTGGGGAAAGAGAGAGGGAGTTATTGATAGCTGGTCTTTTGAAAGGGAAAGGAAAGGGCCGGCAACATCCTATCGAAGCGAACCTTATACTTTCAAGCCTTGACGATAACGAGTTCAAAAAGTTTGTAGACCAATATATCAACGCTGTAAAGAGTATGGTTAAGAGAGTGAAGCAAAGAAACGCTGATCCACAACCAATAGGAGATGTCGTTAAATTGCTGATTGAGACCAGAGGTTTTGCCAACCAGGACGAATGGAGAACACTTTTACTAAGGCTGGCGAAAAGCATCGCCAAAACCCGAGGGGTTCTCAAGGCTCTTCCCGATGGAAGAGACTATATAAGTAACTCTTATCACCAAAAAACGCTACAAGAAATGAATATTAAAGAGTTGATAACAACACTAAAGGAGGATTTATTAAGTAAAGAGCCTACGCATCCTCTAAAACCAATAAAACTAATTATAGGGGGCGACAAAGAGGAAAAGAAATTACTTCTCTTCGAGGCGTCATTAACACTCGGTGGCAATAGGAGGAAATACATTGATATCATAGGGTTTGAAAGAGAGAGAATCGTAAGAGGCAAAGATTTAATAGAGATGATCGCCTCAGCCGTAGAGAAGCCTCACTATGTAGAGGATGCTGACCAGATAGAACTAGAAAACAGTAACAAGTGGGTTGAATCCTATATTTGGAACTATCTAAAAAGTAGCACACTTATGTTTCATGACCTAGAACGCGTTAAGCAGTATATGGAAAAGCTAAATAACAAAAAGATTAGAAAAGAAGAATATGAATTAGTAAAGCCGGAAAACATAGTCCTCGAAGTGAGACCCATAGGAGTCATAGAAACACGGAGAACAAGCGAAGTCGTAACCCGAGACCCTAACTTGCTACAAAGTGTTGTCGGCAAATATGTTGAAGAGAAGGCAGAATTAGAAAGGGAAGCAATAGAGATGTTGAAAAACAAACTCGGCGAAGAATTCAATATCATAGACGTACATGAGAAGGGGTGGTTCTTCGACTTACTACTAGTCAAAAAAAGCGGTGAACCGCGGGAGGTTAGAATAGTTGAAGTGAAAACATGGAAAAATATAGATATCGTAATATATACTGAGGGTGAAAGAGACTTCGGCGAAGAATGCGAGAATAAGGGAGCTGAGTACTGGCTCTACATAGTAGACTTAAGAGGAAAACAACCTGTGATAAAGGGATTTAGAAGACCGTTCAGTAGAAATGCCCTAAGCTATATAAATACGATCAGTAAAAATGGGAAGAAATACCCTATATACAGAGTCACACAGGCTCCAGATGAAGAATACTAAGCTGAATAAAGTGATGTTTCCTAGTATTTATGACTTTATCTAATACCTAGTACAGCTTCCTCCCCATGGTTGTTGCATCGTCATACCTTAATTAGCCAAGCAACTTACCTAATATATTTGTAATAAACCTTTCAGCGTGTACATGTCTACGTATCAAGCTGTGTCTCCAGCTATTCTATAAGTCTTTCCAAGCCATAAAGTACTGTGTTCTCCGCGGGGGTTCGAGTATACACGGCACCTGCCTCTCACCGGGTGTGCTAGGTGGGTCTTTAATGCCTCACTGTGAAACGGGGACAATTACAACACTCTTATTCTCAAGTGAGTTGACTAGACCGGGTATATCAGTTACCACTATGCCCGTGTGGTAGAAGTCGAAGCCCCGATTAACCCTTTCCTCGCTTGCCCAAACTTCAATACTAAATACCTTTAATAGCTCCTCACAGCTGGACTTCCCGACATCGTGGAAACTGGAGAGCGTCCCAGCGGCTAACTGTGTTGCATGATCATCTAAATGGTCATGTAAAAGGCCACCTAATAGATGGGCTAAGCATGGTCATCTAATACATGAGCATGCTCAGCAACCTCGGCCCAGAAGCATGATCATGTAATAGACGAGGATAATGCCCATCTATTAGATGATCATGCTTACGTTAGCATGGTCATCCATATGCTCATCTAATAGATGATCATGCTCTTGGAACGCTAATGCATTTAAATCCAGGGGTTTCCACCACGCTCCGTCCGCTGGGATGCATTGGTGTCTGACAGCAAGTTGCGTGATTTCACCGCGCATCACAATACTCTTCTCCCTTTTAGGCAACACTTGTGTGCGCCCAGATTAAAGTCCACCGTGATAGACACGTGACGTTGAGGCAACCACCTGGATAAGAAGACGAACGAGATACAGCTATCCAAGCCAAGTTTAGGAGTCCTTACCACCTGTATTCTGTTTATTCCTAGGCTATCTTTCCATGCAGGGATAACCACGGTGATGGTTTTACTCCATGTAATACACCAGGAATATCCATAAACTTCCTTAAGAAAATAAAATAACAGTTGATGATTCGACGGATTCTGATCGGAGCAAAATCGTTCACCCCTGAATTATAATGAACCTTATCATTTCTACTTTTTAGATTACATCCGATTTCTTTAGGCCCAAAAATATCTGGTGCCGATCTCATGATCGGGTAGCGTGACTGTACAAGCAAAACTCATAGGCTTCAGAAGACTTCTGGAGTCGGTGTTAATACGTTGTAAAAACGACGCAAAAGCAATGATCGCACATGGGCAACGGGAAAGTAGCGGTGCTTACGAAGAACGCTCTTACTCGGTTCTCCGTAAAGAGTGTATTCTCTATTTAGCTCCCTTATCGTTGGGAATTATGGTTTGTTTTTCTAAATCATTAGTTATATTTTTACTTGTAGAGGGACTACAAGACTGGCCTCCACCAGAGCATATTTTGTGGGCTATTAAGGGTTGTCTTAGCTTTGAGGTTGCTAACCCTATACCTATTAAAACCGGGATGCAAACCGTTACCTTACAGTATTCATTCCTTTCAATCTTTATTCTACTTCCAGAGGTTGTCACCTGCTTAGGGTTCATCACATGGGTTTGTATGATAACAAGAGGTTGGATATAGATGAACCACTTTATAATGTCACCCAGGTCGCCTAATTTCCCAGTATGCTGAAAGAGTTTGAGCATCCTCTCCAGGAGGAGGCTATCTGGGAGTGGTAAGCCTTCTATAACAACGCCGAATTCCTTGAAGAACTTGATCAACTTTTCCTCAGCAACTTGGAAGCTCATATCTATCAATCTCCATAAGCTGTCGAGAGGGCATACGTAGGTGGTTATACCAGACAACATGCTTTTAGCTAGTGACAACGAGCTGTTCAATGCCTCTTGATAAACTTTTTCAAGCATGAATGGGTTTTGGCAGTCCACAGACGTCTTTTTCACCTCATCACTACTTATACATACATGCGGGCACTCGCGGCATGGACTACTGTCCTGTGGTGTAGGCTCACCCAATGTGCTTTTACAAATACTGCAAACCAACGGGTGCACCGGAGATTTTTTTGACGGCTGTTCTCTCTTCGTTAGCTGATCAACCAGCTCTTTTATTTTAACATCCTCCGATGTCGGTGCGAACACTACAGCGAAGAGTGCTACTCTTTCCTTTTCTTCTTTATCATCTTTTCCACTCCAAAGAACGTTTTGAGGATCCCATGGAAAGGAGAATAAAACAATATGTAGCGAAAGAAAGCCTAGTGCTACAAGCTTATCCTTTAGCTTGAAACTTACTTTTATAGGGATCAAAGCCCTAACTTCTGCAGCAATGTATGTGAGCGTAAACAGCTCCCATATTTCGAGCTTCTCACCTGCTACATCGTCTTCTCCCTTGGTGTCGGAAGATCCTTCTAGCATATTGTTAAGTGTGGAATAGGCTAGTAGAACCTGATTCGAGATACCTACCGCCAACATTAATCCCATCATTTGCGCTTCAGCGAACCTTCTCAGAAAGCTCACGGTTCTGCTATCCAGGACGAGAAAAAATTGGGATAGAAGTATACCACCTGAGATTATTGTAGGCATTAGGAGAAAGTTGACTAAGAGAGGGATAGACGAGAGCATCAACAGCTCACGCCAACTCCTTTTTATTCCGTTTATGAACTCTTTGAATAATTCCCTCACAGCTTTCTTTAGGAGGTTTTCAAGATAACCCTCAATGGATCCATCCCTCTTATTTAGAGTGGAATCGCCTTCTCCGTACCTTTGAAGGACTTCTCTCCACTCCTCCAGGGAAGTGACCATGTCCCCGCCCCCCATAAACTTTTCAACTAATCTCCGGCGGGTTTCTTTATTCTTTTCGTAAAGGAATATACCAGCAGGTATTGCCACCAGTTCTACGATAGCTAGTAGAGGAGGAGGGATGCTACTAATAAACTGTGTGTAAAGCCATATTGACAAAACAACGTATAGGAGAGCCTTGGAGATTATATTAATGAGAAGGTAGCCTGCCGACTCCGGCAGTTCACGTAATTTCATGATATCTTCAACAAATTCAAAATATTCGACAATGCCCGAAGTCTCTCCCCCCGATTCAATTAATAAAGCTTAAAAATTTTAACCTAGCACCATCCCTCAGATGTATAAGGATGGCATCACAGAGGCATCCACATTTCCCTTAATACCAGAACTATCTCCCTTGCCAGAAATGATAATTTTCATGGTAATATACTCAGCGAGGCTTAATTCGCGATTCATTTGGCGAGGTCCCCTCTCATCATAATTTACAATGAAACTATGAATTGAGGAGCTCCAAGCCATATTCATGTGATCGCGATCTTTAAAGGAAAGAGGATGCCTCATTAGTAGAGGGATTGTAACTAATTGGAAAACTCTTGCTTAAACTAGCTATGCGAGGACTCTGAGCTCGCTGTCCTAAATATCATAGTTTTGCGTTCCCCTCAACTCCATGAGGACTTTCCAGTTTCACGTTCTACCCAGTAATGTAACTACTGTCAGGTTAGCTACCGCCTTCACGAGGCCAACCTCCGAAACTACGTGGTGTGCAACGTCGCCGGCCTAGCCGATGAGGAGCCGGAGTACTGGACAACCGTCTGCGGGGTCTACGCTGATCTCCCGAAGACCATAATCAAGGCGACCAGGGAGGAGAGGCGTGCGAGGATAATCTTCAAGCCCTAACCCCGGCAACCCGTCTTCGACACCGGTTTCCCGCCTATCATATAGTGAATGAAATCCGGAGCACGGTAACCGCTTTTCTACCAGTTGTAATCAGCTGGCGCCTCCCGGGAGTCGGCCTACAAGCTTCGTAATAAAGCTTACCTGTACAATCCCCTCCCCAATGATTCAAAGTAGCCTCAAGGAGGAGTGCCCCCCGGGGAGGGGTGGGTAAAAGATTTAACCAGGTGGGTAAGAGCCTGCTTCCTGCTTGCCTCACTTAGCGGGCGCTCTGGGTTTAACCCTGATCACGAACTCTGATTTCTTGCCTCTCGGGCTAATCCCCTGGTAGTGGTTAAATACCCCGTGGCACTTGGGGCATTCTAGGCGCTTGACCTCGTAGAACCTGAACTTCCAGGTCTTGAGGACTCTGAACTCGCCCTCGTACCCGCAGTAAGGGCACCTGACCATGCAAGCCCCCTTTCCAACTTTATCACAAGCAGTTAAAAAGCTCCCCGCAGAGCACACTGAGGGCATCCCCGCGCGGGCATCCCGGGGCTCCCTCGAGGCGTCTTGTAGAAGCGCAGTGCTTGAAGGAGGCAACCGGGCTGAATATGCTTCGTGGATCAAAAGAACTGGCACGCATACATTAACGTGGTGGCTCGGCGACCTTAGGCGTTAAACTCTCAGGGGCCTCCAGCATCTGACTGCTTTCCGGTGGAGCCGGGTGCGCCCTCTACGAGTGCTGATGCACCTAAAATACTCCATGTAGTTGATTGACCCCGCCGCTGGCTTCTGCGGCGGGTAGTGGAATATTAGTAGGGCGGCGCCGCCTTTTTAAAGACTGCTGTGGGCGAGTATAGTGTTGCCGGATAGTCGGCTAGCAGTCTCCCCCTGTGTGTCCCAGTGAGGTGTGCCTTCGGTGGCGTGTTGCCCGGGGATGATGGTTTCCAGCTGGTGCTGATGGGTTTTGCACATTTTTAATTTAACCTGTCTACTATAGTATATCAGCAGAGAGGTGTAAGGAGTGGAGTTAAGGCGTCTAACCGGGTTGCTCACGTTAATAATCCTCGCTACACTCCTGACACCGGTCATCAACACGCAGGTGGCGAGCGCCAGCGGGGTTGGAGTCCACAGCGACTTCCCGCACGCTAGGCTTGTTGTAACAGAGGTTGTAGACGGGGACACAATACACATTTCCCCAGCACTATACGTGGCGGGGGAGTACAGGACTGTCGTCAGGTTCGCGGATATCGACGCCCCGGAGGTCACGACACTTGAGGGCCAGTGGGCTAAGGGCAACTTAACAAACCTGCTGGCACAGTACGGTGGAGTAGTATACTTGGATATCAGCAAGACGCCCAGCCAGGTCGACGACTACGGGAGGATCTTGGCCGTAGTCTACGTTAGAGTCAACGACACGGCACTGATGAACGTCAACGAGTGGCTTGTCCAGAACGGGTATGCTGCTATAGTAGACTTCGCGAACAACGACTTCGACCCATTACAGTGGACTCTATACGTAAACTACGACGTAGCCAAGGAGAATATGCCTACGGTGACTAGAGTAGTTTTAGCCAGCCTACCCCAGGGAGTCAGCAATGCTACAGCGTGGGGCGTGAAAGTTGCTACTACACCCGACGGGAACTATATTGGAGTAGCGTTCTCCGAGTATGGTACATACCACTTGTGGGTTGTAATACTAGATAAGAGCGGGAACGT
>WYEB01000260.1_pt1 | contig 20226 bp, 22 predicted proteins | sample 6343061 | NCBI WGS metagenome assembly WYEB01 (sample SAMN13812332, study PRJNA600296) | hot springs metagenome | biome: ENVO:00000051; feature: ENVO:00002007; isolation source: sediment sample from Evening Primrose shelf | place: USA: Yellowstone National Park, Evening Primrose Hot Spring ... | reverse complement strand
TGCGCCTGTCTGTAGCCCCACTCCTTCATGTAGAGCAGGTTGTACTCCCACAGCGTCTTTTCGGAGAAGTCCCCGACCTCAAACGCCTTTGTGATGACCTTGGAGGAGAGCTCGGCCGAAAGCAAGGCCTGTCCTATCCCGCCACCATGGATGGGGTTCACGGCGGCAGCCGCATCTCCAAGCGCGACTATGCCGTTGCCCACGAGCGACTTAAGCGGCCTCCTCGTCGGTATGAAGCCACCGCCTATGTGGTACTTGCTCTTGACCTTGAACCTTGGTAGGATGTACTGGTCGTAGTTTGTGCGGGGGTTCTGCTTCAGCACGCCCCATATGCCGAGCCCAACGTTTAGCATGGTGGCGTTGCGGGGGAAGATCCACCAATAGCCGCCGGGCGCCACCGTCATGTCGAGATATATCTTGATGTACTGGGGGTTCTCCAGCGGCTCCTCCACGTATAAGATCTCCCTATAGGCGTGGGAGACGTCCTCCGGATGCAACGGCTCCGAGATGAGCCACCCCAGCAACTTCGTCCTCAGAACCGCGGCCGAACCCGACGAGTCGATCACCACCTTGGCCCTGAACTCCTTGGCGGCGCCGCTCCGCCTCTCCACGGCCTTTACGCCGACCACCGAGCCGTTTTCCACTATCGGGCCTGTGGCGGTGTGGCCCTCGTAGAGCGCCGCGCCAGCCCTCACCGCCTCCTCCACTAGCCACTTGCCCCACCCGAACCTGTCGAGCACGTAGCCCTCCCCCCGGATCAACAACCTAGTTCTTTCGTCTGGGCTTATCAGCTCCACGCCTTCGATCTTGTTCTGAAACACCTTGGGGTTCGGCGTGATGTAGCGGGACATCCTCTCGACGTGATGCAAGCCCAAGCCGTCGCCGCAGGTCTTGACGCCTATTTCGCCCCCGCTCTTGGACTCGAGGAGCGCCACCTTGAACCCCGCCTTAGCCAAGAGGTAAGAGGCATACGCGCCGGCGGTGCCGGCACCTGCCACCACCACGTCAAATCTTTCAGACATGAAAAACCTCGGAAATGTCCATTAAAAAATGTTAGATCTTCAAGACGTCGCCCGGCTTCATTATGTACACCTTCGACCTCGAAACCGCCTCGACGCGTGCCTTGAAATCCTCCGGATCCTGCTTAATCAGCGGGAAGGTGTTGTAATGTATCGGCACCACCCTCCGCGGCCTCAGAAACTGCGTGGCTATGGCTGCCTCGCGCGGACCCATGGTGAAGACACTACCGATGGGGAGGAGGGCCACGTCTATGTCGTATAGCTCCGCGATGAGCTCCATGTCTCTAAACAACGCGGTGTCGCCCGCGTGGTACACGGTGCCCTCGGGGGTCGCTATGACGAAGCCGGAGGGCGCGCCTCTGTTGGCTGTGTGAAGCGCAGGCGTCATGTAGATCTCGACGCCGTCTCCCAGCTTGATCGTGCCGCCTATGTTCATGGGCATTGTCTGGGCCTCCGGGATGCCCTTCTCCGCCACCTCCAACGTCAGCTCAAAGGTGCCGACTATGGGGGCCCCCGTGGCCTTTGCGATGTCTACAGATTCGCCTAGGTGGTCGAAGTGGTCATGTGTAATTAGTATGTGTGTGGGCTTTGCGTTTATGACGTCTTGAGGAGCCGCCGGGGAGAGGGGGTTGGAGATCCAGGGATCTATCAGCAACTTCGCGCCTCCCGTCTCCACCATAAACGCCGCGTGCCCAAACCATCTGATCTGCATATGCCGCAGTGATTTGGTGAATATTAACTTTATCCTCCTACTTCCTCTTGAGGTCGAGCCGCAACGCGCGGGCGTGCGGCGCGTATATCTTCACTGAGAAGCTCCTCTCGAGTTCTTTTACCAGCTCCGCCAACGCCCTCCACTCAATGGGCTTCACGAGATATATCTTCACGTGGTAGGTGTCTGTGGCCGGCGTGTAGCTGTACTTGACATATTTCACAGATCCGGCGCCCAGCCTCTTCGCCATCTCGACGATTTTTCCAAGGTCCACAGATGCGGTAAATTGTTAATTTAAAAATACTGGTCTATCTTTGCCGAGAGGAGGGACTCCATGAAGGCCCTGAGCTCCACGGCCTTCTCGTATTCCTCCCTGCCCACCCGCTCGGCCGCGTCTAGCACCTTCCAAGGCTCTCTGCCGTATTTCACGAGGATATATGCCCTCCCCCCCGCCCTCTCCGCAAAGGCGATGAGCTTCTCCAGCTTATCCGTCTCGATTTTTATGGGGGCGTATCTAGACCTGTATTTCACCTCAAACACCAGGACCAGCCCTCTGCATATGGCGACTACGTCAGGAACGTATCTCTTCCTGACTCCGCCGCCCGACGAGCAACCTCTCAAAACGGCGCATCCCCTCTCCCAGAAGAAGTTGGCCAGTTCTCTCTCCTTCGCCGAGCCCTTGCGTTTCACGCTCATAGCACCTCCACCTCCCTGTACCAGTTACACAACAGCCTCTCGGCGACGTCGCACCGCACGCAGTCGCATCTCAGCTCGCCCTTTACGGCGAGCTCCACCGCCCGGGGGTCGAAGCCCCTCGCGTCGAGGAGGATGCCGTCGACGGTCTTGCCCACCAGCGCGCGGAGGTCGTGCCGGTTTTTCACGTAGTAAACCCCCGGACCCCGGTACTCGGCGGCTGGGTATATCGGTATTACGCCCCTTCTCCTTAGGGGCAAGCCCCAGACGTAGATTGTGAGGTCAGCCCTAAGTTCTCTGGCGAGGGATATCCACAGCCTGCTCTTGGTCTTCAGCACGACTCCGCGGCTGGCTTTCCGCAGGGCGCTGTGAAGACACTGGAGGTCCTCGCCGACGAGGGGGATCACCCTGGCGTCGAAGCTTTCACATGTAGGTATCACCTGGGGGAGGTCCACGTCTGTGAATTTTTCGCCATATAGGAGGATCACAACTCCTCTTCGAACTCTTCTCCCAGTTCCTCTTCGCCGCCTTCCTCGACGTATAACACGCCGAGTTCCTTGAGCTGGTTGTACAGCTTCTGAACAGCGGAGGCCACGTCTTTCTCCGACTTGGCGCCTGTGCATACTATCTTGCCTGAGCCGAATATCAGGATAACAACACGTGGGGAGGACATCCTGTATATCAAGCCGGGGAACTGCTCAGGCTCGTACATCGCGTTTTCAAGCATTAGCACCGCCTGTTCTAGGTCTACCTCGGCGTGGAGGTTGCCGCTGGCCACTATGTTCTGTATCTGCACCTCGGGGTCGAAGGGGACCTCGGCCCCGTGGTCTCTGAGCAGTTTTACCAAGGCCCTCACGGCGTTTTTGAGATCCTCCTCGTTCTTGGCCCCGGTCGCCACCATCTTGCCCGTGCGGAAGATCAACGCGGAGATTCTGGGCCTAGTGAGGCGGAGTATTAAGCCGGGGAACTGGTCGGGGTTGTACTCGGCCATCGTCAGCCTCTCGGCGAGCCTCTCCAGGTCGAGCTCAACCCCCAGATTCACCGTGGCCACGATGTTCTCAATGCGATATGCGGGTCCTCTGGAAGACATATGACAGTTTATAAACCCGTATTTAAATATGCCTGATGCGAAATACTCTGATACGTAAACCAAGACTCCGGGCCGGAGAAATCTTTTAAACACCACACACCCATGTCCCTATGGGAGGGAAGAAGCGTCCCACGCTGAGTCAGCTTGCTAAAAAAGCCGAGAAGGAAAAGGCTCAGCAACCCCAGAAAGGTAAGAAGGAGGCGAAGAAGGAGGAGGCTCCAGCTAAGAGGACTATCCAGACCCTCGACGAGAAGGTGTTTCAGACCATTGCCAAGGAGGTGCAGGGCATGAAGGCCGTCACCCCCTACGAAGTTGCGTCTAAATACGGCATAAAGATGTCTGTGGCCTTTAAGGTGTTGAGGAATCTACGCGACAGAGGGGACTTGGTGCTGGTGGCCAAGGGGCACAGGACTGAGATATATATACCTGCTAAGAGGGGTTAAAGAGGCAAGCCCTCACGTCTAACTGCGCGTTTTAAATTAACCACCCCTTCTTCCCTCATCTCCACAACATCTGACGACCTCAGGATCTCAAGCGCCGTCCTCACCGTCCTCTGGTCGGCTTTAGACATCCTCGCAACGTCGTCGATGAATCTCAGCACCCCGGCGCTGGGGTAGGTCGCCAAGTAGTTAAATATGGTGCTTAGGATGGACTCGGCCTTCGTCCTCTCGATTTTTGTCTCCTCGGCAAGTAGAGACACCAGCCTATCCCAGCTGGCTTCCTCTTTTTTCGCCTCTCCGACCTCCTTAGTTTCCCTCTGCGGCTCCTTTAAGGGGGTCGTCCTCGACGGCTCCTGCGGCTTCGGGGGCTGGGGGCTGGGGGGCTTTTCGGGTTTCGGTTGCGGCTGGCGGGGCGGCAACTTTTCTTGCCTAGTCTCTTTGGCGGGCTTCGGCCTGGGGGCCGGGGCTACGGCGTCTGTTAGTTGCAACGTCACGTTGCCGACGACGACCTCCGGGCCTGACGCGAGGCATCCAGTTTTTGCACATATCACCGTCTTGGCTAAGACGCCCAACGCCTCTTGTTTGGCTTTTCCGGCTTTGTACAGCTCAGAAATCACCACTGCTATGGTTGCCTGTTTTTAAAAAGTTAGGCCTCTTTTGCCTCCACTAGTTTCCAGTAGGCTATCTTCCCCCTCTTCACCTCTTTGACGAGGTTCTCTTTCTCCAAGAGCTTGAGGATGTAGAATATCTGCGAGTGGCTAAGCCCCGTCATCTGTATAAGCCGGCTGGTGGTGAGCTCTCCATATGTCTTGAGGTACTCTATGACCTGTTCTTTACGCTCAAAAACTTTGTCGGTCTGCCTTTTCGGCATGTATAGGAAGAGGCACGACTTTTTTTGCTGGTGTTTAAAGGGGCTGTATTATTCGAATAGTATTATCAACCACGGTTAGAGTAGCCTCACGTATTCTCTCGCCGCCGCGGCGTAGGCCAGCAGACCCTTTGGTCTGTACACCTCTCTTGTCTTATCCTCGTACGTCTCGTATCGTTTAAACTCAAGCTCTAGCTTGACCTCCTTCACGACTCCGTCTTGTGCGCAGTACGCCTTTGACGAGGTGAGGGAGAGGCACGCCTCAGACCCATCTCTCGCCACGTAAACCTCCACCGTGTAGGGGTGGAGGGTGCTCGTAGGCCTTTGTTTTACCACATCAACCATCCACGGAAATCTACGCATAACTTTCGCGATTTCGACTAACCTCTCCCTAAGATCCAGCCACTTCCTAACCCACTCCGTACCAAACGCCCCCAGCTCCGGCCACTCCCGCAGAAGCTCCTCCACGGGGTCGATCTTGATGACCAAAGCAGGCACAGGCGGCTCCCTCAACCTCTCCACCTCCCTCCCATAGTCTCTTAGCATCTCCTCAACACACTCCTCCACCGCGCGGCAATACGGCTGATCCAGCCTCACCCCGTTTACGACAACGCCACAGAAGACATCGTACTGATTAACCCACACGCCCACCCTTACATACTCATACCACACCCCGACGTCAAAACGGTCGGACAAGACAACGCGGCCTTGGGCTTCGCCACGGCTAGGGCCGACCCCGACGGCAGAGAGGCAGACGCCGAGAGGTTCTCGGCGCTGATTAAGGCCCTTACGGGGAGGGAGCCGAGGATAATTGAGAGGAGCAACGGCAAGATAATGATGGAGTGTTACAGAGAGCATCTAGACGGCTTCAAACGCTTCGCCGAGCTCGCAGACGACATAGAGAAGTGGCTAGAACGGGATGACTAGACACCTAATGCCGCCGGTATTTCTCTAAGCGCCTATATTATTCAAGTAGCCTGATCATTTTACGCATTTTGAGATACTGCGCGTAGTCGACGTATATCTTGTCGCGTAGCATCTCCTCAACCGTGGGCACCCCTGTTTTCTGCCTCTCAGCTATTAGGTCGGTTACCGTGAACACAAAGGCGTTGGAGCCGGCGCCGCTTCCAAACGGCACCAGCAGGATCTTGTCGCCTGGCTTGGCCGTGTCCAGCACCCTCGCGAAGCCCATAAGCGCGGAGGCGTTGTATGTGTTTCCGATGTGTGTGACGACTATGCCCGGCTTGATCTTTTCCATCGGGATGTTTAGCATGGAGGCGGCGCGGACGGGGAACCTGCCGTTTGGCTGGTGAAACACCACGTAGGTGAAGTCGCTCGGCTTGTAGCCGTATTTCTCCATAAGCCCCTTGGCCGCCCCCACTATGTGTCTAAAATAGGCGGGCTCGCCTGTGAAGCCCTCGCCGTGCATGGGATACGGCGACCCCTCTCTACGCCAGAAGTCGGGCGTGTCTGAGACGAAGGAATACATGGCCTCAAGCTCCGCGGCTACGCCGTCTTTCCCCACTATGAGGGCCGCACCGCCGCTACTGGCTGAGTACTCTAGGTGTTCACCGGGCTCTCCCTGCGACGTGTCCGTGCCGACGGTCATGCCGTATTCCGCCCTCCCGGAGTCCACAAGTCCTATGGCCGCCACGAGACCCTCGCTACCGGCCTTGCATGCGAACTCCATGTCTACGGCAAACACGTTGTTGCTGAGCCCCAGCGCGTCGACAAGTATGGAGGAGATGGGCTTAACCGCGTACGGCTTAGACTCGGTGCCTGCGTAGACAGCCCCTATACGCCTCGGGTCGATCCCAGCCCTCCTGATGGCCCGCCTGGCGGCCTCCACCGCGATTGTCACGGCGTCTTCGTCTAAGCCCTCGACGCTTTTCTCGTCCACTAGGTACACATCTACTATGCGGAGGGGGTCGTCGCCCCATATCCTGGCCACCTCCTCGGTCCTTATGCGGTACTTAGGGATGTAGGCGCCCCAGCTGACTACGCCTACGCGGCTCATATCCCACCCACCGGCCTGAACTTGTACCCGTACATAACCAAGCCGTGTTTCCCGTCGGCGATCACCCTCCGAAACACCACCTCCATCTTGGCCCCCGGCGCGAGTTTATCCGGCTGGGCGTCGACTATCTGCCCTGCCACTCTTACGCCGTTGGGGAGCTCCACAAGCCCCACAATCAGAGGCTTCTGCTTCAGGAAGTCAGTCCCGACTTGGTGCAACACGGTATACTCCACCAATCTGCCCTCGCGGGGGAGCTCGACGTTTTCAAGCTCCGTGGAGCCGCACCTACACTTCACCACGGGCGGGAAGTACACGGCCCCGCACTTCTTGCACCGCCTGGCGACCAGACGGTAGTAATGGGGGATGTTCCTCCAGTAGATCGGCACCGACTCGTGTCTCATGTCCCTACCCTAAAACGAGTTTTTATACTTTGTCATACTCCTACAACAACAACTGTCGAAACTTTGTCGACGCCACCCATGCTGTGCACCACCCCGTAGCTCCCGTCTACGCGCTTAAACTCCCTGCCTATCAGTTGCCAAGCCACCTCCACGAGCTGGTAAACCCCCGTGGCCCCCAGCATGTTTCCCCTAGATTTAAAGCCGCCGCTTAGGTTCACGGGCAGGTCGCCGTCTTTCATCGCGGCGAGGGCGCCGCCCCTCCTCACCAAGCCCAGCGACTCCACCGCAAGAACCCCGAAGATGGAAAAGGAGTCGTGTACCTCGGCTGTCGCCACGTCTCTTGGGGTGATTTTGGCCTTCTCGAAGGCGCGTCTCGCCGCCTCGTTTAGGCTATAAAGAGTGTCGTAGTCCGGCCTTAGGTTAAAGGCCGCCGTGTTTGTGGAGGTGGCGACAGACAGTATACGCGGCCCTTCTTTCCTGCTGTTGCAGAGCACCGCAGCCGCAGCGCCGTCTGCGAGGGGGCCTATGTCGTAAAGCCGCAGAGGCTCGCTTACTATTTCACTGTTGACCGCGTCCTCCAGCTTTATCTGTCTCCTGAAGTATGCGTAGGGGTTCCCCGCGCCGTGGCTGTGCATCAAAACAGCCCACTGGGCTAGGTCTTCGTATTTGTATTCATACTTCTTGAGGTACATCTTGGCCATGAGCGCTGCGTAGGACAGAGGCGTTATGCCGAAGTACCGCTCGAAATACGTGTCGAGGGTGGCGGCGTATATGTCCTGTTGCTGGTTGCTTAAGACGTCGTTGGGCTTGTCGACGCCCACCACGGCGACGCAGTTATGCTCCTCAGACCTCAGCGCGTGGTAGGCAAGAGCCACGGCGGCGCCTCCGGACCCGTCTCCGTTTTCCACCCTGTACACCGGGATTTTGTCTAGGCCTAGGGCCTCCAACACGTAGGCCCCCAAGATTTGTTGCTTGTTGGCGAGCTCGGTGGTTGAGGAGGCGACGAACAACGCGTCTATGTCGGCCTTGGCGTCTGAAAGAGCCTTGTCGAGGACCTCGGCGGCTATGTCGTCGATGTTTTTTCCGTAGTGCCTGCCTGCTTGATAAAGTGCGGCCCCGGCTAGGAATACGTCTTTCATCGAAAGGTTATAAAGCCAACTTATTAAAATGTTTCTAATGGAACCTAAGCTTCACGAGTTCGAGAAGATATACGGAGATGCCAACAAGGCGGCTGAGGCGCGGCGCCAGTACCTAGAGAAGGCGACGGGCGTGAGGCTGGAGAACATCGGCAAGACCATAATAGACCTAAACACTGTGGTGGGCAGAAACATAGAGAACGCAATCGGCGCCGTGCAGATCCCCGTCGGCGTTGCGGGGCCTCTGCTTGTAAGGGGCGACTACGCCAACGGCCACTACTACGTCCCGCTGGCCACCACCGAGGGGGCTCTGGTGGCTTCGGTAAACAGGGGGGCCAAGTTCGTCACGGAGTCAGGCGGCGCAAGGGTCAAGGTGCTGAAGGACGGAATGGCAAGGGCCCCGCTGTTTAGGCTACCTTCGCTTATAGACGCGGTGGAGTTCGTGGAGTGGGTACATCAGCACTTCGATGAGTTGAAAAAAGCCGCGGAGTCTACGACTAGACACGGGAGGCTTAAGGAGGTGCAGCCCTTCGTCGTGGGCAACTACGTGTGGCTGAGGCTGGTGTACTTCACGGGGGATGCCATGGGCATGAACATGGCGACTATAGCATCTGAGGCCGTGGCGAGGTACATCCATGAGCATTTCTCAAAGGCGAGGCTCGTCGCGCTCAGCGGCAATATGTGCGTAGATAAGAAGGCCAACGCCGTAAACTTCCTGCTGGGCCGGGGGAAGACAGTTGTGGCGGAGGCCGTAATTAAGAAAGAGGTTTTGGAGAGGCTCGGCATAACTGCGGAGGACGTCCACAATGTAAACGTGAGGAAGAACCTCATAGGCTCCGCCTTAGCCCATTCATACGGCTTCAACGCCCACTTCGCCAACATAGTAGCCGCCGTGTTCATAGCGACGGGACAAGACGCGGCCCAGGTGGTGGAGTCCAGCATGGGCATAACCTCCACCGAGCCTAGGGAAGACGGGCTCTACATCTCGGTCTTCCTGCCGAGCTTGGAGGTCGGCACGGTAGGCGGAGGCACCGGCCTGCCCACCCAGAGGGAGGCGTTGGCGCTTCTCGGCATTGCGGGCCCCGGCGATCCGCCGGGGACCAACGCGTTGAAGTTTGCGGAAATAGTGGCCGCGGCCGTGCTCGCCGGCGAGCTGAACCTGTTAATCGCGCTGGCAAGAAACGAGCTGGCTTCGGCTCACCAGAGGCTGGGGAGGGCTAAGTGACGCTTTGGCTTATCCTGTGGGCGAACTGACGTATTTTCGGCAACAGGTTTTCTATGTGCCACAGCGGATTGACGAATACTATGAGCCAGCCCTTCTTGTTGGGTAACTCAAATATGCCGACTTTGTAGTTGGCGTATTTCACGGTGACGTAGTGGAAGTCGCCGAGGTTCTCATCTTGGTTCTGCCTGATGATGTTAATTATTTCGATTAGGTTGGTGACTTGTCTCAGCGTCTTCGCGGTTAATGTGTTGGGGAGGTGATGTATGAGGGGCACGCCTCGCTCGTCGAGAATTGTCACGCCTTGTATAGCCTCGTTTATGATCTCGGTTACGATAATTCGCTTGAGGTCCGTGGCCGCCGAGGTCTTGTTGTCTGTCCTATGTGGCGAAACGTAAATTACCACGAACATCCATGTAGGAATACTTTATAAGCTTTAACGCCGGCGATATTACCGCCAATTTCGTTTTTAACCCTCACCCACTAATAGACGTGGGCGAGTTCGAGGAGGAGTTTGAAGAATTTGAGGAAGAGGTTAAGGAATACGAGGGCGAGGCGATCGAGGAAAGCCGGATTAAAGGCGTCATCTCCAACGCCATACCCCCATCTGTTGTTTTATCCATTGTCTACGACGGAGCTGAGGGGAAGGCCCTCGTGAAGCTCTATGACCCAGTCGGCGATACTGTGTATTACTGGTACGACAACACGGGACACAGGCCTTACCTTATCACCAACAAGACGCCTGAAGAGATAGCGGAAAAGATGCCCGAGGTGCTACGCCGCCCGGGCTTCAGCCACTTCGACGTGGAGGAGAAATACGACGCTTTACACGACAAAAAAATCCTAGTTACGAAGGTATATGCCAAAGACCCGCTCTCCGTCGGCGGCGGGAAGAACTCGTTGAGAGACATATTGAGAGAGACTTGGGAGTCTAGGATAAAGTACCACCACAGCTACCTCTTCGACCGCAACATCATCCCAGGGATGTGGTACCGGTCAAACGGCAATGGGTTGACCCCCGTGGAGATCTCCATCCCGCCGGAGATCAAGTCGACACTCGGCAACGTGTTCCAGCCAGAATACGGCAAAATCGCCGAGGAGTGGATCCCGCTGTTCCAAGCGCCGGTGCCCCACATCCGGAGGGTGGCCATAGACGTCGAGATATACACGCCTCAGGAGAACAAGATACCCGATCCGAGGGAGGCGGAGTATGAGGTCATCTCGGTGGCGCTGGTGGGCAGCGACGGGCTTAGACGCGTATTAATGCTACGCAGGCCGGGCAACGACGCAGAATTGAGATACAGACCGGACTACGAGGTAATATTTTTCGATAGCGAATACGAGCTGATTAGAGAAGTGTTGAAGACGATTACGCAGTATCCTGTAGTTGTGACATTCAACGGCGACAACTTCGACCTGCCCTACATCTACAACAGGGCTCTAGCCCTGGGAATATCCAAGGAGGAGATGCCTATAGCGGCTAAGAGAGACTACGTCAGCGTGGCGCCCGGCGTCCACATAGACATGTACAAGTTTTTCGCGATTAAGGCGATAGAGGCGTATGCGTTCGGCGGGGTCTACAGGGGGGAGAGGGGACTTGACGGCATTGCGTATGCTATCCTAGGCGTGGGCAAGCTTGAGAGGCAGAAAAACGTCTCGAGGATGGGCTACTGGGAGCTTGCCGAGTATAACTACAGAGACGCGTTGATAACGCTCTACTTCACCCTGTACAACGACGAGATGGTCATGAAGCTCATCTTGCTCCTCTCAAGAATCGCCAAGATGCCTATTGAAGACATCACCAGGTCGCAGGTCTCTGCGTGGATTCGGAACATGCTCTACTACGAACACAGAAGAAGGGGCTGGCTCATACCCAACAAGGAGGATATCTTGAAGGAAAAGGGGTCTGTACACACCAAGGCCATCATAAAGGGCAAGAAATACGCCGGTGCCGTCGTGTTGGACCCGCCGCTGGGCATATTTTTCGACGTGTATGTGCTAGACTTCGCCTCTCTGTACCCCACAATAATAAGCAAGTGGAACCTGTCCTACGAAACCGTCAACTGCAAGCCCGACGCCGAAAGGCCCTTACCCGAGCTCCCACACACCGTGTGCCGCGACAAGCCCGGCCTCACAAGCACGCTCGTCGGCATTTTGAGAGATCTTAGAGTGCACGTCTACAAGAAGCTAGCTAAAAAAGCGCCGACCCCCGCCGAGAGACAGCTCTACGACGTGGTGCAGAGCGCCATGAAGGTTTTTATAAACGCGTCATACGGCGTCTTCGGCGCAGAGACCTTCCCGCTGTATTGTCCACCTGTGGCGGAGCTCACCACGGCGCTAGCCAGATACATCATGACCAGCACAGTTCTGAAAGCCACGGAGCTGGGGTTGATACCTGTATATGGCGATACGGACTCGCTGTTTCTATGGAACGTTACAGAGGATAAAATCAAAAAACTTATTGAATACACAGAGAATATTGGTATAGATATAGAGCTAGATAAAATATATAAATTTGTGATGTTTAGCGGACGGAAGAAGAACTACCTCGGCGTAACCAAAGACGGCGGCGTCATTGTCAAGGGCATAGTGGCTAAGAAACGCAACGCGCCACCCTTTGTAAAAGAATTAGTGGAAGATATTATAAACAACTTGAAAAATATAAATTCGGTATATGATATAGTAAAAACAAGAGATATAATAATAGCAATGGTGAAAGAGGCCGAGACCAAGATAAAAGAGAAGAAGATCACGTTAGACAAACTCGGCATAAAGATGGTCCTAAGCAAAAACTTAGAAGAATACACCAAAAACAAGCCTCAACACGTGAAAGCCGCCGAGCAACTCATGAAATACGGCATCAATGTGGGCAAGGGCGACGCAATAATCATAATAAAAACCAAGGACTCCGCGGGGGTCAAGCCGATCCAGCTTGCGAGGATAGACGAGATAGACGAGAAGAAATATCTAGAATACGTCAGCACGTCTCTTGAACAGATACTTGAGGCGATGGGCGTATCTATCGAGGAGCTTAGAGGCGCGACACGTCTAATATAACGCCCGGGCCCCTATTCAAACGCCTCCTCCTCTTCAGGCGCCGAGAGACTCTGCACCACGCCTCTGAGAACCTCCTCGGTGGTGGCGTCGTCTATATACGGAAACACAACCGTGGCGTCGCCAACTTGGAGGCTCTCCCCGGCCCACTGCGCTCCGTGGACAATCTCGAAAATCGGCAACGCGACCTCCACCCTGTTCTCCACCCTCTTCGGGGAGTACTTCCTGATCTTCTCCAGCAACTCCCTCGTCAGAGGCGCTGGGTACGACACCGAGTAGTAATCCCTAAGGATGATGAAATCTGACGACGAGGGATCCCAGGACTTTATCAGTTCTACGGCCACGTCCTTAACAGCCTCCATGACATCCTTATTCACAACTTCCCTCTTCACCACGCTACTTTTAGAGACCTTAGCAACTACGCTCACTATGCGCCAACCAGACCCACTATTTAAAACTTAGCCTTCTAAACACAGCGAAGCCTCTGTAGAGAGCCGCCGCGCTCACCAACGCCGTGTATAGATAGAGAAGGGGCGAGACAAGGAGGGGAAAGGCGGAGGCCGCGACTGCAACCAGGAAAAGGTAGGCAACCCTCTCGCCGCGTTCCATAAACCCCACGCCCCTAACCTCTACGCCGAGCGCCTCCCCTCTGCACCGTGCGTAGCTTATCGCGTAGGTCCCCACCAAAGCGACGTAGATCACCAACGGATCCACGCGCCCCCAGAAGTAGGCTAAATACGCGGCGTCGGAATATCTGTCGAGAAACGAGTCCAGAAAAGCCCCCCCTCTGGAGACTACGCCTCTGCCTCTGGCGACTGCGCCGTCTAGCCCGTCTAGCAGACCAGAGACCAATATGAACAGCCACGGCGGGAAGCCGTAGATCAGCACCAGAGGCACGCCGCCCCAAGCGACTAGCCCAGACGCCAACGTGAGCAGGTTTGGGCTCAGGGGGATGCGTCTCCCTATCCTGTCCAAGTTCACGACCCTCCTCAGCTTTTCGGAAACCACTGACGATTATACCCGTTAATTAAGATAGTCTCTTAAGCACGTACGCCACATACGCCGCGGCTTGCCAAGACATATACGGCAACGGCCCAAGCGAGATCCATATAGCGCGTCTAGACAGAAGCTCCTCGTCCTCCGGCGAAAGGCCGTCGTGGTCGCCGAAGATGAACAAGCCGCCGCCCTCCAGACGCACATCTGAGATGTCTCTACCGCTTTCATGTAGATAGTACACATGTCTGTACCTGGCCGAGATGGCGCGTAAATCGGCCTTAAACGACTCCTGCGTTAGGAGCCAAGAGGCAACCGCGCGCGCCCGGCTGGAGGGCACGGACATTATGCGGTATGTCGTCCCTTCGCATAACATTACATACACCTCGCTCACGCCGCCGCGGAGAGACTCCACTACAAAATCCACAAGGACGTCGAATCTGCTCTTGACTAGGCTATTGACGTCGATAGACCAAGGACACGCGACGTCGCTTTTTATCAAAAAAGCACTCAAATGACTTGTTGAAGCGGCACCCTCTTCTTCCGCTCCTCCCTGGGACGCACCTTGATTATGCCGAAGAACACGGCGCAATTAATGCAGTAGCGCTTAGTTACCAAGTACCGCGATATGATGACGCCCTGCTTCTCAAGCTCTCTGGCCAAGTCGGGCGGCACGGGGGAGTAGGGGACGGTCAACCTCACCGACTTAGACCTCGGCGTTACCTTTCCACAGTTATCGCAATATACATACGGCTCTCGTCCCTTACCGCCCTTCTTACGGCCTCTGTTTTTCCTCTTCTTCGGCACAACCCCTTTATTAGAACGGTTTTTAAATTTTTAGGGTCTTCTACTTGCGGACTTCTTTAGGTATCTGGGGGTGCCGCTCGGCGTCATGTTCAGGGGTAGGCGTATGCGGGGAGGCACCGGCTGTGCCTCGGCGCCGGGATGACTTGAGCGAGGAGTTGCGCGGCGGGAAAAAATGAAGAAAAAGGGGCTAGAGCAGTCTTACGTATCCCCCCGCCGCCGCGGCGAATGCCAGCAGGCCCTTGGGGCGGTACACCTCTCTAATCTTGTCTTCATATACTTCGTACCTGCCGAAGGCCAGCTCCAGCCTTGTCTCTCTCACGGCTCCGTTTTGGGCACAGTACGCCTTAGGCGGGTTTAGCGAGAGACATACCTCAGACCCGTCCCTAGCTACATACACCTCCACTGTGTACGGGTGGAGGATGCCCATCTGCCTCTGCCTCACTACATCAACTATCCACGGGAATTTACGCAGTGTCTTGGCAATCTCCACCAGCCTATCCCTAAGATCCAGCCACTTCTTCACCCACTCCACGCCGAATGTCTCAGCTTCGGCCACTCCTTCAACAACTCCTCCGCCGGGTCGGGCGGAGGCGGCGGGGGCGGCTCCCTAAGCCTCTCTATCGTCTCTCTTCTAATTCTCAGCTGTTTTCTTTGCGTATAGTTGTTTTTAAATCGCCGCATGGGGGTGTGGCGTAGACGTGGAGAAGCCGCCACAGCTGGACTCTCGGCGGCGCTTTATTCCGTGCGTCGTGGGCTGTATTCAGAGGCTGTGGTTTCCTCCGTCGCTTCGGCTGTTGTCCTCGCCGAGGTGGGTCAGTTTAGGGAGGCTGTGCAGTACGTGCAGAAGGCCGCCAAGGCGCTGTATGAGGGGGCGAAGGAGGTGTTTGAGCGGGTGAAAGTCACGGTTCAACGCCTCGTGGAGCTCTTCGTGGAAGCCGTCACGAGGATGCTGGCTTGGGTGGATGAACACAAAGCCTACCTCTTCTTGATGGCGGCTGTGGCGGCTGGGGTGGTTGCGCTGTCTGCCGCGTTGAATCTGTGGGGTTTGATTGAGCTGGAGAAGCTTGCGCATGCCGCCGTGGGCATGCCGCCGTTTGTGGCTGGGCTGGCTGATGCCGGCGGGAAGGCGGCGGAGAGGTTTAAGGCGCTGGCCGAGAGATACGAGAGGTGGAGGGTGGACGAAAACGTCATTAACGAGGTCATCAATGCCCCTCTGAATAAAGAGAGGCCGTATGAGGCGCTTCTAAGGCTGGCGAAGTCGCCGAATCTGCCCAGGCCCTTGGTGGAGTTGAGGAAGGCATTGATGAATGTCAAAGACGAGGCGGAGAAAGACGCCGCCGTAATCGCCACTCTTGTGCTCTATAAGGCGCTGATCAACAACGCCGAGGCGTATAGGGAGTGGGCTGAGCTGTACAAATGGGCGAAGGGTCTGGTTGAGAGGCAGGAGTTCACTGTGGCGGCAGAAGAGGCGAAGAGACTCCGCGGGTCGCAGAGGGGGCTTGAGGAGGTGGCGGAGGAGGTGATAGAGGAGCTGAACAGGGTGTTGGTGTTGTACTCGCAGAGCGACTTCTATAAAGAGAAGCCTAACATCCTCGACAAGCTCAAGCAACTTCTGGAGGTGGACTTGGGCGAGGCGGAGGAGCTGGCGAAGGCGAGGCGCAATGAGCTCTATGAATTAGGAGACGTCAATATGGGGACTAAGGCCTACGCCGCCCTTCTTTCAATCACCAGAGGCGGGTTGTACGGACACGCGGCGACGTTGCTTATGGGGAAAGGGGCTCTGGCGGATGTTGTGTTACTGACGCCGAAGGGCGCCTACGACAAGGCCAAAGGGATCGCCAAGAAACGCGGCGAAAGCGTCGACCCGTCCCGCTCGCCTAAGGGGGCGGTAGACTGGGAGGATAGGGCCGCCTCTGTGCTTCTGTGGTTCTTGAGTGGATACGGAGAAGCGGATCTCAAGTTTAGACCCGTCGAGAAGAGAGGCAAAAAGGGACGCGTCGAGAGGGGGTTCCAGGTGTTTAGGGCGTACGGCGTCGTCGAGGCCTTCGTCGGCGAGTTGTGGATAGGGGAGGTGGCTTACTTCAATGTCAGCGAGGAGGAGCTGAGGCGTCGTGTGGAGGAGGCGATGAGAATGGCGCCAGACCTCTCGGGGATGGACACGGCGCCGCAGTATGTGGAGTGGCTCGCCACAGACGTATCAACATCTTGGAGACAGATAGTGGCTGGCACCGTTCATCCCTGGCAGTTGAGGTGGTACTTCGGCCTCCTCGGCGGGCCGAAGTGGTTCAGCGGCAAGGCCATCGTCACGAGGGAGGGCATCAAGCTGGCTGTCGTTGCGTATTGGTCCCGCGAGAGGGAAGACGAGATCTTGAGGGGGAGCAGTTGGCTGAAGTCTCTGCTAGGCCATACCGTTAACAACTGGCGGGAGCTTGTGGACGCCATAGACTGGAGCTGGGTGTTGAAAAAGGTCGAGGAGCTGGCCGATGAGTTAAAGCCTTGGATTGGCCCCAAGGGGATGAGCGACATGGAGAGGGAGGGGCTGGCGAGGAGGATGCTGAGCGAGCTGGCGCTCCTTGCCCACTTCGCCGAGGCGAAGAGAGGTAAAAACGACAGTGAGTGGCGTGAAGAGCGGATCAAGATGCTGGCGAAGGCTGTGGAGGATCTAAGCGGTGGGAGGATAGCAGGCGACTTCGCCAAAGAGCTGGCCAGGCTGATTATCTACTACGCAGAAAGGCATAAGCAATATGCAGAGAAGCACATCAACAAGTTGGCGGAGAAGCTGGTCGGTGTCTCTAATAAAGAGGTCTGGGGCATTGTAAGGCGCGTCCTAAGCGGCGAAGATCCCAATGTGTACTGCCTCACGAGGGATTGCGCTAGGGATGCGGTGGTGAGGAAGTTCGTCGCTCCAGCTCTTGAGCTGGTCATGCTGGACAAGGCGCTGAGAGGCGAGTTCGACAGAGAGGAGGCGTTGCTCCTCTTCGGCGAGATGTATGCCACGGCGTTGGCGGGAGACGGCGCAGTGGGGCCATATGATGTTTGGCTGACTGTCGGTGGAGAGCTTGGCGGAGGTGCCGCGCTTCTGCGCCTAGCCACACTGCATCTGCTCAACCAGCTCCTGCCCGACGAGCTGAAGTTGGGCGTGCGGGTGTACATAGGCGAGGGCGTATATCGCATAGCCGCCTACGGCGAAGACGCGGCGAAGTTTAAACGCCTCCTCGCCGTCTCCGCGCCCTCAGACGGCGGAGAGTATTTAAGCGAAAAGTTCAACGAATTCATGAAAGAGACCCAGGTAGAGGTGCAACTCGACAAGAACAGCATAAGGCGGACCAAGAGAAACGTCTCCGCCGATTTGACCCTCTCAGAGGCTGGCGTCGCCGTGAAGTACAACGTATATCTGCGTGAGAACAAGGTGGAGCTCCAGTTCCTATCGACGGACCGGAGCCGCGCCGAGCTTGCGGCCCGCCTGCTAAAGCGAGCGGGCGTCAACGCAGAGGTGAAAAAGGTGGGTAACGAGGACGTGTGGCAAGTCAGAGCCACCACCGATAAGCTTGCGGCTGGGCACGAGGAGCTTAGGGAAGCCCTCGCCGAGATTGTCAAGACGGCGCGCGACAAAGGCTGGGTTGATGAGAAGAAGGCCAGACGTTGGCTGGAGAAGCTGGAGAAGGGAATGGCGGCGTGGGAGGGGAAGAAGTTCATGGTGAGGCTTGTGGAGGGCGTGTTGGTGGTACGCTTCAGCTCCACCAGCCGGGAGTCTTTGGAGGAGGTGGCGAGAGAGTTCAAGGCCATGGGCCTCGTGGAGGGCGTACACTTCACTGTGCGGTGGGGTGGGGAAAGGGGGCACGTCTACCTCCTGGCCGAGGGGGTGAGGCGCCTCGCGTGGGTCTCGACATACGGCAAAGAGGGGCAGAGACCGAAGGCCGCGGGGTTCCTCAAATTCCTCAAAGAAAAAGCTAAGAAGAGGGGCGCCGAAGTCCTTAGAAAGCTGGAAGCGCTGTTGGAGGAGGGCAGGAGCCGGGGCGCCCTCCGCCTCGCGGGTCTGGAGAAAGACGGCGTCAAGGTGCTGGACGTAAAGACCGAGGAGAAAGACGACAAGCTGTACATTACGCTAAGGGCGGAGGTAGACGGCGCCGTGGGGGAGTACAAGATTACTTTCTACCGCGATAGAGGCGGCGCGAGGCGTCTTATGTTTTACGTGAGGGGTGGGGAGGCTGTGGCGAGGGCTGTCAAGCTCGTTGAGGTGTTGACGGGGGAGAGACCAAGCGTCGCAGAGAGGCCCGACGGCTTGACGAGGATCGGAGGAGCTGGGAGGCACATTGACGCCTTGGCGCGGTACGAGGAGTTGAGGGAGGCGATAGAGAGGTGGAGTAGCCGGTGACGGCGGAATCCGTTTAATATTTCCCATTGCATAAAGAATAATGATGGGTCGGCGGATTTGACCTACGGCTTTCCGCGCGCCGCGTAGGCGCTTAGGAGACGTAGCGCCTCTACTGAAGTAGTTTTTAAATTTTTCTTGCTCAATAGCGTTGAGACAGCCTAAGCCAAATCTCGGCGCGTTTCTCCCTACACGCCAAGTCGCGCAGGTCGTATCCGCCCACCGACGCGTCTTCATCCAGGGGGATGCCTAAGCTCTCCGCGCCTATGAGCTCTTGGATCTTGACGCCGCACTCGTTGTCGCCGCTCCACGGCACCTCAACCACCTTCCCGCTGTTGATGGCGTTTTTCGCGGCCTCCACGTCCACCACCCGCACAATTCTGTTTTTCAGCTCGTCCCAGGCCCTCCTCCGCAGGCTATCTCCCACAGCCCTCATCAAGGCCCCCACGGCGTCTACAAGCTCGTCGAGCTTTACGGCGTATTTCTCGAGGGTGTCTCTACGCGTGACGACCACCTGCCTCTTCTCAACGTCGCGCTTCCCTATCTCCACCCTGAGGGGCACGCCCTTGAGCTCCCAGTAGTAGAACTTCCAGCCCGGGGTCTTGTCCCTTCTGTCATCGACATAGACGCGGATGCCGGCGCCCGTGAGCGCCTTTGCCGCCTCCTCCACCGTAGGCATTATCGTAGGCAACTCCTCTTCGCCGTAGAATATCGGCACAACAACCGCCTGTATCGGGGCCAGACTAGGCGGCAACGTGGTGCCTGCGTCGTCGCCGTGTGTGATGAGCATGGCGGCGATGCTTCTCTCCGATATGCCGTAGGACGTGGTGTGGGCAAGCTTCCTAACGCCGTCGGCGTCTAGATACTCCAACTCGAAAACACGCGTGAAGTTAGTCCCCAGGTAGTGTACCGTGCCTATCTGCAACGTCCTGCCGTCGGGGAGGACCGTGTCGAAGGCAATTGTGTACTCAGCCCCGGCGAACTTGTCCCAGTCGGGCCGCTTATTTATCATATACGCCAGACACATCTCGTCAAAAATCCGCCTGTATATCTCCACGGCCTCGCGCACCTGTCTCTCGGCGTCTTCCCTATCTACATGCACCGTATGCGCCTCTTTAAACATGCTGATCTCCCTCAGCCGGATCATGGGATGCGTCATCTTAGTCTCCGCCCTAAACACGCTGACGATTTGATACAGCCTAAGCGGGAGGTCCTTGTAGTCTTGTATCCACAGCTTCACCATAGGCATAATGGCTGTTTCTGACGTAGGCCTCAGCACAAGCCTCTCGCCGGCCTCGCCGCCTTTAGAAACCCAAAACACCTCCTTCTCGAAACCCCGTATGTGTTGCGACTCCTTACCGAAAAACTCGTAGGGGATAAACACGGGAAACAACACCTCCTCGTG
>WYEB01000259.1_pt1 | contig 20258 bp, 16 predicted proteins | sample 6343061 | NCBI WGS metagenome assembly WYEB01 (sample SAMN13812332, study PRJNA600296) | hot springs metagenome | biome: ENVO:00000051; feature: ENVO:00002007; isolation source: sediment sample from Evening Primrose shelf | place: USA: Yellowstone National Park, Evening Primrose Hot Spring ... | reverse complement strand
CTACTCGAACGCCCTCTTCACCCTGTTCCCGTTCACGCACGAGCCATTTGGCTACGTGCCTGTTGAGTCAATGGCCTGCGGCACCCCGGTGCTCACCTACGCCGCCCAGGGACCCGGGGAGACGGTGATCCACGGGGTCACGGGCTGGCTGGCTAAGGACGAGGGGTCCCTGGTCGACATGGCGGTCAGGATATGGAGGGAGGGGTACCCGAGCAGCATGAGGGCCAGGAGCAGGGAGAGGGCTGAGCGGTTCGATACTAAGGTGATAGCTGACAGGTGGCTTGAGGTCCTGAAGGGGGTTAAGGGATAGGGCTGCCCGCGACCTCTTTGAACATCCTGACGTACTGGGGGACCACGACCTCTTCACCGTAGTTCCTTACTACGGCATCCCTGCCCCTCCTGCAGAGCTCAAGGTACCTGTCCCGGTCATTGTAGAACATGTTGTAAAGGTCTATGAGTTGTCTCAGCGTGCCATCGACGCCTCTGGCCAGGAGGAGGGGGAGGCCTGGGAGCCTGTGTGAGGGTATGTCTGAGGCTATGACAGGCGTGCCGCTTGCCAGGGCCTCAAGCGTTACAAGGCCGAAGTTGTCAGCCCTCGTCGGATAGATGACGACGTGGGCTGACGAGTAGAGGTTCACAAGCTCGTCCTCGGGGACGAAGCCGAGGCTCTCAACGCCGTCAGTCACCTCGCCCTCCCTGCCGCCAGTGGCCAGGAACCTTGCCTTGAGGCCAAGCCTCTTGGCCTCCCTGGCAACCGCAGTGAATACGTCAAAGCCCTTCTCATAGATCCTCCTGCCCACGAACAGCGCCTTGAACTCCTCGTCCTTGTCCCTTGTGGGCCTCCAGCGGCTGACGTCAAGGAACGGGAGTATCGCGTAGGGCCTCCTGTGCCTTATGAAGCTGACAAGGTGAGGGTAGGCGTGAACCGCCTCAAAGCGCCCTAGCTCAAGGCTCATGAGCCCGCGGAGGTAGTAGGTGTACGTGGCCCACGGGCCCAGCCTCCTGAGGAGGGCTGCCGGGCCTCCCCTGAAGAGCTCGGGGTCCTGGGCCTCGGGCAGGAGGAAGTGCGAGTGGATCCCAGCGACCTTCGGCGCCCTTACCCTCAGGAGGGCGAGCGTGACTAGGGGGAAGTAGGTCACATAACCTACGTCAGCGTCAATGTCGGGCGTGAGGCCCTCCTCGTACTCAACGTCTGGGTCGAGGAGGCCCCTCACGTCAACGTTAGCCTGACGCTCCAGCGGCAGGGAGTAAACCGATACCCTCAGCCCGCGCCTTGACAGGCCGTTGGCCAGCCTCGCTATGAACTTCTCCCCGCCGCCCGAGTACGTCAGGCTGTGGTTGTGGATTAGCGCGACCCTCAACAGGGACCCTCACAAAGGCGCTACTAGAGCTGGCCAACTTTATGCGTGATGTAGGCCTTAGCTAGGCCTTGTAATTAGGCGTCAGCTCATAGCCAGGGCCTGAAGGCATGAGGTTTGGCTTTCATAGGCCCTTAGGACTTACCCTCTGCGCCGCTTATCCTGTTGAGCTCAGGCCCTCTCTCGCGGGCTGCCAGGAAGGCTATGGCTAGGGCGAGCAGGGCGTAGGTGGGTATGTTGCCGTAGGCTGGTACCAGGTACCATGGCACCCTTATGGGCGGGTACTCGCCCGGCACGTAGGTGTTCACCCTTATCGTCAGGTTGCCAGGGACCACCTCACTCGCGTTCACCACAAGGGTCTCCCAGGCTGCCCTCTGCGTTATGTTGGCCTCAAAGGCCAGGGCCTGCTGTGCAGGCCTCTGGGGACTTATTGTTATGGTCCTGCCTAGCAGCGACACCGTTACGTTTGAGCCCACGTTGGTCGAGCTAGCCGGCCTGTTGGTGACCATTATCAGGTTCATGGTGCAGTTGAGCTGCTTTACAAGGGCTGAGCCTTTGTAAACCAGGGCCTTAGGCGCTCCAGGTATGTAAGTGCAGACAACCTGCCACGGGTTAGTGGGCATGTTAACTATAACGTAGTAGGTGCCTGGCTTAAGTGTAAGATTGGGCTCTAAGCTTATTGGCGTCGCCCAGGAGTGAGGGCCGCACCACCAGGGCTCCCCAAAGCTAGTGCCCCACAGGTAGCCGCTTCTGTTTGTCGGCACAGGTGATCTCGAGATCACCACCTGGCCGCTCACCAGGTTGTTAGGACCTGAGCCGAAGACTGTGAGGCTCTCTATCGTGGCGGTCTCATTGACCGTGACCGGCTGCACCAGGTACTCCGAGCTGTTCAGGAGAGCGAAGTACCCTGGCAGGGTGCCGCACGCAGCGCCCTGGGGCTGCTGAAGCACCTGAGGCAGGTCAGTGGTGACGTACTCTATGGTCTGTAGCGGAGTATAATTGACGCTCAGGCTGACCTTAACTGGCCCCTCAGGCAGGAGGGCCAGTGAGTACTGGTGGGAGCCCGGCGTTATGGGTGACAGCGTCTCTGTGGCCGTGTAGTTGAGGCCGTGAAGCCTTATAAGTGGTATCAGCGGGTGGTCTGCAGGTATGTAATTGTTTATCGTAACCGAGAGCTCGCCAGGCAAGGGCAGGCCAGAGCTCTGGTTAACGTTCATTACAAGGGTCTCCTGGTAGGGGCTGCCCGTGAGGTTGGCCCGGTAGGTCAGCGGAAGCTCAAGGGGCCTCTGAGCAACTAACGTCACCGTCTTGTTCAGGGCCACGGCAGTGCTGTTCTGCATAATTAACGATATTGAGACGCTCGCGTTAGTGTTGGCTACCTCCGCCGGCCTGTTGGTCACAGCTATAAGGTTCATGGTGCAGTTGAGCTGCTTTAGCCCCGTGCCGTTGTAGAGCAGGGCCTTAGGCGCTCCAGGTATGTAAGTGCAGACAACCTGCCACGGGTTAGTGGGCATGTTAACTATAACGTAGTAGGTGCCTGGCTTAAGTGTAAGATTGGGCTCTAAGCTTATTGGCGTCGCCCAGGAGTGAGGGCCGCACCACCAGGGCTCCTCGAAGTCTGCGCTCCACAGGACATCGTGCTTCAGAGCTGGAACCTCGGATGATGATATCATAACCTCGCCGTGTACGAGGTTTATCGTCCCTGACCCAAATATCGTGAGGGCCTCTATTGTCGTCGTCTCATTGATGGTTATTGGCTGTATTATATAGTCATTGGAATTCGACACTGCGAAGTACCCTGGCAGGGTACCGCAGATGCCGCTCTGGGGCTGCTGGAGCAGCCATGATAAATTGCTGGTGAGATACTCTATGGTCTGCAGTGGTACGTAATTGACGCTTAAGTTTACCGTCAAGGGCCCGCCCGGCAGAGTGGTTATGCTGTACTGATGCTGGCCGGGCGTCAGGGGGAGTAGCGTAATTGTCGTCGTGTAGTTGAAGCTATATGGCCTCTGGAAGGGCCCAACGAGTAGCCACGCGCCGTCGTTGAAAACGTAGGGCAGGTAGTTGTTGAAGTTCGGGCTGTATGGGTACCATAGGTACGTTGGCGCAAACTGCGAGTACACCTCGTACTTCGTGTAGTTGTTCGGCCCGAAGAACGGCACCCCGTGCTCATTCAAACCATACCTCGTTAACGAGAACCAGGGCACCGCTGATGCTGGTACAGAGACGGAGGCATTGGGCGGCACGTAGTCGTTCAGCTGAATGAGGGCCAGGTCATACGGCGTCGTCGCCGGCTGCAGGGGGTTCGGCATGGGCCCGTGGAAGTAAAGGGCTGACAGGGGGGAGAGGACGTTAAGGAATAGAGTTGAGACCGTCACTGCAATGAAGACTGCAACAAGCAGCGCCCTCCTAATGCGCGGGCTGAACTTCCTCAGGGCCCATATGGCGGGCACTATGACGGCCGGCGCCACGAGGGCCGTGTAGTAGATCCAGATAACGTAATAAAAGAACCATGGAGTCTGCCACATCACGTAAAGCCATGGCAGCAGCAGGAGATTCTGGGGCTCCACGAGGTTCAGGAAGAGGGTTGGCATCATTAGGAAGACTGTGCTCTGGGCCTTCGTGTGGAGGCCCACTCTCACGTTATTTACCAGGGACTCAAGGACGCTGGACAGGCTGAGCGCAGCTTGATGGCTTGACGAGGGGCTGGAGCTTATGTGAGTAGTGAAATGGAAGATGGCGTTGCCTATGGAGTCCGTTATCGCTATCAGTGGGTCAGAGAGCGCTGAGCCCCATACGTTCTGGAAGATGTTTATGGCCCCGCGGCTGAAGTAGTAGACCAACAGGAAGTCCCCGAAGAGCCAGGCGAGCGAGAAGGCAAGGGTCTCAAGGCCTAGGACAACTTTTCCTTTGGCCTTAAGCCAGTCGAGCTTCGTGGCCAGTATGTAAAGCCCTATGAAGAACCCTATTATGGGCGAGAACTCTATGGTCGTCATCATCAGCGTCAGCGACAGCCAGTAGCCGAGCCTGTTTCCCATGTAGAGGTTGTAGAGGGCTAGCGTGAAAAACGGCGCCGTGAGCACCACCACCTCGAAGGGCTGAGTTAAGTAAGTTGTAATCCACGGGAACAGGAGGTAGGCCAAAGCTGTGAGCAGGGCGTACCTCCTGTCTCCAAAGAGCCTCAGCCCGAGCTTGTAAAGCGGTATTGTTGGCAATGTCGCCAACGCCGTCTGTATTGTCATAAGTGTGGGTATCCCTGGGTACGTGAGGTAAAGGGGGTATACTAGGAAAAGTATAGGCGAAGCGTGATTGAAGAAGAACGTTGGTACTGCGAAGTTGGCATAGAGCGGTATTACGAAGTTGTCGAAGAGCCTGTGGTACAGCGTTGCAGACGCAAAGGACTGCATGTATGTCGCCGTGTCGAGGCTTACCCCTAAGTTCAGCTGGTAGTACTCGGTCATGGCGCTGTAAACTATGTAATAAACGGCCGCAAAGTAAATTATCATGAGGGCCCTGAAGTACTTGTCCGCGGCCGCGCGCCTTGCCACGTCCTTTATGTAGCCGCTGAGCATCATGAGCAGGCCGATCACTAATAGTATTGCTGACGCCCGCAGTGCATCGAGGTTGTAGAGCTGAGGCACATAATTGGCGAAGCCGAGGGCCCAGACAACGTAGAACTGAGCGAACAGCACGGCTCCTATCAGCTTCAGGTGCCTCTCCTTAACTTCCATAACTGGCTAGGCCCCGCCTCACCAGCGGCGTAAGGGCTTTAATTCTATATCGCTGTTAGCCGTCAGAATCCGTGTAGAGTGGCAGGAGGATCAGGCTAAAGCCAGCAGCAACCTCAACCGCGAGAGTGGCCGCAGGCGTTACGATGATCTGACTCGCTAAGGCCGCAACACTGCTGCTTAGCTTCTGGCTAGCCCCTAAGGTTTGCGAGAACGAGTCCAGATAGCGGGCCTAGTGCTTGACCTTCGGCTTTTCCTTATAGAACTGAATAACTTCAGCCAAGGCTTAGGGGCTTGTTACCACACATTTTCTTCAGAATGTTCTGTTAAATTGCCTTAGCCTAGAGTTTTTACAGTGATACATACTGGCGTCTCGCTTTGAACCATGTCCTAGGTGTCTACACTCGAACCCCAGCTCCCTAAGCGAGGCAAGTAGCTTATCATTGCTGACACCAGTAGTACGAGGGTGCGTCTCGAACACTATGTGCTCGAAGGCCCTTAGCTTTTCCCTCTCGGGACCAAGTATTACTTGCGCCTCGCAGCCCTCACAGTCCATTTTGAGCAGGTATGGGTCCTCAACCATGTTGAGGAGGTCGCTTAGGGTGACGCCTGGTACCTTACATGGGCCACCGCCATTAAACGTGGAGAAATAACGAGATAATAGCACGTCGTAGTTACATGGAACGCTCACAGGCTCATCACTAAGGGCTGCATTTATCACCCTTACCTTGTCGGTAGCACCGCTCAGCCTCACGTTCTCCTCAGCGCACTTGGCCACGTTAGGCAGGGGCTCAACGGCAATCACCTTCCTGGCGCCGTTGAGGACGAAGTAGAGGGCCGTGTCACCCGTGTTAGCTCCCACGTCAATGACGTCCCTGTCCCTGAGGCCGGAGAGCACCTCAGGGACCTCGTACATGCCTTCTGCGAAGGTCTCGGCTATGTCATCGGCATTCACGCAGTGAGTATTGAAGACAGCGGAGACACCGTTAACCTCTAGGCCTACCCTTTCCAGGCTCATGTCAATCGAGACCTCGTTGCCTAAGGTCTGAAGTCTGCATGTATAGGAGGCCAATGAGAGAGCTGTCACCAGCCAAGAGAACGCCTCCTGAGGCTTAGGGAAGCGGGTAGCGGTACTAGCTAACTCATCAGGTAGCTTTGGCCAGCACTTGGTGGCATACTTGATGGCATAATACGTAGATATTGCTAAGCTACCAAACTCGAACCTCCCCAGCTTTACATCGCCTATATACTTCAGCCTGACGCTTAGCTCGTCCCTTTTAGCTAAGTAGCCCAGGAGGGCGCTGAGCCAGCCCCTCTCTACGAGTCTCCTCACGGACAGCGCAATTAAGACCTCCTCCTTAGCCTTAGCTAGGCTCGGCAACTCAGCTCAACATAGATGTAGTTAGCTTAAATTAAAAACAATAATGCCTGTAGGCCCTGTCAGGGCCCCCGTCCTGTAACATTGACTCATGCTGTCGGCCCAGCAGGGCCGTGCTGAGCTCTCAGGCTAGCGGAGAGGTTGAGAAGTACGCGGGGCAGGAGAGGCAGACCTAAGCGGTTCAGCGGATATGTTGGTATCTGCTTCACTGCACCGCTTAATTAGGCCAGCGTTTGCTGAGGCTTCCTGCGGGCACGGAAAGGGTCTTGTGGCGTCCGCGGTAGGCACTAAGGAGATGCTAAACCTTGGAGCCTTAGGCCCTTTCTACAAATTTGTGAAAAGAGCCAGCCTTCTCGAGGCGTGTGGCCAGGATTATCGAGGCCAGGCCCTGAGCGGGCGGACTTTAGCATAGTCCATATAGAGCCCTTGTCCTCCATAACGGCCGCTGGCTCTTTCTCGTCAGCTAACCTAGGGCTTTATTTTTATTATTATTTATTTATATAGTTATTCGATAGCCAGAGCTTTAAGAGCTCACGAAGCCTAAAACGTCTTAGCCCTACGGCTTATCACTTCTGACCTCCTCTCGCTCTGAAGGGCGAGGCCTTCGGTTGCAAAGGCTCTGACAACTCCATTCTCAGGCCTACGAAGCTGATGCGTCTATGCCACGGACTTCTAAGTGTCGATGCAGACACATTCTGTGTCTAACGTACGTTTTCAATATTCATATAGCACGTACAGTGTCTGTGCTCTGGACACTACCCTTAGATACTTGGCCTGTTGAAGCGGCGTCTAGCTAAGTGTCCTGCGTGTCCTGCAGACGCCGATGACGATGTCTCGAGACACCCAAGTGTCTAGTTCAAGTGTCTTCCCGCTGTCCGCAGACGCTTCCGACCAGCCACGCGGCCTTAGAGAGCTGCAAGCAGGGCCATATGATGACGCAGTCCGCCGCTCCTGGCCCTCTGGCCGTGTCTCTGGCCAGGCTGAGACACTTGAGGGAGACGCTCTTTGACGTCCCTGCGAGTGTTATAGCCTTCGGACGCCCTACTGGCGGAGGGCTCATGGTAGTACAGAGCGTTGAGGAGCTGAGGAGGAGGGTTCAGGAGGGCTGGAGGCTCGCCAGGGACAGGAAGGGCTTCAAGATGAGGGGGCCGGGAGGGAGGTGGGAGAGAGAGTCTCAAGGGACCTTGATGTCGTGGCCGCTGAGCTCTATGAGGCGCAGAGGTCCGAGAGGGACAGAAGGACAAGGGACTGCGAGGGGCTGCTTAAGGAGAAAGAGGTTCAGTGCTTTGAAGAGCTTGACAGGTGCTCTAACACATACATCCCCTTGGCGCTCAGGTCCCTGAGGCTTATCATAGAGCTTGAGTGGCTGGCCAAGGGTGATGTTAAGGGCCTGCCAGCTCTGCCCAAGGAGGCGAGGGACGCCCTAATGACCTACGTGATGCCCAAGGCGCAGAGGCTCTTAAGTGAGATCGTTAAGGCATTGAGGGAGTACGAGGGCTTTAACAACGATGACCTGACGGAGGCCATCGTGCACACCGAACTCTGAGCCCGCCAGTAGCAGTCAGCCCTGAGGCTGCATTCGTACGCAGACCTGTGGGAAAAGGTCATAGTTGTCCACATAGCGGCCCAGCTAACGCCATCCTGCCTCAGGCCCCTCGAGGTCGCGAACCCCAGGCTAAGTCGCAGTGGACACATACACGCCACTCTCATGAAGAGAAATCCGAGCGGATTGATGAGCGGCCTGAAGGAGGCCTTAGCGTTATGATGTCAAGCCTTCACGGTGACCTTGGCCTGTTGGCCTCTCAGGCTTTTAATTTTTCGAAGTCATTTGCGCCCCAGAGAAAACTCTATGAGAGTAGCTATAGTTCACGCTCTCTTCGAGGTAGTCGGGGGCGACGCCAGGCTAGCCCTTGACATGTACAGGGCCCTGAGGGAGCTGGGCCATGAGGTCGGCCTCTACACGGCCCACGTAAATGAGGGCGCTTGGAGGGCGCTGACGGGCAACCTGAGGGAGGCCCCGAGGCCCATAACCATTAAGGAGCCCTTGGCCAGCAGGCTGGCAGGCAGGGCCCTGGCCCTCAGGTCGATCCTGGCGACCTCAGGCCTTGTGAGGGGGCTTAAGGGGTCTAACCTAGGCTACGACGTCGTTGTGGACACCTACTCCAACGTCCCAATGCGTTGGGTTAGCGCCGCCTACGTCCACTTCCCCACGGCGTTACTCCTTGACTTTCACAGGGCCCACCGCAGGCTGAGTCTTCACGAGAGGCTCTACTATGGTCTTGTGGGCAGGGAGGCCAGGAGGCTCGCGTCCAGGCGCACCGCTGTCATGACGAACAGCGCCTGGACGGCAGAGCGCGTGAGGAGGGCCTATGGAAGCCAGAGGGTCTACGTAGTTCACCCCCCGGTTAACTATGAGGAGCTGTTGTCGATAGGAGGTGACAGAGGCAGGGTAGTGCTTACAGTCAGCGGGATATATCCAGAGAAGAACGTCCTGGCCATAGCTGATGTTGCTAGGCTTGTTCCTGAGGCGGAGTTCTACCTTGTGGGAGCCACTGGTCCTGCGTCAGGGCCCGTGATCAGGGAGCTTAAGAGCGAGGCCGAGGGCCTGAGGAACTTCCACCTTGAAACGAACGTCCCGAGGAAGAGGATAATTGAGCTCATGTCACAGGCTTCTATCTACCTTCACCCTCCCTTCGCCGAGCACTTTGGTATAGCAATTGCCGAGGCGACGGCAGCAGGGCTGGTTCCAGTGGTCTACAGGGACGGGGGAGGCTGGACGGACATAGTCTCAAGGATAGATGAGGGGCTTGGGTACACAAGCGTTGAGGAAGCCGCTCATATCATTAGGTCTCTGCTCGATGACGGCATAAGACTAAAGGAGCTATCGGCTAAGGCCAGGAAGGTGGCAAAGAGCTTCAGTTATGAGAAGTTCAAGGAGAGGCTTAACGAGGTAATTAGCTCCCTGAGCCCGGACCTCTCAGCTAATAAGAGGTAGAAGTCTTACAGTCCTAGTAGCAAGCTAAGAGGTAACAGCTAAGACAAAGTAAGCTTTCGCCTTGGTCTGATCCTCGCTTTTTATACTTGCTATAGCCTATCGCCTGGGAGCGGCCGTACGTCGTACAGGGCCAGGGTGTTCGGTGGCGCCACGAGGCTGTTCAGCGGCTACGCGGTAACCCTGGCCCTGCAGGCGCTCTTCTACCTGGTCATAGTGAGGGTCCTGAGCCTCAAGGGCCTCGGGGCCTACGCTGCGGCCGGGACCTTCTTTGCACTACTGCTGCCGCTCCTCACGTGGCCAATATTTGGCGTAGGCAGGTACGTCATAGGCTACTATCAGACGGGCAGGCTTGAGGAGGCCAGGGGGCTATACGTCAGGGGCCTTGCAATGGTGCTTACGGCCAGCGTCGCCCTTGCCATAGTTGTCTGGGCCTTCGCCCTGCCCCTCTCAAGTCTGTACTACGGCACGACGCGCTACGTCTGGCTTCTGAGGCTCGTGGCCATCGACATGTTAGTGTACGTTTACAGCAGCTACGTTCTCAGCGTCGCCTTCCCGGCCTCTATGAGGTTCGGCAGGTGGAGCCTAGTTCAAGTTATCTGGGCCTTCACGAGGTACGGCGTGGCCCTGGCCCTCCTCTTTGCGGGCTTTGGCCCAGCTGGCCTCATAGCCGGCTGGGTCGCTGGCGACGCTGCCTCGGCGGCCCTCGGAACCTACTGGTCGCTTGACCTCATGCTCGGCGGCAGAGCTAGGGCCCCCCTGCTCCCAGCTCTCATCATAGCTGCCCCCATAGCGATAGGCAGCTTCACGGCTAGCCTCCTCCAGAACGTCGACAAGCTCTTCGTGCTGAGGTACATAGGGCTTGCCGAGATGGGCTCCTACTCGATCATAATGATAGGCTCTGTCGTGGTTCAGACAGCTGTAAACAACTCCCTGTCGGGCGCCATTTACCCCCTCTTCGTCAAGTTCGAGGAGAGCGGCTCCCTGAGCGGGGAGACAGTCGCAGCCGCAATAAGGTACGTCACGGTGCTCACGGTGCCCCCCTTCTTCCTCCTGGCGGCCCTCGGCAGGCCCCTGATACAGCTCCTCCTCGGCCCAGCCTTCGTCCACGACTGGGAGGCCTTCGCCGTCCTCATGGTGGGCCACGCCGCCATGAACTATGACCTGCCCATAACCCAGGCCCTCCAGGCCAGGAAGGCCACGAAGGCGCTTGGCGCTCAGGCCATAGTGTCTGCGGCAGTCATAGCTGCGCTAAGTCCGCTGCTAATTGCGCGTTGGCTCGCTACAGGCGCCGCGGTCGCATATGTCCTGGCGAGGCTCGCAGGCTTCCTTGGCGTGGCAGCCCCAAAGGCCAAGTCGCTGGGCCTCCTGAAGATTGACATAAGGGAGTACGCTAAGACTATCTCGGCAGCTATCATAACGTTCGCGGTCACGCTCGCAGCCGAGGTTGTCACAGGCTTCGGCCTAGTCCTTCTGCTCCTCTACATAGCCCTCGGCGGCATAGCCATGGTAGCCTCGCTAAGGGTCCTTAGGGTCCTAAGGGCAGACGACTACATAGCCCTCATGGAGGTGACGCCAGCCAGCCTGAGAGGGCTCGTGGCGAGGGCCTGGTCCCTCCTCGGCCTTCCGATGCCAGATCCTCAGAGGGCGCAGTAAAAGCTCATAGGCAGGCCTATGATTAACTGTAACCTCGCACAGGCCGATTACGCTATTTAGCTGAGAGGTCCGGGCTCAGGGAGCTAATTACCTCGTTAAGCCTCTCCTTGAACTTCTCATAACTGAAGCTCTTTGCCACCTTCCTGGCCTTAGCCGATAGCTCCTTTAGTCTTATGCCGTCATCGAGCAGAGACCTAATGATATGAGCGGCTTCCTCAACGCTTGTGTACCCAAGCCCCTCATCTATCCTTGAGACTATGTCCGTCCAGCCTCCCCCGTCCCTGTAGACCACTGGAACCAGCCCTGCTGCCGTCGCCTCGGCAATTGCTATACCAAAGTGCTCGGCGAAGGGAGGGTGAAGGTAGATAGAAGCCTGTGACATGAGCTCAATTATCCTCTTCCTCGGGACGTTCGTTTCAAGGTGGAAGTTCCTCAGGCCCTCGGCCTCGCTCTTAATAACTTTAAGCGTGCGCTCCGAGTAATCGCCAGTGCTTCCCACAAGGTAGAACTCCGCCTCAGGAACAAGCCTAGCGACCTTCGGTATCTGTGCAACCATTTTATCTGGCGCTATCCTGCTCACTGTCAGAACTATCCTGCCCCTGTCGCCGTTTAGCGATGACAGCTCCTCTACATTAACTGGGGGGTGAACAACATAAATCCTCTGGCTTCCATAGGCCTCCCTTATGTACTTAGCTGTCCAGGCGCTGTTGGTCATAACAGGCCTAGTGCCATCTGCGAGCGCCCTGGCCATCCAGACGGCAAGCAAGTTGTAGGCCCTCTCATAGAGGCGCGGCCTGTACTGGTGCTCCAAATAGAACTTTAGAATGTTGACAAGCGGGAAGTGCACGTAAGTGGTGTCAGCCCACTTAAGGGGCACGTCAAGGAAGGTCTCAATTATTAAGTTATAGCGAAGCCTAAGTCTCTCAACGGGTTCCTCTAGGCGCCAAGCAGCTAAGAGCATCCTAAGTAGCTTCGCTTTGCGAAAAACCTTGCTGATCATAGGTTCCCTGAGGATAATTGGCTCTGGAACATCGCTCATGCCATTAGTTATTACATCCCAGGCTCTCTTATCAAAATAGATCGTGTAAAGATCGACGTCATGGCCTAGATCCTTCAAGGCTCTGCGCATCTCAAGTAGCAGCCTCTCGCCCCCTCCGGCGATGAAGAACGCCGTGTGGACCAGTGCTACCCTCACTGCCTCTTCCAGGGCTAAGGCATCAAGGCCCTTTAAAAAAGCTAGCACGTCAAGTCTTTCGATTCATTAAGCTTATGCATTTGAGCTCCCGAGTTTAGCTCAAGAGTTAAAGTAAACTACAACTTGGAGAGGCTGGTCTCCTTGAATATCTTTGTCTACTCTATAAGACTTAACACCCTTCACCTTATTGTCCTTAAGTCCCTCTCCCGCGACACGCCCGTCGTTGCTTACAATATATTATGAAGTTTGACTATGCAGAGACAAGTGTGGTGATAAGGATCAGGTCCTTATAATATAAAGGGCCTTGTAAATGAAACCTATGAGCTGCTCAGAACAGCGACTAGGATATGCTTGGCAGGGAAGGTATCGAACTCTCAAAGAGGTTCACATGGGACGATGTAGCCAGGCCGAGTGGAGGGCTTTGGAGGGATAGCGAATGAAGAATGACAAGGGCTGAGAAGAAAGGCATGTAACTTTTTAATAGCTATTAGGCTCCCAGAGGGCGAGTTGACAAGTCAGCCTTACATCTCGGTCATAGTGACCGCCTACAACAGGAGGAGGTACTTACCCTTCGCCCTAAGGAGCCTTGAGGCCCAGATGCTGCCAAGGGATAAATTTGAGGTAATAGTAGTTAAGAACTTCGAGGACAAGGAGTCCGACGACATAATATCAAGGAACGGCTGGAAGGACCTATATGAAGACGGCACGTATCACGGCAGGAAAATATTCGTTGGCCTTGAGGAGTCCAAAGGTAACGTTATAACATTCCTAGAAGATGACGACGTTTATGTCAGTAACAGGCTTGAGGAGGTCTACAAGGCCTTCACGTCATATGATCGCCTTGTGTACTTCCACAACTCGCAGACGATAATTGACGAAAATGGGAGTGTGCTTGAGAGACCCCCGCTCTCTATCCCTACCCCTAAGAACCTGGTCGGAGGAAGCCCTATAATTGTTGATGTTGATAAACTGCGCGGGCTCGCCAAAAGATATAATGTGAGCGTTGCTGACTTAGCACCTAAAGTAAGGGCCTATGCATGGCATAACAGCAGCTCATTAGCGGTCAGAAGGGGCATTCTTGAGGCAGACGCCCATCTACTTAAGGAACTTCCAATAGGCATTGACCTCTTCATATTCGCCAGCTCACTAAGGGCTGGGGGCCTCATGTACTTCACTGACGAAAAGCTGACGCTATACAGAGTACATGGGGAAAACTTGTCCTTCTATGGGGAGAGCCAGTTCTCCCATACACATATAGCGAGAAGTGGAAGTAACGAGAGATACTTGAGGCGTGCTAAGATTCTCCTTAGTTATATAAAGGCTTACAAACTAATCGGCTCTAGGCTGCTAAATGACGACGTTAATAGGTACCTATGTGTTGAAAAGTTGAATAAGGGCTCGCTGCTGCTTCTGCCGCTGCCAGAGCTTGGAGTTCTGCCCCCGGAGCTGAGGCTGGGCCTCTCTGACGTTAAGCTGGCCTTGAGGTGCTATAAGGTTAGATATGAGGGCCTCGCTGACGTAGCCTTCGTAATGGGGAACGCCCTTCTCAGCCCCATCCTTGCATCGCCTAAAGGGAGGCTTGTCATAGACAAACTACTAGAGGGCGTTGCCAAGGCCCTGGCTACGAAAAGGGCTCTAAAAAGAGAAAGTCTTAAGATAAAATGATGAACTGAGAACAAGAAGACTTACTCAGCCTCCTAAAGACCTTAGGGTTTAACTCTGTAGGGTTTATGTGTTCCTAGGCCGGAGTCGGTCCGGTGTTTGACCTTTATCAGCTCTCCACGCCCTTGGAGAGGCCGTGAGGATGCCGCTAACCTTCGGCTTCCTCTACGTGGTCGGTGAAGCGAAGAGGCTAACCCTTAACATGACGGGGCCCTGAGGGAGTTGAGCCACGGGGTCGAAGTCTACCATGGCTTACCTTAAACTAAAATGCCTGGAGGTGCTGACCAGTGGCATGGGCGGCGTATCAAAGCAGATGGTCCTCTGGGAGCCTCTTGTAGACAGACCCCTTCAGCAAGGTGCCCTTGCTCAGGCAGCCTCTGGCGGCGCCGCGTTTAGGAAGACGTGTTAAGGGGCTTAGGCAGCACTACAACTTGACCATCGAGACCCAGAGCAACGTACCGTTCGGATGGGCTGAAGCCTCTTATGTTTGCTTACCGCTTGTTGACATTCTGAAGCTCTATTCAGAGCGTCAGCAAGGGTAGTATCTCTATGAGAGCCTACAACTCGCTTGCCATCTGGACGGCCAGGACGCTCGCAGATGACACTAAGCTACTGATGGCCAACAGCGCCTAGAACGCTAAGTACACCAGTTCACATTGAGGAGATCTTGTCAATAGGCGTCAGCAGAGGCAGATAAAACTAACAGCAGGCGGAATCACGTTTTTATCAAGAAAGTAATGAAGATATCAGGGATAGCTAGGCTTGTGCCTGAGGCCAAGTCCTACCTAGTTGGATCTGCAAGACCTACCTCAGGGCCTATCCTAAAGGTCCTCAAGGAGAGGGCCGAGGACCTGAGAAACTTTCCATGGAGACCTACGTGCCTGGAGAATACTAAAGCTCACGTCACAGGCTTCAACACACCTTCGCTCTCCTCTGCTGAGCACTTCGGCATTGCCATAACTGAGGCCGCGACCGCTAAGTGATCGTGTCGGTAGTCTACAGGTACAGGGAAAGCGAACTGACTGACGTAGTCTCAAGGATGGCCAGGGCCAAGTAAAGGGCCTTGGAGGGGATAGCGAACGAAGGTTGACGAGGGCTGAGGGAAAAGTTATTGTAAATTTAATAACGACTCCTGGGCCCTCGGCCATTAGGGCGGGTTGACGGGTCAGCCCTACATATCGGTCGTAGTGACCGCCTACAACAGGAGGAGGTACTTACCCTTCGCTCTAAGGAGCCTTGAGGCCCAGACCCTTCCAAGGGACAGGTTTGAGGTAATAGTAGTTAAGAACTTCGAGGACAAGGAGTCCGACGACATAATATCAAGGAACGGCTGGAAGGAGGTATATAACGATGAAAGTTACCAGGGAAAGTTCTACCTGGCCGGCCTTGATGAGGTCAGCGGTGAAGTGGTAACCTTCCTTGACGATGACGACGTGTACGTGCCCGAGAGGCTTGAGGAGGTCTACAAGGCCTTCACGTCATATGATCGCCTTGTGTACTTCCACAACTCGTGGGCTGTAATTGACGAAAATGGGAACGTGTTTGAGAGGCCCCCGCCCTCTCTCCTTATATCTAAGAACCTGGTAGGGGGGAGCCCTATAGTTGTTGATGTTGATAGATTGCGCGGGCTCGCCAAAAGATATAATGTGAGCGTTGCTGACCTAGTACTTAAAGTAAGGGCTGGGGCAGACGTTAACGGCAGCTCAATAGCGGTTAGGAGGTCCGTCTTAGAGTCTCATGTCCAGCTGCTAAAGAGGCTTCCGATAGGCATTGACCTCTTCATATTCGCCGGCTCACTAAAGGCCGGGGGCCTCATGTACTTCACTGACGAAAGGCTAACGCTACTCAGGGTACATGGGGAGAAGTGGGGCTCTGCGCTCTGGCTCAAAGGAAGTAAAGAGATGCAGCTAAGGCGGGCCAGGGCTCTCCTTCAGGTAATCAAGGCTTTTGGACTAATAGGCTCCAGTCTGCTAGATGATGATATTAATGTATATCTGTGTGCTGAAAAGTTGAATAAGGGCTCACTGCTGCTTCTGCCGCTGCCAGAGCTTGGAGTTCTGCCCCCGGAGCTGAGGCTGGGTCTCTCTGACGTTAAGCTGGCCTTGAGGTGCTACAAGGCTGGAGCCGAGGGCTTAGTTGACGTGATCTTCGTGATGGGAAAAGCCCTTCTCAGCCCCCTCCTCGCGTCGCCCAAAGGGAGAAGTATTATAGGCGGACTTGCAGAGGGCATTCGTAAGGGTCTGAGAAGGTAAAGCCCTAATAGAGTTAGTGAGCTTACAAGACAGCGTTAAGGTGCAGGCACTATACGTTTTAATCTTAGGTAACCATGCTATGTTGAGCTGGGTTGCTGAGCCCTGCCAAGGCTAAGGAGAAGGCCCTGAAGGCGCTATCCGCTAGAAAGCTTATGGAGAGGGGCTGGCTGACAGCCCTCCTGGGCTACTTAGCTGAAAAAGACGAGCTGAAGGTCAGGCTGAAGTATATAGGTGACGTAACGCTACGGAGGGCAGAATTCGAGGCGTTAGCTGCAAACGCGTATTACACCGCTAAGTGTTGGCCAGGGCTGCCTGAGGAGCTCGCTAGGATCGCTGGAAGCCTCCTTAAGCCGCAGGAAGCCCTTCCCCGGCTACTGTGGTTCCTTTCCCTAGCCTCTTATCTGTGCAATAAGTCACGAAGCCTAGGCAAGAAGGTCTCAATTAACATAATTCCGGGGGGTAAGTCTAGAGGTTAACGGCATTTCTGTGGCCTTCAATTTCCATTGTGTAAGCTCCGCTTTCGCCGAGGTCTTTATAAAGGGCGAGTACGAGGTCCCTGAGGTGCTCTCTGGCCTCAAGGGCAGAGATGTAATTGACGTGGGAGCCAACGCGGGCGACTCTACCCTCACTTCCTCCTCAACGGCGCCAGGAAGGTGATTGCCGTTGAGCCCCTGCCTAACGTGGCCAAGTGCGCTGAGGAGAACGTGAGGCTGAGCGGCGCTACCGACAAGGTAAATGTGATAAATGCAGCCCTTGGCGGTGGGTCTGTAAGTGTACCGTGTGACTATGATCTGTGGTCGTCTAATGGTTTCTCTACGCTCAGCGCTAGGGCCCCTGTAAGGTGCCTGGCGTCACGCTAGGCGACCTCCTCAACATGGTTGAGGACCCCTACCTCCTCAAGATGGACTGCGAGGGCTGCGAGGCCCAAGTAATACTTGGCCCCGAGAGGGAGAGGCTGAGGGCCTTTGAGCACATAATGTTTGAGATGCACCCCTTCATAACTGGCGTCAGCAACGAGGAGCTCCTCGCATCCCTGAAGGAGCTAGGGTTTGAATGCAGACTCCACATGGCACATTATCCAAAGCTAGGCGTCAACATCTATCACTGTGAGAACTCTAAGCCAAGGCAACCTAACGGAACGTTTTGAAGATCTGTACAGCCATAATGCCGAGCCAAGCCGCTACAAACAATATTATGGCGTAGCCCAGCTTCGATACGCTTCTCAGGTCTTCGTTGTCGCTCATTAAAGCTTAAAGCCCATAAGAGGGCCTTTACACAACTACTACTATGTAACACAAGGCCTGCCTAGGCTCCTAGGCCCTCAGCCCCCTCAGCGCCTCCCCCAGCGCCTCCACGTCCTCCTCCCCGTTGAGGAAGTGCACAGAGGTCCTTATCCCCCAGACGCCTGCAGCACCCCTAGCTGAGATCATGACCCCCTTGACCTCAGCCTCACAGCCGCCATGTAGTTCTCCCTCAGGCCCCCAGGAACCCTGAGGGAGAACTATGCCGCTCGCCTTCCTGGCCTCCGGCGGCGAGAAGACGTTGACGACGATGTATGGATTTCATGGAAACTTAAAACGTTAATGATATATTTAAAGAATAAAGCTTAGGGATATTATCACTCTTTTAGGTTTTTGACGAGGGGGAAGTGTAGCTAAAATATTAGCTGATACCTGGCACGTAACAGGCCTTTGGAGGTAAAATTACGTGAAGGCTAAAGTCTCCATAGTATTGCCATATGTAGGACTTGCAGGAGGCATTAGAGTAGCCCTGCAGCTTGCTGAAGGCTTAGGCAGGCATTTTGACGTAAAAGTCCTTACGCCTGGAATTTCACCGAACGCTGAAAAGGCCCTAACGACAAAGTACAAGGTAACTGTTGAGAAGTTCCCCCTTCCATCCTGGTCGGCCGCTCTTCACCTCTTAAAGAAGTTAGCCCGCAGGGAAGGAGGTGTAAGCTTCTACACGCTCAGCTGGCTTGTCTCAAAGGCCACTGGCTACCCCCTTGATGAGGGCGAGGCCCTCAGGAGGCTCATAAGGTCAGACGTAGCTGTGGCCACATGGTTTCCCACGGCTATACCTGTCCTTCAAAGCGACGCGAGGCCGATGATACTCATGCAGGACTTCCCAGCGCTCGTCGAGGAGTCTATGGGAAGGCAAGGCCTCAGGCTCTTCAGGACAGTCCTGAGGGCCCCCCTGTCGTTCCTCTCAATATCGTCATACACCACTGAGCTGATAAGGTCTGAGAACCCCTCGGCCAGAATCTATTACATAGGCAACGGCATAGACTCCGAGGCCTTCTACCCAAGGAAGGTCGACAAGGGGTCGGAGCCGACGGTCTCTGTGATCCTAAGACGAGCAAGTTTTAAGGGCCCTGACATAGCGGTCCAGGCGCTTAATATGGCCTACAGGAGGGTCAAGTTCAGGGCCCTACTTATCTCTGAGTTCAGCGAGGGGGAGCTGAGGTCCAGGTTCAGGCCCGAGTTCCCCTACGTCTACTATAGAAAAGGCCTCACGGACGAGGAGCTCGCGAGGATCTATAGCGGCTCTGACGTCTTCCTGTTCACATCTAGGGCTGAGAGCTTCGGCCTGCCCCCGCTTGAGGCCATGGCGTGCGGGGCCGCCGTCGTGAGCACTGACGCCAAGGGCAACAGGGACTACTTGGTGAACGGCTACAACGCCCTTGTGGCGAAGACTCATGACTCGGCGGAGCTCGCTGACCTGCTGGTGGAGGCCCTCACGAACGGGGAGCTGAGGCAGTCCCTCGTAGCTGGTGGCCTGGAGACCGCCAAGAAGTGGGACTTCAGGAACGCAGTGGAGAGGGCCAGGGAGGCCATTGAGAGGGAGCTCCAGGAGGCTGAGCCCTAGGCCCTATACGCCAGAAAACTAGGTTGAGGGCCGCGCTTACGCACATTAGGAAACCCTTTAGCTAGTTGATTGGCCCACATGCCTCTTCAAGGGCGACCCGCTTTTCACGCTAACGGCTTAAATAGCCGAGAGCCCTTTCCCACCAAGGGAACGCCGTGCCATTTGACTTTGAAAGGCTTAACATACCAGATGTAGTCCTCGTTAAGCCCAAGGTCTTCAGGGACCCCAGGGGCTACTTCATGGAGGCCTTCGCCTCGAGGGCCTTCGAGGCCGCAGGCATAAGGTTTAACGTGGTGCAGGAGAACCAGTCCTACTCAAGGAGGGGAGTCATAAGGGGGCTCCACTACCAGAGGGGGGAGAGGGCCCAGGCCAAGCTGGTGAGGGTTGTCAAGGGCGAAGTCCTTGACGTTGCAGTAGACATAAGGCCGAGCTCGCCGACCTTCGGGAGGTACGTGGCCGTGAGGCTCTCTGAGGACAACGCCTACTCCCTCTACATACCCAGGGGCTTCGCCCACGGCTTCCAGGTCCTGAGCGACGACGCCATAGTGGTCTACCTTGTTGACAACGACTACGCCCCAGAGGCCGAGGGGGGCATAAGGTGGGATGACCCTGACATAGGGATACCGTGGCCCCTGCCGAACCCAACGCTCTCAGAGAAGGACAGGGGGTGGCCCACCCTGAGGGAGGCGCTGGCGAGGGGGCTGGTGCCTTGAGGTACCTCATAATAGGCGCCGGCCAGCTGGGCTCTGAGCTCGTAAGGCAGCTCAAGGCAAACGACGCGGGGGGCCTGGAGGTCTTCTACACATACCACACGAGGGATCCCCTGGGCTTCGGCATAAAGCTTGACGTCACTGCCTTCGACCTCCTCGAGGACCTGATAATAAGGCTCTCCCCTGACGTTGTGATTAACGCAGTGGCCATGACAGACGTTGACGCGTGCGAGGTTGACAGGGCGTTAGCCCTTAAGGTCAACGCGGAGGCCGTGAGGCACATGGTCAGGGCCGCCAGGGTGACTGGCTCTTACTTCGTCCACGTGAGCACAGACTACGTCTTCGACGGCGAGAGGGGCATGTACAGGGAGGAGGACGAGCCGAACCCGATAAACTACTACGGCCTCAGCAAGCTCCTCGGGGAGGCCTACGCGCTCTCCTACGACGACTCCCTCGTAGTGA
>WYEB01000258.1_pt1 | contig 20296 bp, 21 predicted proteins | sample 6343061 | NCBI WGS metagenome assembly WYEB01 (sample SAMN13812332, study PRJNA600296) | hot springs metagenome | biome: ENVO:00000051; feature: ENVO:00002007; isolation source: sediment sample from Evening Primrose shelf | place: USA: Yellowstone National Park, Evening Primrose Hot Spring ... | reverse complement strand
GAGACCTGAGGATACTCCTTCCTAAAACTACCATATCTGCGCCATTCCTTATAGCCTCTTCCAAACTGACAACTCTCCTTTGGTCTTCCCTCTCTTCCTGTCCAAGCCTCACGCCGGGAACTACCGCAAAGAAGTTAAACCTTGACTTTAAAAGAGGAAGTTCCTTTCCAGAACACACAAGACCCGTAATACCACACTCAAGAGCAAGGCTTGCCAGCCTTAGCACATACTCCTCCTTTGACAGGCATACGCCAAAATCCTTTAGATGTTCTTCTTCCAGACTTGTTAGAAGGCTAACGCCCAGCAGTTTTATACCATCGCCCACTTCAACCGCCCGCCTCAGGGCATCCCTTCCGGAGGCTATATGAACCGTTAGATAGTCCGCCCCAAGCTCCTTTGCAGACAGCACGCCGTTTTGAACGGTGCTTGGTATGTCGTGGAGTTTAAGGTCCAAAAAGAGTTCAAAGCCCTCCTCCTTTATGGGCTCTGTGATCCTTCTGTGGTGAGATATGAAAAGCTTATAGCCCACCTTGAAGGTTATATCTTTGCCCCTAAGGGCTTTGACAAGCTTAAGGGCATTTTCGTATTCGGTGTCCAGTGCTATACAAAGTTTTGGCATTAGTATTAATATATTATTTTGGAGGGGTGACCGAGTGGCCGAAGGTGGGTGATTTGAAATCACCTGTGGGTCTGTAGGGCCCACCGAGGGTTCGAATCCCTCCCCCTCCGTTTGTAATTAGGCAAAACACAGGCTACTTGCTACAAAGCTTAACCCTGTATTTAAGACGGATTTATCGGCATTAAGGGCAAACATGCAAACGATGGAAGCAAAACTTGAGGCAAAAGTTGAAAAGGTTGGATTAGAACTCACGGGAAAAACCTATAAGTTCGGTTTATTTGTGCTAAAATTCTTCCCATGCGAGTTGGCTTTTTGAAAGTGGGAGAGTATGAGGGCGTATTGAGACACTTTAATGCCTTTATTAGAAGGTTCAAGGAAAGGGGTGCGGAGGTTCTGGAGTTAGACATTGGGCAGGGAGACCTCAACGATAGGGTAAAGGAGCTTATGGAATTTGGTCCTATGTTCTGCGTTGACCTGAACGCCAACGGAGTTTTAACCGTCAGCCAAGAGGACAAGAGGCTTGCCCTGTCGGACGCTATGGGCTTTGTGCATGTTTCCATCTTTGCGGACGAACCTCTTTTTAACTTTCCACCCCTTTTGGATATGAGAAACGCCAACAACTTTTTGCCTGTGGTCTGCGACCTTAAATACGCAGACAGCTTGGCATTCCTTGGCATCAAACAGCCTCCCTCTTACATAACGCCCTTTTTGGACCCAAGCCAGATGAAAGAGCCCACCCAGGATAGGGAAATACCCTTAGCCTTCCTTGGACCGGTCGTAGACCCAAACCTCATTGCGGGGCAGGTGGCAGAAAATTACAGGCAGGAATTTTTGGGCATTTTCTTTGAAGTGGGGGAGTTTTTGTTTAGAAACCCTGAGGTTCATGTATTGCAGGCACATGACTATATCCTTTCTATGTTTAATCCCACCTTGCAAGAGGAGTATGCCAAGTGGAGGGAAGAGAACCCTAAGGACTTTTTAAACTTTTTAAACCTTATTTCCATTTATGCCACCGCCAAAAAGAGGTGGTTCCTTTTGAGCTTTTTGGATGGAATGGAGCTAAAGGTCTTTGGGGAAATTCAGGGCACGCCCTTTGAGGGGCACGAAGCGGTTGTTCCAAAAGACTGGACGGAGCTTTTGGAACTTTTAGGAAAAAGCCAATTGGTTATAACCTCCTATCCTCACAGTGTGCCAACGGGTGTGGGCTTTTCTCCCTTGGAGATTGCATACATGGGCTGTGCTTTAATGGTGGATTATAGGGCTACTCTGCCGGGCTTTTTTGTACCAGATGAGGAAGTGATCACATACCTTCCCTTAGACAGGGCAGAGATTGAGGAAAAGGTGCTATTCTACCTTGAAAACCCAGATAAGGCTCTGGAGATAGGTGCAAGGGCTCGCCAAAAGATCTTTGAAAGATACACCTTTGAAGACAGGGCAGACTTTTTGTATGATCTCTTTTCTAACATCCTAGCAAACGCCCAGCAGGCACAGTAGATGTTTTTGGGCTTTGGCACGGTCGTAAATTTTGGGTTGGTTTTGCTAGGCTCTTCCTTTGGTTTGTGGGCAAGGAGGGGCATTCCCGAAAGCCTAAGGGTGGGGGTTATGCATGCCATCGGAATATTTACCCTGCTTTTGGGAGTAAAGCTCTTGGTGGAGAACAAGCCGGAGACTATAAAGGTTTTCTTTCTTTTGGTCTTTGGTGGTGGGCTTGGCTACTGGCTTTCGCTGGAGGAGAGGCTGGAGAGGTTATCCCAAGGCTTTAGAGGTTCTGGTTTTTTGACTGCGTCTTTGCTCTTTACGGTGGGTCCCCTTACCTTCACTGGCTGTCTTTTGGAGGCGGTAAAAGGAGACAGTGGGCTTTTGCTCTCAAAGGCTTTTATGGACGGCATTTCATCCACCCTTTTGAGTGCTACCTTTGGTAAAGGCGTTTTGTTTTCTGCCTTCTATGTGCTGTTATTTCAGCTTTCCTTGACCTTTGCCTTTTACTTTTTTGGAAGCTTTATAAGCCCTCAGGCTATGGCTAATACCCTCTTTTTGGGCGGTGGGCTAATGCTTACCATTGGTTTAAAAATTTTAGGCTTGCTCCAGGATGTCAAACTGCTAAACCTTATGCCTTCTTTGTTGCTCTCTGTGGTTGTTTAAGCTTTGGGACTGTGTATTACTACCTTGAGGGTTAAGCTGACTTTTCTGGCGTTGCTTCCTTCTCTTTTTCTTGAAGTTTTTCCAGCAATTGGAGTAAGGACTGGCTGGATTGAGGCGTAAGGATCACGCTGACCCTGGGTGCCTTCTTTATTTCTAAGCCTTCTACCTTCTCCACCAAGACTTTTAGTTCTCTTTCTATATCATCCATCCTTTTTTCAAGCCCGTTAATTCTCTCGCTTAATTGTTTTTCTGTTGTATCAAGCCTTTTTTCAATTTTGTCTATCGATATGTCCAGTTTTTTTCTCGTTTTGCTGTGTGTGTAGTTCAAACATTTTGCCAATTTGCTGTGTAAATTCGTCAAATTTTTTCTCGCTGTAGAGTTTGAATTCTTCAAACCTTCTTTCGTTTTGTTGTGTATGAAGTTCAAACATTTTACCAATCTGCTGTGTGAATTCGTTAAACTTCCTCTCGTTGTGCTGAGTGAATTCTTCAAGCTTTCTTTCGTTTTGCTGTGTATAAAGTTCAAACATTTTGCTGGTTCGCTGTGTGAATTCTTCAAACCTTCTTTCGTTGTGCTGTGTAAATTCCTCAAACTTTCTTTCGTTTTGCTGGGCGTGAAGTTCAAACATTTTGCCGATCTGCTGTGTGAATTCGTTAAACTTCTTCTCGTTGTGTTGAGTAAATTCTTCAAGCTTTCTTTCGCTTTGTTGTGTGTGAAGTTCAAACATTTTACTGACCTGTTGAGTGAATTCGTTAAACCTTCTTTCGTTGTTATGGATGAATGTTTCAAATCTCTTTTCTATGTTATCGGTAAATATTTTGAACCTTTCCTCGATCTGTTTGGTAAATATATCAAAGGTTTTTTCCATCTGCTTTGTGAAGTACCAAAAGATCCCTACAATTCCACCTAAAATTAATATCAGGCTACCTATAATTTGCAGGGTGCCGAACTTTTCCATGAGGTTAAATTTAACTCCGATACGAGTAAAGGCAACGGAGGTCTAAAAACTCCTTGCGTTTTGAAGCACCTTGGCTTATCCTTAAATCTATGGAACTGGAAACTTTGCTGAAGGCTCAGAAGGATGTTTCTTTAAGGCGGATCGGTGAGAAGGTTTTGGAGGGCAAAAGGCTCAGCCCAGAGGACGCACTTACCCTTTTCAATTCCAACGAGCTTGCATACATTGGCGCGCTGGCGGAGTATGTTAATAGGCAAAAGAACGGTATGTTTGCATACTTTGTGGTAAATAGACAGATAAACCCCACCAACATATGCGTCTATCAGTGCAACTTTTGTGCCTTTGGTGTTCTCAAGTCTGACCCAAGGGCTTACGAAATGAGCTTGGAGGAGATTCTAAAGAAGGTGGAGGAAACCTATCAGCAAGGTGGCAGAGAGGTGCATATTGTGGGTGGTGTGCCACCCCATTGGAAAGTGGAGGATTATGTGGGCTTGGTGCGGGAAATTAAAAGCAGGTTTCCGCAGATGGTGGTAAAGGCTTGGACCGCCATAGAAATCCACCACATGGCAAAAATATCAAAGAGAAGTTATGAAGATATCCTCAAAGAACTAAAGGACGCTGGGCTTGACGCCATTCCCGGCGGTGGTGCGGAAATATTCTCCGAGAGGGCAAGGAAGATCATCGCACCATACAAAGCTAACGCAGAGGAGTATTTGGAGGTTCATAGAACTGCCCACAAGCTTGGCATCCCCTCCAACGCTACCATGCTTTACGGACACGTGGAAACCTACGAAGAGAGGGTTGAGCATATGTTAAGGCTAAGGGAACTCCAAGATGAAACGGGAGGCTTTCAGGTGTTCATTCCCTTAGCTTACTGGCCAGAGGGCACCCGTTTGGGTGGCAAACGCACCTCCTCGGTGGATGACCTAAAGACCATAGCCATATCAAGACTCTTCTTGGACAACTTCCCCCACATAAAAGCCTACTGGATCACCTTGGGAGAAAAGATTGCCCAAATTGCCCTAAACATGGGAGCAGATGACCTGGATGGCACCATAGAGGAAGAAAGGATAGTCCATTCTGCCGGCACCAAAAGCCCTTACAGACAGAGCAAAGAAAAGCTCATAAACCTTATAAGGTCTGCGGGCAAAATTCCTGTGGAAAGGGACACCTTTTACAACATAGTAGCCATCTATCCATGAATGGAAAGGGCTAAGCTTTTCTTTCTCTTTTTCCTATTCTTTGTTTTCTTTGTAGGCATAAACATACTCTTTTTGGACAACCTTAGGAAAATCTGGACCGTAGGTTTTCCGCTGATCCTTTTGGTGATAAACCTGGACCTTCTCATTCTTGTGGTCGTTTTTTCTATCTTCTTTAGAAAGTTCATAAAAACCTACCTGCAAGCCCAGAGGGGAAACCTAAGGAGGCGTCTTTCTAACCTTCTCTTTTTGTATATGTTCCTGCCCATACTCTTTCTAAACTTGGCATCCTCAGTAGTTCTGTTGCAATCCACAAAGACCTTTGTTAGCTCCCAGCTCAAGGAAGTGGCGCAGAAAACGGAGGAGCTTTTGCAGATGGCTAACGCCTACGAGAGGGACAAGCTTGAAGAGTACAGGTCTTTTTTTTATACCATAATCAGCAAGGGGGAAGACCCAAGGGGGTTTGTCTCTGCCCTAAAGGGTGTAAAGAGTGTGGAAAAAGCACCCTGCGTTGAAGAAGAAAGGGAAGATACCTTCATCCTGTGCGTGGGAGATTACAGGGTGGAGGTTCTAAAGGACCAAAGGCTAAAAAGTGGCATCAGTGCCCTTTATGAGGTTTCCACCAGCCTAAGGAACTTGGTAAAGTCAAGGGACATTTTAGGTGGCATATACATATACTTTTTGGTGCTAATTTCCTTGGTTGCCCTGCTTGCGTCTTTGTGGTTTGGAAACTTGGTGGCAAGACATATAAGCGTCCCACTGGAGGAGCTCTCTTCAAAGGCCCGGGAGATTGCTAAAGGAAACTTTGATGTTTTTGTGAGGGTGCCAAACACGGAGGATGAGGTTTCTCAACTTGCCAGGTCTTTCTCCACCATGAAGGAGGAGCTAAGGGAACTGTACAGCAGGCTTGAGAAGGAAAAGGAGACGTTGAGGTCTTTGATAGAGAGTTTGCCCGTGGGCATAAGGTTTGTTGGAAAAGGAGGGGAGGTTATTGAAAACAAGGCTTACAAGGAGATTAACAAAGAGGACCCGCAGGTTAGAAAAACGGAGGTTGAGCTTCCCCTTGGTCTTTTGGAGATCTACGAGGACCTGCGTCCCATTATTACCGCAGAGAGGTTCCGGACTTGGCAGGATGCGGTCAAAAGGCTCGCCCACGAGATCAAAAACCCACTTACTCCCATAAGCTTACATCTGGAAAGGCTACGACTCCTTGCCCAAAGGGATAGGCTAAGCAAGGAGGAGGTAATAAACGTCTGCGGGCTACTTTTGGAGGAAATAAACAGGATCAAGTCTGCGGTCAATTACTTTAGAGACCTCTCTTATCAAAGGGAAATAAAGGTAGAGGGCTTTGAGTTGGGAGATCTAATAAGGGAGTTAGCAAGGCTATATCCCAATCTGGAGGTGGAGGTGGTAGGCAGTAGCTTTGTGAAGGCAGACAGAAGCATGATAAAAGAATGCTTTTTTAATCTTTTTAACAACAGCGTAGAGTGGGGTGCAAAAAAGGTAAGAGTGTCCCTCACCGAGGAGGGTTTTGTTTACGAAGACAACGGTAAAGGTATCAAAGAGGGAGAGGAGGAGACTATATTCATGCCATACAAGTCTTCAAACCCGGAGGGTATGGGGTTGGGGCTTGCTATGGTAAAGCACATCTTTGAACTGCACGGTTGGAGCATAAGGGTTTTCCCAAAAAGGGGAGGATTCTATGCGGAAGTCTCATTCAGAACTCCCTTGGAAAAGGGAGGGTAGAATTTGCAAAATTCTTATCAGGTGATTTTCCCATATTACATCCAAAACCTCAGAGACTGCGTCCTCCTGCTCCTTTGGGCTCAATCTTTTAAAACTTTCAGATTTGACGCCCTTTTCGTGCAAAAGAAGGGGGACAAAGAGCTTACCCACCGCATAGAAAAGAAAACTTAGTTCAAGGTCCGAAAGCTGAGGAAAGCCACCAAAGGTTTTGTATGTTTTTATGCCCGCCCAGTTGGTCCAACGGCGTACCTCTTCATCTTCCAACCTTTTTTCATAACCGCCCACATACATGGATGCAAGAGCCTTCAGCAGTCTTTCCGTCTTTTCCACATCAAAACCCTGCAAGGAGCTTTCTAAAAGAGAGAGGTCCTTAGAATTGATCTCTTCGTAATCCTTTAAAAACCTCTCCTTCCATTGGGCGTACCTAAAAAACTCCTGAAAGGGATTTTTCAACCGGGCTCCTCCGAGTATTCATACTCGGGGCAGTTTAGGGTAGTTAGGTCTATGTTGGGGACCTTTTCTTCTACAGTGTTATGATAGCCACACACAAAGCACTCTAACACAGTGGCATAGCCGGAGTGCAGATGCCCTATGTCCCACCCACAGAGAGGACACTCTCCCTCACCAGCCTTTAAAACTTCCAAAAGACGATTGCCATCCTTCACTGCGTTTTGTATGCCCTTTACCCTTGCTATTGCCCTCTTCAGCTCATCGGTGTTCCACTCAGCACCGCATTCTAAACATCTGAACTCCGAGTAGCTCCCTTCGTTTATCAGCCTTATAACCTTTTGAGAACCGCATCGGTCATCTACGCACTGACTGCCAACAAATTTTCTTCCTAGCTTGTCCAATATTTCCTTGAAGTCCTCCTTGTTTAGCCTCATGGGCTTGTCGTAGACCTTGTATCCACAGCACTGGCACTCCGCCTCCACCCTCGGGTAGGGCTCGTCGTATTCACACACCTTCAAAGCAATCCTCTTACAATGTGGGCAAAGCTCCAAATGGGTTAGGCATATCATAATATTTCAGATTATACCGCCTCTTTGAAGTTTCAAGCCTCTAAATTTTCATGAGAATTTCATTTTGGCTTCCTAAAATTAAAACCATCAAAACCTTAGCAAGGAGGTTTAGCCATGAGAAAGCTAACAGCACTAGCCGCAGCCCTTGCCTTTGCAGGCATCACCTTTGCCCAGCAAGCACAGCCAGCACAACCTGCCCAACCAGCACAGCCCGCCCAACCAGCACAACCCGCTGAAAAGGCTCAAGAGAAGGCTCACAAAAAAGCCAAAAAGCACAAAAAGACTCACAAAAAGCACGAGATGAAGAAGGAAGAAATGAAGCAATAACTGGGCAGGCATGGGGGCGTAAGCCCCCTACTTTTATGAATTGGGAGGTTAAGTCATGAGGAGGTTCTTAGTTCTAACTACCGCGTTTGTTTTTGCAGGTATTAGCTTTGCCCAGCAAACCCAATCGGGAAGTTCTCAGGGACAGTATCCCATTGGTGGTGGAAAAAAGTACAAGGAGTGGTGGTGCAGCCAAAATTGGGAAAAATGCAAGCAAATGAAATTAGAGGATCTTTCTGCAAAAAAAGAGTGCTTGGAAAAGAGCCAAAGCTATGAGGCTTACAAAGAATGCGAGTTTCTGCGTAAACATGGGCATCGTCTTAGATAACAAAGAAGACAGGATATGAAGGTACTATAAAAAAGCTTTCAGGGCTTGCTGGGTGCCCGTTGAGGGACCAATGGAAGGAACCCTGAAGACGGGAGGGATTTTAAAATCCTTGCCCTTGTCCAGCAGGTTCTGAAGGTAGCCCTTCTTTTTCCTATTCTTAGCAAGGAAAAACTCTTCCATTTTCCACAGGAGCGTAGGATAGGGTAGTGGGAGGTTTAGTTCCCTTATCCGCTGGGGGAACGATACCGATAAGGGATTATCAGAACAGCTTCAGACAGGAGATGAGGTAGTTGAAACAGAACTGAGGAGGATAAGGTTCATACAGCTTCTTTAGAGAAAGTAAGCTAAAGGGCTAATTTTTCAGCGGAGGGTTATCTACTTTTATACTAATTCTCATGCATGTCCTTCTCATAGGTCTTGGAAATATGGGCAAGAAATACCTTTCAAAGCTTGAGGAGATGGGAAAGCTCCCGGTTCTCTGCGACAGGGACCCAAACAAGGCGGTTGGTAGCTACCCCTTTTATTGCCACTTTGAGGAGGTCAAAGAGCCTGTAAAAGCGGTCATAATAGCAGTTGACCCTGCGGAGCATGTTAGGTTAGCTAAGTTCTTTTTGGAGAATGGGGCATCGGTCTTGCTTGAAAAACCTCCAGCCCTTAGCAAAAGGGAGTTTATGGAAATATACCATTATTCAGCGCTTTATATTTCAGAAATAGAAAGTTTTTCATCGTGCCTTGATTACTTTCCAAAGGATGTAGAGGAAGTGCACATTGAGAGGTTAGGGAGAGGGAGAGGCTACCTTTCTCCCCTTTGGGATTTGGCATGGCACGACCTTTATCTTCTTCAACTGTTTTTCAAAGACCTGCAGATTACATCCCTTAAAGTGGGCGATGTTTGGCATTTGGAGGGAAAAGCAGACGGCGTGCCCTTTTCTATAAGAACCGCTTGGGAGCATCCCAACCCTTCAAGAAGATGGTTCATAAACGGTGGGAGCTTGATCCTTGATTTTGCCAAGGAAGAGGTTTGGAAGGAAGGGAAACTGATCCACAAAGAAAACAGGGACAAACTCAGGCTCATGGTGGAAAGCTTTCTCTCTGGAGATTTTGACTATAGGAGCAAAGACAGGGCATTGAAAAATATAGAGCTTTTGGAAAACTTAAAAGCCATTGACATCTCCTGAGTAACTCCCAAATTCTAAATACTTATGAAAGGTCTTTCAAGCTTTGAGCATGTATTAGAGGAGAGAATAGACCAAGCTACCGCTTTGGAACTTTTGGAAAGGGCAGACCTGGCGGTCTTGGGCTATTTGGCGGACCAAGTGCGTAGGCGCTTTCACCCAGACAATGTTGTTACCTTTGTGATAGATAGGAATGTGAACTACACCAACATTTGCGTGGCAGGGTGCAAGTTCTGCGCCTTTCAGAGAAAACCAAGTTCACCGGAGGGTTATGTTTTAGACACGGAAGAGATCTTAAAGAAAGTGCAAGAGCTGGTAGATTGGGGTGGGACTACTCTGCTTATGCAGGGAGGACTAAATCCGGACCTCCCCCTTAAGTTTTACACGGACCTTTTGAGGGAAATAAAGAAGAACTTCCCTATGGTGCAAATCCACTCCTTTTCTGCACCGGAGATTGTCTATCTTGCTAAGATTGAAGGGCTTACCATAGAGGAGGTTATAAGGGCTCTGAAGGATGCCGGACTTGACTCCATCCCCGGTGGTGGTGCGGAAATTCTATCCCAAGAGGTTAGGAGCTTTTTGAGCCCCGGCAAGTGCACGGTGGAGCAGTGGGAGGAGGTGCACAGAACTGCCCACAAACTTGGGCTAACTTCCACCGCTACAATGATGTTTGGGCATATAGAAAAGCCAGAGCACATTGTAGAACACTTAGAAAGGGTCAGGCGTATCCAAGATGAAACGGGCGGATTTACCGCCTTTATACCTTGGACCTTTAAAAAGGGCAACACCATGCTTGACCACATAGAAGAGGCTTCATCAGTTTATTATCTGAAGGTGCTTGCCCTCTCGCGGATATACCTTGATAACTTCAAAAACATTCAGAGCAGTCATGTAACTCAGACCATGCAGGTGGGTATTGTGGGACTTCACTTTGGTGCCAACGACCTGGGCAGTGTGATGATGGAGGAGAATGTGATCTCTTCCACCAACTACAAGGTTTCCATACCAAAGGTGGAGGATATGGTGTCTGCCATAAGGTCCGCTGGCTTTGTGCCAGCCCAAAGGGACACCTACTACAACATCATAAGAGTCTTTTGAGCCTTAGCATAGCCCTGTGGATTAGCAGAGGGTCGTAAACTCCAAAATCCTTTAAAAACCACCCATCACCCCCTGTTAGGATAACTTTAAAGTCCCTTTTGTAGTTTTCCCTCAGCTCTCTAAGCAGTCCCTCCAAGTAGTAAAAAACTTCCTTTTTTAGCCCACCCAGAAGGGCAGACCTGGTGTCTTTGCCCAAGGGCACATCTACGCTCTCTAAGGGAAAGAGAGGAATAAGCTCTGCCCTCTCGTGCAAGCATCTCAGCCTTGCCCCCAAGCCTAAGGTAATAAAGCCTCCTTCAAAAACGCCATCCATCAAAACATCCGCCACTAAGGCGGTACCCGCGCTTACCAGAAGGCAAGTGTCTGCGTAAAACTCCAAGGCACCGTATAGGTTCAAGAGCCTGTCTATGCCCACCTTTTCCTTTCCCTCAAAGGCAGTTTTTATGGGAACATCCTCCGGTTTAAAGAGGAAGGCCTTGGCTATTTGATTTTGGACGGAGGGTTTTACGCAGGATGCGAGGATGTTCTCATATCGCTTTGCAAGCTCCCCGAGCTCTTGGTGGGAAAACTTGCCAAGATAGACAAGCTCCCTTCCATCAAAGACGCAAGCGTCTACGCTTGTGTTTCCCACATCAAGGGTTAGCCACTTCATCCCACAGTTCCAGCAAAATCTCATTGATCAAAAGCCAACCTCTTTTGGAAAGCTTCACTCTATCACCTTCCTCCAAAAAGAACTCCCTTATATGGTCTGGAATGTTTGGTAGCACCTCTTTGGGAACGCCATCCCTTGTCCGCAGAGCTACGAAAAGATAGTCCTTTAAAAGCTCCTCTCCTTCAAGGCTCTCCTCCATTTCTATGGGTTTTTCCCCTTGCAGGACTGCCCTCCTGTATTTTTCCAAGTTCCTGTAGTTTCCAAACCTCTTTTTGTTTATAAAACTCCAAGCGGAAACGCCAAGCCCCAAAAATTCTTTGTGGCTCCAATACAGGAGGTTGTGGGCACATCTGTAGCCCTCTTTGGCAAAGTTGCTTATTTCATAGTGTTCAAAACCCATTGAACTTAACTCTTCTGAGAGAAACAAAAACATCTCCTCTATTTGCTCATCAGAGGGAAGTTTTAGCTCACCTTTTTGCCAGAGGTGTCCAAAGAGGGTGTCTTCGTAGGGTGTCAACAAATAGGCAGACAGGTGGGTTATAGGTAGGTCTTTTATAACTTTCAGCTCCTCACGTAGGTCTTGGAGGGTCTGCCCCGGTAGCCCGTAAATTAAGTCAATGCTCAGGTTTTCATAGCCTGCGGACTTTGCCTCAAGGATAGCCCTTATGCCTTCTTTGGGCGAATGCCATCTTCCCAAAAACCGCAGGTTTTTCTCCAAAAAGCTCTGAACTCCAAAGCTCAGTCTGTTTATTCCCAGTTCCAAAAGCTCTTCAAAGTCCCCCCTTTTGTAGCTTTCTGGGTTGCACTCCATGGTGATTTCTTTTACTCCTCTTGTGTCTAAGTCCTTGAAAAATTCCCTCCAAAGTTTGGTGGGATAAAGGGAAGGAGTGCCTCCTCCCAGGTATACAGTCTTTAGGTCAAAGGGCAGGTCTTTGGACAGCTCTAACTCCCTCTTTAAAAGCTCTAAGTACTCCTTGGACGGTTCGGAAACAAAGGATACGAAGTCGCAGTAAGGACACTTATTGGCACAGAATGGTATATGAATATAGAGCCCTTCAACCATTGGAGAACCTTATGGGTTTTTGTCTAAGCTCCTTTACTATGGAGAGGGCTGTGCCCACCATCAGACTAAAGGTCAGTGTGCTGGAACCACCATAGCTAACAAAGGGCAGTGGAATTCCCACCACGGGCATAAAGCCCATAGTCATGGCAAAATTCACAAAAACCTCAAAGATAAGAAAGGTGGAGAAAACTCCCAAGAACAGCACCTCTTCCTTTATGTCCGCCCTTGGAATGTAGCTTAAAAACCTCCAAGCCATCACAAAAAAGGCAGTTATTAGCAAAAAGCCCACAAAAAATCCCATCTCCTCTGCTATTACAGAAAATATAAAGTCTGTGTGCTTTTCCGGCAGGAAAAGCAGATGGGATTGGGTGCCCTTCAAAAAGCCTTTTCCCAAAAAACCGCCCGAGCCAATGGCAATAACCGACTGAATAAGCTGATAACCACTGCCCAGATAGTCCTCGTAAGGGTCAAGGACTGCCAGTATTCTCTTTTTTTGATAGTCCTTTAAAAAATGCCAAAGCAGAGGAGACAGGAGCAAAAGAAGGACAAAAAAGGCAATAAAGTATCTGAGCTTTAGCCCAAAGAAAAAGAGGGCAGAAAAGAGAATAAAAAAGTAAGTAATCGCAGTGCCAAGGTCTGGTTGCTTTAGCACCAAGGCGGAAGGGATCAAAAAGGTAAGAAGAAGGATAAGAAATTCCCTGCTTTTTAGGGAACTTATACGAGAAAGGGCATAGGCGCTTAAAAGCAAGAGGGAATACTTCATAAACTCGGAGGGTTGTATATGAATGGGCCCCAAATCTATCCACCTTTTGGCACCGTAGACGGTTTTTCCCACAAAGGGTACAAGGACAATAAGAAACAGATTAAGCCCATAAACAACGGGTGCATACTCCAAAAGGCTCCTAAAGTTAAACCTTGGAAGCAAAAGGATAATAAACCAGCCAAAAACTACGTAAAAGAGCTGTTTGAGAAACAACGTAGATGTTTGCCCCGAGTAGGTGGCACTATAAACACCCAAAAGTCCTACCAGCGAAATAAAAAGCATACAGAGGAGGATTATTGGATCTCTAGTATAGAATCTTTCCACAGTTTGGACACCTGACCCTTTCGCCCTTGATTAGTTTAGAGTATAGCATGGATGGCAGCTTAGTGCCACAGCTTGAGCATGTGCCCATGATGTCTGCCTTTACGATGGGAGGAAAGCCCACAGCCTGTTTAAGCTTTTCGTACTCTTGCACTATATCTTGGCTAAAACTTGCCCGGAGAAGTTCCAACTTCTCCATCTGCTGTTTTAACTCCCTTTCCACCTCTTCTCTTTCTTTGATCAAATCCTCCCTTTCTTCTTCCATTCTCTTTAACTTTTTGTTTTTTACTTTGTCCTGCAGTCGGTCCTCTATGGCTTTGCGTCTTTGCCTTAGCTCCCTCAGGGTTTGCTCACCCTTTATTATGCAGTCTTCGTTTTTTGCCTTCTCCCTCAAGAGGGCTTTGTATTCCTCTACCTTTTTGACGAATCTTGCCTTCTCTTGGCATCTCTTTAAATTTTCTTTGCACCTTCTGACCTTCTGGTCTTCCTCCCTTATGGCTTCAATGACCTGGTTCAATTCCGCTATTAGGATTGCCTGTTCTTCTAAGATTTCGTTTATGCCTTGGTCCAGCTCCTTTATTCTCTTTTTTAGCCTTTCAAGGTATCTTTCCCTTTTGAAGACTTCCTCTTCCTGCTCTTGGAGTTGAAGGAAGGCACTAAAGTCTTCTTCTTTCATGGGAGCACTTCCGCCAACACCTGACTACAACGCTTGCAAACTTCCCCTTCAAACTCTTCTTCCCTGTAGTAAAGCCAGCATCTTGGACACTTTTTGCCCTCCACACGCTTGGCACCCACCCACAAATCTTGGAAGCTCTCGGAGGGCAGGCGCTGACTTCCACCCTCTTTGAGAGATACCTTACTGACCGTAAAGAGATACTTTAGGTCCTCTTCATACTTTTTGAGGACCTTTAAGACTTCTTCGCTGCCCCAGATGTAAACTTCCGCCTCGTAGGGATGGTTGACTTCCTTTTCCTTTCTGCAGAGCTCCACCGCAGACATCACATCATCCCTCACCTTCAGTATGATCTCGTAATCCTTCAAGATCTCTTGGTCCTTTAACCCTTCCTTTGGCGTTGGGATAGTGTGCAAAAAGACGCTTTCTGGCAAGGATGGGTCAATCTTTCTTAGGTGTTCCCAAACCTCCTCCGCTGTAAAGCTCAAAAAGGGTGCGATCAAAAGGGTGATAGCCTTTGCCATTTCAAAGAGGACCGTTTGGGCAGACCTCCTCTCCCAAGAATTGCTCGCATACACATAAAGCCTGTCCTTTAGCACATCCAAATAAAAGGCGGACAGCTCCACCGCACAGAAATTTCTAATCAGGTGCAAAACTCGGTGGAAGGTATAGCTCTCGTAAAAGTTCAAAGACTGCTCTATTATCCCCTGCAGGTAAGAGATTGCCCATCTATCCAGGTGATGAAGTTCCTTGAAGGGCACCGCCTTTGAGGGTTCAAAGTCGTAGAGGTTCCCGAGGAAAAACCGTAATGTGTTTCTTATTTTTTTGTAGTCCTCCGTTAGTCTTTGTAGGATACCCTTGCTTAGCCTTACATCCTCGGAGTAATCCTCAGAGGCTACCCACAGCCTGAGTATGTCTGCACCGTATTGCTCTATTACTTCCTGCGGTGCGATCACATTGCCCAAGGACTTTGACATTTTTCTGCCCTGCTCATCCACTGTAAAGCCATGGGTCAGAACAGCCTTGTATGGTGCGGAGCCATAGGATGCGCACGATTCCAAAAGGGAAGCCTGAAACCAGCCCCTGTGTTGGTCGGAGCCCTCCAGATAAAGGTCCGCCTTTTCTATACCCCTAGGTCTCAGCACAAAGGCGTGAGAAGAGCCAGAGTCAAACCAAACATCCAATATATCTTCCTCTTTTACAAACTCCTCCGAACCACACTTGGGACACTTATAGCCCTCAGGAAGGAGCTCTTTAGCACTGAGTTCAAACCAAAGGTCTGCACCATCAGGATGATTTTCTACCAACTGGGCAACTCTTTCAAAGACATCCTCCTCAGCCACCACATGCCCGCAGTTCTTGCAATAGAAGACCGTAATGGGAACACCCCAGTATCTTTGCCTTGATATGCACCAATCGGGTCTGTTTTCCACCATAGACCTTATGCGGTTTGCCCCAGAGGCTGGAAACCATTGGACCTTGTCTATCTCCTCCAAGGCAAGCTCCCTTAGACTTTTGCCGTTGACAGAAGCAGACATGGATATGAACCACTGAGGGGTAGCCCTAAAGATCACTGGGTTTTTACACCTCCAGCAGTGTGGATAAGAGTGGATGTATTTTTCTTCGTGCAGTAGCAGGTTCCTTGCCTTTAGGTCTTCTATGATAAGTGGGTTTGCGGAAAATACTCTAACACCGATCAAAAACTCCGGTGCGGGCGGAATGAATTTCCCTTCATCATCCACAGGTGCAAAGGGCTCCAAGCCATACCTTAGACCCACTATGTAGTCCTCTCTACCGTGTCCCGGTGCCATATGCACCAACCCAGTGCCAGCGGTAAGTTCCACAAACTCAGAAGGATAAACCTTCCCAATTCTCTCTCCGTAAGGTGTGTAATACTCCAAGCCCACCAATTCTTTACCCAAAACCTCCTTAATCACCTCTCCCTCAAGATTTGCCTTTTTCTTTACCTCCTCAAGGAGTGCCTTGGCAAGGATGTAGGTTTCCTTTCCTACTTTATAAAAGACATACTCAAAGTCCTCTCCCACCATCACACCTAAGTTGGCGGGCAGGGTCCAAGGGGTAGTGGTCCATATGAGAAGGTAGGTGTTGTCTTGATCCTTGAGGGGAAACTTTACGTATATGCTTTGGCTTTCCTTTTCGTAGTATTCTACCTCCGCCTCCGCCTCGGCGGTTTTATCGTATATACACCAATAGACTGGCTTTTTGCTCTTTATTACCACACCCTTTTTAAAGAGTCTTCCCAGTTCCCTTATCTCCTGTGCCTGATATTTTGGGTCCATGGTTATGTAGGGCTTTTCCCAATCTCCCAAAACACCCAGCCTTATAAACTCCTCCTTTTGAATTTCCACAAACCGGCTTGCGTAATCCCTGCAGAGCTTTCTAAAGGCGGTCTTTGGCATATCCTCCTTTTTGAGCTTTTTTGCCTTCAGTTCCTTTTCCACCTGCTGTTCTATGGGCAAGCCGTGGCAGTCCCAACCGGGCACATAATCAACCTTGTAGCCCCTCAGAAGCTTATACTTTACGATGATATCCTTTAGGATTTTATTGAGGGCGTGTCCTATGTGAATATGCCCGTTGGCATAGGGCGGTCCATCGTGCAACACAAAAAGCCCTGCATCCTTTCTTGCAGTTTGCACCCTTTGATAGAGCCCTTCCCACTTCTTTAAAATTTGCGGTTCCCTTTTGGGAAGGTCCGCTTTCATAGGAAAGTCAGTTTTTGGAAGGTTCAGAGTATCTTTGTAGTCCATCATAGAGATATTATAAAGACTGTCCGCCATCTGCACTCCAGCATCTCGCTGGATTATTGGGATCACACATATAAGCCCCCAAATCCAAGGAGCCGTAGGCTAAATGCAGTGCGCCAGATACGGAAATGGTATCATTTACCTTATAGGCAAGGGCTGGTATAATTCTCATGAACTGTAAGGTGGTGTGCATGTTGAGAAAGTTGGGATCTTTATTTCTGTAGTCCACACCCATACCGGATACGCCAAAAGCTCCTATACCGACGGTGATCTTATCGTTTATTTGATGCACTATTCCCACTTCGGGAACCACGAACACCTTTGATTGGCTGGTGGCAGATGCGGGATAGCCCATGATATTACTCTTCGCCTTTACTTCGGGCATAAACAGAATTCCCCCAAAGCTCAGGTTAAAGCCCTTGTAGTAGCTCATCCATGCGGGGTTTCTGAAAATGCTGTCGGTGGGTCCTACGGGCATACCCACGCCTATGCCACCCATACCCCTTGAAGCAGGAGACACACCTATAAGGTTGTCTCCGTTGGTGGCAAAGGAAATGCCTACTGCACTTAGCAGTGCGGACGCCAAGATAACTTTTCTCATGACATCACCTCCCATTGGTTGATTGTGCGAATTTTACACCTTGATCATAGAAAATGCTTTAAAATTTGCTTATGGGAATATAAGCCCTTGCTATAGTTTGCCTTTTTCTTAAGATTGTTTAAAATGTATTTTAAGAAAGGGGGTTTTTGATGACACCGGCGGAGAGGGTACAAACTCAGGAAATAAGGCTTGTAGAAATACTCCACAAAGCATCTGTTTTAAAGGCATCGGACGTTCATATAACCGCAGGTTCAAAGCCGGTAGTTCGAATAGACGGAAAGATAACACCTTTGATGGAATATCCTATCCTGACTCCAGAAATGACGCAAAGACTGCTATACTCGGTTATGTCGGAAAAACACAGGAAGCAGTTGGAAGAAAAAGGACAGGTGGATTTTTCCTTTGGTGTGAAGGAAGTGGGCAGGTTCCGTGCTAACGTTTTCTTTCAGAGAGGTTCTGTAGCTGGGGCCTTTAGAAGGCTCCCCAACAAAATAATGACCATTGATGAGATAGGACTTCCCAGAAAGGTATTGGAGCTCTGTCATAGAAGTATGGGTCTAATTCTAGTCACTGGTCCCACTGGTTCTGGTAAAACCACAACTCTGGCTACTCTCATCAATTACATAAACGAAAACTTCCCTCATCACATAATAACCATAGAGGACCCAATAGAGTATGTGTTTCACCACAAAAAGAGTATAGTAAATCAGAGGGAGATAGGTGAGGATGTGGATAACTTTGCGGATGCTTTGAGAGCTGCACTTCGTGAAGACCCAGATGTGATCCTTGTGGGAGAGATGAGGGATTTGGAAACCATAGAAATAGCCCTAAGGGCAGCGGAAACGGGACACTTGGTCTTCGGAACTTTGCATACCAACACCGCGGTTTCAACCATCACCCGTATAATAGACGTTTTCCCTCCAAATCAACAGGAGCAAATTAGAATTCAGCTTTCCTTTGTTCTGCAAGGAGTTATTTCCCAAAGACTTGTACCAAAAGTAGGCGGAGGTAGGGTTCTCGCATATGAACTGCTTATTCCCAACACCGCCATTAGGAGTTTGATAAGGGAAAACAAACTGCAACAGGTATACTCCATCATGCAGAGCGGACAAGCAGAAACGGGTATGCAAACCATGAACCAATCCTTAGCCAGCCTTTACAGAAGCGGACTTATAACCCTGGAGGATGCATTCAGATATTCCCCAGACGTTAAAGAATTAGAAAGAATACTTGGTGTTAGGAGTCAAGTGTAATGCCGAAGTTTAGATACAAAGCAATAGATGAAACAGGGAACGTGATTGAACGGGAAGTGGTGTATCCAAGTGAAGAGGTCCTTGTTGGAGAACTTGCAAGAAGTGGTCTTTCCTTAGTGAGAATAGAGAGGATAGACGAAGAAGAAAAGGAGAAAAAATCCATAAAGATAACACTTCCCTTTGGTGGAGGTGTAAGCGACCAAGACATCTCCATTTTCTGCAGACAGCTTGGCACAATGATCAACGCAGGTCTCAGCGTGGTAGATGCTTTAGACATAATAGCGGAACAATTGCCAAATAGAAGGCTCTCAGAGGCGGCAAAGGATGTGTCTGCCAAGGTCAGAGAGGGTATGTCAATATCCTCTGCCATGCAAAGGCATCCAAGGGTTTTTCCGGAGTTTGTGGTAAATCTGGTAAAGGTTGGTGAAGAGACGGGTGGTTTGGATGCTTCACTGCTAAAGGCTGCGGAATATTACGAGAAGATCGCTATGATAAAGAGCAAGATAAAAAGCGCTTCTTTCTATCCCACCTTTGTGGTTGTGGTGGCTACTTTAATCGTTTCTGGTATTCTTTACTTTTTGGTTCCTACTTTTGCGCAGATATACGAAGGGTTGGGAGGGGAGTTGCCTTTGCCCACTCAGATGTTGATAGCAGCGTCAAACGCCCTGAGAAACAGTCTTCCAGCAATAATAGCCTTTATAGTGATTTTTTCTTGGATTTTTAGATATCTTTATAGAAATAACTACGCCTTCAGAAAGGCTATACACAAGCTTTCCCTCAGGGTGCCAAAGATGAATGATCTGGTGGTAAAGAGCACTATGGCAAAGTTTGCCAGAACAATGGCTACCCTCTTTTCCTCAGGTGTTGCCTTAGAGAGAGCCTTTGAAATAGCGGGACAAACGGCAGGTAATATCGTAATAAAAGAAGCTGTTGATCAAGCAAGAAAGGCAGTTATGGAAGGAGAGCCTATGTACAGAGCCCTTGACAAGACGGGTCTCTTCCCAAAGATTGTCATAGCTATGATTAGGGTGGGAGAGGATACAGGTAGGCTCGACGACATGTTAGAAACTATAGCAAGATTTTACGAAGATGAGTTTGACAAAACGGTTGATGGTCTTATAAAGCTTATAGAACCTATGCTGATTGTGTTCATAGGTGGCGTGGTGGGTCTCATACTCATAGCCCTTTACTTGCCCATATTCAAGCTTGGTGAGCTTATAAAGAGCTAAGTTGTGTATTCCGCATTGATTTTTATGTAATCGTAGGTTAGGTCCGAGGCGTAGTAGGTCCAGCTTTCCTTGCCTTCCCTTAGGTCTAAAGTGATTTCAATTTCTCTGTTTTCCTCCAAGTACTTTTTGGCAGACTCCACTGCCTTCGGATGGGGCTTTCCGTCATAGACAAGATGGTTCCCTATATAAACCCTCAGCTTAAACTGGTCTATAGGAAAGGGAGTAGAGCCAGCACTGGCGACTATTCTACCCCAGTTGGGGTCCCTTCCAAATATGGCAGTTTTAACCAGGTTTGAGGTGGCAATCTTCTCCGCTATGGTTTTAGCCTTTAGGCTTATGGATGCGTTTTTTACAACCACTTTGATGATCC
>WYEB01000257.1_pt1 | contig 20333 bp, 17 predicted proteins | sample 6343061 | NCBI WGS metagenome assembly WYEB01 (sample SAMN13812332, study PRJNA600296) | hot springs metagenome | biome: ENVO:00000051; feature: ENVO:00002007; isolation source: sediment sample from Evening Primrose shelf | place: USA: Yellowstone National Park, Evening Primrose Hot Spring ... | reverse complement strand
TAATTGTAAAAAAGGGCGACAAAACTGCGGACTCAAAAAACATTCTTCAAATATTATCCCTAGGCATAGACATGGGAGATGAAATAGAAATCCAGGCTGAAGGTCCCGACGAAGAACAAGCGATAAACGAATTGAGCAAATTATTGTTAGAGTACTTGCCTAAAATCGATAGCGAAACATCTGCCTCTGAGAGCAAATAAAGTTTTGTTCCGAAGGAAGATAGCTGATATATTATTTGTCACTGTTTATGCATAATGAACGCTTAAATTTTTAAATGTGGTCTCATTTTCTGGAAACCTTGATGTATGCATTACTTGTAGAAGGAGGAAAAACAAAAACCCTTGCAGTTCTTGTTGACGAAGAAGGTAATGTCCTCGGAGTTTCTGTTGGAGGATCTTCGGGATGGACTGCGGTAGGTTTAGATAATGCCATAAGTACTCTTACAAAAACTGTAACAGATCTTATAACAAACAGCGGCCTGAAGAAGGAGATTGATATTGGTATATTCGGAATTCCAGATCTTGATACAGAGAGAACCCTGAGACTATTTGAAGGTTCGCTGTCACAAAGAATAGTTGGAATTAAAAACAAAATCATTGTTCCAGACTTTGTTGTTGCTTATTATGCTGTGACGCTTGGAGCTCCTGGCGTTGCAGTAATAGCAGGTACCGGGTCTATAGCTTATGGTAAGAATTCAAAGGGAGAAGATGCTCGAGCAGGCGGATGGGGATGGTTTGGTGATGATGAAGGAAGTGCTTTGTGGATAGCAATGAGAAGCATAGCAGCCGTAGGGAAATCTTGGGACGGCAGAGGTCCCCCAACTCTTTTAACTGAAAAAATCTTAAAACACTTTGGTTTAACTAACCCCATCGATCTTATCGACGCACTGTATTCCACGGCTCTAAACGACCTCAGCAAGTTGGCGCAAATAGCCAGACTCACCGATGAAGCTGCTGAAGAAGGAGACGAAGTTGCTATGAATATTTTGATTCAAGGTGGAAAGGAATTAGCCTTAATGGCTAAAGCTGTTCAGGAGAAAATTCTAGCCGGTGAGAGTCATTATATAGTAGGAGGTGTCGGTAGTGTTTTTTCTTCGAAGACACTAGGACAAAGTTTCCTTAAGCACATTAAGGAACAACTTCCTGAAGCATTGATTACTGAACCTCTTGTTCGATATACACCCATAAAAGGCACAGCAGCTATTCTGCATGAAAAATGGCATCTCCCAACCTCATTTATAGACAAAGTAACCCACTATTTTTCCTCACAAGACAAATAAAAATATCATGCAAAATTACCTGCTTTCAACGAGACCTTCTAGCCCCAATTTTTCGATGTAAAATTCTATCTTTTTTCTTACATTCTCGCTTAGATATGCGTTAACATCCAATTGTAGCTCTTGGGAAATTTTTTCAATAAGCCCCTGAACTTCAGCTTTTGACCAAATGTATCTAGATGCAAGCCCCAGCCTATATTCTTCAATTTTGCCTTTCCCTGTATATTTTGCAAGTTTATCAGCGGAGATTATCATGGTATTTAAGGTTTCAATATACTGCTTTGCTGCATAAGCACTCATTTTCTCGTTTAAAACCCTTATAAGAGAGGAATACATGACATCGGCAAACATGGGACCAATGTTAACTCCTCCCACACCAGTCTCGATAAGCACTTCTGGATTCTGAAGATAATCGCCAGAATGTATCTTAAGCTTAAAACCATGCCTCTTCAATAACGAGACAAAATCACTTAAAATACTTGGGTCGACTCTATTTCCAGGTTTTACTTCAGTACCTACATGTGCAACAGTAAAGACAATTTTTGAAAGATCAAGTTTTCGTGACTTAGCTATATCTACAAAGCTAGATAAAAATTTGTTGTAAATCTGAGGAGGCTTGTATCCCCATCTATCACTACCAACTTCATAGAAAACCTCATCAACACCAGATTGAATAGCCAAATCCTCAGCATAAGTCAGAAGTTCAACTGTTCTCGAAGCCGCTAACTCAGGATCTGCAAACCCTCCAGGTTTTTCAATATCAATGGTGGCATCAAGATGAATTAGCTGGAACCCCGATTTTAAAAACTCCTCAAGCGACTTGAGAAAATGACTTAAAGCTTCCTCGAAGGAGTAGTTTCTCTCAATATGCTGATCCTTGAGCCACGGGCCTCCATGATCCAATTGAAGAAATACAGGATATTCCCAGCCGGTTATTTCTTTTATTCTTTTCTTCACAAACTCTGCAAAAGTTTGAGGCGTCCATCCCGTATAACCACCATCTATATCCACTTGATTTAACGAAGCAATAAAAGCTATTGGTGCCCGCTTCGATGTGGCAACATCAATATAAGTATTGACAACTTGAGTTGAAATAGGTGACAAGAACAGCAAGGTATAACCCTCACCTGAAAAATGTAGAAACTCCTGATACTTATTTCTCTTTTGTCTCATATCTTGTAACATAGAAAATTCCATGTATAATATTTTTCGCATATGAAGCATTGTTTAACAAGAAATTTATAGACCCTAAGCAGATTTGAACTGTATGTTTTCAAAAGATGCTGGTCTGGGTCAAGGGATTATACGAGAAGTGAAAGACACAATACATGTGGTGGAGGCCATTAAAAACTCGTTACCTGCTATTACACATAAGATCAAAGAATTTCAATACCGAACAAATACAGATAGCATTCTACATGTAGGATGTGGCAGTAGTTATTATGCTAGTCTTTATGGGGCATATCCTCTCATGTTGCAAAAACCAGCTGGATCAGCTCTCCCAGCCTCTGAATTTATTTTTCTGCTTGACCAAAAGAAAGCTTTACCTTCTATTCTTAGCTTCCTTTATTCGCGCTCAGGAGAAACTGCAGAGATAATTCTAGCATTGGAAAAAGCCCACGAGAAAAACGTTAAAACTGTCGGATTAACTTGTACACCAGGAAGCACTCTTCACCGAAAGGCAGATTTAGCTATAGTTGTTCCAGAATGCATCGAAAAGAGTCATTATATGACAAAATCTTTCATCGGTTTATCGCTCTTAGGCACAATTACCTCCTATATAGCTTTACAGGATTCTTCGGACAATAGAATCAAAAATCTAGAAAATGAATTTCAAACATTCATCGATGGAGCCCACGGGATTTTTAACATGTATAACTACATAAACGAACTTGCGAATAAAACTCTCAATAAAAAAACATTTATAATTCTCGGTTCTGAAAGCTTCTATGCAATTGCACAGGAAGCCGGCCTCAAACTAAACGAAATAGCTTACACATTTTCACATGCAATGCATGCCTTAGAGTTTCGACATGGTCCCGTATCTCTCCTCGAAAAAACAAAAGAGTTACAAATATTTGTTCTCACAGCCAGAGATACACCCTCAAATTCATATATTGAAAGACTTGTTGATGAGCTTAGAGCAAAAGGATTCGATACAATTTTAGTTTCTGATGAGAAAAATGCAGATATAGTTATACCAGTTAAAATGAGGTCTCAGATCACATTTCTACTTTCAATATTACCAATGTACTTATTTGCCATTGGAAGATCAATACAGCTTGGATATAATCCCGATAACCCTCTCCACATAGAAAGAGTTGTTAAAAGCCTTTAGGATAACCTTTATATTTTTTCTGTTTTTCAAAATATATGACCACTATGACAACCAAATTCACGAAAATTGATGCAATTTTGATTGCTCTTCTGTTGATTACAGCGGGTATTGCTGCATACGGCTGGCTTCGCCCACTTCCGACGGTAGAAGTTAAAGTCCCCTCTGGAACTGAAAAAACTTATTATGTCCCGGTACTTAACAAATGGCTCACAGAAAGTGAGATTGTTAGCGAAATAAAGAAAGAAGGCAAATTTGTAATAGCTGATTGGACGTACGGAGGTCTTGTTGAAACATACCATGTTCCAGCCTTTAAGAATTACATCAAAAAACATTTCGGTGTAGATATTGACGTGACATGGGTTGGGACACAAGAGCCAGAAGTAATTATTTCTTCGGTGATTACTTCTGTTCAATCTGGTAAAGCGCCTCCTTACGATGTTGTAGCTATAGAGGCACCATATTTCTTTAGGGGTTTAAAGGCAGGAGTTGTCGAACCAGCTATTTACGTCGGTAATCCACTTATGAACAATTTGAGATACGTTGACAGCTTTTTCTTAAAATATCAGCCTTATGGAGTTATATTTCAGGCTATAGATACTGCCGGGATACTTATAAACTCTGAAAAAGCCAGCTTCGTAAAGGACTATAAAGATCTTGCAGACCCAAGATTGAAAGGGCATGTGATATTACCTACACCCGGTACTGTTCACTTTGCAAATTTCTTGGTGAATCTTGCATTCGCTATGGGTAAAAACTATAAAAATCCTGCAGAGATGCAGGAAGTAATTAATTTTGCAGCTAAAAACATCCATCCGAATGTTCTTAGGTATACTGTCTCTGAAGCAGAACTTATGGAGCTTATGGAACGTGGTGAGGCTTGGGCCATTGCATGGTGGTGGTATTTAGCTCCTGTAGAAGCAGTTAAGGGATATCCAATAGCTCGTGTAGCTCAACCTCAAGGCAACGTTTTTGTCCCAGGAATAGCATGGATACCTAAAAACGTTGAGCATCCTGTATTGGCTCAGTTGTTCATCGACTTCCTTATGAGTCCAGACTTTTGGTTTGCTCTTGACTATCCGCAATACAGGGATTCTAAGGAAGACTTTCTAATGTTGCACCAGAACCTCCTAAACGATACCAACTTTAAATTACTTCCAGATTGGATTAAACCGATGTATGCAAATATATACCCATATCCACTTAGCAAAATGAATGAATGGTATGTAATTCCTGACTATGACTATATTGAGCAACAAACACAAACATGGTCAGATATGTACAACAAGCTTATTAGCGGCTAGATATACTTTGAAAAATCTAAGCGTAAAAAATATTTTTCTTGCTTAAAGATTTGTTGGGTGATAGTTATGAGTAACGAAGAGTCTTCCAGAGCCAAAATAACAGTCTTAATGCTGATTCTACCCACTCTCCTTTATTTAGTACTGTTTTGGCTTGTTCCGGTTGCAAATATTTTTTGGATGAGTTTTACTCTTGGAGATACTTACTTACAGGGGAAGCCTAACTATGTGGGAATAAATAACTATAGTATAATATTTACCGACTTCCTTGAGACCATAAGAAATACAATTGTATATCCACTTGTAGCAGCACTTATTGATTTAGTGCTTGGAATTCCACTTGCATATTTGCTTGTTCGAAAAAAAGTTGGTTTCACCTCAATTCTCAGAGCTGCCTTAATATTTCCCTATTTTGGAGACATATATATATCCTATGGTCTCTGGAACATGTTTCTTCCAGGAGGAATTTTTGATCCAATTTACTCCATAACCGGTTTAAACTACAAAAACTTCCTGTATAACCCAAATGCCGTTATTTTTGGATTTGCTGTATTTACTCTTCCCTTTATGGTTCTCTACTCATCATCAGCAATTAGTCAAATAGACATGAGCTATGAAGAGGTCTCCATGACGTTAGGATATACACCTGTGGAAACCTTTTTGAAAGTTATAGTTCCTTTAGCAACTCCAGGAATCATTGCTGGCTTCATCGCATGCTTTGGGTGGAATCTAGGCGGATACCTAATACCTCTACTTCTCGGAGGTGTAGATTCAAGCAATGTTATGACAGTAAAGATAGTTGAGCTCTCCCTTAGAATACACAATTATGGACTTGCGGCTTCACTAGCCATAATTTTACTAGTTATTACTTTAATTTCTTCATATTTAACATTTAAGATAACAAAGGCATTAGAGTGAGAACTATGAAAATGTTTTCTTCAGTTCTAAAATATCTATACATCGCTATACTGGCATTCATCTTGATATTGCCATTCCTTTTTATCTTTTACAGAGCAATAACTTATCGAACTTCAACAGGAACGGAGTTTACTGGATTAAGATTTTTCATGGAGCTCACACCACAATATTGGAATGCATTGCTCAATAGCATTATTATAGGCATAATTGTTGCAATTCTAGATTTCTTTTTAGCATTTCCTGTTGCATATGTGTTAGCTCGATATAAGTTTCCGATGAAAAAAATTATCAGTGCCATATTCATTGCCCCAATGTTTACACCGGATGTCGTAGCTGGAATAGGTCTGATGGGCGTCTTTATAAGATATTATGGTCTCTATGGCACTTGGGTTGGCACTATTTTGGGGCTTGCCTCTACAAGTTACCCGATAATGCTATTGCCCCTTTTTGCTTCACTTAAAACGCTTGACCCCGACTATGAAAATGTGGCAAAGACTCTCGGAGCTTCTCCTGCCAGAGTTTTTCTCACAGTACTTGTACCTCTGCTAGCTCCAGCAATTTTCAGTGGCTTTGTATTAACATTTGTATGGTCAATAAACAACTATCTTTTGCCGTTATTCTTAACCGGCGGAGCAATTGACCTTTTAGCTGTAAAGCTCTACTCGGACGTTAGATGGTGGGGATTGTTAGGACGTGTTGCAGCCGAGGCAAGTATATTGCAACTCGCCACTTTCCTGGCCGTTTTCTTTTATATACGACTATCAGGCGAGAAACAAGCAACAGGGCTGGCGTTCTAGAATGAATAAAGCTCAATTTTTATTTTTAACTTCAATGATTATTCTCGTAATTTGTAGTCTTATCTTTATAAAACTTCCGACGCCCAACTCTAAAATCTCTAATAAACAATCATGCATTCTCCTCACAAATTCATCAATTTTAAAAGAAGGTGATAAAGCTGTTTTACTTTGCAACTATAACATTTCAGAGGAAGAAATTTCCTTAGATCCTTCGTCATTATTCATGGAAAGAGAAAAAAATTCAAATAAAGTAATATATGAGTTTACCAACAGTTATTCCTCTTATCCAGAACATATTTTTATAGGCAAACTTTGGGAAGATGAGAAAGGGAGGACATTTTGGAAGAAAATATTTTTGGCCGAGGTAACCAACGGGGAGAATCCAATAATAGAATCTGAGGGAATAATGATTAAACTCGATGAAAATATGCAAAAGGTAAGAATGTGGCACTGGTATATCAGGGTACCATTTAACTTAAAGGAATGGGTCTTTGTAATGCCTCCTTTACAAAATCTAACATTATTAGATAATTATCTCATGTTAGAGCTCTATGTAACCATGTTGATACCCAGAAATGGCACATGGTGGCCTTTGCGTCTAATAGGTCCTGCAAGTTTTAACCAAACATTAAAAGATTTTTTGACTATCCAATCAATAGAAAATGAAACGTTTTTAGCAAAAATTGAAGTTCCTGCTGTGAAAAATATCAAAGGTGTCTCAATAGGTTATGAAGGAGACATTAAAACATTTAACACATCGAATGGGGATCAGCTTATTAATTTTTATCTAGGATTTAACCACAAACCTACTTTCTATTTCTTAATACCTTCTAGTTATGAGCTAAAACGAGTAACAATTGATGGAACTTTACTTGAGTTTTCACAATGCTCACTCTCTACAGACCCGAGGTATGTTTGTTATGTTTCAAAGCTTAATTATACAATTTTGAGTACCTACAATTTAACTCTACAAGTCAGAGCTAAAATTAACGGGTAAAGACAAACGCTCTTCTCAACGTAATGTAAACCTGCGTACCAGGATTTATGTCTAAAAATTTATATTTTTCATCGCCATATATGATCGATTTTAAGATCTGATTTCCGGCTTCAATTTCTAGCAGGATGCTTGAGCCTAGAAATATCTTTCTATTAACTGTGCCAACGTAGGTATTTTCCTCTTTTTCAGATGGCAAATGTAACATGACTTTGATATTTTCGGGCCTTATTCCAACTAGAACTTCTTTGCCTGCCTCCATACTTTCGGGGACCTGAACTTTAATCTCTAAGTCTTTTGCTTTAACTTTAGCATTCATTGCATCCTTTGAGACGCTTATAATTGTGCCTTTTAAAAAGTTCACACTACCTATAAACTCTGCTATGAAAGGCGAAACAGGGTTCTCATATAAATCATATGGTGTTCCTTCCTGTTCAACTTTACCCTTATTAATAACATAAATGTAATCAGCTATAGCAAACGCTTCTGCTTGATCATGCGTCACATATATACCCGTTGTACCTGTTTCGCGCTGAATTCTTCGAATTTCAAATTTTAATTCATCTCTCAGTTTAGCGTCCAGATGTCCAAGAGGCTCATCAAATAACAAAACCGAAGGATTAATCACAAGGGCTCTTGCTATTGCTACTCTTTGAGCCTCTCCACCACTCAATTCAGTTGCCTTTCTATTTTCATAACCCTCTAGTCTAATAAGCTTTAACATTTCTTTAATTCTTCTATCCATTTCTTCTCTAGGAACTTTCTTAGCCTTCAAACCGAAAGCAATATTTTCGTATACAGTAAGATGGGGAAAGAGGGTAATGCTCTGTGGAACAAATCCAACATTTCTCCTCCAGGCAGGTAAATTCGTCACATCAACATTATCAAAGAATACCCTTCCTTGAGTGGGCTCAATTAACCCAGCAATAATCCTAAGTAGCGTTGTTTTCCCAGAACCACTTGGTCCCAAAAAACAAGCAAGTGTTCCGTCCTTTACAGTTATATTTATGTCGTTTAAAGCAACCTTTTTGCCGTATGTCTTGCTTATATTATCTGTTCTAACTTCTACCATTTTTCTCGAGAACTCTACATGTTTTAGTTTCTTAATAAATTTTTACTCAAAAGGATGGAGAGAATATCTAGAAGGATAAAAATCCCTACTCGAAAACCTTGATACTCTTGCTCCTCAAATAATTCTGGGACCACTCCTTTATATCTCGAGAAGTCCCAGCCTCCTCAATTATTCCTCTTGTTTCCTCAGCAAGCTCGGCAAAATTAAGCCTCCTAATAACATATTTAACTTTCCCAACAAAGCCCGGAGCTACACTCAGTCCCTTAATACCTAGACCGACAAGAACAGGTATAGCAACACCTCTACTAGCCATTTCGCCACAAACCTCGGTCTCAACCCCATCACGAATCTGGTCAAGGGCGTACGCCATAAGCCTCAAAACAGCTGGATTAAGTTCATCGTAGACATTGCTTACATATGTACTTGTTCTATCTGCCGCTAAAACATACTGGGTTAAATCATTCGTACCAAAGCTAACAAAGCTCAATCTGCCTTTATCTACGAGTTCACTTATTAGCAAAGCTGCAGAAGGCACCTCTATCATGATGCCTAAAAGAGGGATCTTAACGTTTTGTCCCTCATTATCTAGCTTTTCCTTTTCTTCTTCAATGAATCTCCTAAGCTCCTCAACCTCCTCAACTGTAGAGATCATGGGAAACATAAGTCTCAAGTCACCATATGCCGACGCCCTCAAAGCCGCACGAACCAGAGGCCTAAGCATCAAATCCCGATACTTTAACAAAAGACGCGTCCCCCTAAAACCCAACTGGGGATTTGCCTCCCTCGGCATCTCTAAAAACCTTACAGGCTTGTCTCCACCAATATCTGGGGCACGCACAGTTAGAGGACCGCCTCCTAGGAACTCTAAGCTCTTTTTAAAGAGACTAACTAATTCCTCCTCACTTGGCGCCGTATCCCTAGCCATATACGCGAACTCGATCCTGAACAATCCAACTCCCTCACAACCATATGTCGGAGCGACGCGGACTTCCTCTAGGCTACCAGTATTACACATAACAGCTACTTTTACCCCGTCAACTGTTATGGGCTCGAGTTTTTCCTCTCTTGCATAGAGAGATACTGTTTCCTTATACTCGGCGACTAGAAACTTGTAATTATCAATTAATGTTGGGGAGATATCAACAACTAAATAGCCATTCACACAGTCAAGCACAGCGGTAACGTCATTTCTCAAACCGTTTAAGTCAACCTCTTGAGAAATCAAATAAGGCACACCCTTCAACCTAGCCAATATAGACACATGCGCCGTCAATCCACCTCTACGAGTAACTAGGCCCGCTAGCCCACCCTCAACAGCCTCCAAAAACCTAATGGGATCAATTTCTTCTGCTACAAGAATTCTATCTCTCCAACTAACATCTGTCTTAGCCGCTCCAATAATGCTTGAAACCAGGCGGGCTGAAATGTCATGCAGATCCTGAGACCTAAGAGCAAAAAGCTCACTACCACTCTTAAGCAACTCTGAATATTTCTCGTAAACCCTCTTTACAGCCGAAGCGGCGCTGAGAGACAGGTTCCGAATAAGTTCTTCAGCCTCTGACACAAGGGAATCAAGCATAAGTAACTGTGCATCAATAATTTCTTGTTCTGCTTTCGGGAGAATTCTCTTTAAGTCTTCAAGTCTCTCCTTGAGAAGTAGACTTGCATCATTAAGAAGCTTTATTTCCCTCTCAACATCTTCTGACCTGACTTCACTCACAGTTTCTAGGACATCGAGCTCTTTTAATACAAAAACTTTACCCACAGCTATTCCAGGCGAGACTATAAGTCCTCGATACTTAAAACTTATACCTTTCGTCGGGGTTGTCATTTCAACTCTCTTAGATTTGTCTTTGAAAAAGGTATAAAACTTTTCTCATTAAACCAAATAAACATAATGCTTATATTTAAAATATCACTAGGAGTTTTCGGGCGCCTTATGATAGTCCAAATAAAAAATGCACATGTATTAACACCTCTTGAAGACCTGGGTGTAGTCAACATATTTGTCAAAGATGGAATTATTGAGGGGTATAATCTTAAGGAAACACCGGATAAAGTCATAGATGCTGAACGTTATTACGTGGCCCCAGGCTATATAGATACACATACACATGGCTATCACGGTATCGACGTAACAGAGGCAACACCAGACGAGCTACAGCAAATGTCCCAAATGCTTGCAAAACACGGCGTTACTTCTTTTCTTCCAACCACAGTTACGGCTTCTCATGAAAAACTTGTCCAAGCCTGTAAAAATGTCTACCAAGCAACCTCAACCTGGGCTCCCTCTAAAGGTGCCCGTATAATTGGTGTTTTTCTAGAAGGACCATATATAAACCCTAAAGAAAAAGGAGCTCAAAATGAACTATTTATAAGAAAGCCTAATCTGAAAGAATTTGAAGAGTACTACGCTGTTTCGAAGGGTTTACTGAGAAAAATACTTGTTGCTCCTGAAATAGAGGGGGCTACAGAATTTATAAAAACAGTGGTAGAGAAGGGCGTTAAAGTAAGCCTGGGGCACTCTGATGCAACCTATGAGGAAGCAATTAAGGGAATAGAGGCGGGAGCAACTATAGCAAACCATATTTTCAACGGAATGAGAGTTTTCCATCACCGAGAGCCAGGCATCGCTCTCGCACTTTTGCTAGACCCGAAGGTATACATAGAGATGATTGCAGATTATATTCATCTTCATGTAGCTACGCTTCAACTTGTATATAAATTGGCAGGACCTTTGCGGACGATTCTAATTACAGATGCTATTAGCGCTACAGGTCTACCAGATGGCGAATATTTTCTAGGAGGTCTCAAAATAAGGGTACAGCAGGGCATTTCCCGATTGATGGATACAGGTAGGCTTGCAGGGAGTACTCTAACTATGGACAATGCAGTCAAAAACATGATAAAGGCTGGCGCAGGCCTTCTAGAGGCACTTACAATGGCTAGCTATACACCCTCTAAGAGCATCGAGGCATTGACACGGGAAAAAATAGGCTACTTAAAGCCCGGATACAAGGCCGACCTCATTATTCTAGATGAAAAATTAAATGTAAAGAAGACAATTATAAATGGAGAGCTCGTCTACGAGGGATAAAAATGGGAGGAATATTCGCTGCCATCTCAAGAAACACTGGAAATGCTGTTCCCATAGTAATAGAAGGCCTTAGAAGGCTTAAATACAGAGGTGCAGACAACTCGGGAATAGCTGTTCTTCTAGACGGACGCATAGAGATTTTCAAGGAAGTGGGATCAATAGAGGCAGTTTCAGCGAAACTCGGACTAAAAAACATGTCCTCAAGAATAGTCTTGGGACACACGCGCTTCGCCACACATGGACGACCCACAGTTGAAAATGCTCATCCCCACACCGACTGTGAAAAAAGAATTGCTGTCGTCGGAGACGGCGCACTGTCAAACTATGAAGACTTAAGAGACAAACTACTGATGGAGGGCCACAAGATTACTTCGAGATCAGACTTTGAGGTAGTTGCACATATATTTGAGTCTCTTCTCAACAAAGAATATCGGTCATCAGAGTTCCCGAAGGAGATTTACTCGAAAATGGAAGGATACTTCTCATTTGCAGTTCTAGAGGCAGAAAAACAAAGAATAATCGCGACAACAAATGGCCCCAAACTATTCTACGGGCTGTCAGACAAATATGTTCTCCTTTCCAGTAGCAAATACGCCCTGCACGGCTTTGCAGACCAATACGGCGAGCTCTCTCCAGGCGAACTAATAATCCTTTCAAAAGATGGGCCCACCATTTACACCTCAGAAGGCTTAGCAAAACAGGTACAGTCTTTACCGCTCCAACTCGATCCCATACTCGTCGAGAAAGGCGGCTATAAACATCACATGCTTAGGGAAATAAACGAGGTGCCAGAAGCTCTCCTAAGAACACTCAGTTCTGTGCAAAAGAGATACTTGAACCTCGCGGGAAGACTGGTAACAGGAGCCGACAATATCTACATCATCGCAAATGGTACAAGCCTACACGCAGGCATGATAGCCTCCTACTACTTCTCCGAGCTCGCCGGCATAAGCCCAATAGTGACAAGTGCGGCCGAGTTCCCACTATACTACCTGGAAAACGTCGGGCCAGGAACCCTCGTCATTGCTATTTCCCAATCTGGAGAGACTGGAGACGTATTATCATCTCTATACGAGGCAAAGCTTAGGGGAGCCACTATTCTCGGAATAACCAACTATGTCGGCTCGAGGCTCGCTAGACTCTCAAATCTCTACTTACCAATTGCCGCAGGACCAGAACTAGCCGTTCCAGCAACAAAGACATTCACCTCAACCCTTCAAATTCTTTACCTGGTAGCGCTAAGCGCTTCGAGACAGAAAGGGAAAATCGAGGAATCCGAGCAAAAAGAAAGGCTTGAAGCTATAAAGAAACTTGCACAAAGCCTTGATGAAAGGCTCGCATTCATAGATAGTGAAGCAACTAAAGCAGCAGAAAAAATATCTCTTTGCAGGTCAGGCTATGTAGTTTCAAGAGGATTAACATATCCCCTCGCACTCGAAGGAGCACTAAAACTAAAAGAGGCCTCGTATTTCCACGCCGAGGGTGTCGAAGCAGGAGAATTCAAACATGGTCCATTCGTCCTTGTAGAGCAAGGTTTCGCCACGATATTTATTATGCCTGTTGAAAAGGTTTCTGCAGAGGCCACTTATCCATTGATAGAGATGGCCAGACAAACAGGTGCAACCGTAGTAGTAATTGGCTCTGAGAACAACCAGAAGTTGCTTGAGCTTTCACAAGACGACGTAACTATCATGCGAGCCTTAGATACTGAGAGGCACCTGGCACCAATATCGCTGGCTGTTCCTCTCCATCTCCTCGCCTATAGACTAGGCGAAAAACTAAACAGGCCCATAGATACACCTAGACACCTAGTAAAAGCCGTTACACAGTAAGGGATACAACTTGTTAGATTCAGCCTTCGCAAAGACAACTATAACCCCTCAGCCGGCTCAAGAACACGAGTTGGCTGTCTAGATAACTCCAAGGGGAAAACCACAAGGAGTCTACGAATACATTGAACTCCTAGTCCCGCTTGTAGAAGATGAAGTAGCAGTCTTGCTTGTTAATCTTGACCTTTTAGGGTAGACACGCATATCAATGAAACCATTCAAAGAATCTCAGAAAACACAATTGGAAAAGTCCCTGCGCGCTCTAGATAATAATCGTTCAACTACAAGAGTAGCTACAAGATTGCATAAAATAAAATGCATATAGTCTTGCGCAAAAAAGTTTATATGTCATAAAAATAAAATTATTTTCATATGACGCAACAAAAAAAGTTTCGAGTAATTACTCTTTGCGTATTCGGTATGGGAACTGCCCTACTATTAAAGATGCTAGTGGAAAGGGCATTCAAAGAATTAGGATATGAGGCAGAGGTTATTACCACTAATCTTACAAGTATTGGAGGTCTAGTAGCATCTGGCCAAGTTGATTTTATAGCTGCCCAAGAGGATTTAGCTTCTGAGCTGTCTAAATTCCATGTTCCACTGCTCCTAGTAAAAAATTTCACTGACGTTGAGGGAGTAAAACAGCAAATAAAAAAGATACTTTCTATTTCTAATTGAAAAAGTTTAAATAGTTGAGTTTTGACTATATTTTTGATGTTGAAAACAAAAACAATTAAACTATATTACATAGTGCTAGCGCTTCTCGTATTGGCAACCTATACAAAAATAGCATATGCATCCAAACTACCTTCTCAGCCTACATCATTAATGCAACTAGAATGGTTAACGTCCTTCCTACTCGATCTCCTACGAACACCTGCCTTTATGATTTCTCTTATTGCCGCAATTGGTCTCGTTGCTATTAAGCGTCCGGCAAGTGAAATACTATCAAGTTTCTTCAAAGTATTTCTGGGAATAGTAATTATAATGGCTGGAGCAACTACAATTGTGAATGCAGTTGTTCCGCTAAACGATTTATTCGTCAAAGTGGGAGGTTTTAAGGGAGTTTATACGTGGGAGGAGCCTACAGCAGCAGCGGCAATGCAATACCTAGGTTTCGAGATAGGGTCAATTTTCGGGATTGGTTTCCTTCTCCACCTAGTGATAATTTGGTTTACAGCTCGTAGAACCCCCTTCAAATATGTATTTTTAACAGGGCACACGATGTTTGGAATGGCTGGAATGATAGCTTTAGTCTTAAACAACTACGATATTAGAGGTTGGAACGCAGTTCTTATTGGATCAGTAATGCAGGCATTTTATCTTACTGTTGCACCGGCAATGGTAGCTCCATTCATAATGCCTATAACTAATAATCAATGGACGCTTGGTCACAATCAAGACTTCTGGCTTACTGTTAGTGGTTTAGTTGCAAAATATTTGGGTAATCCCAAGCAGGATGTTGAACAAATGAAGTTTCCAAAAGGATTAGAATTCTTAAAGGTCCCCTCAATACTTACCGCTATAATTATGCTTCCAATTTTCTTTATATTTTCGCTACTTGCTGGTCCTAGCTATGTCGAAGCAAAATTGACTGGTGGTACAAATTGGTTAGTATGGATATTTGTCCAATCAGTGATGATGGGAGCAGGCATAGAGATTCTACTATTAGGAGTTAGGATGTTCATCGGCGAAATCATTCCCGCATTCCGAGGGATAAGCGAAAAGCTATTACCAGGAGCAATGATGGGGCTAGATTGTCCCACAATTTATCCCTTTGCACCGACAGCCTTAATGTTTGGTGTAGTAGTAATGCTAATAGCTGTATTAGCCTCAACTTTTATACAAATGATTATCAAGACTCCTTTTGTCGTTTTACCAAATGCTATCTACATTTTCTTTGTTGGAGCCTCTACGGGAATAGTTGGGAATAAATTTGGCGGATTAAGAGGACTCATAATTACCACTCTGCTTTCAGGATTTGCATATATGTTTGTTCCTTTACTTTCCGCGCAATTCCTAGGACTAGAGAAGCTGGGAATGCAGGCTCTAGGAATGAGTGCTGACAATGGAGTCTGGGCCATCTTCTACGGTCTACTTCTCAAAGTTCTTCTTGGGAAGTAAAAAATAAATTTTTCTTTTTCTAGTTGTTAGTGAGTAAGATGAAGTTCCATTTGCAAACTTGGCCAGAATTAGATTATGCTCGCAAAGATAATACGTACTTGGTGATTTTTCCTCTTGGGACAGTAGAACAACATGGATATCATCTTCCCGTTGGAACCGATATGATTATTTTGGAGTCAATTCTACAAATAACTCTAGAAAAATCCAGGGAAAGTGAAAAAATGCTTGTCCTACCCACATTACCTTATGGTTTTTCTTATCACCATTTGGCTTTCCCTGGAACACTTTCGCTATCTCCTGAAATACTTGAAAAACTTTTAACAACTCTAGGTAAGCAACTTTTATCACAAGGTTTTAAAAAATTATTGTTGATTTCATGGCACGGGGGGCATACCTCGATAATGCATGATGTATGTTATGAATTAAAGAAGGATTTTCCAGAGCGGCAAATATACTATTTGTCGATCATTGATTCTGTATTTGACAAAATTAAAAATATTGTTACCGAGCCTGTATATCATGCTGATGACTTAGAAACTTCAATTATGCTTGCTCTTGGACAAAGAGTTCTCCTAAATAAGCTGGCCAAGGATGGAAATATTGAATTTCTAAGTGGATACGGATATCTTGATTTCAAAAAATTCTCTAGGGTCAAAATTCCAGTAAATGTCGCAGAGTTCTCAAAGAGTGGCGTCATTGGTGATCCTACAAGCTCAAGTGCCGAGAAAGGCAAGATTTTACTTGAAATAATTTCTGACGAACTTGCAAAGATATTCGACAAAATAGTTGAAAGTTGAAATTTATATTTCAAATGCTCTTTGTGGGTTTTCTTTCACAAATTTTTCGACAATTTTTTCCTCGTAGCCTTTTTTCTTGAAGATTTTCTTGGCGAGAGGAATAAATTTCTCAAACAAGTAGCCTAGTCCTGGACCACCTCCATAAGAAATAAAGTCTGATCTTCTGGCAAAATCAGTTCCTAAAAGCATTTGGTTCTCATAGCCTCTTGAAACCATTTCTAGTATGAAGTCTATTCTTCGATTTTCAGGACTATATTTTATTTTTCCAATTTGGTCAAGCACCAAGTACGAGCCTCTCGTGGCTACCTCTTCCCAATACCAAGGGTCAAGGTTTCTGTCCACATGGAAGAATATTACCTTGCGTGGGTCTACGCCTCCTTTTTCAAGGAGGTCCAAAATTTCAACGGCCTGGGTACCTATAGTGGTATGAACAACTATTGGTGCCTTGGTGGCTAGATGAGCTTGAATAGCCGCGTTAATGCATTTATGCTCTATGGGTAAAATTCTCATATAATCTGCACCTATCTTTATCGCTCCCGCTCTCAGCGGTGTCTCTTCAATACCTTCTGTTATTTCCTTCGCGAAGAGTTCAGCTATTCTGTCAATAGATGCTTCATAATACCACTCATCTAGGTATATGCCCCGATTGAACCCTGTAACTAAGATTAAGTTTAGCTCAGGAACTTTCTCCAAAACATAGTAGATTGCTTTCGGGTTTCTACCATAATCTCGGGTGGTAGCATCTAAAGCACTTTGCCCCCCAGACCTGAGATATATTTTAGCCTCCTCAACTGCCCTGTCTGGATCCGTTAAGGCATAATCTGGATCATTTGAAAAAGATGGGGTATGGTAAAGCCAAGAAGGAGGCATACCAATCAAGTGCATATGAGAATTTACATAACCTAGAATACTTGTGTCCTTAGGACCTCTTGCTTCAATAAACATTTTCTTACCCATTATATTATTTTTTTCTCGCTTATAAATTTTCCACATGTGTTCACAGTAACCGTACGCTTTGTAACAAGAACCAAGGATAATTATCTAATCGCCTTAGCAATGCCCAAAAATGTTATTTAGCTACCACGCTTTCGAGTGGACGTGTGAAGGAGGTGTTAAAGAAACTTAATAAAGGAGGTTCTCGCATATAATAAATATTTTTGAAAAGAATCTAAAACGCTTGCTAAAGGTTATTATAGAATAAATAATTTAATATAATTAGAAAAATTTTTATAGTTCGATGCAAAAGATTATCTTGATCCAACATGGATCCATTAACTGCAGTAATAAATTTTATTGTAGCAGTGTTTAAAACTCCGGCGCTGTTCCTCGGAATTATTGCCCTTGTGGGACTTTTAGCACTAAAAGAAAAAGTTGAAAAAATCATTTCAGGAACTCTGAAAACTGCGCTCGGCTTGCTTATACTCCTTGCAGGAGTAAATGTAATGGTTGGTGCGTTAATCCCCCTGGGTCAAATTGCTACTTCAGCGCTAAAACTACCCCCCGTCTCAGTCTCCATTGGAACAAACAAGGTTATAAGCGATCTAGGTTTTGAAATAGGACTAGTAATGGTTTTTGCTTTCTTAATTAACGCGTTTGTAGCAAGGATAAGCAAAACATTTAAATACATATTTTTAACAGGGCACTTGATATTCTGGAATGCCGTAATTTTTACAGCCTCCTTTAAATATATAATGGGTCTGGATGGTTGGGTATTAATACTTGCCTCTTCAATTTTTACTGGATTATACCAAATAATACAGCCATGGTATACGCACTTCTTCGACTTAGAAGTCAATGAAAACTCAGGCTTTGTTCTGGGGCATTCTTCCTCACTGGTTGTGCTACTTACCTCACTTATAACAAAACCCTTAGGAAAAGGGAAAAAATTCCGCAGCATGGAAGAATTACAATTCCCCTCATATCTTAGTTGGCTTCGAGAACCTATGCTTATGTTGTCTGCAAGCTACTTTATAATATACCTAGTTGTAGGAGTACTCGCATGGAATGACGTTGTTTCATTTGCCACTCAGGCAGGGACGGATCCAATAGTATGGCTAATTCTCCAAGCATTGAATTTCGGAGCAGGATTTGCAATACTAATAATGGGTGTCCGAATGATAATAGCTGATCTAATTCCAGCCTTCCAAGGAATAGCTCAGAAAATTATCCCAGGAGCTGTTCCAGCACTCGACTGCCCATTATTCTTCCCATATGGCCAAGTCTCAATGGCTTATGGAGGCATTATAGGAATGATTACCATGGTAATCTTTTCCATCATCTTCGCAGGTCTAAAATACCCCTGGCTCATATTTGCTCCAACAATGTCAGCATGGTTCCACGGAGCGACAGCCGCTGTCTATGGGAATAAATATGCAGGAATCCCAGGAGCTATCTTAGGAGGGATAATGGCTGGATTGTTAATGGCCGTAGGGCAAGCCATAATGTGGCCTATAATGGGCTTTGCAATAGGCGACTTTTACAGCTGGGCCTCCGATACAGACTATGTATGGTATCCACTCATAATCTACTTCCTCTCTATGATTTTTGGTAAAAAATAAATTTTTTACATTTAGAAAGGTTTCAGTCAACTATAGCCATAAATAAGTATTTTTTTGTAAATTTTCTCAAGATTAACTCAGAATTTGGTTCAATTTCTCCTAATAATAGAGAAGAGATTCGATAAAACTGCCTATGTTCTTTTAATTGAAGGTTAAGCAGTCTTTGCAGAAGACTCTATAAGGTAGGTAATCTCTTTATCAATAACATCTACGATTTTTTTAACTATTTCCTCGAAAATTTTCTTTCCCTTCTCTCTGCTCGCCAATGTTGGGTCCCCAATCACACCTCTCTTTGTTAATTTTTTCCAAGGAATAAACTTATAATCAAAGTTAAGAGGTATCTCAGGATAATCTTTGGTTGCTTGATCCATTCTTACACTTTCCGGGGCTAAAAATAGCAAAAGAGAAGTTTCAATTTCATCCGCGTGATAATACATCTTATACCAAGGTTTACTTTCAATGTATTTTCTCCCTGTTTCGAAAATAAGATCCGGGTTAAACATTAATATATTTAAACTTGGGAAATCCTTGATTAGTGCTCTTAACCCCTCTTTTATGGCATCATTGTTTCCCACGTGAGCATTTATAGTTACGAAGAGTTTAAATCCGTGGGTAGCAAGTACCGAACCCACCTCGTATATTACTTTTCCCAAGGTATCGCTTTTAATCCAAGTTGAGCCTGGGAAGTCTTTAAGGGACCATAAAGTGCCATAATGGAAGACTGGTAAAACGAAAGCGTTCACTTTTTTGCCGACTTCTCTAGCTATTGCGTCAGCAATTATACTGTCTGTAAGAAGTGGCAAGTGTGGTCCGTGCGCTTCGACGCTTCCAATCGGCAAAATAGCGGTGGGAAATTTACTTTCTTTAAGATAATGTTCAACTTCAACCCATGAAGAATACCCATCATACATAAAGTTTCACTTCATTATTTTTTTAATTGCCTCTAGCAGTTTTTCTTCTATTTCTTTTTTGTTCCCATAATTATAAATGGCTACAATCTCCTTTGCGGCCTTCTCCTTCATGAATCTTTCAGCAAGATCTGGTCCAGTAACGATTATGTCAGGTTTGAGGACCGGGGCCAAAGTGGCATCAGCGGTTTCCACTTGAGCCGGTATGTTATGAGCTCTACAAACCCCCTCAACAACTGTCTTTAGAAACAAAGCAGTGCCCGTGCCCAAACCACACGCAGTAACTATCTTTAACGTTTTCTTGGACATATGATATTTTTCCCCTTT
>WYEB01000256.1_pt1 | contig 20346 bp, 14 predicted proteins | sample 6343061 | NCBI WGS metagenome assembly WYEB01 (sample SAMN13812332, study PRJNA600296) | hot springs metagenome | biome: ENVO:00000051; feature: ENVO:00002007; isolation source: sediment sample from Evening Primrose shelf | place: USA: Yellowstone National Park, Evening Primrose Hot Spring ... | reverse complement strand
AGGAGGCTTATAGCCTACGCTCCCCGCGGGAGATTGCTCTCCCACGGCTCACAGCTACGGCTCCAGAGGCGGGTGGAGCCCCAGAGGCGCCTACCCCTCCCCCCGGCCCAGATCCTCCCCCCGTCGCCAGGCCCCGGGACCTGGCGACAGTAGGTTCATCAGAGTGGTACCGAGACCTCTCTCGACTCTTAGGGAAGGCTCCGCCCAACGGATCACAGCCCCGGGACTCACCGCCAGGCGAGGCGGAGACGCCTCTCACCGGTCTCTCATCTCTCTCTGCCCCCTCCGAGAGATCAAGACCGGGTCATAGGTCGCCTCCCTGAGCTGAGAGAAGTCTCACCAAAGACATTATGATCTATAAGACAAGCTTTATAACATTAAGATCGATTCGGATCATCCCGCAGATCCATCACAGATCTGCGGTTCCCACCGAGGAGGATCCCGTGTAATCCCCCTCGGGGCTCATCCCCCTGACCTCCGTCAGGGGTTCCCCATAATATATATGCAGATAGGGGGGTGTCCGCAGATCTTATCAAATATAAAAGTTTTTATAGAAGTGCATTATTAAAAAGGGTATTTAAATATTAAGTCTTTAACATCTTCAGCTTTGCACATAAAGAAAGATCAGAAGATGTTTCGGATACTATAGTTGTTAAAGATCTGAGGTAAATAGATCTTCTTGAACAAGTAGATGATGCTTTATATTCAATTTCCATTTAAGCTGATGTAGAGTTGCCCTAAGTATATCATTCATATATAATAACATGAGACATTATGCTACTACTTACAAAAATATTTATCCATATCATTTAATGCGTCTTAGGATCTTTTCATGAAAACTTGTTCTTAATGCTCGTGTATATCAAAAATATTTCTCAGGTTTTTTAGATAATAGTTAAGGTTATACTGCTAATTTTACATCATTAAAGTTTTAAAAAGCTCTTCAGCCCATCTCATATATTTCATCACTATATGATCAGCTTTTCCTCTTAATTCTCCTAAGATCTTTTTAATTGATATAAGATCAGAAAGTTTAAGTCTTCTCTTGATCTCTTCAACGTTGGCTTCATCAAAATCCCACCATATAAGAATTTGTGCATCAACTTTTCTATTATCAAAACTATATTTATCTACAAAATCATCATTTAGAAACATTCCTACTTTCTTTTTTATTTTCTCAATATTTTCTAACGTGATCTTTTTAAGTCTCCCCTCTAAATATGCAGGCCAACATTTTGCTTCAACAACATATAAAACTCCATTCTTTTCTAAAAATAAAATCAACAGCCGCACGTCTATTCTCATAAACTCCTTTTCTAACATCTCTGCCAACAATATTATACCCTATATTTTTAAACCAGAACATAAGAAGATCCTCATATATTAAACCTAATAATTTAGCTCTGAAATTTCTAGCATCAATCTCCTCTTTGGTTAAACCTTTTTCTCCAAGCTCAACAAGTTTCTCAATCAAGATCTCACCAAATGATTAATATGAAAATATGGTTTACATTAATTAAACATAGAAATATGAGATGGAGAAGTATATGTGTAGACTATTTGGTTTATATGCTAACAAGTTAGTTAATGTATATTTTAGCTTTTTCGAGGCGGAGAGAAGTTTTGAGGATCTCTCTAGAAAGAATCCAGATGGATGGGGTATTGCATGGTTTGATGGTTTTAAATGGGGTTTACATAAAGAGATAGAACCTCTTTATATGTCGAGTGATGCTAGGAAACGTATTAAAAATATTCATGGGATCATAATTATTTCTCATGTAAGATATGCTACACAAGGTGAAATAAAGAAGGAGAATACACATCCGTGGCTCTATAAAGATTATGTTTTTGCTCATAATGGTAGTGTTGATAGAGAGAAACTCTTGAATCTTTTATCAGGGAATTATAAAGATCTTGAGGGTGAAACTGATTCCGAAGTATTCTTTCATCTAATTGTTCAGGAGACTGAGAACTCGGGTGATTTTATAGAAGGAGTAAGAAGAGCAATAGCCAGGATCAACAGCAATCATATCGATTACAGTTCTCTAAATTTTGTTGCTAGTGATGGAAGAAAACTATATGCCCTAAGATATGCTAAGAGATACTTTGATTATTACACGCTATACTATCTTAAAAGACCTCGTGAAGGCCTTAAGATAGATAAAGTCTCTGAAAAGACCGCACAGCTTATAAGAATGAAGCTGGCTACTGGAGAGAAGGCGATGATAGTAGCCTCAGAAAAATTAACAGACGAAGAATGGGAGGAGATACCTAATAAACATATGTTAATAGTAAACAAAGATCTAAGTACAGAACTGGTGGAAATATAAGAGATACTACCCGAATAAAGATTCACTCTTTATATACGAATCGATATCTTAAGTAGATTATTATCATGATTCATTTATCAAATGATTCTCTAGTTCATACGACACGACATTAAGTTTAAAAATGGCAACTTTATTAATTGTGATATTGTTTAAAGATCTTAAGTTAGAAGAGGACGTTAACTAATAATCTCTTTTATAATTGTTCTGGCGAGTCCTTGCTTCGTAATTAGTTATGATCTTTAGATCCTCAAGATCCAGACAAGGAGCAATAAAAAGCTTATCACAATTTTCATTAGAAAGTTTAAGACAACATTTCTCGAGTTCATTCATATAAATCAAGAGAGCCTTCTCATGATATTTATAATCTCTTGATGCGAAAACAGGTAAAATATATTTTTTAGAAAATGCCATTCTAGTGATCTTCGCAATTGTGTAAATTGTTAAAAAAGTAATTATAATACCTCCTATAATATAATACAATTCATTACGTCCACCATATACAATTGAGATTGAAATCCCAAACAAAGTAATAATTATAGTTAAAACTACAAAGAATATTGAGGTTGACGTCTGTCTCCAGCCACTTAAAATTGTTAGATGTCTGAAGATCTCGTTTCTAATCTTCTCACAATATTGTATCATTTCATCACATTCATTACTCATATATTTTCACTGTCTTTCCATCATCTGTTTTGATATCTATATAGAGCCGAGATATTAATAAGCTCTTGGAAATTCGTAGAGACCTAGAAACTGATTCTCTATAGATTCAAAGTTTATCTTGAGCTGATCAATTAAAGGTCTTAAATTCTTAAGCTTCATTTGTTTCTCGATCTCGTCAATACTCAGACGACTCCTCGTGTCAAGTAAGCCCCATGTGCTTACTTTATACGGGAATCTTGTTGACATCTTCTCGGACCATTCTCTTCTCACATATTCATTTACAGCTATAAAAAGCTCTTTAAACAGATCGCCGTATGATTTCGTGAGGCCGTTAAAGATTTTAATAAACAATATGCTCTCGGGATAATAATTAGGCGAACTACCTGCAGCTGTAAGCACTATCTCATGTAAGATCTCGATTGCTATTCTCTCTGATCCTCGAAGATTTTCCTCAAATAAATCTCTCATTAACACTTGATACCATGCTCTCAGATCATAGCCTAGAGAGTTATAAAGACCGTAAACAAGTCTTGCTTTAGTTCTAAACACTAGGCTAGGAAAGACTAGCACTTCGAGAAATCTATACTCTTTCTTATTAATAAAATCTTTTACTAATGCTCCAAGTGTTGTAAGACTTATAAGACGTCTATTGCCTATCTTAAAGAACTCTATATAACCTAATCCCCTGAGAATTCTTAATAATATTAAAATCTCTTTCTCTGAAGCATCAAACTTTTCTAAGAATTTTTCCGAGTATTTTTTAAGTCCTTTTGCGGTTCTACTAATCTTGTTATAATTATCAATAGTGAACATAACTGTATATACAGAAGATATAGGCTCTACATCTATGTCTATTAAAAGCTGAAATAATAACTCTCTCAGCCTTATTAAATCTTTTTTCCTTGATCGTGGATCTGTGAATAATCTCTCTATATCAGAAAGTATCTTTTTGTGACCCTTCACAGGTATGAGACTTTCAATATACAAGTCTTTCACCATTACTATCATTTTTTAACAGCTTTTATACTTTATCACTTATGATTACCAGTCATTATATATGATCATATGATGTTAAAGTTTATTAACTACCATCATAATATACTATATATGGTGGGAATGTGACTTTTGAATTTAGATATGTAAGAGCTGAAACGATTCCGAATAAGATTCTTAAAGATATAAAGATATCTGTAGGACCCACTGTAGCAGCTTACAAAGGGATTATGAAAGAGATTGAAGACGTTGTGAGAGGCGCCAAAAATTTTTCGCCTATTTATATAGAGGGGCTATACGGTACTGGCAAAACATTAGTATTAAGAAAAGTTGTTTATGACGTTGTCTCAGGACCTAATAAAGGCTTTTTCAAAAATGTGATTCCTATTTATTTCTATTTAGGAGAGACAGATTTTTTGCTGATGAGAGCAGTTGAAGAATATTTGAGTAACCTGAGGTCTTACGTTGATAAAGCTATAGAACATCCTGTTACAATAGGTGAGAGAGAGGATTGGGTTGAGAGAGTTAAAGTACTTGAGGAATCTATAAATTCTGTGAAAGAAAAGATTAAAGAGATTAAGCCTAGAGATGAGCCGAGAGCTTTTTTTGAAGTAGTTAAAGAGGTGAGAAACAGAAATTATATTCCTCTTGTAGTGTTTGATGAGTTCGAGAGAGTAATTTACACTGGCGATGGATTAAAATCTGAAGGAGCCCAGTTCTCTCTTGCCGAATTCTCAAGAAGATATTTAGAGCTGACTAGAGGACATATATTCTCAGGAATTTTCATTCTCGCATCGACAAGACCTTTGAGAGAACTATTAAAGGAGGCTTATGAGGAGACGAGACCTCATTTAAGAACTTTAGCTAATGAGCTGGGAATTCCTATGGAAAAGATCGCCGAAGACTTTCCTATGATCAGAGCTCACATAGTATATGATTATTCAACAGCCCTAATTTGGGGAGCAATTGATCTTGAGGCATTAGCCAGAGAATATAATATGATTCTTCACATGGATTTAATAAGAATAATTTCTTACGTACTACCTACGCCAAGAGCTATAATACAAATAAACAACAAATTATCGCTAATAATTACTCCAGAGGAAAAAGGTGCCAGAACAGTAGGTTTGGAAAAGTTTTATGATGTAATAAGAACAGAGATACAGAGATTAATACTTGAGCTTAAGAAGACTTATATTAATAACAGACCACTAGTTCCCCCAAGATCCAAATGGCTAGAGAGATTCGAAGCCTTATTACAACAAGGCTATTACTACATCTCCTCAAAAAACATGAAAACTATTGAGATAGCAAAGATCCTAGATCTCTTGAAAGAAGAAGAAAAGATAGATGAGAAAAAATTGAAGCAAAAGATTGAAGAAGTAATTCATAAAATATATGAAGTAGGACTTTATGAAAAAATAGGACCGGGAGAATATATTCTAAATCCACATATTCTGGCATTTGCATTGGGAGTTGAAAGACTTCCTGATGGTTCATCAGCAGATCTAGACACTCTCATAAATAAAATAAAAATAAAAATTAAAGAGATCAGAGAAAAGAAAAAAAGAAAAGAGAAAGAGGCTGAGAATGCCGAGAGACATCAGATGAAGACCTAAACACTTTTTAAACAATTATATTTTTTGAGTCAAATTCTTGCGCAGTCATCGATTGTATTAAGTTCTTCATAGACAAAATATTTTCTTCCTTTATGTTCTCGGACATCGATTAATTTTAATTTTTCTTCACCATATCTAGTGAAAGGATTTTTGTAGCATCTAATAATGTTATTAGAAAGGTCTACTATGAAAAGCCAGTATTCATTGTCGCCAGATAGCTTATTTAAGATCCTTTCACCAAATTCTTTTTCATTTTCTGTATAAATTATGTATTTCAATTTTCTCAAAGTCTTTAACTCTATAAATATTGTTTTTCCTGTCGCACGATCTTTAGCTATATAGTCGAAAGGTGCTTTTATATCTCCGACGTATAGAAGATCATATTTATCTTTTAAGAATCTCTCAAGGATCTGCATACCTAGCTTTTCGATCTCTAGTTTCTCCTCTGTGATCTCGCCTATAACTATTGATTCTTCGATCTCTCTGGACATCTCTTCTCTAACTATGTTGATAGTTTCTTCAATAAAGTCCTTCGGAAAGATGGTTATCAACGGATCTATCTTTAAATCTATTTCCCTTATGTTCTTAGGCTTCATAACAAAATCCTCACTTCTAAGACCTTTCTCGGAAATATACTTCTGATATTTAAAATGTTCCTCCAAAAGATTCTTAATTATATTCTCTCTAAGATAATGACTAACCTCGTTTTTATCAATAAGCTCTTCATATTTACTCCTGTATCTATCTAATATTGTCTCAGATAAGCTTCTGCCGATTAAATCACATCTGCCAGCATTCTTAATAATGTCTATGAAATCATCTATATATCGTGTTATCTTCTCTTTTTCACCTGCGATATAAGTAAATAACCAACAAACACCTTCTTCTTCTCTGTCTGAAGACTTGGCACATGCTTTTAGCAATAAAACAAGTTTATTAATGTTCTCACAATACAAATATAAATTCTCAGGGAAAATCTGATTTAACGAACTTTTTAACATGTCATCTATTACATACTCCTCACATCTGGGATACCCTGACAGATTTGCCATAGTACATAGTAAATCATAAAATTCTTTTTTATTTACAAATCCACTTATACTCTTTAATCTCTTCTTGATGTAATCGAGGACGTAAGACGGTATGTCACTACTGTACAATCGTAATTTTTTAAGTTTTTCGCTGTAGGTCTTCAGATCTTTCAAAGATCTATTCACGATCTCTTTAATGCCCTCCTCTTTTCTCTCTTTATATGACATCCATAGCTTATAAGGAGTAAGATCTTTAAATTCAACTAGTCCCGATATTGGCAGGTCTATGTCTTTATCTTTCTCATGTATTTTTAAAATCGTTAATGTACTAGGAATAATGCCAGCTTTAACTGAATCAGCAATTTTTCTATAGAGCGAGTTAAATATCTTCTCTTCAAAGCTATGATTCATTATAAGAAGATATATCTTTACATCAATATGTTGACCAAGTCTCCATACTCTGCCAGTTCTCTGTTCTAATTTTACAAGAGACCACGGCAACTCGTAATTTATTACTATATTTGCAAACTGAAGATTAAGTCCCTCGGAAGCGACATCAGTTGATATAAGAACACGAGGGCCAGGCTCTCTAAGCCATTCTTTAATCTCTTTTATAACATCGCTTCCTCTATCTCTCAGGTCTCTGCCGGAAATCTTTTTAATTTCATAGTCAAGAGATTTAGAAAGTTTATCATATATATAATCAGCTGTGTCAGCAAATTCGGTAAAAACAATCACTTTTTCTCCTTTCTTCAAGTGTTCTGCTATTATCTCCTGTAATTTCTCAATTTTCTTATCAACACTTAAAGTAACTTTTGCAAGAGCTCCTAAATGTGTAAATGAATCTACATATTTCTCCATAAACTTCCTTATCTCTTTATTGATCCCTTCATCTATATAAGTCTCGATAAACGTGTCAGGATCTACATCACTTATATATTCCTCCTCAGTATAATCCTCAATCTTGTCTACAACATCTTTAGAAAGCACATAGCCGTAGTCTATAGATTTAATAGAGTTTAAGATTTTTTCAAAAGTTTTGAGTCCTGCATAAGGACTTGAAAGACCTCGTTTATCTATTATCATAGCGAGAAGACCGACAGCACGTCTAAGGTTCTCCTCTCGGCAGTTTATCACAATATCTCTTGTCAGCTTATCTAGTTCTTCGATATATATCTTCTCATCATCAGTTGGTTCAATATATATTGGTTCTACTGTGGCATCTACAAAAATTTTGTCGTTCTCATATACTTCGTTAATCTGTCTTTTACTTCTTCTAAATATTAAAGCATCTATAACTTTATCATAAAAATCTTCTCTAGTATTTTCATCAATTTTTCCTTTGTTAATTGGATCTAACAGCGACAAAAGCTCAAGATAATTTTCATCGTCACCTTTATGAGGTGTAGCCGACAGAAATATTATAGATGCCTGCGGGTTCTTTTTGACAAGATCTTTTACAAGCCTTAGTCTTTTGGTGTCTAAACCAAGCTTATGAACCTCATCTACAACTATAAGATCCCAGCTATAATTAAGAAGTTTACTTTTATATTCAGGTCTTTTAGCAGTATCAATTTTAAACAAAAATATGATATTCTGCTCAGACGAGCTGTTAATAATTTTCTCAAAAATGTTTATATCACTCACTGAATTAAGACCGAAACGTTTAGCCTCTTCTCTCCATTGACCAATTATACTTCGTGGAACTAAAATTAAGATCCTTTTACTGTTAAACTTCTTCTTAAGAATCCCCCAGCGAATTAATAGAAGAGTTTCAATAGTTTTTCCGAGTCCTATCTCGTCTGCTATAAGTGCTCTTATAGGATTTTTGATAGCTAATTTATAAAAGATCTCTGCTTGATGAATATATCCGTCATACCCTAGATATCTTAATACAAAAAGAGGATGTGTCTCGACTAGGTTTCTAAGGATATATTTAATGATTTTTTCAAGTACTTTATCTGTCGACTCCATACAAGACCCTTATTGATCTTGAGACGCGTCCTAGGCCTCTCTGTCTTCTATCTTTATATCGTGTCAAGGCTTCTGTATACCAGAAGTGAAGTGAATAATCGTCTAATTTTTTTACGGCCTCGATAAGTCTGAGGATCCTCAGAGAACTCTTTTTTCTTATGAAGCTAAAAGCCACAGCATATACAAGTAGTCTTTTATAAAGAGATTCATCAAAGATTTGTAAGCCGCTTTTCGTATACTTGACTTTTGTAGATGCATCAACATGTTTTAAGAAATTCATAAGATCCTCTTTATATATTTTTATTCTACCAATTTCTACAGATCCTATGATACCTCTTTTGAAATATGCTTTATAATCTCTGAATAGTATAAAACCATTAAACTGATCATTCATGATGTGCCACCTATCTACAGTATATTATTTTAACACCTCTCTGCTTAATTTTATTATCAGCAGATAATATACTATTCATATCCTCAACTATTCCATCACCTATTATTGCAAGTTCAGACTCGTTTTTACATTTGATAACCGCAGTCACTCCAAACACAGATGCTAGTGCTCTAACTATTTTACTCATGTCGTCAATAGAGATATTTCTAAGATCTATAGATATCGTTTTCTCTGACTCTTCAGTCTTCTTCTCCAAAAACTCTATCTCTACATGAGATTTTCTGACAATCTTCGCCCCTTTCACATATCTTGCAACACTCATCAGATAATCTAATAAAGTAGACGCCTCTACATCTCCTATAATCTTTATCTCTAAAATCTTTTCAGAAGGCTCAGATTTGCACGTTTTTCCTCTCCTGATCAATATTTTGATCTCTGCTTCTTTCTTGAAACTTGGACTTGTAGCAACAATCTTATAAATATATTCACCAGGCTCTTTTGGCGGAGGTATCATCCATATACTCTCGAAATCAGGAATGCCCTTCAAAGGATCTGATTTACCGATCTCCGGATTTAATGATACTTCCTCTCGAAATCCACCGATACTTTTGATCAATATTTTGACAACAATCTCCTCTGGCATTTCCTCCTGATTTATTTCGATCTCTCTAGGTTCTATCTTTAGATCAAATCCTCTTCGAATACTTTCTCTGCGAAGTTTTATATCTGATCTTATGAAAATCTCACTATAATCGTCAGGATATCTAGATTTGAGCTCTCTGACAGGGATCTCTTTATCCCCGTACACTGCTACATAATAACTTATTTCAATAGTGTCTCCAACCGTCTCTTCTTTAACCTCACTTAGTAACTCAATCTGTTGTTCTGCAGCCTCTTTCGGAGGGACTATCATATCGTCGTCTTTAAGTTCTGAGATCTTTTCTAAACCTTCGACCTCCTTAAAATAGATCTTCTCACCTCTAAGTACACCGATCTTAAGATCTTTCAATCCAGATAATAAAGCTTTTTTAACATCATTTGGCGGGATCATTGGGAAGCGAGGAACTTCAAAAAACGTATTAATAACGTCGTTAACACTTATTCTTTTACTCCATTTCTCTGCGCGAGAACCTTCTAACAAATGGAATAGCACATCAAAATTGCTCGAGTACTTCTCATCGAGAACTTTTCCTGCTATTCTTAAACTGCCTTCGACTATCTCAACCAGAGTTTTACCAACAGATTCTACTCGCTTAACTTTAACTACGTCTGCGTCACCCTCTCTAGTTGGATATGCTATATAGTTAAAGTATGAGACTAACCTATATCTGATCTCTCTTTCTAAAGCTCTTTTCATATCTCGCAACTCGTCTCTCAAGATCCTTACAATTCTTTCATCCTGATACTCTCGTTTAATTTCTTCATCCAATTTATCACATGCTATGATCATCTTGGCTTTTCTAATGATCTCTCTCCACTCATTTATGTTAGTGGAGAAGAGAATGATAATCGTGTTTCTATTTCTACGTATGGTTTTTTCTCTCCCAGAGAGCCTATAATATATGATATCGTATAAATCCCCGCTTCGGTGAACATCCCCTTTTATATCTGTTAAAGGAGTTGCTATAACTATGAGCTTATATTCTCTGGAATCCTCTCTTAAAAGCATTGGATTTATCATGATCTCTGGCGTTGATGAGAGGATTGTAGGTCTGACCTGATCTCTGCCCTCATATGGTTTTGTATATAAAGCTTCTAATATTTCAAGTACTGTTTTCTGTGCTACCACATCATCGATTTTTTCAGCTTCTTTTATTACACGCTCCTCTATATCTAATAATCTTGTGACCCAGTAATAGCCCTCTCTACTGTATAGATGAGGCACTCTATATTCAATACTTCCACTGGTGATTTTATCAAGAAGTTCTGATACTCTCACAGGACCTATAAGATACTGCTCGAACCTCTCAGGATCATAAACACCTGAAATTATCTCGATCTTTCCTGGATACTCGCTTCTAGGCTCTAAATGAGGATCATAAATATATGTTCTTAGAAATATATATAAAGCCAATCTAAAAGCAAGATCTCTATAGATCTCTGGTTTAACGTCTTCTTCAACCGGTATCTCTCTTGTTTTACCAATTATCTTGTTAACAACTAAGTCAAAACCTGTGAAACTATTTGTGACAATTTTTGATCTAATATCTTCTACACGTATATCTATATCAGAAGGCATTATAAGAGATAAATCTCTTACCTTATCAAACAGATTTCTCACAACTTTTCTCGTTATTTTAAGAGCATCTCTGGTTTTCTGAAGATCTTTGTTTTTCTCTACGATTTCTCTCAAAACATATATGTATAACGGGTGAAATGGATAATGTTCTTCGATTTCATCACCTAAATCTTTAATTAAATCAGGATGATCGACGCTTAAACTTCTTATTTTCCTTCTGATCAGCCGGGCGTTTTCCGTATCTATTTTAGTGAAAAGTCTTTTTTTCAGAACATTTGCATAATCAATATCGGTTGCTATAGGTCTCTCAGCTACTAAAGCTTTTCTAAGGATCTCTCTATCAATTTCTTCTACAAACTTCTCATAGCCAGACTCAATCTTATATCCTCTCTCAGTAGGCTCTGCCGGAATACTTATTACAACAGCTACACTGTTATTTCCAATGCTCTCAGATAGAACTCTTAAGAAAATTACAACTTGTTTCGCATATTTCTCTAATTTCTTAGCGATCTCGGGATCAGGAGCTTCGTAAAAACGATTATAGTACATACCGATCTCGTCTATTAATATGAGAACCTTTTTATTTGAAAAGATCTGTGATAATATTGATCTCTCAGGAGATACTAGAGACTCGTCATATTGTTTCACAAGATCATAAGCATTAAGTTTATACGCTATATAGCCCCATAAAGTACTGATCTTGACTCCTTTATCCTCTAAAACTTCGTTAGGCATTGGAGAAGGTGCTGTCCTCTTGTCCAAACCATCTATTACTATCACATTGACATTACTAAGAATCTTTGCTTTCTCCTCATTTTTTTCATCTAATATCTTAGATAAAAGGTCAGGTCTTTTAATAAGATGATATAAAAGTATCATAGCATGTGTTTTACCACCGCCGAATGTTGATGGTAGAATAATTATTTTGCCATTACCACTTGCAAAAACATTTATAATCTCATTCACAAGTCTTTTTAACGATTCTGTGACATATGTTATATTAATAAACTCCTCTGGATCAGAATATATTTTGTCACTAGTCTCTCCAGTAATAATCTCATATAGCGAGGGAGCTACTTTCTCATCTAATGTTTTATTAAAAACATCTTCTCTAATCGAGACATATTTCCATAGACTCATCTTAAACCACCTAAGCTTATCATATTTAGATGCTGAAGAATCCTTTTACAACCTATTTTCTCAGGATCATTATCAGGCAAAGCAACATGTAATACCTTAGCAAGATCTATGGCTTCGGAGAATCTAAGATTCCTAGACCTAAGATCTTCAAATAATTTTTTGAATTGATCTGATGTTAACTGAATCGCCTTTAACTCAAGATAATGAAGTGCATCAACAGCTGTCTTAAAATTCTCTGGCTTCGAAGGATCAAGATTCTTCTCATGTAACAGATTTTCTAAAGCTCTTCTAATAGATTGTTCTGTTAAAGAGTCAGGCTCAGGCTCTAGCAACTCCAACTCGTCTCCCTTCTTCGCCAAGATCTTGTTTGCAATAAGAATGTCCACGTTAATATTACTGAATACTCCTAAGAGAGACGCAAAAGTTTTATCTACACGCCCCCTTCTAAACTCTATCTTAAGCTCTCTTCCTCTAGCCTTAGCCTTCTCCTCACCCGCTCGTGTGACAAGTTTTAACGCCACATATGCTGATGAATAAGGATCCAGAGGCTTCTCTACACCTCCACGTTTATAAACTGCTTCTACAAGCGCTTTAAGAGCTAACGAGAAAGAATTTTTAACAATTTCTTTAACACTTATATCAGGAACAAGCTTAGAATACGAAGTATAGACGCTTAACACACCCGCGAGAGACTTTAAGAACAGATTAATATCAAGAGGCGAACCTATCTTAAGAGCCTCATCAACTCTTTTTAAAGCCTCTTCAAAAGCTTTATTCTCAACCTCCTGTACAAAACCGATGCCTTCAGACCCTTTTTTCCATACAACAACTACAGAAGCATCCAAAGCCACCTTGCCACGAGCAGTGACACGTTGCTTACTCTCCGTAGCAATAACACATGCCGCAGAAACTCTGAGACCAGCTTTTCTCCATCCAGCCTCTACAAGAGCCTCCCAAGCAGAAGGATCAGTATGAGCATAATACGTAACGATCATACCGTCATCCCTAGTTAGCTCAGCCATCCTTTTAAAAGCTTTTCCAAGTTTCTCCTTAAAATCTTCATCAGAGCCAGTCTCAACACCAATTACCTTCTTAAAGAAATCAGCCCTTCCGCTACTAACACTGATTTCAAGAGGAGCATACTTCTCCCATTGTGTTCTTATCTCAATATAGCTTGAGCATCTATCATCTAAACACTCAAAGAAGGCCTCAGGATAAAATCTAGGTACTAACGTATTGCTTTTAACATCACTTAATGTTCGTTTAAGCCAGACATAATAGAAGTCACTAAGCTCAGCATATGCAACATCATCTCTATAAGGAGGATCAGTAATTATAAGGTCGAACCTCGCTCCAGCGAGCTTCTCAAGACTAGTAGCATCATCAAGTAAGATCTTAACACTACTAGAGCTACCGAAGATACTATCAATAATATATTTCAAACTTGTTTCCATTGTTTTTATGTTTCTTGTCCATGAGCCTGTAAAAGAAGCAAATGGCGATATATCAGTCCAGTTCCACACCATAGCAATTCCTCTAAATGTGATAGTATGTCCTGGAATTAAAGAAGGATTCCAAACAGAGACAACACTACTATAATCATGATATTTACTTAAAGCTATCGCTAAATAAGTTGTCACCGCCTCTGCATATTTGAATGCTTCTTCTCTGTTCCATCCTTGTTTTTGTTTTTCTTCCTCTATTTTCTTTCCTGCTTCTCTAATCAATTTAACCAGTTTAACAAGTGTTAGAAGCTGACGTGGATTGAAAAGTTTATACCATTTATCAAAACCATATACTATCACCCATATAGATCTATTTTCGTATATTGGTACTGACTCAGCTGGTATATCTGGATCTCCCCATAATGTCTTCAGCTTCTCCAACGCCTTCCAAAGCCTCTCGTCATCCTCTGACTTTGCCGGCTCAAACTCTAGGTCGTTATTAACGATCTTAGCCTTTACTAGTAGCCTTGGTCTGACTGAGCTTTGTTTAAGTTCTTCGAGACTGATTTCTCTGTTAAGATATTTCTCTAATGTCTTATTCCACTCTTGTAAAGCCTGTTTAACATACCAGTGGTCTCCTTTTCCTGGCATTATTCTATTACAATGAAGACATCTTGCTAGACTGCTTCTCGCATCTATATTTGCCTCAGGCACTATATATTCTCTCCCATTTATTTTAATAACATTTTCTGACACTTTTGTCTGTTTTTTTGTGCTGAATTCTTTGTTTAAGTCTATGATCTTGATCTCTATTCTCTCTCCAACAGATACAGGCTCCATCCATACAAGCCTCTCATATCCCCCAGATCTTCCTTTTACTCTTGCCAGCCAGTAGTTGCCTATCAAAGGCGTATATCTTCCGCAGAATGGACATCTAACCTCCCACGTGCCTATGTACACGGCAACGTCTTCATCATATAACTCTTTTATATCAGGATCCTCTTTAAGCCTCTCAAGAACCCATTTGCCCCATTTTTTGACATCTTCTATCAGCCTCCTGCCCAAACCTCTCTCTACAGCCCATTTAGGTATCTCAAGAACTGCCTTCAGAAATACATAGGCGGTTGGGAGAAACTCTACTGCGACAACCTCACCTATACCTAATCTGATGGCTTCGAGCGGTATAGAGCCGAATCCTGCAAAAGGATCAAGAAGTCTTATCTTACTAAACCTCTCTTTGAGACTAGGAGGAATGACGGGATTCTCTCTATGAGGGGTTTTTTCACTATCTAATTTAGTGATCCTAGTAAACTCTTTCTTACCTCTCTCAACATCAAGTAATGAGCCGACAATTATGCTCCGAGCACTTATCAAAGGTTTTCTCGTCCACCAGAAAACCATCTCCCAATGATCAGGACGACCACCACCTTCTTTTTCTCGGGCAGACTCTTCACTAACTTTTGATGCAGGAAAATGCGGAGACTCTAAAAAGCTAGACATATAAACACTACCAAAAAATTTAAATTATCCCGGTATAAATCTTTGTTATATCAATAACCTAATTATTTACATTAAAAAGAATCTATTTTAGATTATGAGATCCGCCATGTTATGCTATATATTTGAATCGAATCTTATGATTCAAATTCGTTGTCAAATGCTTTCCTCAAGACTCTTTTTTGATCTCGTTTAATACTGTCTCTAGTGCTTCTCTGATTTTTATTCCTGAGGGTATTGTTATGTGTTTTATCCCCATTTCTTGTGCTATTACTGCTGCGTTTGGTCCTAATGATGGTGCTGCTATGATGTTCACTCCTTCGTCTACTAATGTCTGTACGCTTCTCACTCCTGCTCCTGATGCTGCTTCGTATCCTGGGTTTCTGATGTTCTTCACCTCTTTTATCTGATTTTCTTCGTCTAATGTTATTATTGTGAAACATGGTGATCTTCCGAATCTTGTGTGTACAACATCTTCTAATCCTGCGCATTTTTCTGTGGGGAAAGCAATTTTTATCATATGATCTCACCTGGTTTTATCAGTATAGGCCTGTATATAGATGGTTTTGAAGGTTTATGAGCTCTTCTCCATCTATCAAAATCTCTTATGATCCTCTCCTCAACAACATCAAATATTTTCATCAACGCTTTTGATGCCGGCGAGTCTGGTGAGAACTCTGTCACAGGCTTCATATATGTCATTGATAGTGGAACTGTATTGTCATACGGTATCTTGCCTAGAAAATCTATGTTCTCCTCCTCAGCATATCTAATGATCTTTTCAGCATAATCCTCATCAAGATCAGCCTTGTTAATTATCAATGCCGATGGAAGATTAAAATGTTTCGCAATCTCATGAACACGAATAAGATTTGATAATCCTGCTGGCGTAGGTTCTGCAACTAAAATAGCTAATGAGGCTCCTGTAAATGCTGATATAACCTGACAACCTATTCCAGCTGCCGCATCAAGAACAACTATAGATTCTCTGCCTGCGATCTCTCTAGCTCTATTCTTAACCTCAGTAACAAGCTTACCACTGTTAGGTCTGCCAGGCTCTATAGATGCCGACACGATCGGAAAGCCATATTCAGTTCTGCCGACCATCACTCTTCCTCTAACAACTCTTCTTCTTCTAATAGCTTTTCTAGGACACGCCAGAGAACATGTGTTACAACCTTCACAAATGGTTGGGTCGATAAAATATTTTCCATCGACAATCTTTATAGCATCAAAAGGACACACATTGACGCATTCTCCACACATATCGCATTTAGAATAATCAATCTCAGCAATATACGCATCACTATATTCATCAACACGATCCCATGATGAGACGTTGAAAAGAAGATGTAGATTAGGAGCCTCAGCATCAGCGTCTGCAGCAACAATTTTATAACCTTTTCTATAGAGATATAATATCAGACTTGAAGAGACAGTGCTCTTACCAGTTCCTCCCTTACCACTTGCAACAACAATCTCAAGAGGAGCGCCTAGAAACATATCATATGACCCCCATGATCTTGTGGGCAACATCATTGAAAATCTTTGAGACAGAATGATCAGGGTTTTTAAATGTTATAGGTCTTCTCTCAACAATTGATCTTGCAACATCATCATGATAAGGTATTTTTGCAATAATCTCAGCCTCATAACCTCTGGCTATAGACACGATCTTTTCAAAAATCTTTTCAGAAGCCCCAATACCATATTTATTAACAACAACCCACGAAGGAATATTCTGCTCTTTTGCAATCTCTAGAATAAGCTCTAGATCATGAGCTCCTAGAGGGGTCGGCTCTGTAACAGCTATTAGAAGCATACTGTCTTTAATAGCAAGAGTAATATGACTCCCGGTTCCAGCCCCAGTATCTATCAGAAGAACATCTCTGGCGTATCTCAATGCTCTTCTCTTCCCCTCTCTAACAGCAGGAGGAGTATGCTCCTCACCTTCTCTCAATTTTCCAGTGACAAGCTCTAGATTATTATTTACAACAGTATGATAAGTATAACCAATAACTCTATAACCTTCTAAAATAGCTTTAGTAGGACATGCTAACACACATGATCTACATCCGCTACATAATCTAGCCATCACAAATGGAAGCTTCTCTCTAGTCATCACAATGGCGCCAGTGTCACACACATTTGCACATACACCACATTTTATACAATCATCATATTTCACAAATGGATTGACAATCTTTATAGGCTCTTCCTCAGCAAGATCCACACCTAAAAGAAGATGATCATTAGGACCTTCAACATCTAAATCTGCAAGAGTCACATGTCTATATCTTGACAAGACTATCGCGAGATTAGTTGCGACAAAACTTTTCCCAGTGCCTCCTTTGCCACCAGAGACACTAATGATCTTCATGAGGATCCTCCTCAAAAAATCATGTACAAATATTTTTTCTCTTCAAAACATCATTATACCTAGGATCTTTAATAACTAATCTATTAAGATCTGTGTCTCCAAGATCTTTAGTTTGTTCAATCACAGAATCAACAATCTTCTTAATAGACACATCCTCGATATCTACAGAGCCACATGTATAATAGGCACATCTCCTCACTTCATCTCTTTTATAACAAGAATCTTTCTTAACGCCTTCTTTAATAACATCTGACACCTCAGGAATATAATAGCCGGCTTCAAAACCTTCAACAGTGAAACAAACAAGATCCTTATTATAAACCTCTTTAAATCTCCAGCTGATCAACATAAGAATTCTACTGACACGATAAGGATGTACACATCCCAGTCTAGACACTATATAGCCGATCAGCTTCTCAAGACTTATCAAAGACATTTAGGCATTCCTAAATAATTCTATTCTAGAGAAAACTTATAAGCATGATAATCAGATAAAATATATCCAAAACAGATCTTTACATCTCAACACATGATGACAAACCTCTCAGATCGTATAAAAACTCTCATAATATGAGGATCTCTTAATTTAATATATGTGGATCCTTCATCTATCTATTTTCTTTAATGCTTTTCTAACAGCCTCTCTATAAAGAGGAGTCTGCCAGGCGACATATCTTCCAACTCCAATCTCAAGATCCTTCTCTGGAGGAGGCTGATCAATCCATAGACCAGGTCTTCTTTCATAAAGATTATATACTATCAGATTTTTTCTTATAAGCTCATCAATAAATTCTCTAGACGTCTCAGATCTCCATATGCTATCAGGATCTTCAACAGCCTCCTCAAGACTTCTTCTCCATCTGCTTATAAAATCAGGAGTAAGCTCCTTAGATCTTACCATGTAATCTATTGTATCATCAATATTCCATCTCATTGAATAAAGCTGTCTAAAGATCCTTGGGTTTCCTCCTGTGATCCTCCAGACATCTTCGAAAGAAGGCTTCTCACCAGGTATCTGATCATAAAGCTCTCTGAAATCGTTTTCAGACATGTTCCACATAGACATTATATGAGCCCACATATGTCTGCCGATCTCAGATCTGAAGGCTCCCCCGCTGGTCGCCACTATAGCTATAATCTTATCATATTCATAAGATGAATGTTCTATCATATTAAGCAGAGACTTTACATATGAAGAAGCTTCTCTAAGCTCCATCCTTTGAAAAGCCTCGTCTATGAGAACCGCTATTTTAGGCTTTCTCAGTTTTTTCATAATTCTATAAGCTATTGTAAACACAAGATCTGATAGTCTTGTTATGAGGGAGCTCATAGAGATCTCTATATGTTGAAGTCCTTGTGTGACGACTTCTCTAATTATATCTTTTATATCTTCTGTGTATATGAGGGCATTCTCAAAATTTTCTTCAGCAGGATTCACATAGATGACTTTATAATCCATCTTCTCTAAGATTTTTATAGACTGTCTGAGCCATGAGGTTTTTCCACAACCCTCAGGACCATAGACAACTATTGGAAAACCTACTCCTCTCTCACTCCACTCAACTATTTTTCTAAGAGCAATTTCTCTACCTATGAATCTTATTTTGACTCCCGGGGCAAATTCTAAAGGGATCCTCAGCATATCTATATTAATCTCTCTATCTTCACCATACATGTTGATGTCTTCATCTATATATAGTTGATTGTCATTATATAATGTTAAACTATTTTCGTTCTGATCGATCCTTTTTTAAATTTTTTGTGGCAAGAATTTTAATGGCTAGTAGTGTTTGAATATGAGAGAAATATCTGTAGAAGAATATCTTGATTATGTGTCTAAAAACAAAACTATTGTTGTAGAAGATCAGACAATCTCTTTGGAGCCCATCAAGATCAAAAGGATCGAGCCTTCTTCTGAGGAGCTTACAGACGTCTCTACTACTGTATGGAGTTTTCCTAAGAGAGGCTCATGGGCTACTCACAAAGGTGATTATAGAGGTAATTGGGCTCCTCAGATCCCTAGAGCATTAATACTTAAATACACTGATCCAGGGGATGTCGTTCTGGATCCTTTGATAGGCTCGGGGACCACATGTGTAGAAGCAATACTTCTAGGGAGAAACTGTATTGGTGTTGACATTAATTATAATGCTGTTATTCTTGCTCATCACAGACTTTATCATCTCATAAAATATCTGAGAGAGAAAGAGAGGAGAGAGATCAACGTGTGGTATAAGATTTATCATGGAGACGCTAGAAAACTTGATCAGCTGTCTGAAAACTCTATTGATCTTGTTGCTACACATCCTCCATATCTAAACATAATTAGATATGGCGAAGAGAAGACTGAGGGAGACCTCTCTAGAACAAAAGATCTTGAGGAGTATCTTATGCTATTGAAACAAGTCGCAGAAGAGATCTACAGAGTTCTTAAGCCCGGAGGATTTCTAGGCATACTGATCGGAGACACAAGAATTAAAAGACATTATGTGCCAATAACATATTACGCATTGATCACGCTTTTAGACGTGGGGTTCGTCTTGAAAGAAGAGGTCATAAAGATCCAGCATAAAATGAAGACTACGAGAGAGGTTTGGAGAAGGATCAGAGAAAGAGATTTTCTATTGATATATCATGAGAA
>WYEB01000255.1_pt1 | contig 20385 bp, 22 predicted proteins | sample 6343061 | NCBI WGS metagenome assembly WYEB01 (sample SAMN13812332, study PRJNA600296) | hot springs metagenome | biome: ENVO:00000051; feature: ENVO:00002007; isolation source: sediment sample from Evening Primrose shelf | place: USA: Yellowstone National Park, Evening Primrose Hot Spring ... | reverse complement strand
ACAGCGTGAGGGACTTCCTCGGCGGCCGCGAAATGGGGAGACGCGTGGAGAAGGTGGCCGAATAGCCGCCAGGAGGCGCCGGACCTCCGCCGCGTATAGCCAAGGGGCCGGCCGCGCCGCCGGCTACGTGGCGCATCTACCGCGCTCCCGGCGCGAGCTCCCTCGGCCTTCCCGCCGCAGGTCGCGGGGAAAGCGCATCCGGCCGAAGCCGCGCATCGCAAGGCCGGCAGACAGCGGATCAACGTCTGATTATGGGCGCGCATCTTTTGCACTTCGTGCCCATCTAGCATCTGTCGATTTTTAAGGGGGCGCGGCCGATCATGCGGACCCCTTTCGTCACTTCGGCAACGCGCGTCGAGACTCGGTGAAGACCCGGAGGCATACCGGCTGGGGCCTCTGAGCAGAGACGTCGACCCCGGCGAGAGGGTCGAGACGTACCCTGCGGCTTCTAGGCTGCTCTGGGAGGAGGGCATGAGGCTTCTCGCGGCTGGGGACGTCAGGCAAGCTAACTTCAGAGTTGCCGAACCCTCGGGGTTGAGACGCTTAGAATCCCGCCGCGGCGCGTGGAAAAAAGGTTCGGGAGGGCTATGTGGTTGTACTCTACAACCTCAACAATCCCTATGCTATTTTTGGCCGAGGGAGTTTGTGCTGGACTGCGCGAGGGAAGAGAAGGAGAGGAGCCAAGCTGTTGGTCGACGAATTCTTCATAGACTTCGTCGGGGTCGAATCCGCGGCGCTTGGTCGCCCTGTCGTTAAACCATACGGCAAGCTCCTGGCGGCGCCGGGGCTGAGAATCGGGGCCGTAGTCTATCGTCATAAGTCGCCACCTCCCTGGAGGATAAACAGTGTGGCTGGCTACGCCATCTACGCCGTAGGCCCCCAAGGTCTTTGCCGCCACAAGGCAAGGACGTTGGCCTTTCTAAAGGAGGAGAAGCCGCGGTAGGAGATGCATAAAACACATACCAAGCGCTACGCATTTCTACACCATACTGAGACGCCCGCCTACGGGCATCAAGACGCGGCCGCTTGACGACAAAGGCGTTGAGGGCTTCTCCATCTCCCTAAAAACCCGAGCTAAACAATCCCCTGATTTCTCTGTTGCGCAATATTTAAACATGGGCTATTTCTCCAGTATTTATGAAGATTTGCCAGACCCTAAAACTCCTTGAAAAACAACGCCAGATCGCCCTCCTCCAGAGGGTCTCGCTTATCGTTGCGGTGGGCGGATTGGCCCTCTTCACGGTTCCAGCGTTGTTGGATCATCTGCTAGGCGGGGCCCTCCAGAGCTTGCTCCTGCCTGCGATATATAACGCCATCCACGAGCTACGACGTCTCCTCGGCATACTAAACTTCACGCTACCCGAGAGGTACTAAAAGTGTCGCCGTTTCGCCGCAATTTTTTAGAGACTGCGTGGAGGGGCATAGCCGTAATCCACACCGGCGAGGCTCCGCTCGTCGTTGTACGTATTAAGGAGGCGCTTCGGCGAACCGCAACGCCGGTGCATGTATTCTCAAATCGAGAGCTGGAGAAGGCCGTTAGATGCTACGACGCAGTGGTGTTCGCGGAGGCGCTGGGCGGCGTCGTGCGCCTCCTGTGCCCCCTCCTTAGAGACAAGGAGGTTGACCCGCCCGTGGTGGTCACGGACAGGCTGGGGCGCTTCTTTATACCTCTAATCGGCGCGCACCGAGGCGCCAACGCTTTGGCGGAGGAGCTCGCCTCTCTGCTGGGAGGCATCGCCGTGGTGACCACTGCGGTGGAGGCTACGGGCGCGTTGCCGCCGGAGGATGTGGAGAGGTTCCTCCTGTGCGGAATGGCTAGGGAAGAAAGGTTGCGAGTTGCAGCGGCGTTGAGAGACGGGAGACAGGTCTGCATAGCGGGCGTCGAGGAGGCCCCGCCTGGCTACAAAACAGGCGAGGAATGCGAGGTCGTGATAAGAAGGGGGAACAACTGCAAGGAGCGGGAGATCTGTTGCAAGCCCCTCCGCCTATACGTGGGGGTGGGATTCTCCTCGAAGGCGACTGCGAGCGAAATAGTCGAGGCCGTGCGCAGGGCGTTGATGGAGCTGGGCGCAAGCCCCCCTCAAGTGGAGGCCCTCGTCTCCATCAAGCCGGAGGTCTTCGAGGCTGCTAAGGCGCTGGGTTTTCCCGCATTCGTCCTTAAGCCAGAAGAGCTGAGGGCGGACTGGGGTTGCCTCTCGCCGGCGAGCACGAAGGCGCTGGAGACCTTCGGCCTGCCGGGCGTGGCGGAGCCGGCGGCTCTCACCGCGGCCGGTCCAGGCGCCTTTTTGGTATATAGGAAGAGGGTGCTAGGCTCAGTCACCGTGGCCGTCGCGGCGTCGCCGTGAGGTGCATAGAGTCGCTGTTCAGCTTCTTCGCCGTCCTCCCGCTGGGCTTTTCCCAGCTGGGCTTCAGATGCGTCTGGGCGCTCCCCTACGCGGCGGCCCCGGCGGTGGGCGGAGTAGGGACGGCTGTGTAACTCGCCGCTGGCGATAGGTTTGTGGCGTACCTAGCCCTTCTGCTGGCCACGGGCCTCAACCACCTCGATGGCCTAGCTGACGTGGCCGCCGCGTTGGTGGTGCGCGATCGAGAGAGTCCAGGCAGATTCTTGAAGACCCCCATAGGAGTGTTGCCGGGGTTTTCGCCGTGGTGGCGGCTCTGGCGCTGAGCTCAACGCCAAGCTGGTAACTTCTCGAAGTTGCCGACAAGCCCAGGTGGTAGCTGGGCTACTTGGTGAGCCGCCCCATCCCCTGTAGCTCCACCCAGTCTCGCTCTACTACAGACTGCTTGCGCCGCTGGCCGCCAGCGGCGGGTTGCTCCGCGGTATGGCTCTCGTCTCAACTGCGTTTATCGGCGCGACCTTGGTTGCCGTGCTAGACGCATGTCTGAGATCGCTCGGCCCGCTTCTCTATGTCTGGTGAGGATCGTGTGAACCCCGCCTGTTTGGAGGGCGCGGTTGGGTCGCTGGCGGACTCTTGGCTACAGCGGCTCATAAACACGTTGGAGAGACTTGTGGCTTCAGGGAGAAGGGGCGGTTGAACGCCCCTCGGCGTATTTAGACCCAGCGCTTAACTACATTCCGGCCAGAATCGCCGGCGTATTGATCTTGGTGGCGGGAAGCTTCAAGGGACGCCAGTTGTTGGCACATGGATTCAGGATACTCAACATAAACGCCCGCTGGCCCATAAAGGCGTTGGCCAGCGCCTTGGACGTGAGGCTGGAGAAGCTCGGGCACTACTCGGCGGGGGAGAGACGAGGAGGGGTCTGGCGCTGGCGGCCAGGGCCGTGTTCCTCTGGTCGCTGATCGTCATCTTGCCAGCGTTCCTTCGGTAGGGCGTATACATATTAAAATCACGAGGTTCGACTTCACGCTGACGTCACCTTCAGCGGGCCTTACGGTCTCCGAGGGTAGCGTCAGATCCTCCATGATCAGCGGTCTGCACCCAAGCGACCGCACCTCGGCTATAGCCCTCTTGACGCCGTCTGTGTCCGGCGGCGGGATCACCACGAGGTTGCGGCCGCAGTCAGACATGGGAAGCGGCTGTGGAGATTTGGCGTGTTGCGAGACCACCACGACCTGCGTCAAGTCCAGGCCTGCCTTGGCCAGCGCCACGTTGATTGAGGAGACTCCGTTGATCACCTCAAAGGGCACCCCCAACGCCCTTACTCTCTCCATCAGCTCCCAGTCGGAGACAGTCGGGTCGCCGTGTGCCACAAGACACACGTCGGCTTCCAAAGAAAGCGCGGCGAGCCTCCTCAGCTCCTCTTCCTGATTTCTATATGACAGCTGGGCTATGTCCTTGCCTTCTAGAGGTAGCCTCTTCAACACGCTGGGCCACCCGGCCACCACTTGGCATTTCTCAAGTGTCTTCAACGCCTTGATGGTGATGTAGTCGGGGTCCCCCGGCCCCGCCCCTACTACGTAGAGCACGCTTAAACGTAAAAGGATAGAGTATATATGTTATGCATCTGGGGATATGCGATGCCGCTTAAAACACGGGCCGCTGGAGCCGGGAACGTGGTATGAGGTTTCAAGACTCCGCGGGGCATGCAATGTGTCGACACAGTAGCATCTTGAAGAACAACACGGAAGATTTAGGACTAGGGTATTTCGAGCCGTGACGCTAAGGAGCCGGCGTGTATGTGGTGGAGCTCCATGGCGACGTTGCTGTAGTTGGATACGAAGAGTATGGCGGGTACACCCAGCTGACAGGGTTGTCGCTAGTATATACCCTGTAAGACCCAGCGCGGCTAGGATGCGAGGGAATATCAGGCTTACCTGTCAGTAGATACTCGATATCTAGTGTCGGCGTGTAGTGCGTGGTCTCTGGCGAAGGGCCCGCCACGGAGATGCCGGTACGAGGGAGACGTCCGTGGTTCCTATCACCACGACTAGCACCTCTCCCAGGGCCTCAGATTTTCGAAGGTTTTTAAATAATGTACAAAATCTAATTTTAAGAAAATCTGAGTGATGAACTCTTCTTCGTCACGGTGATATTATGGCGTTGCTGGTACTCTTACATTTACAGATTGATACGGCCTCACCGATAAATTTATTAAATGGATTTTTGGCCAACATTTAAAAATAGGAAAACATCGCACATCCATGGAGGTAATTCTCCTGAACCACGGCTCGCGGAGGCGCGATTTCAACCAGTTGATGGAGGCGTTGGCTACCCGCCTCGAAAAAGATCTGGGCATGCCCGTGAGGGTTGGGTATAACGAATATGTGGAGCCCAACTGGCGCGACCTTATGCGTAGCGGCGAGGGCCCCGTGGTTGTCGCGTTGGCGTTTCTGGGACATGGGAATCATGTATACCGTGACATCCTCAGCGAGCTGGGCGTGGAGGTCGGCAAGTGGCAGAGGAGCACATTCGGCAGACTTGTATACGTGACTCCGCCCCTTGGGGATTCGCCGCTTGTTTATCAAGCCATAAAGGCCAGGATACAGGCAGCGCTGAAAGCCGAGACCCCCTCCTACGTGTTGGACCCCGAGGAGATAGAGGCAGAATCGCTTAAGGCCGCCGCGGCGGCGCTGGGCTTAAGCCTGTCTGACTGGAGGGACAGGTTGAGGGCGCGGGCCGCATACGCCGCCGGCAATCTCGACGTGGCCAAGGCGCTTTACATATCTGATGATTTAGCCGATGCGTTTAGGGAGTGGCTGGGCGGCCCAGTCGCTACGGATATCCGCATGGTTGCGGCGGGGCTTCGGTACGACCCAAGTCTCATACATGTGGCGCTGGACTGCCCCGACGGCGTCCCCGGGGTTACCAAGTCGTATGCGGGCATGCTGTGCGTTTTAAAGAGACTGGGCGCGGCCGGCATAGTGGTGGGCAACGCCCCCACCGCTTTACTTGCTGTGGTGGAACACTGCAGAGGAGGCGGCGAGCTGCCCTTTGTGGTAGCGGCCCCCGTCGGCTTCACAAACGCCGCGCAGATTAAGGAGGAGTTCTTGAAGTGCGGGGCGCCCTCCGTGGTCGTGCGCGGCACATACGGCGGATCGGGAGTTGCGGCGGCGCTCTTTAACGAGCTTGTCAAGATCGCACATGGCGGGTGAGCTGTACGTGGTGGGGTTCGGCCCGGGCCACCCAAGTGCCAGAACGCCCGAGGCTGTAGAGGCGATAAAGGCGGCGGATGTGGTGATCGGTTACAGGACCTACATAGAGCTGATTTCGGATCTCCTAGAGGGGAAGGAGGTTGTGTCCGCCGGCATGCACGAGGAGATCTACAGATCGAGGAAGGCCCTTGAGCTGGCCGGGGAGGGGAAGCGTGTGGCTGTGGTGAGCGACGGGGATCCGCAGGTCTTCGGCATGGCGCCGCTCGTGTTGGAGATGGCCAGCAAGCTCGACGCCCCCGTCTCCATCAAGGTGGTCCCCGGCGTCACCGCCGCCTTGGCCGCCGGCGCGTTGCTCGGCGCGCCCCTAGGCTCCGACTTCGCCGTGGTTAACCTAAGCCCGCTCCTGACCCCCCGCGAGGTCATACTGGAAAGGGTTAGGCAAGCCGCCGCCGCGGGCTTCGTCTTGGCCCTCTACAACCCCATAGATAAGCAACTGCTGAGGGAGGTGTTGGCCGTTCTGCGTCAGTTACGCAGAGGCGGCACGCCTGTCGGCGTAGTCAAGGACGCCTATAGGCACGGCCAGCGGGTTGCGGTCACCACCCTAGACGGCGTCGACGTCGAGTCAGTGGACATGCGAACCACGCTGATCGTAGGCAACGGTGAAACCTACGTCTGGCGCCGCTTCCTCATAACGCCTAGGGGGTACCACCGCAAGTATGCTTACCCTTAAGCGCTTCGGCATCACCACAGGAGCGGCCGCCGCGGCGGCGGCCAAGGCGGCGGCGCTTTTCCTCAAGGGGGAGTCCCCCAGATCCGTGACCATCCCCACGCCGATAGGTCTCAGGCTTGAGATACCGGTGGAGCGGGTCTACAGAGATGGGGGGCGGCACTGCGCAGAGGTCAGGAAATTCTCTGGCGACAACCCAGACGCCTTAGATGGCGTCGTGATAAAGGTGTGCGTGGGGCCCGGCCCGCTTAAGATAATTTGCGGCAGAGGCGTGGGCGTTGTCGCCAGGCCGGGTCTCCCGGTGCCGCCGGGCGAGTGCGCCGTAAACCCGGTGCCTCGCCAGATGATTCTCGACGCAGTTAGGGAGGCCGGGGTTGGGGAGGTGGAGATCTTGGTGGAGGTGCCGGAGGGGGAGAGGCTGGCGGAGCTTACGATGAACAGAGATGTGGGCGTTCTCGGCGGCATCTCGATACTGGGCACGACCGGCATAGAGTTCCCGATCAGCGACGAGGAGTACCTGGGCCACATCGAGGCCGAGCTGAAGGCTGTCCGCGCCGTCTCGCAACTGGCGGTGCTGGCCACGGGGAACAGGGCTGTGGAATACGCCAGGAGGGACTTCGGCGATGTCGTGGTGAAGGTGGGGGATTGGGTTGGCGCCGCTGTGAAGCTGGCGGTTGAGATGGGCTTCGACGAGGTGGTGGTTGCCGGCCTGCCCGCCAAGCTGGTCAAGGTGGCGGCCGGCGCCTTGAACACGCACCACAGATACTGCGACGCCCGGATGGAATCTCTGACATATGCGGCAGTGGTTGCAAACGTCCCACGTGAGGCGCTGAAGAAGATAGCGGAGGCACAGAGCGTGGCCGAGGCGCTTACCTACCTGGGGCAGTACAGAGAGGAGGTTCTGTCTGTGGTTGCGGGCCGCGTCAAGGAGAGGCTCAGCCGGCACGTGGGAAGGGAGGTGAAAGTGGTGATATACGGCGAAGACGGCGGAGTCATGGCGTGGGCATGAGAGCCCCCGGCATACCTGACGAGGAGTTCATAAGAGATCCCGAGGTGCCGATGACGAAGGAGGAGGTTAGGGCCGTCGCTATTTCTAAGCTCAAGGTGGGGCCTGGCGACGTCTTGCTCGACGTTGGGTGCGGCACGGGTAGCGTGTCGGTGGAGGCGGCGTTGCTAGGCGCCGAGGTGTACGCCATGGACAAAAACCCAAAGGCCGTGGAGCTCACGAGGAGAAACGCGGAGAAATTCGGCGCCGCGGATAGGATACACATCGCGTTGGGGGAGGCCCCCCGCGACTTGCCGAGACACACGATGTTTACCTCAGCCTTCGTAGGGGGAGGGGGGAGGGATCTACCGAGGATAGTGCCCGAAGTCCTTAAACTGGTCAGGTCGGGCGGCAGGGCGGTGATAGATGTGGTTACGCTTGAAAGCCTGACGGCGCTGACCCCCCTGCTTGAGGGGCTAGACCACGAGGTGGTGCTGCTGCAAGTGGCTAAGAGCAGGAAGGTCGGCGGATACACCCTCCTGTCTCCGCTTAATCCCGTATTCGTCGTGACGGTGAGGCTATGATAGTCGTGGGTCTCGGCCCCGGCGACCCCACCCTCGTGACGGTAAAGGCGGTTGAGGCCCTGCGGAGGGCTGGCGTGGTGTATGTCCCCGCCTCCTCCCGCTCTGAGAGAAGCCTCGCGGAGCGGATAGTCCGCAAATATACAGATGCCGAGGTTGTCGTGGTGGAGTTCCCCATGGGCCGCACCACGGAGGAGGAGCTGAGAAGGATCGCCCGGGAGATCGAGGCGGGGGGAAACGCGGTATACGCGCAGCTGGGTGACCCAGCGCTCTACAGCACCTTCGCCAGGCTCATGCCCTTCGTGAAGACCCCCGCGGAGTTTATACCAGGTGTCACGTCTATCACGGCATGTGCGCAGTACGCGGGCAGGTTTCTGGCGGTAGGAGACCAGGCCCTGGCGGTGGTGCCCGCCTCTCGGCGCGACCTGCTGGAGGCCGCGGCGGAGCTCTTCGACGCAGTGGCCGTGGTCAAGGCCAACAAAAACGTTGACGCTGTGAATAAGATCCTGCGGCGGCTCGGCGGCATCGCCGTGAGGAGGTGCTACATGGAAAACGGAGAGGTGTCGGGAGAGATAACGTGGGACGACTACTTCACCGTGGCGTATATATGGCGGGGAAGGTAGTCTTCGTGGGGGCAGGCCCCGGCGACCCCGAGCTCATCACAGTCAAGGGCATGAAATACTTGCAACAGGCAGATGTGGTGATATACGCGGGCTCGCTCGTAAATCCCGAGCTTCTGAAATACGTAAGGGAGGGGGCGGAGATATACAACAGCGCCACGATGACCACGGAGGAGATTGTGGATATCATGGTGAAGAGGGCTTCGGAGGGGAAGCTGGTGGTGAGGCTGAAGTCCGGCGACTCCGCCATATACGGCGCGCTGTGGGAGGAGCTGTTGCCGCTACAACAGCTAGGAATACCCTACGAGGTGGTGCCGGGCGTCACCGCGGCGCTGGCAGCCGCGGCGGCCATGGGGATCGAGCTGACGGTGCCCAAGGAGGTGCAGACGGTGGTCATAACCCGGGCCTCCGCCAGGGTGGATATGCGCGGCGATTTGAAGACCGCGGCCAGATTCGCCAGAGAGATGGGGGCGGCCCTGGCCATATACACGGGAGTTCACGTCATAGACAAGGTGGTCAAAGAGCTGTCAGAAGGTGGCCTGCCCCCCGAGACGCCCGTCGCGGTGGTTTACAAGGCCTCTTGGCCCGACGAAAAAATCGTGGTGGGGACCCTCGCGGACATAGCTGAGAGGGTCAAGGCGGAGAAAATAGTGAGAGACGCCGTGATAATCGTGGGCAGTTCCGTAAAGCCGAAGGAGATCCCGCGGAGCTCCGTCTACAACCCCACCTTCACCCACAGCTACCGCAGGGCTAAGTCATGAAGCTGTTGTTCTTCTCGGGGGGTAAGGATTCGGTCTACGCCTACCACCTGGAGCGGCCGGTGGATCTCTTCTTCATCTCGGTCTACCAATTCCCCCGGCCCTCGCCTCATCTGCTCAACCTCCACAAGACGGTGGAGCTGGCCCTGGCGCTGGGCGTGCCCACGCTGACCGCGCGCCTTCCCAAAGGCGGCGAGTTCGAGGCCAAGACCTCTCTCCTGAGGCGGCTCGGGGCCAAGGTCCTGGTGGCGGGGGACCAGGCCGTGGAGGACCACCTCAGATACATGAAGCGGCTTGCGGCGGAGGTGGGGGCCGAGCTCAGCGAGCCGTTGTGGGGCAGAGACCCGGCCCAGGTGCTGAGGGAGGAGGTGCAGCACATGGACGTCTTAATAATCGGGGCGAGGCACAGAGAGCTGGTGTGTCGCCTGGTGACTAGAGAAAACGTGGAGGAGTTCATAGCTCTGGCGAGACAACTCGGGGTCGACCCCCTGGGGGAGCTGGGGGAGTACCACACGCTTGTGGTGAGATACCTAGACGTAAGCATCTCCTACCGCTGCGGCTCCGTGGAGCAGTACGGCGATTACTACATCGCGAGGCTGTGATCCTAGAGGCCTTGAGGAGGCGGGTGGAGGAGGCGCCGTGCGACGTAGTTTTGGCGTCCGGAGGCACCGACTCTACGGCGGTCGCCTTGGCGCACTGCATGCTGGCCTCAAGCCTCTGTTGATAAGCGTCCAGCATCTGGAGAACCCCGGCGACGATCTACCAGCCCCCCTCAGCTTTGCCTCCGAAAGCGCCACATACACCGCGGTGCAGTTCACCACCTCCATGGGGTTGAAGATGCGGAGGATGCGTACGACCTCGTGAACCGCCTTGAGGGTCTCCTCCCTAGACACGAAGCGCAAGAGAAGCGGATGGCCTAGCTTCCTCGCAACCGGCACCACGTATGAGAGGGGTGTGTACAGGCGACGGCGGCGACGAATCTCTTGATGCACGCCTCTGGCGTTGCGACCTACACAAGGAAGCTTGTTGACCTAGCCAAGTCCGCCAACCCGCGGCTTCGTGTGGCGGCAACTCGAAAGATGTTGCCGCATCTGAGGTATATCGAGAAGAAGGAGGCGCTTATCGGCGGAGGCGATCCGCCTAGGTTCTCGCTCTCAGACGCGGTGATGATTAAAGATACGCATCGAGAGCTGGCAGACCTAAACGTCCTCGCCAATACAGTTCCCTTCGTTATGAATGGTGCATAGTCACGTAAGTGACCTCGGCGAGCTTGGGATTATCATTGGCATAGATTACCGAAGCCACGATTTCTTTAACTCAGTCAGGTAAGTTAACAAGCTTTTTTTGAAATCTCTAAAGCCTTGCGAAACTATGCTCATAGATTTCAAGCGGTTACATTACCTCAAACCTGCCAATTCTTGCTCCGCACCACCTTACTAGGTGCTCGATATAATTAGGCACAGGGTCTAGGAATTTTGTAATCACGGGGTATATCGTGAGATCCACGCCCACCCGTAGTAAGGTGTCGCATAATTCTTTCAAGTCCTCAGCAACATTTCTCCTTAATGGCACATTAGCCTTACCATCGGTAATCAAAACTGTGTAAATTGCGGAATCCCTGTATTTTAACTTAAAGCTTCTTGCGATGGTTAGCAATTTAGCAAGCGCTACCGGCAGTGGTGTTGCACCTCCTATTGGTAATTTATCCACTACGTCATAGAGCACTCCATAATGTCTCGTGGGCTGCATCAGAACCTCGGCATCTAATCCCCTAAACGTTATTAGTGTTAAGTATGTTCTTTTAATATAAGAATCCTCAATTAACCTCTTAATAATGCCCTTCGCAACCTCAATCTTCCTCTTTGCACTCATGCTACCACTTAAATCAAGCAATATTGCGATGAGAGTCGGCGCATTGGTTAATCTAAGCTTAACCCTAAAATCCATGGGCTCTATGCTTATTGGTAACGTTGGATTCCTAATTACCGCTGCGTTTATCGTGGCGTTTATATCTATATCATTTTGTTCATCTACGTTTTTAGGAATTACGTAACTTATTGCTATACCTCTACCACCACCAATTACATAACGGGTATTACCCTTTGAGCATTTATTCACAGTTTTTAAATCGCCCCAGCCCGAGATCTCCCTGGTTAAATCAAGACCCGTGGTTATATTCAATTCATCGCGTCTAAATGAACCATAATTATTAGGACCTACGCCTCGCCCTGTAAGGCCACCATCTTTATTGAGTTCATTACTAGCTTGGTTTAGGTTGCCATGTTCTTTGGAAGCTTCCCCTCCGGACAAACCTGCATTTTCGGTGCTTAGCGATTTCATTGGTTGTGTATTATTGTTATGGTTTTTTCTGTCACTACGCGGCTCATTATTAAATATTTGATTGAGAAGGTCGTTAAAATTAGGACTGCCTTGAGCCTTGTCAAAAGGTTTAGCCTTGATTCTATGGGGTAATGTGAGCCTCATGACCCTCTTAACGTCTTCAAGCTCCACTCTCGTCCTACCATTAAATGCCGCCAGTGCCTTAGCCGCCCTTACAGTGACTATCTCGGCCCGATGCGTCCTTATGCCCATGTCCGTAACGACCTTAGCTATGAACTTAAGCAGGTCATCGTCGATCTCGATGTTTCTCACCAGATCCTTAGCCCTGGAAATACGCTCCCTAAGCTCATTTTCATAAGGCTCGTACCTCTTCATAAATGATATCGGGTCTTTACGGAACTCCTCAACCCTCCTTATTATCTCGACCCTCTCCTCAGGGTCTTTACTCGTCTCGACATTCACGTATAGACCGAACCTATCGAGAATCTGCGGCCTCAATTCACCCTCTTCGGGATTCATGCTACCAACTAGGACGAACTTTGCAGGGTGTCTAAACGAGAACCCCTCCCTCTCAATTATGTTCCAACCAGACGCGGCTACGTCAAGTAGTAAGTTGGCTGTGTAATCGTCGAGCAGGTTTACCTCATCTATATATAGTATGTTTCTATTGGCTTCTGCCAAAAGCCCTGGCTGGAGTGCCCTAATGCCCTCCCTCAAAGCCCTCTTTATATCTATTGTACCAACGAGCCTATCCACGGTTATGCTCAGGGGGAGGTTCACAACCCTCATCCTCCTCTTAACCACAGGCAACTCTTCACCTTTCACGTACCGTTGATAGCATAATTCGCACATGTGCGTCGGGTCTCTCGGGTCATCATTAAAGGGGCAATCCGCCACTACCTCGATCTCGGGAAGAACATTGGCTAAGGACCTAACCATTGTGGATTTACCGGTGCCTTTATCACCGACAAGCAGTACCCCGCCTATGTCGGGGTCGATTGCGTTTAGTATCAAAGCTAACTTCGCATCTTCATTACCAACTATTGCCGTGAATGGAAAATACACCCTATTTACCTCACTCACCATACCCACCCTCAATTAGGGCCTCGGTTTCGGAGGCCACGTCCTGGATTACGCTCAACTCCTCCTCACTTGGCCTCCAGTAACCTCGTTTATAGGCTTCGTATAGCTTCTCGGCGATGTGCTTTAAGGCCCAGGGGTTAACCTTCTTTATGCGTTCGCGAACCTCCCTATCCATTAAGTACCTTCTCGTTAATTCATGCCAGACCCGCTCCTCAACGTCCCCAGTAGTCGCCTGCAGTCCAAGTGTGTGATCAAACCTCTCAGCTATCTGCAACGCCCCTGAGTAGCCGTGCTTAAGCATTTCATTGATCCACTTGGGGTTTAACATCCGCGTTATCATACCCCGCCTAATAGCTAACCTATTATCGACAACCTCTACGGACTCCCTCGTCGTATCCGTCCAATAGGTGGCAGGCTTCTTACCGCTGACGTACCATACAGCCCTCACCAACCCACCGTAGAATTGGTAGTAATCGTCTATGTCCATAAGCTCGAATTGGTGCGTATCCCTAATCTTCGTCACCACATCAGTAATTTTTAAGTGCTCGATCAAAACGTCGCGCGTCTCCACGCCGTGTACGTCCTCACCATATGCATAGCCCATCCTGAGTATGTAGACCTTAGCAAGTTCATCCTCACTCTTCCAAGCCCCGGTCTCTATCAATGGCGCTATCTGTACACCATACTCACCAGGGGGTGGGCCAAAGATGGTGGGCACGTTGCGTAACATACCCTTTCTATGCTTCTTAACGTAATTCACGTCCTCGGGCTCATCCAAGTCCGCCACGAGCTTAACAGCCCTGTCGATCAGCGATATTAGGTTGGGGAACATGTCCCTGAAGACGCCGCTTATTGTAACCACGACATCAATCCTAGGCCTACCAAGCTCATTCAGCGGTATCGGCTCCAACTCAACCTCCCAAAGGCTCTTCCTCCTCAACCTAACGCCCAGCAGATGTAGTATCTGCGCCACCGGCTCGCCCTTAGTCCTTATGGTCTCAGCTGCAAAAATATCTATGGCAACCTTCTCCGGGTACTTACCATGCTCCCTCAGGTACTTCTCGACCATGAGCCTAACGGCATCGCCCGCCCTCTTCATCGCGAAATCGCTCGGGAAGGTCCTCGGGTCGAAGGCGTGCAGGTTCCTCCCTGTAGGGAAGACCTCAGGGTTGAATATCGGCTCGTCGCTTGGGCCTATGTCCGCATAACCGCCATTAAGCGCGTTCAATAACCCGCCAATTTCGTCGCTGGCCAGCATCCTCTCGCCAACCTTCCTGGCGTAGTTAAGTATAGTTAATACATCACTTCTAATATGCTCAGGGTACTTACTTAAGTCGACACTGCCAGCACTTAGGTACTGCCTAACCAATTCCCTAACCTCATTCTCAATATCATCAAGTGCGGAATTACCCCTCCTCAATAATTCGTCATAATCAAGGCCCCTAGCCCTTGCCAGAACCCTGTGTAATGACGGCACCTCCCTATCATACCTAAGTATAAACGTTAGGTAATTCACTACATCATCGAACGACCACTTAGTGCCAAACACGTGAAGCCCCCTGGGTATTAATGTCCTCTTAAGCTTCGTCAACTCAACATGTACCTCCTCGACATCCGAGGCCTCTATATGGAGCTCCCTCGCCCTCTCGAGGATCAACTTCCTGAGCTCCTCAGCCCTGGCGCCCTGCTGATACGTCCTAGCCTCCTCATACTCATTTATTAATTTCTCAAGGTCGAGATACCCCTCGTAAAGCCCAGCCGTGGTGAAGGGCGGAACCGCGTGGCTTATCAACACAGCATAACTCCTCCTCTTAGCAATCATGGCCTCCCCAGGCGTCGCGGAGACGTTGTAGATGTATATGTTCGGTAAGTCACCAATAAGTATGTCTGGAAAACACTCACCACCCAACCCAACCTCCTTGCCCGGCGTGAACTCAAGCGTCCCGTGCGTGCCCACGTGTATTACGGCGTCGGCCTTGAACACATCCCTTATCCAGTGGTAGAATGCTAGATATTGATGGTGAGGCGGCAACTCCTTACTGTGGTACACCTTACCTGGATCCTCATGCCAACCCCTCGTTGGTTGAAGCCCCAGGAAGACATTCCCCAAAATTATTCCGGGGATAACGAGTGAGTCGCCGTCAACCATTACGCTTCCTGGCGGACTGCCCCACTCCCTAATGACCTTAGCCCTAACGCTCTCCGGCAACGAGCTGAAGTACTTATTATACTCCTCAAGGCTTAGCCTCTGCCCTCCAAGCCTTGGCACGTACTCGGGCGAATTAACAATACCTCCACGTATTAGTTCCTTAACGAGGTCGCTAGGCAGATCATCCACGGCATATCCAGCATCCCTTAGCGCCTTCAGTATCACCTTCACGCTCTCAATAACGTCGAGGTACGATGCCCTGCCAAGGTTATGCTCGCCGGGCGGGTAATTATAAATTATTATGGCTATCCTCTTATCACGATTACCCCTTCGCCTAAGGCTTAACCAATGATTGACCCTGCCGCCTAACCTACGTACCCTATCATCAACCGGCACTATGCTCAAAAGATCCCCATTCAGCACCTCCGACCTATGTAATCTACCTATACCGCCAATAACTAAGGGCTCCGCCACGCCCTCTATCTCGGGCATAATGACTTGAAACATCAAATCGAAGAAATTCAAACCCTGGGGCGAGGCTCGCCAGGACTCGACATCATCGGCGTGCATGACCAAGCCCCTGAGGACTACCGTGTTCAGCCTCTTATAGGTTGAGATTGCGGCCTCCGGGAACGACGGCTCGCCCTTATAGGTAAAATCGAGAACCAGGTCTGGGTAAATGCCTGCCTCAATCAATTTATTCAACGCATTGGCGTACAACCCATACCTTGAGTACGCAATTACGTAATTAGCATTGACGAACTCCTTAACCATCTTAAGTATCGATACCTCCTCAAACGTTGTTGGGTAGTAGAGCAAAACGGCTATTAACGGAGCCTCCCTATTAGTAATCACAGGCCTCTCGATGAATTTCAATTCCTCATCTACAAAACCCACGTCAGGCACCACCTTAGGCTCATCGTACGGCACTCCCGAACCAGTTAACGTGTTGTACAGATATACAAGTAAATTCCTCAGGTTCTCCCTGCTCGGGCTATCCCAATAGTTAAATACCTTGATGAGGTCGAGATTGGTAGGGATCTTCGAAAACTCGGCGGCATAGGGCGTCAGGGGCACCACGTAATTTGAGTAAGACCTCGCTAACTCACCTATCGACCTATTGCATATTGAAAGCAATACCACATCCGAATCCCTGATGAGCTCCAGGAGGCTCCTCTCCTCATCCCTCTTATGGTACTTATAGCCATAATATATACTTAAATCAATACTAAGCCTCCTACCCCGCAACTCACGTAACACCTCCTCAAGCACGACCGAGTAGCCAACCCTACCGAGGACAAGCAGGAACCTCATGCAACCACCTTGAGCACCCCCCTTAACGTCAAAGTCCCTAGACACCTCGATGCGCATCATGTAGTAGGATGAATATCCCATTTAAAAACATTACTGCAAAACCCGCCTTATTACCTATCAGGTGCTCGGCAGAGCTTGGGAAATAACCTCCTATAGTTTTTGAGAGATCTCCATGGGTGATTCCTTAACCTTCCTATTACTTACACTTAATTGCCTACAAAAGCCTGCAGGGTTGTTAACGATATCGTCGTAGTAAGCCTCCCAGATATGTAGCAACAACCCTCAAGATTGATTATTTAGCGAGAAAACCTCAATACTGGTGACCTTGATCCAATTTCTGCAAATACGTACGAAATTAAATTATTACCCTAGGTCCTCCATCAATCCACACAACCTTCGTGTCGACGCCGTAGACCTCCTTAATTACCGATGGTCCCAATGTCGAGGGTGAGAGGCCGTAGGCCACTACTTTGCCGTCCTTCATGAACACCAACCTGTCTGAGTACTTAAGTGCCAGGTTTACATCATGGAGAGACATAAGTATAGATATACCCTTCTCTCTGGCGATCTTTCGTAAGGTCTCGAGCACTAAAACCTGGTACTTTAAATCCAGGTTCGTCACGGGTTCGTCGAGGAGTAGAACCCTTGGCTCCTGCGCCAATGCCCTCGCGATTTGCACTAGTTGGTATTGACCACCGCTTAATTCATGAACGTACCTGTTGCTCAAGTGCGAAATACCGAGTTCCTCAAGGACTTCGTATGCCACTTCATAATCCCTCCTACCTGGCCTAAGCCCCATGTGGGGCAACCTACCGAGTAGGACTACGTCAAGGACCTTGATGGCGTATGGCCTCTCCGGCATCTGTGGGACGTATGCTATTAACTTAGCCCATTCCCTATGGCTCATCGTAACGGATGCCTTACCATTAATGCATACGCAGCCCCTGAACCTCCTGGTAACGCCAAGTATGCACTTAATCAATGTGGACTTACCGGCGCCTATGGGGCCCATCAATGCCGTAACCTCACCATCGTTGATTACCAAATCCACGCCCCTAATTACGGGCTTCTTCCTGTAACCGCAATCGAGGGATTTGACCTCAAGGTTCATACCTACCGCTCCTCGTAATAACCATGAGGAGTAGGTAAGGTGCGCCGATTAGTGACAGTATTATCCCTATCGGTATTACGTACGGTGGTACGAGAACCCTCGATATGATGTCTGCGGCTAACGTCACATCGGCGCCCATGATCGTCGATGTTATGATCAACCTAGCGTTATTATTGCCGACAATCAGCCTCGAGATGTTCGGCATGACTAAGTCCACGAAGCCCACAATACCGACAAAGCTAACCACCGCGGCGGCTTGAAACGCCGTTAATAAAATCAACGTTAGCCTAAGCCCTCTAACGTCAACACCGAGACTATGGGCAACATCATCACCCAACCCAAGCGCGTCTATCTTTGCTGAAACCGCCGAGTAATAAATTATTGGTAGCAGTGATAGGGCCATGTAGGGTAGGTAGCTTAGCCTGACGTTTTCTAAGCTACCAAGCATCCACATTGCTATGGCGTGGGTGGCGTCGGGGTTGCCGGCGAAGTACTGAAGCATTGAGGTTCCCATGGAGAACATGAACATCACCGCAACGCCAGCGAGTATTATTACGCTGGGCGCAGCCCCCTTAAGGTACGCCAGCGCGTACACCATAAGCGCCGCGAGGGATGAGAAGAGGAACGCCATAGGTATTATAAGGTAGGGTGACGTAATCATGGGTACGTGGTATTTAATCACAAAGCCTCCGAAGCCTAGCACTATGGCTAGAGCGGCGCCGAAGCCTGCGGCCGCGGAGACGCCCAACGTATATGTGGACGCCAGGTAATTCCTGAGTACCGACTGGAGGACCGCGCCGGCCGACGCCAACGAGGCGCCTAGGATTATGGCCGATACAGCCTCGGGAAGCCTTAGGTGAAGTACCACGAGGGTTGCGTCGGTTGGCAACTTAAAAATTGGGACTACTGCGTTGATTAACGCCTCGTAGACCCAAGCAATGGGTAACTTATATGTGCCGGTCACCACATCTACGGCAAATAAAAGGAGCACTAACAAGGCAAATACTATATTTAACACCACAGACCTAAGCGTCCTCCCAACCTCAGGCCTGGGCTTCTTTATTGTTACGGTCATGAAATCACCCACTGCAGAACCAAGTCCCTCCCGGCTCGGCTGTTGTTAAGAACTCACTGAAGTATTGATTGAGGAGCTCCGTGGCGTTAACCCTCACCACGTTAGGCCATAGCACACTATCTATGTATAGGGCGGCGATGTAGCCGGGGGGTCCCTCAGTTAAATATCCAGGTATGACTATTATGTGGCCCTCCCTAACGGCTGCCGTTTGATTAAGCACCAGGTTATTCCTCACGGAGTTTATGATGCCCTCGCAGTACGTTGTTGCGTTGGGGGAGTGTGGGTTTAGGTCCCACGTGGTGACTATTATGACGCTTGGGTTGCATCGTAAAACGGACTCGGGCTGTACCTGCATTGATTTATTGAAGCACGGCTGTAATCCAGCCAACATGGCTACCCTATATGGGTCAGAGTTATTACCTGCCACGAACCAGGGTGAGTAATCCCAGGCAAAAATTATGTAGGCCCTTGGGTGTTGATTTATCTGCGACTGGTACGTCTTAAGTTCCCGCTTTAAACCACTCAACCAATTAATTAAGTGCGTTGCTTTGTCTGTATGGTTTGTTATTAACCCAAGGAAGTAGATGAACGATGTAAGGTTGTCCGTGGGCCCCCACGCAATGGCCGGTATATTGAAGGCCTGTAGCTTCTGCCTGACCTGCGGTAATATATAACTCCAGGTTATCACGATATCCGGTTTTAGATTAACTATTTCCTCGTAGTTAATCGACCACATGCCGGAGCTCACCGCCGGTAGGTTACTATAGTTTCCAAATAACCATGGGAGCTTCGTCGCGTAACCCTCAACGCCGACAACGTGGTTACCAGCGCCTATGTCTATCAATACCTGGAGAGCCACCGTATTCATGGCCACGATCTTACCTGTCGGTATTCTTAACGTAATGTTTTCACCGTAGTTATTGATAATTATTGTATTTGCATTTACGGGGTACATTACGAAATTTGGCGAGGAGTATGCGTTCAATTCATTAACGCTGGTGGTTGCTGGAGCGCCTGTTGGGGCCTTGGGCTTATGGTGGATGATGAGGTATGCCGCGGCTGCGGCGAGTACTAGCACTAAAACCGCGGCAACTACCAACCGAGTCCGTGACAGCCCACGTAACTCCCGCCCATGCATGGAGGTAGGATGTATATCCCATTTATAAGCATTTCTTTATACGGAACTTAAAAATCAGAGCCTTCGCTACCCCTAATTATGGCTTCCTTAACGGCTTCGTATACGGTCTTCGCCATCAACTCGCCGATCTTTGAATGCCCGCCAGTGTACGTTATTAATGGTCCCCAGCCCGAAATTATTACTGCATTGTCGGTCCCGGTCCCCGTTGCCTGCGCCTTCGGGTTGTAGCTGCTCCTTACGTCTAGGTCTTGGAGCGCGGCTACTTTTGCCTCCGTTATTGTTATTAGGGCCCTAGCCATGGCGCCTGCCGTCAGCTTCGCGTTGGTCAGTAGTATTATGTTTATTGTACCCTCCCTATCCCTACACGTGAATTTTCCGGCCTCCTCAACGCATTGCGCCTCATCAAGCCCTGCCCTCATCGCGTTTGTCTTGACGCCTGCGGTCGCGAAGGACGTGACCCAGAGCCCTGAGTACTCCATGGTTTTAACGACTACGTTATCCATGTCGACGCCGGTGCCTAGGCAGGCGCCATCCTCGAGACGGAGCCCTAGCTCTTTTAGTAACTCCCTGAGGTAGGTCTCCCTATTTCCCGGCTCATGGAGCCACTTCCATAATTGAGGCGGTGCGTAATTATTGCATGCGAAGGATATTTCCTTGAAACCATCCATTGTGCTCAGTGCTTGGGTTTTTCCTGGTAGCTCAATTACTAGCGTCTTCACGACGAGTCCTCGATATTCCTGGTAATATATACGTGCCAAAATTCCATCTCTTGACCAAATTTCCTTAGTTTTATTTGGCAGGATGCTTGGCATTTAGTAAGGATATAAATCCCACTTATAAAGATAATCCTTCTATAATTCAAACCAACACGCTTCTTAATGGGTGGTATGGCGTCGCTTATCCTGGACGCGGCGATTTACGTTGCCTTGTTCCTAGTTTCATCCATGGCG
>WYEB01000253.1_pt1 | contig 20463 bp, 28 predicted proteins | sample 6343061 | NCBI WGS metagenome assembly WYEB01 (sample SAMN13812332, study PRJNA600296) | hot springs metagenome | biome: ENVO:00000051; feature: ENVO:00002007; isolation source: sediment sample from Evening Primrose shelf | place: USA: Yellowstone National Park, Evening Primrose Hot Spring ... | reverse complement strand
AAAGATTTAGCCAGTGTGAAGACGGGAGTGTTTGTGATATAGGATAGGATAAACAGGGCACAGAGTTGGAGGTCAGAGACTTTTGGAGGTCTGCCTGCCTTTTTCTTTTCCTGATCAACTCTAAGGTAGAAGGTTAGGGACTGTAGGATCATTTGGTATAAACTATAGAGGTAATTTTTCATGTTATTACCTCCTTGGTGGGGTTTGGGGGTATTATAAGCCCCCTCCTTGCCAAGACTTTTTTCCTAAGAGATTTACAGCTTCTTTGAATTTCTCACCCGAGGTATGTTATAATTTTAATCCATGGAGGTCTACTTGTGTAGAACAAAAAAAGCTTTGGGAGAAAGCGTGTATAAGCATACAAACCTCTCTGCCCTTTTTGACTATCTGGAGGTATCCGCAAAGGATAAACTGGAGGTAAAGGAGGGAAGTCCTTTTCGGGTGTCAATCTACGACATACCTTTTTACTTCATGGTCAAGCCCATTAGAGACTATGGTGAGTTTGCGTATGCATACAGGAGAAGAGGGACTCCTCAGGAGGTTCTTTACAAACTTTTCAATCTGGGCGTGCTGAGGGTTTTTTGGACGCAGGAGAGTTTGCGGCCGAGGTTGATGAACTGCGATAACTGTATAGATGGGTGGCTGTATAAGGATTTGTTTTCAGACAAGGAGAGGGCTTATCAGGCCTTTTCTCCTATTGAAGACACCGCTTTAGTTGTGAGGTGGTGAAGCCATGAGTTGTGGGATAACAAGGAGAGAACTTTTTACTGCTTTAGCGTCCGCTTCTCTGCTTTCGGTGCTTCCAGAGGAAGGGTTTGCTGAGGCGGAAGTGCCTCTTCTGCCTATGGGATGCTTTAAGTGTTCCATCAGCATGTGCTTTTGCAAAAAACCTCCAAGACCAGCCATTAAGGCCACTTATTGGTTTCCTGTGGGCTTTTTGGAGGCAAACAGGGAGTGCGAGTTTTTGACTTCTATGATTCCTATAGTGGGTTCTTTGGTGGAGACGCCGCTGCGGACGTTTTGTCATACTATCCCTGTAGTTTTGGGCGCTTCAGGGGTAAAAACTGGACCTAGTGGAGTTGGGCAGGATTACATGCGGTTTCATGCAAGGTGGTATTCTCTTCCCAAGCCTTTGCATAGTTGGGTGGAGAAGGTCTTACTTACCACAAAGCTTTGTCCCTGTATAGGGCTTAACTGGATATTTGAAAAACTTTTGAACGTCCCCGTTATATCTGAAGGGCTTAAGGTGTATCAGGACATTATGAAAAAGGTGGCGGAGGTGGAGAAAACTGCGAAAGAGAGTGTGAAAAAGGCGGTAGGGCCTGTTATTGATAAGATCAAAAGCTTTATCCCTGGGTCTGGGCCTGGGGGGTCCGCGGACTTTTCAAAGGCACAGAATGTGCTTAGTAAGATAAATGAGTTTAGGCAGTGGATACCGCTGGTGATAACGGAGCCCTTTTCTCCTCTGTGGCTTGTGGACCTGCTAAGCGTCGACAATATCACTGCACCAGCTATAGCTAATGCTATTCACACGCTGATATCTTCTTTTTCTCCGATTTTGGGTGCTTTAGTTTGCCCGTTTTTGACGCAGGAGCTTATAAAGAGGAATTTGCTTCCAAGAGAACTTGTTATGAAAGGAGTTAGCGTGCTTGACACGGAGTTTATCTGTGTGGGTTATTGGGGACATGGCTATCCGAGGATTGGGGTGGTAAGGCATGATGACCCGTATATTGCGAGGCTGTTGGCACTGGCACGTTTTCATCATCTATTTTCCAAGACTTTCCCGATAATTCCTGTGCCGATTAGCATGAACCCTGATGAGATGAAGTATCAGATCTGGTCGCCCTTTGAAAGTGGTTGTTTTGGGATAGGCAGGTGGGGCGTGCCTACCCTTGACGACATTAAAGACCTTACGGACACGGACAAGCTTATTGAGAAGTTCAAATCTATTGGGTGGGACACGATAAAGTCGGTGATGAAGAGGAGTGTGAGTGAGGTAGAAAGAAAGATGATGGTGATAGTGTGGAAGAAGGAAAGTAAGTGCTGCTGTTAGGTGTTTTTAGCCATATCCTCTTGGGCGAGGACTTCAATGGCTTTGGCGAGGCTTTTGTAGAAGTTCTTGTATTGTTCTCTTTTGACCCTGTCTTGTGGGTGGGTGGTGGCAGTCCAGTAGAACTCCCTTGAGGGAATGAGGAAGAAAAGCCCCTGTTCTCTTCCTCCTTTTGTTTGATAGGGCGTTCTCATGTAGAAGAGGGAGTATTTGTAGTTGTAGTCTCTGGGAGGCCTTACTTGTTTGTAGAGTTCCTTTTCTGCGTCGGTAAAGTCAAAAAGCCTAGCCACCTCCTCCACATCCTGAGAATACAAAAATACCTGATAGGGACAGGACTTTTTCACTATCTCACCCGCCCCCACGCTTACGTCGCTTGCAAACTGCGAAGCTATCATAATGAATATCCCCTTCTTTCTGTAAGTTCTAAAGGCTTCCTCCACAAACTTGATAAGCGACGGGTCTTCCAAGATCACCCATGCCTCGTCAAGGATTATGCCCTTGGTCTTGTCCTGCATCTCAGGCCTTGAAAACCACTTGACCATCCAAGTCAAAATGGAAAGCAAAACTATCGGCAGAAGTTCCCTGTCCGTAGTCCGCAGTTCAAAAAACACGTGGGACTTAAACTCTATGCTTGAGGGTTTGTCAAAGAAGTATCCATAAGTTCCTTCCATCGTGTAAGAGCGAAGCCTCTGGGCAAACTCCTCAAACCCTAAATCCTTGGCGGTCTTGTAAAAATCACTCATGAGAACTTCTCTTGGCACAATCACGCCATCTTCTGCCAGCCTCTCGTAGGTTTTAAGCACCACCTCCTCCGCAATGGATGGGTCCAGGTCCTCTCCCTTACCCAGCTTATACGCCATGGCAAGGATTGTCTTCAGAAAGAGAAGCTTGTCCCTGTCTATGTCGTAGCGTATCTCCCACTCACGACCCGCAAAGTCCTCTAATTTGCTTTGCAGATACTCCGTGCCTGGAATTTGCTTTAGAAGTTCAATGACCTCCGCTATCTTGATTTTGCCCTTCCTCCCCATATAGTGTGCGTTGAGGACGTTTTCAATGGTGGTCAGGTCGCTTTCGGTAAAGTCCTCAAACCTGTAGCCCAGATCCTCCAGAAAGCCTATGGCATCCACCGTTTTTATGGTGTTCCCAAAGGGATTTATGGAGACAGGCCTGTCAAGGGATATAGGGTAATAACCTCCGTCAAGCATCTTGGTAAAGACCGTGTATGAACCTTCTCCCTCCTGAATTTTCTCCACAAACACCACATAATCCTGAAAAGTAGCAAAATACTGCAAGAACACGCTTTTTCCTGAACCCATCTGCCCTACCACAAGTCCGTTGGGAGGAGGAACTCTGATATCCAAAAGAAAAGGTTCCCCTATCTCGTTGTAGAATATCACCCCCTCTTGTTTGCCCCTTGGATAGCCTCTGGGCATACACATCAAATAAAACCTTGACTGGGGCATAAACCTCACAAGCCCCAAAGACCTAAGTTCCTTCTCATTATACTTAAACAGCATAGAAAAGTGTTCTATGTGCGTTGTGTTCTCACACTCATAGGGAAGTTCGTGCTGTTGCACCGCAAACTCAATTTTTTTCTTCTCTTTCAGAAGTTCCTTTTCCTCTCCAAAGACCGCTAAGAAACTGGAGAAGGCTACCACCAGTTCTCTTCCAAGGTTTATGTCTTTCACCTGTTCTAAAAGTTCCATAACCACCTCTCCTCTTGCTAAGTCTCCTCCTTCTCTGGCTTGATACTCAAAAAGCCTTAGCCTTTTGCCAAATTCCACCTGCGCAGCCTCGGGAGACATCTTCTTAAAGCCTACCACACAGATAAAATCCCTGCCTAGAGAAAGAAGGCTATAAAGCTGAAAGGGCCACACCCTTGAGGGAACTTTGGTCATGGAATAGACCAGGGCAAAGTTGTCTCCTACTTTAACACCGTAATCCCTCTCCTCAATGGCATAGTTAAACGGGTCCTGAGAGTTCCCCCCAAAAAAGTAAGCCAAATCCTCCATAAGGGCGTTCCGAGAAACCTCCACCTCCACCCCCGCAGAACTCAACGCATCCATAACCAGCTTCGTGTTCTCTACACTTCCTTCCACCACAAAGTAAAAGGAAACTTTCCTTGAAGACATCCTCTCGTTCAAAAACCGCATTTGCCTTTCCATCAAAAAGTTCTTAGCCTTCATATCAAAAAGCCTTTCGTCCTCCCTTGAAAGGAAAATTAGCCGTATGGGAAGGTTAACGGGAAAGCCCTGAAAGGCTTTGTGAAACCTCTCCGCATACTCCTGCACTGCAGAGTTAGAGGAAACAATAGGGCCTTTAACTTTTAAGACATAGCCCACAAAGGGCTTAAGGTCCGGCGGTTCTATCAGCTGTCTATACTTCCACAAAAGCATAGAAAGATTATACCAAAGACTTTCCCGTCTTTTCAAGTGGAGAAGTCATCCGCCCTTCCTCGACGGGCACAGGCTTTGCAGACACAAAGACCTCTTTGAGTCTTTCTTGCACATGGGTGTGTTCTGTTTTTCCCGCACGGGCGCTTTGTCCGCTTCAGTAGATAGCCCGGTCTGGGAAAGAAACTCCCTGGATTTTCTCTCTAAATACTCCCTCTGCTCGGCTTTGTTTGGTATCTCCTCCCAAGAAATACACACACTTACGAATTTTGGGTGGACTTTTTAGGGTTTTGGTTTATAATAGATGTAGCAACAAACAATTAGGAGGTGTAAGACATGAGAAAGTTTGTTTTAGGACTGCTTTTAGGTGTAGCAAGCTTTGCTTTTGCTGCTGACGGGAATGTTAATCCGATCTGCTCTATGGTTCAGGCGCTGGCTGATAACTGGGGGATAATTACGTGGCTTGTGGTGGGCATACTTGGTGTGATGGTTTTGGCGGTTGGGATTATTAACCTGACCGCCGGCAAAGCGGCAAACGCCCTTGTTGTGGTTGTGGGTGGTGCTGTTATTTTGGTGGCTACTCAAAGGCTTATGAGTGCTGCACAGGGTGAACTTACCAGGTTTAAAAACTCTTGCACGGGTACTGGTGCCCAAATTGAGGTTGTAAAGCCTGTTGCTAAAGCTGAGTGATGGAAAAAGAAAACCTGACCCTTATAGACATTCCGCCCAATATTCTCGGGTTGGAACCCTTTGATTTTTTGGTGGCCATGATTTTATCCAGCCCTTTTCTTATTTTGGGCTTTTTCATTGGCGAGTTTCTTGTGGTGTTTTTGATTGCAATGGTAGGTGCTGGGATATTTCTCAAGATAAAGAAGAGGGACAGGGGCTATGGGTATATCAAGAGGTGGTATACCAGAGGAGTGAGAAAGCTTATCGGGCAGAGAGTGGTAATCCATGCGTGAGGTAGATTTTCTTGGGCTTTGGGAAAAGGAGATTTGGAAAAAGAGGATTGCCATAGCCTTTGCGGTCTTGTTTTTTTTTATGTTTTTGTTCACTCTATTGACCTCTGGCGAGCAGAAGACGGAGAGAGACAGGGTGCTGGAGTATATTGTGTGTAGGCTTAACTATACAAGCCTTGATGTAGACAGGGCGTATCTGAATTGTCCTTATCAGTATAAGGGTTTGGGCTATGACAGTGCAACGCAGGCGGAGAGGAATGAGATAAGGAGGAGTGGGTTAACGAGTTTTTTCCATCCGATGTCTATTGAGTATGATTTGGTGGGGAGGCGGTGGGTGGTGAGTGGGAGGAGGTTGGTTATGGACAGCAGTGGGCAGGTGCAGGTAAAGGAAGTCAGGGCGTATGTAGTGAAGAATTCTGGTGGATTTTTGTTGGAGAAGGTTGAATGAAAGACAAGGGAGGCCCTGGGCTTATAGGTTCTTTGTTTTTGGTGTTTTTTCTTGTTATTTTGTTGGGTGTTCTTTTAAACATTGGGGATGCGTTTCCTACGGAGGAGAAGGTAAGGGATTTTTCCAAAAAGGCACAGATGCTTTCCAAGTTCTTCCCAGAGTGGAAAAGCCTTAGCGAGTATGCAAAGGGTCTTGTGGAGAATGCAAGCGAAAAAGCTAAGGGCTACAGTTCTGGGTATGAGATGCTTTTTAAAGACCCTGTCAAGGCGTTGGAGGTTCTATTTCTGGTTTTGCTGGCGGAGTATTTACTTGTTTTTGGGATTATTTTGGGCATATTGAGTTTTCAGGCGTATTTAGTTTTAGCAGCTTTGCTTGTGGCGGTTGGGATTTTTCTTTACAAGCACAGAGAAGCGGTGGAGGACCTGATGATAAAGTGGAGGGCAAAGAGGTTGTCGCCGTTTAAGGATGAGAAGATAGAATACATTTTGGCTTTGCTTTTGAAAAACCCAGTCCCTGCCAGCGTCTTCCATCACAATGCCTTTGAAGGAGGGCTATTGAAGCACTCTTTGAGTGTGGCAAAGCTAAGTGCCAAACTTGCCAAAGAAAGAGGGCTAAAAGTCAAAACCGCCTTTTTGCTTGGGCTTTTGCACGATATAGGGAAGCTAAAGATTTACAGGAAGGTGCCTGCAGAAGAATCTGCACCCGCACCTTCTCCCCTTGAAGGCAAGAGAAAGGACAAAAAGAAAGACAAAAAGCCTAAATACAAGTGGGAGGCCCTGCATGTCAATCAGGAGGTAGTCAACAAAATCTTCATCAAACAGCTTGAAGAGAAGCTTTCTTTGGACCTTCCCAAAGACTCTGCTTATTGGGATATAGTCAAGACTGCGGATATGATGCAGACGGAGAAGGAGTTGCGGGAGGGCATTTACAACATCAAAGACCTTCTCATTCCTACCATAAAGAACCTTCCTGATGGAAGCTATTGGAAGAAGGGAGAATACTTTATAGTCCTTGCCCATGCCTTTTGCAGGACGATGACAGAACTTTTGCTGGAACAGGACAAAGGGCTGAACATCAGCACAGAACCCGACAGGGCGGGTGTGCATATGATAGCCTACAGCATCCCCAAACAACTCCCTATCATAAAACAAATAGGAGACATCAAAGCAGATGATTTGGGGCTTTTTGATGTGAAGGTGGGTAAGACCCTTTTTAAGGCGGTGTATGTGTTTCCTTCTTCTTTGGCAACGAACGTGCCTGAAACTGAGGAGGAGATAAGCTTTGTCCAGAGAATTTAAACTTAAATTCAAGGAAAGGACCTCTGGGATTGTTCCTTTTATGGCACCCTCAAGGATAACACCTCCATCCAAGCGAGAAGTGGCTACATCGTCCTTCCGAAAGACAAAGGCAAGGGTGTTTCCGAGCCTCTGTATCCCTTTCACCAGTGGGTTCCACAAAGAGAAAAGATGCCACAATCCTGTTCCTTCTTGGGTATCCTCTGTCTGCAAGGCTGGTGTTAGCAAATGGAAATGTAGAGTAAGACAGGAGTAAAGGGAAGAAAGACTAAGGCTAAAGCGCGTTATTTATCAAAGAGCCCCCAGCGGATTTTCTCCCATCGCGATGCGTGTTCCATTCTTTTCATTGCTTATATACTCATCCAATGGGATCCCACTGATCCTGCCTTTATTCACCTCAACCTCCACCTCCACCTCCTGGTCCACGTCTTGGAGGAAGTCTAAGCCTACCAAAGCCTTCAAGTAACTTAAGAAAACTTATGCTATTCATAACATCATTTACGGTTCTGATTGCTTCAGAACCTATAACCTTTGCTGCACCAAAGCCAAGAATTGTAGGAACAACCGCAAAGGCAATATCCACTATCATTTCCACATACTTAGTGTTTGAAACAAAAACGTTTAAAGCTGCAGCTCCTGCTGCAAAATCCTCGACACTCAACGGCATGGCATATATTATACCATATGTCTGCTGACTTCCAAAAGGTCTTTTGCGTTTTCTACCCTTTCTACTACGAGATTTGCTTTAAGCACCTTTGCTATCTTTACCACAAGAGGAAAAACTTCCGCCAACTGTTCGATATCCACCTTCACAAAATAAAGTCATCAAGGCTTATCAAAAACTCGGACTCTCTGAAATATCCTTTATTTCCCTTGAACACAATCTTCTCTTCGTAGCCCACAACCTTTCTACTCCTCAAGTCAAAAATGAGTTCAAACACCCTCATGGGAGAACCTCCAATAAACAGTGTCTATGCCTTTGCCCCTGTGGTTTTCAATCCTATAGACCTCTTGAAAGCCTAAACTCTCCAGAAGCTTTAGATGGTTTGTGTTCGTGCTCCAAGTCCTTACATACAATTCCTTGTTTTCACTAATGGCTTTTCGATAAAGCGCCCTTCCCACTCCCGCAGACCTAAAGGGCTTTTCCACTATTATCGTTGAAACCAAAGGCACTGGGCTTGAAACAAAAGGCAGCATCTGCATCTTGTAGCAAAGACACCCTATAATCCTTCCATCTTTTTTAGCAGCAAGCACTTTTGCATTGGAAAGACTGTTTATATACTCACGCAGGGACCCTCCTTCCAGCCCTCCACCCGCCGATGGCCTTTTAGACAGCGGAGGCACAAACTCACCCTCATACTTCTCTATCAAAAACTCCACCTCCTCTAACCTCGCAGGGACAACCTCCACAGTTAAAGGCTTTCTCATAACCCCATAAAGCCTGCGACCAAAAACAGGGATTTCTTCTTCCTCCGCACGGGCAAAAAGCGTTGCTAAGAACTCTTCCCTCTGCTTGGGAGAAAGCCTGTCTGTGAATACCCTCGCACCAGCCACCGAAAAACTCTTTAAAAGTTCCTTCAAAGAATACTCCTGCTGGAACTCTATGTCGGAAAAGGCAGATACCACCACAAAGTGCTTGGACAGATGCTTTTTGAATTCCCTAAGCGTAGGATAAAAAAGGACTTCAGTGTGCTTTAAGACCTCTCCAGTCATCTCCGTGTAAATCCTCTCCGCAAGGTCGTAAAGAAAGTGATAAGTCCACCTGCCCCCTTGATGGAGGAAAAACCACCCGCCTTCCTCCAGCATCTCCCAAACTTTTTGCACTCCTTTGTGCCAATCTTTCCCAAGCCAATGGAAAGTGTTGGAAGATACCACTAAATCAAAGGCCTGCTGAAATTCAAGATGCAGGATATCCCTACACAAGAACTCCACACCTTCCCACTTGTTCATGCCCTCCCTCAAAATCTCAGCATCCTTGTCCACTCCAAGCACATAGCTATTTGGATACGCCCGCTTCAAAGCATAAGCCAGAACTCCATCTCCTGTCCCTAAATCCGCTATCCTCCTGGGTTCATACTCATAGGAGTTCAGCGTTTCCCTAATAAGCCTTAAAAACTTCTGTGCTTGCTTTTTCTGAACCACCGAATTGGTCATATAACCCCGCTTCACCATCCCAAACTCCTATATACTCTCCAAACATATAGACTTGTCTCTCTTGCCTTTGAACCCTTGTTATAGCAATCCACCGCCTTCCAGTTGTAGCCATACCTGTTTATACACTGCCTCAGAACCCACGCCCCCACAAAGGCATTATAACAGGGTTCCCATATCCACCTCTCATCGTAAAGCCCATACCGCTTTAAAACGGGCAACCACCTTGAGTTAATCTGCATAAGCCCTATATCGTAAGTGCCGTTTTTGTTTCTGTTTAAGGCGTTCCACCTGTGAGAACTTTCCACCTTGGCGATAGCCCAAAGAAGCCTTGGAGAAACACCGTAGTATCTACCAGCTTCTTCAAAACAATACGCAAAAACTGTCCCACTAACGAGTAGGCTGACAACTAACGTCCGCAGCATCTTTTTATCAATTTTACCTTATAATATAATATAAATCCATGCAAGGTAGAAGAGGTTTCACTTTAGCGGAGTTGATGGTAGTGGTGCTGATCATCGGCACCCTTTTGGCGATATTAGTCCCGAGATTTTACAGACAAGCAACCAACACCGTAGACGGTGCAAGGATAGTAGCAAACTTTCAGTATATAGCCCAGGCTATAGGCAACTATGCTTCAGATAAAGGACAATATCCAGACCATTTGTATAAACTGAGCTCAGGAAGCTATAAGTATCTGCCTGAAGTAAACATAAGTGGGGACGTGGTCAATTTGGATGGGCTTGACTATACCTATGCATTCTCGGACACCGCATGCAATGGAGGGCCTTCTTTGTTTGTAGGCGGATTGCCCACCGAAGCCTACAATGAGGTAAAAAGCTATATTGGAAGTGCCTTAAAGTGGAGGTTTGATGATGCGAGTAAAACTGTCAAGCTTTGTTTGTAAGCGTCGGAAGGGTGTGAGTTTAGTAGAGTTGATGCTGGCATCTTTGGTAGTTGCTATAATAACGGGCATTCTTCTTAGGAATTACATAACGGAAAAGCAAAGGGAGGTCTACAGGAACTTAGCACAGGTTTTGGTGGCTTTTGACAAGGGAGTTTTTGATGCGTCGCTGTCTGTTCAGGCGGTAAATGCAAACCTAAGACCTATTCTACCTGGAAGTGGGAACCCAAGTGGAAGTGTGTTCTCCATAAGCTACAGTCCCTCGCAACTCGTAGCCCCCTTACAAAACACAAGGAGTTGGATAACTCCTGCAAATTTTCCAAGTTTCTATGACAGCCTACACTCAAGAGTGCCCGTTAATCTTTTAGACCCAAGACTTCAGGCGGGGAAGCTGGATGATAGGTATAAGATAATCGTTTGGTTTCAAGCGGTGGATGCAGACGGCAACTCATCCAACGGTATATCTCCAAGTCCGATCACAGGCAGATACAGGTATGCTTTGTTTGAGTTGGAGATAAGGCATGCAGACGGAGGCCCTCTGACGGATGCAGAGACAGACGTTCTTTATGCTTTGCTAAAGGACAAGTTTTGTGTGGATAAGTCAGGTTCTGGACACTATGCTTTGGCGGGAGGGAGTTTTGGGAACAGAGACAAAGAGTGTCCTGGCAGTGTCAAGGCCAACTACTACGTGGTGGAGCTTCAATGATGGAGAAGTTTGTCAATGAGTATTTGCCCAGGGTGAATTTTGTTTTACTGGTTGTGCTTGTTGTGATGGTGTCTGCTATGGGGTTGGATTACTTTATGGAGAAAAGGAAGAAGGCGGAGGTGGTGGCGGGGCAGGTGGAAGACAGTAAGATTGTGGTGGTGATGAGGGATGGGATATTTTATGTGTTGGATGGGAAGGAGGTGTCTATAGAGAGTTTGTCTCCGCTGGTTATCAGGTATCAGGACAATGTTTTTAGGAAGGAAGGGAGGTTTTATCTATACACAAAGGGTAATGTGATTTATGTTTTTGATATGAACAATGAAAACTTGATAGGTCAAAGAAAAGGAGGTAGGTGATGATAAGGATTGAGGAGAACAAAAGGAATATTAAAGTGGGTGAGTATTATATGAGGGTCAATGGCGTGTATGTGGTTGGCGATGGAGGAGATTTAGAGATTCTGTGGAGGCTTTATGCTGCAAATGGCTACAGGAGGGTGGTGTTTGAAGAGAGGCTGGGTGGGAAGGAGGAGGCAAGATATCACTACTTTTCCTTTGATGCGAAGATGTATAGGGTTTACAGTTCTATTCAGGGGCTTCTGGAACAGTTTGGAGATGTGTATGTGTTTGACTTGTATGAAATCCCACCCAACAAAAAGTCTGTAAAGAGGGTAGCTGGGTTTTTGAACAGGAAGAACTTGGTGGTCTTTGCTACCTTACTTTCGGCGATAGTTGGTGTTTGGATGGCTTTTGAAAAGAAAAGGGGAGAAGAGTCCAGGGCAAGGGTGGTTAGAACCACTCCTCCACCGCCAACTCCTCAAGTTCCTCAAGCACCCGCCTATATTCCCTGCCACACGAACCTTCCCAGCTTTGCCCAGCTTTTTGACTATTCAGACCAAGTTCTAAACGGAAAGCTTATGAAGTCCGTTGAGGACAAGACGGTGGAGATGTTTTTGGAGGTTATGGAGGTAAAGCCAGTGGAGGAAAAGAGGATAAATTTGCCAGCGGGCTTGGATGAGAGGGAGTTTAACATGCAGGATATGGGAGCCAAGACGGTGTTTAGCATAGGTGGGTATGATTACTGTTTGATGTTTATAGATTTGAACAAGAGGTTGCCTTTGGTGGTGGAGGAACTGACGATGCAGAACTGCCGCTTGTCGTTGGAGAAGTCCTGCATTGGAGGATAGGGATGTTGGAGAGTTTGCAGCTTGACCTTCAGAGAAAGTATGACGATGTAGTCATAGAGGTTGTGGGTAGGCTTTATGGAAGAAAGTCGGATGTTTATTTGATTGATCTGCTTGAGGAGATGTATCCAAAGGAGAGAAGGTTTGAGGAGGTCAAGGCTTTAATCAGGAGGGGAGAGGATATTTTTACTGCACTATACCAAAAGCAGCTTATTTCTTCTCGGACTTACGAGTATTTATCCTCTGCCCGCAGGATAAGAGGGCTTAAGGAGTTTGTGATGGCATACAGGGACAGCACAAAGGAGATAAGGGAGGTGGTGAACGCGTTAAGACGTCAGCTTATATCTCCCACGATAGCCCTGCTTATGCACTATGCGGTCTTTTGGACGATGCTATACAAAATCCTTCCTGCCTTTCCCATAGACAAAAAGATTTTGTCCTTTTTGCCTTCTTACTTTCCCTTTTTGATTTACACGTCTAAGAACCCTTGGGTGTTTTATGCATACCTTGGCTTGACGCTTGGGACGGTGCTGGTTCTTTACTTTAGCCAAGACAAGTTCAACCCTGCGTATAGGATGGCGGAGAAGATGAAGTTTTACCTGTATCTTTATCAATCCACGAAGGCGGGCAAGAAGGTGGAGGAGGCGGTAAAAGCTTACAGAGGTAGGGCTGTGGATGTAGAGGCGTTCAACTCTGCAATGGCTGCGGGAAAGTCTCCTGGAGAGGCAATCCTTCAGTCCATGAGGTATCCTGTGTCTCCAGTGGAGAGGACGCTTTTAATATCGGCGTTGGAAGGAGATGAGAAGGAAATTCCCAAAAACATAGAGGACCTCTACAGGGAAATGCTGGATATGACAAAGGTGGTGATAAGCAGAATTGGGAATGTTTTGAGTTTTATTGCTATGATATTTGTGGCTGGGATATTGCTTTTCTTCTACGGAGGCTTTTACTTACCACTCATAGAAGCCGTCAGAAGGTCTGTGGTATAATATATATATATCCCTTTTAGGAGGTTAGGCTATGAAGGGAAAGTTTGGTGTAATGGTTTTACTACTTTCAAGCACAGCTTTTGCTGATCCCGTGTCTACACCAGAGCAGCCTACTGTTGATAAAGGTGTTGACCCTATGGTAATTCAATTCGGTGGGCCGGTTTCTACACCGAGTACTCTAAGCGATACCCCTATTATTTTAATGAGCTTATCCTGCACTAATGTGGGTGGTGGAGGTGGTGGTTGGGGTGGAGGTAGTGATAGTGGTTGGGGTGGAGGTGGTGGAGGTAGTGATAGTGGTTGGGGTGGAGGTGGTGGAGGTAGTGATAGTGGTTGGGGTGGAGGTGGTGGAGGGTGTCCCTGTACTTTTTCTGATCCATGGGATCAGGCGGTGTGCGAATATTTATTTTGTTAGTATGTTATTAATTGAGAGCTTAGGCTTTTTGCCTAATTTAGACTTTTTGATTTAGTGCCTCCTGCTGGGGGTTGGTGAGTGTTATTAAACTCCCTCCCTCAGCAGGTTTTTACCACAGTTTTAAACTAATTTTTCACCCAGCGTATTAGTATGCTTGTTGTAAGTGGGGATAAATATCCTATTCTTATGGATATCATGAAGGATTGTATTTTGAGGAAAAGTGTTATAGATAAGGAAGTATCGGAAATACTACACTCCAGAATAGCTTAGATACTGTTCTTCAGTTATAAGCCCCTCTCTGTAAAGCTTTTCTATCTGTTGGTTTAGGGTCATGCCTTTCTCTTTCAACCTCTCCCTCAACTCCTCAAACCGCCCTTCTCTGATGAGTATCCTCTCTTCGTGGTCGGGAATTAGATACTCCACCACAGGCTTTAGCTTGCCACTCTTTAACCTCACAAGCACCTGATTGACCGAAATCAAAAGGGTTGAAGACATGTTAAACCTCACATCCTCCGCACTCATTTCCCCCGTCTCTATCGCCTTCAGAATAAACCTCTCAATAGCACCCACACAGTCGTTGGCATGAATGGTGGTGTAGGTGAGGTGCCCAGACATTGCCGCATCTATCGTGTTTTTTGCGGTCTCTCCGTCTCTGGTCTCTCCCACCACGATTATGTCTGGAACTGCCCTCATGCAAGACCGCACACCGTCTGCAAAGCTAAACTTCCCTATGGGCATCTGAACAGTTCCCTTCACCTTCATCTCCACAGGGTCTTCAAGCAAGATTATCCTCCTCTTCTCTGGGTCAGCCTCCAAAAGCATGGACTTAATCAGCGTAGATTTACCCTGTCCAGTAGAACCGCTAACAAGGATCAGCCCGTTTTTCCTTATGGCTAACTTCCTCACCTTCTCTATAAAGTCCCTCTCATACCCAAGTTCCTCAAGGCGCTTGCTGAAGTAGCCCGAAATGTTGAATATCCGCACCGCCACGCTTTCTCCCTCCACCGCAGGCTGGAACTCAAGCCTAAGCTCCACCCCAAGCTCCCCTATCTCTATCCTTCCACTTTGAGGCCTATCATCCACATTAGCCATAACCTCTGAATACTCAGACGCCCTGTTTTTCAACATCTGAACAAGCTGCTGTCCCTCTTTGGCAGTAAGCGTAAGAACGCTTACCTTTCCACCGCCAAGCAGCTTGTAAAACACCTTGTAAACCGACCCCTGCCCTTCTATGAGAATGTCATTAACCGCCCCTGCCAAAGCCTTTCTTACCGTATCCATAAACATCTTCCACAGGTCTCCCTCACCAAAGTCCCTCTCTTCAAACCCAATTTCATTTACCTTTCTCATATAAACACTTTTAGGCACCAAAATAACATCCCTGTCTATTGGCAAATAGTGATACTTAAATCCCGTCCTCCTATCCACCAAATACCCATCCCTATCCACAAAGTAGTCATTTCCCTCAAGGGATAGAACATACTGATTGCCATAGACCTCAGAATAAACCTGCACAAGCCTTTCTTCCTTCACACCTCTCTCCATCGTCAAATAGCTGTATCGGTCTTTACCCGACTTGATTATCTCATCTATTATGCTGTTTGCCATCTCTGGACCAAAAAGAAGTTCAATAACCCGCCTTGGCTTTTCATAAAGAGAAGGCTCTAACTTCAGCGCAGGCACAGCCGCCTGCTTATCCTCCTTATCTTTTCGCAACCTCAAAATCAAATCCAACACCTTCATCTCTCCACCTCCTCACTGGCATACATACCCACTTCTTACAATCACCAAGTGTCCTGCGTCGTCGTTCAAGGGATAAACCAATGTATTGTCATCCAACCTCATATACCTTCCGTCCATGTTTTGCAATATTGGAATAATTCCTTTCGCACCCGTTAAGTCCATATGTATTTCTGTCAACTTCACCAACTGCCCAGCCACGATCTTCTGCCCAGTTTTGGAATCCACCACCACCTCGTAAGGGTCTTTCACAGGATAACTAAGAAAATATACCCTCCCTTGCAACACCTTAGGTATCATGTAGGTGTTCAAATACCTTTTTTCAAGAACCCCCGCTAAACAAAGCTTGTTATTATCACACATCCCATTAAAGTCCGCGGTATTCCCACCACACGGAGTGTTATTGTCATTGTCTTTATCAAAACACCTAACCATACATTCTCCATTCATCAACGCCCTGTAGACCGCATCAAAGGAAGTGTCAGGCACCATCAAGTAAAGCCCTCCATTGTCTCCTTCAATGTTTGATGCATCAGCCTTCCTAAAAGAAGAACTTTGCAAAACCGCGTTCACCATAAAAAGCCCTTTGTCTACAGCTTTGACAAACTCATCTACTTGACGGGCTGTTTCATAGTCTGCGTTCGTTTTGTACATCCTAAACACTACAACCATAAGCCCTCCAATGATGAGGGCAACAAACATCAGCTCCGCTAAAGTGAAAGCCCTACGCATTGCTATCGTCTTGGTGGTGGTGGGGGAGGTGGAGGCACTGGGGGCGGAGACGAGGGAACTCCTATGGGACCTCTCCCCTCAAAGGAAGGCATACCCGTCAAAAGCTGTGGAGAAGACACAGACCTGGTTTCTACCTTTGGATACTTTATGTTGTCCATAACAGGATAGGACACTAAATACCCTCCCACATACACATGTCCATCCCTAACCACAATTTTGTCTTTATCCCTTAGAGTAGTTCCGTCTTTTAACACCAGCCCGTTTGTTATCGCCATGTTTCCCACCACACCAGAAATGGGAATGTTGTAATAGTATGGGTAAGACATCTGCACCTCAAGCTGCCTGTTCTTATACTGCTGGGCTTTTAGGGCGTGTTTGGCTTCCAAGAGAATTCTCTCCAGATTAACCTTGTCTATGCTTATGGCCTTTTCTGCCTTTTGATACTCACTGTATGTTTGCTTTAGCTTGGTCTTCTTTTTGAGGTTTACTATTTCCCTGTCCTCGGGCTTTAGTTCAATGGGCGGCATCGGACTTGGATTTGGGTTAGTTGAAACTGGTGGTGAGGGAGTAGGAGATGGTGCTGGCATAGGCCTGGCTGGTGTGGGCTGCATCGGTGCGGGCTGCATCTGCGGAGGGTTTGGTATAGGTGTGGGTGTAGGTGTTGGCATTGGTGTAGGTGTAGGCTGTGCATAAACCCAACTAACCAAAAGCATCCCTAACGCTAAAGGTCTTGCCATTTTTGCAAACCTCCTTATATTTATATTATAATAAAACTCAAACCATTTAGGAGGTGTTAGCATGAGGCACAGAAGAGGTTTTACGCTTATTGAGTTGATTGTAGTTGTTATCGTGCTGGGCATTCTGTTGGCCATTGTGGTGCCAAGACTACTTGGCTCCACCAACGACTCTAACGCCCAGCTGATAGTAAAGTCAGTGAAGGACATAAGGGATGCGGTAGCAATGGCGAAGCTAAAATGCTTGGCGGCTATCAACAGTGCTGCTGGCAGTGTAGGAGTGGACACTCAGGCCTTGTTATCTACCTTGTGGGGGGATTCCTGTCAGGTTCTGTCGCCCAATGCATTCACGGTGGATAGCAGTGGTTTTGCAAGGGTGAAGGACTTTGGCATTCAAACAGATTACCAAAACGCAAACAACCTGCTTGTTGTGAACATAGACTGTCAGGGTAATAACGATATATGCAATAAGGTAAGGGACCAGCTAAACAGCATGTATGGTGGGAGTTCTTGCCCCAACCCGCCAAACAACGGCTTTTTAACATGCAATCTATCTATTTAAGGAGGTGTTAGCCATGCACATGCTGCTTTTGATAGGTGTATCTGTAGGGTTTGCTTTAAGCGTTTTGACCTCTAACAACTTCTATTCGGAAAGGACATTCACCTCAAGTGCAAATCAGTGGATATGTAATGAGATGAAGGGTGATAATGGAATGAAAAGCAAGGGATGCCAAATCGCACAGGCTTCCAATGACTTGCCTTGGAATGGAGGTCAGTGGTATAACGGAGGTGGAGTTTCAAGCGGTCAGAGGTCAAGGGACCTTGTAGATATTGTAGAGGACTTTTTTGACAGCATAGTCAACGCTATTTCCAACTTCTTCCGCTGGCTATTCTAAAACAAGCCCTGCCTCCCCTTTCCCCCTTCCCCCTTTTTTTTAAACAATTACCGCTAGGTTGGTTCTTTTCAACACAAAGACAAAAGTATGTACCACTGACAAGGGAACGTTGACATCTTCCTAAACTCCATCAAATCAAACCCAAGGTTAATTTACTCATCAAACACCGCGGACATCTCCATACTATCATTTTACCTTCTTTTCACTAAAAAAACGTTCATTTGAGTGGATAGTTTTCAGAAAGTGGAAAGGAAGTTATACTAATGCCTATGAGAGTGAAGTTTAGTGATGTGTATGAGCTAGTTTACAGTGGGGAGTATTTGTTTAACAAGCGGGTGGTAGGTTTGTGGGTGGAAAGAGAAGTTTGGAAGGAGGGTTTTTGCTATCAGGAGATAATTCTTGGAGAAGAGGTTTATAGGTTTATCTTTATGGATTTGAGCAAGTTCCGTCCCTTTTTCTTTAGTAAGAAGAAAGCCCGCCAATACTTGGAAGATGCTTTTTCTTTTGTTCCTCAGGAGATAAGGAAAAGGAACTTTTCTGTTCTGGAGAGGTTTGACAAGCCCGTTTGCAAATGGCTTGGTTATCCCAAAGAAGAAGTTTCTGGAGAAGGTGTCTTTTTCATTACCTCAAAGGGAGAAAGACTTTTCTTTCCGAAAGAAGGCGGGAAGAGAATAAACGCAGAGTTTGCTTTTACACTCATGCATCCGCTTCCACCTTACGCGTGTTTGTTCTTATAAATCAGAATCAAAAGCGGGGGCATAGCCTCAGATGAATTTATCATGGAAATTTCTGTTTAGGCTATGGACTTTTGGAGGTCCGCATACTCCATCCTTGCCAAGACTTTTTTCTCAAAAGGTCCTCAGCTTTATTGAATTTCTCACCTGACGTATATCAACATGCATCCCTATAATGCCTTCTCAGATCTGGGTAGAGGTTTAACCTTGTGGTACTCTTTGGGCGTGGATTTAACAGATACGCTCTAAAGAGAAAATACGTAAAGTGGGAGACGAAAACTGTACCGCTGGGTCAACTACAAACCCTATCTTGCTCATGGCTCTTCTTCTCCAGAGTGCCTTCTGGTCAAGATTGGAGGGAAGGCTCACAGGCCCTTTCTCTAATTTAGGATTGTTTCAAGGGGCAGGGTCTGCCCTGAGCAGACCCATCCATTTGAAATTAAGCTGGAAGAGGCACTGTATACCTCTTCCACAACGGGGCCCTTGATATACAGACAACGCAAGGCTCCTCGGGCACATACGAGCATGTTTGCCCGGTGAAGCCGAGCCCTTCCTCGTAGACCAGTGAGAATAAATAGAAGTACTTAAAACCTCGGCTTCTACTCTTACTCCTACTTCTACTACCACACACCCTCCCTCCGCTGGAGGTGAGTTTCTCTTTGAAATAAAAGAAAATGGCAACTTCTACCTCTACATGGGCAAAAAAGTCTCCTGACATAGACGGAAAACTTTTTGTCAGTAAGGACATGCTGTTCCTTGAAGTAGATCTGGGCCCACACTCAGACATCTTTCAGGTCAAGCCAAGCCACACAAAAGACCCCAGCTCGGCTATAGACCCAGATGGCAATCTATACCATCTGGACCACGTTAGAGTGATGGCCTTTCCTTTGGGTAGAAAAACAAAGAATGTGAAACTACACAAGGAAGTCCCTGCCGCCCTTAGAGAGGAGGGAGTGCTATACCTTCTCACAAGGCATTCCCTTGCTTTCCCTTACGAGATAAAGTAAAAGTTTAAAAAACGGTAAGGGACCAAAATAGGTCCTTCCTATGGAAGGACTGAGTGAAGATGCGGGCTTTTCGCCCGCCTATGTTCTATGTTTTTAAAAAAGTTGGCAAATCTTTACTTGTAGGTCTTAAGACCCACATCCTAACTATTCCACAGTACACTAACTGCTAATAATTATAACCCATGCCCTCCCTCCTGTCAAGGGGTAAAAGAGGTTGTTCTAAAAATACAAATCCATTGACACACAAGGGTTTTGAAGATGTTAGCTTTTGGGATTCATAGACTGGGCTAGTTGATGGCTACGACTTGAAGCAGTTGCGATACGCTTAGAGATATGAAGGCGATACAAGTAATAGAAGAAATACTAAGCAAAGCTTTTAAGCGACATGGGTTTCCTGTAAGCCTAAAAGCAGAAGCTGTGCTCCTCTACTTTAAGGGACTTTCTCTAAAAACAGTAAAGAAGTTTCTAATTCACAAGGGTTGTGAAGTAAGCATAGAATCCATCAGAAGAAGATGTCAACTTTTGGCATCCATAGACTGGACTGGTTAATGGTTAACAAGATGTTCTCTTGGAATGCTAAGTATGAAACCATCTATAGACGGTTCGCCTCCCTTATTGTCACTTATACCATCATGGAGCTAAAAAATTGACATCCTCTCGCAAGAATACACCATTTATTAAAGCCCCGCTGATTTCAGAAACTCTTCCCAACTACTGCGTGTGTATTTTAGTTCATCTATCCTAACCAGGTGCCTTTCCTCTCTTACTACTCCCAAATATTCAAGTATTGCTCCCTCTTTTCTCAGGTTTTCATCCGAAACTTCAAAATACCCACAAACATAACATACAAAGTTTGTCTTTATCTGGCCACATTGCGCACTGCTAAATATTCTATTTCTAATGCTATCCACATAGAAGGCTTCTGAACCTAACCTTTCTTTAGCGAAGTCTAAGAGATTTCTGAAACCACACACCTCAATAAAGAACTGCAGAAGAGGATGGAGTGGGACGGAACATTTAACCATTATTCCGTAATCGTATCCCTTATCCGCCTCAGCCCATATACCTGCCAAACTTGGAGAAGTTTTTATGCTTATAAGTTTATTTGCGTTCTTTATATCGTTTACGTG
>WYEB01000251.1_pt1 | contig 20581 bp, 25 predicted proteins | sample 6343061 | NCBI WGS metagenome assembly WYEB01 (sample SAMN13812332, study PRJNA600296) | hot springs metagenome | biome: ENVO:00000051; feature: ENVO:00002007; isolation source: sediment sample from Evening Primrose shelf | place: USA: Yellowstone National Park, Evening Primrose Hot Spring ... | reverse complement strand
TCGAGCAGAGGGGGGTTGCGTACATCATAAGGTCGTTAACGCCTACGGAGAGGGCATGGCTTGAAGAGGCTGTGGGCGACCCCGATACGTTATTCGTTAGGGAGAGGATGGGTCTGCTGAACAAATTAGTGGAGATGAACATGGTGGCCGAGGTCATGGGCAGGTATGAATACCTATGGGTTGACGAGCCGCCGCCGGAGAGAGACCCAGAACTCGGCATCGGGAGGAACGTGGCCTGGCAGACCCCCCTACATAGGGAAGCCGTAATGAGGGCGCTGAGGGAGGCGTAGCCGCCTCTGTTGCTGTAACTGTGTCACATCTGCACCGCCTCTAAATTTTTAAAGAGGCAGTCAGCCGTTGTCGTGGTTGTTGAGCTTGTGGAGCGTCCTCTGCCTAGGCCGAGCGATGCGGCGTATGTGGAGGCTAGGCTTCTTGAGGCTTTGGCGGAGGCCCGCCTAGCGCTGGAATATCTAGAAAGGGGCTTCACCCGCGACGCCGCCGGGATGGCTTTCCACGCCTGGAAGGCGCTTCTGGCCGCCCTCCTCCGGCTTGAGCTGGAGAAGCTGAAGGCTCTGGCCAGCTCGGAGGATGAGAGGAGGTGGCTGGAGTCTAAGGCCGTCCCCCGGGTCCCGACGACTAGGATGAAAGAGCTTGCTCGTCTGCTGAGGGATGTCGGCCACGAGGGTATTACTTTTGTGACGGCTCTCGCCCTCGACCTCCACGACTACCAGTACCACGGCCCTGACCCAGACATGGCGCTGTCTAAATACGCGACGAGGGAGTCCGCCGCCGCGGATGTAGTCGAGCTACTGCAGGAGCTCGTCAAGCGCGTAGAGGCGCTGAGGAGCCGCGTTAGGTGGAGCGACGAGCTAGAAAAAGCGCTGGAGGAGGTGAGGAGGGCTTTAACACGTTAAGCTTCTAGACAGGCGGTGCCGCTTGAACCGCTGTTGTTGAATAATGCGACGCGCGGTTCTGAGACCTAGGCGTTACGCCTCGTACAAAGCTTAATTACAAGAACACCCACCGAGACGTGAAGAGAATCAAGCTTGAAATTGCTCCCGGCGTCAAGACGGAATTTGTGGATAGAGACCGCGCCCTTGCGCAGGTGGCGGAGTGGGCTGAAAAGAGCACAAGGTGGCCCGTCGTCATCTTCGGCCCCGAGGGCTGTGGGAAGACTGCTTTTTTGAGGCAGTCCATGGTAATGCTGAGAGAGCTGGGATACGACGTCTTCTACCTTCACCCCCTTGATCGGGTTTTTGCGGCTGAGGTGGACGATGCCGACGTCAAGTCTCTTTTTGTAGATTTGGTGAGGAAGACGTTGGAGGATGAGAGGTGGGGCCGGCTGGCGCTGGCGGTGTTTGACCTCACGCGGGAGATCCTTAAGAAGCGGAGGAGGAAGATCGCCATCATCGCCGACGACGTCTTCCAAGCCATCGGCCTAGACAAAGCCGCCGCCTACGTAAAAGGACTGCTGAACATGATAGAGCACCCTGTGTACAATTACGAAAGCATTGTGGTCTTAATTGCCACCAGCGAGGGGGTCTCCAGAGAAGAAATCGGCAGACATAGGTGGGCTCATTTAAGACCCATGTGGAACATGCCGCGGGAGGGTCTTCAACAGCTGTATGACAGAATTCCGGGCGCTAAGCCTTCCTTTGAAGATGTCTGGAGGTGGACTGGCGGGAACCCTGAGATGCTGGTAAAGCTGTACAGGTCTGAGTGGGCTGTGGAGAGGGTTGTGGGGGACGTGTTGCGGGGGAAGAGGTTGACGGCGGAGTTCGTTAGGCGGTGGAGGAGGTGGCTTGAGGCGGCGGTGGAGGATCCTGAGGTGCTTTGGTCCGGCGGCGCGCCGGAGGAGCTGATAAGGGAGCTGGAGGCGAGGAACTTAATCGTATACAACATGTACGACAGAGACCCCTACTTCTGGATAGACGCCCCACCGCCTGAGAGGGATCCAGAGCTCGGCATTGGGAAAAACGTTGCCTGGCAGACCCCCATACACAGAGAGGCGGTGAGGAGGGCGCTGAGGGAGGTGTAGGGCGTCTTCTCTTGCCGCTTGACTCCTGCGGAGTAAGAGGCCGTCGCGGCTTGAGCGCGCCGACGCTTATCAGAGCGCAGCTTGGCGGGGTTTTATCTGCTCGCCGGGCGGGTAGGGCGCTTGTCGTCTCGAATGGGCGGGGAGGTGGGCGGCGGTGAGTGGGCTTGCTGAGGGCGTGAAGGCATTTAAATGGGATGGGTGAGTTGTGTGTGGTTGAGGTGTTGGATAGGCCTTTGCCCAGGCCCGCAGATGTGTCTTATGTTGAGGCTAGGCTTTTGGAGGCACTTGTAGAGGCCCGCCTCGCCTTGAGGTTTCTGCGTGGGGGGCTTGTGCGAAACGCCGCGGGGAAGGCCTTCCAGGCTTGGAAGGCGCTTCTGGCCGCTCTGTTGCGGCTTGAGCTGGAGAGATTGATGGCTATCGTGAGGACAGATGAAGAGAGACGTTGGCTGGAGTCTAAGGCGGTGCCTCGGGTCCCGACGACTAGGATGAAGGAGCTGTCCCGTCTGTTGAAGGAGGCTGGTCATGAAGCCATCACCGCCTGGACGGACAAGGCGCTTAATCTCCACGACTACCAGTACCACGGCCCTGACCCAGACATGGCGCTGTCTAAATACGCGACGAAGGAGTCCGCCGCCGCAGACGTGGTGGAGCTTCTCCAGGAGCTCGTCAAGCGCGTGGAGGCGCTTAAAAAACGCATCAAGTGGGGCGAGGAGCTGGAGAAGGCGCTGGAGGAGGTGAAAAAGTCCTTGAGCCTCTAGACGGCGGGGTCGTTTAGTCCGCTGTGGAAGTGGCTGGTTTTGTGTGGCTCTGGAGTTTGTTTTGGTTGTACAAGCTTATTTACAGGAACGTCTGTTGAGGCGTGAGGAGGATTACGCTTGAGCCCGTCCCAGGCGTGAAGACGGAGTTCGTGGATAGGGACCGCGCTCTTGCGCAGGTGGTGGAGTGGGCGGAGAGGAGCACAGGGTTCCCCGTCGTCATATTCGGCCCGGAGGGCTGCGGCAAGACCGCCTTTCTGCGGCAGGCGGCGGCTATGCTTAGGGAGCTGGGATACGACGTGTTCTACCTCCACCCCCTTGATCGGGTTTTTGAGGCTGAGGTTTCGCCTCCCGACGTCAAGAAGGCCTTTCTGGAGTTTGTGGAGCGGGCTGTGGCTGAGGAGGCTGTGGGCCGCGTGGCGTGGGCTGTCTTCGACTTTGTGCGGAAGGTGTTGAAGGCGCGCAAGACGAAGATCGCCATAGTCGCCGACGACGTCTTCCAAGCAATAGGACTGGACAAAGCCGCCGCCTACGTGAAAGGGCTGTTGAACATGATCGAGCACCCGGTGTACAGCTACGAAAAAATAGTCGTCCTCGTCGCCACAAGCGAGGGCGTAACGCGGGTGGAGATTGGACGGCATTTCTGGGCCGAGTTGCGGCCCATGTGGAACATGCCGAGGGAGGGCTTCCAGCAACTGTACGAGAAACTGCCAGGGCCGAAGCCGCCGTTTGACGACGTCTGGCGTTGGACCGGCGGCAACCCGAGGATGCTTAGGAGGCTTTACGAGTACGGGTGGGATGTGGAGAGTGTTGTGGGGGGCGTAGCGCTGGAAAAGAGGCTGTCTACGGAGTTCGTCTCTCGGTGGAGGAGGTGGCTTGAGGCGGCTGTGGAGGACCCAGATGCGCTTTGGTCCGGCGGCGCGCCGGAGGAACTGATAAGGGAGCTGGAGGCGAAGAACCTGATCGTATACAACATGTACGACAGAAGGCCCAGCTTCTGGATCGACCAGCCGCCCCCCGAGAGAGACCCTGAACTCGGCATTGGGAAGAACGCCGCCTGGCAGACCCCCATACACAGAGAAGCCGTGAGGAAGGCGTTGAGGGAGGCGTCTTCTTGACATCCGACACCGCGGCGACGTCTGTGTTAAAGTTTTTAAAGAGAGATGTAGCTGTTTTCATGGTTGTTGAGCTTGTGGAGAGGCCGCTTCCCAAGCCCTCTTCGGAGGGCTATATCGAGGCTAGGCTTCTTGAGGCTTTGGGGGAGACCCGCCTAGCGCTGGAATATCTGGAAAGGGGCCTCACTCGAAACGCCGCCGGCAAGGCCTTCCAGGCCTGGAAGGCCCTTCTGGCCGCCTTGTTGCGGCTTGAGCTTGAGAAACTGAAGGCTCTGGCCAAGACAGAGGAGGAGAGGGGGTGGCTGGAGTCTAAGGCAGTGCCCCGGGTCCCCACCGCCAAGATGAAGTCTTTGTCTAGGCTTCTGGAGGAGGTGGGGCATGGCGGTATCTCGCTCTGGACGGACCGTATTCTTAACCTGCACGACTACCAGTACCACGGGCCTGACCCAAGCGGCGAACTGTCTAAATACGCCACGCGGGAGGACGCGGTGGCCGACATAAAGTCGGTATTGCAGGAGCTGGCAAGACGGGTAGAGGCGCTGAAAAGCCGCGTCAGGTGGGGCGACGAGCTTGAACGCGTGCTGGAGGAGGTGAAGAGGGCTTTAGAGGGCGGGGTTGCCTGCGTCAACTGTTGATAAACATGGGGATGGCGGCGGTTGCTTATACGCATCTAGATGTCTGTAGGATGTCGTGGCTCTCCGACGTCGTCACGGTTCTTGTACGCGTCTAGGCGCCTTGTGGGTCGCGTCGTGACGCGTTTTGTTTGCAACATCTGATGTTGGGGTTGAGTTTTTATGTTTCCGAGGCACCAGTAGCTGTGGCGGTGGTGTCTATTCCTAAGGTGATTGTGGAAAAACTAGTTGAGAGAGGTATTGACGTAGAGACGTATGTCGTTGATATGTTGGCCAAGGCTGTGGGGTTGGATCCCGAGGCCGTGGCGGAGGCGCATCTGGAGCTTGCCGTCAAGTTTTTGGCGGAGGGGAAGGCGTTGGTGGATAGGGATCCGGTAGAGGCCTCGGAGAAGTTGTATAAAGCGGCGGAGGAGGCTGTGAAGGCCTTGGCGATTCATCTTAACCTTTCCGAGGTCTTGAGACGGGTAGAGGGGCGGGGTAGGTGGAGTGCAACGGATCTCGAGAAGGCTGTGCTCAGATCTTCGGAGTGGCTGGGCGGGTGGGTTAGGCAGTCGTGGGACGCCGCTTGGGTCCTCCACGTGTGGGGCTTCCACGAGGCTAGGCTGGATGCGGAGGACGTAAAGGCCCGTGCGCCGGACGTTGAGAGGCTCGTCGAAGGGGCCCGGAGGGTCTTAGAGGGCGGGCGCTCTGCCTGAGGCGGCTTGTCTTTCCGCGGTCCAGCTCAGTTACACGCGGCGGGTTGATGCGCCTGAGCCACCACCGCCGACATGCGAAGTCCCTTCTTCGTCTGCTTAGGCATCTTTCGGAGGTTCCTCAACGCGTCATATACTGGCTCCACAAGAGCTGTGATTGACGTTTCAGCGGCGAGGCGGGCGGCGCGGGGCGCTTGGGCGATGGTTTATAAAATGGCTTTGGGTGGGTTATGTGGATTGTGTGGAGTTTTCTAGGTGGCTTGTGATGGCTAGGCGCACGCTGGAGTCTGCGAGGCGCGACGCGGAGGGCGGCGATTTTAACTGGGCGTGTTTCAAGGCTCACCAAGCGGCTGAGTTCGCCGCCAAGGGTCTGTTGTATGGAGCAGGTAGACCGGCGAGGGGGCACTCGGTATATAAGCTTCTGGAGGCGGCCAAGGAGTTGTTGCCTGTGCCTGAGGGGTTTTTGGAACTCGGCAAGCTCCTCGACAAGTTCTACATCCCGACTAGATGCGTCGATGCGTGGAGCGAGGGGGCGCCGTTTGAGTACTTTACGAGGAGCGATGCAGAGGCGGCGCTGGCCGCCGCCGAAAAGATTTTAGCGTTTGTAGAAGAGTTATGGAGGTCGTGTTTAGATTCCGGGAGGCGCTGAGGGCTAGGGCCTTGGCGCTGGCCAAGGCGGCGGCTGAGGCGCTTCCTGGTACGGTCTTCCTCGTGGGTTCCTTCGCCCGGGGCGACTTCTCCGAGGATAGCGATGTGGATCTTCTGGTGGTGGCGGAGTTTTCGGAGCCGCCCCACCGCCGTCTTTTAGACGCCGATATTCCGCCGGGCGTGGAGGTGATCGCATTAACGCCGCGGGAGGCATTGAGGGCCGTGGAGAGGTGCTACCCCATCGCCAGGGACTTGGCGCTGGGCGTTGTGCTTAGGGACGGCCTCGGCATCGCGGAGAGGCTTGTGGAGCTCGCCAGGCGTTGCAAATAAATTTTTATCCGGGGCCCAGGATGCTCTGTGGATGCTCTGGTTCTGCCTTCTCGCGTGGTGGAGCTTCTGAGGCGGGCCGCCGAGGAGAGCGGGGTCTCTCTAGAGGATTTCCTAATGGACGTGGCCACCGCCCGTCTGGATCCTCCGGAGAGGGCCTACGCCGAGGCGGCGCTGGAGCTTCTGCGGGAGGCTGAGGCGGAGCTCGCCAGGGGTGATCTGAGGCAGGCGTCGGAGAGGGTCTGGGGCGCGGCGGCTTTCGCCGTTAAGGCCTTTGCCTATTGGCGCGACGGCGTGAGGCTGGCTTCCCACGGCGGGCTGTGGAGGTACGCGAAGAAGGTGGCGGAGGAGTTGGGGGAGTGGGTGCACGACGCGTGGGCCCACGCCAACGCCATGCATGTGAACTTCTACGAGGGGTGGGCCTCCGGCGGGCAGGTGGCCGCGGCGTTGAATAGAGTGCGGCGGCTTGTGGGGGCGGTGGCTGGGCAGATGCTGGGGGCGGGTAGTTTGTAATACTCTTTCTTCGTTTTTAAGTGGTGGTGGTGTTTGTGGCGTGTCTGTTGAGTTGGAGCTTGATCTTGTGAGGGATAAGGTTCGGGAGTTTATTCAGAGTAACGAGAAGGTTTCTGACGAGGTGATCAACATCATCATTCAGAGGAAGAGGTCTCTGGAGGTGGATTTCCACGATATTCTCTTGTTTGATAAGGGGTTGGCCGACCTCTTCGTGGAGAGGCCGAGGCTGATCCTGCCGGAGGCTGATAAGGTGGTGCAGGAGGTTGTGGAGGAGAAGGATCCGGAGACGGCGCGGGCGCTTCGGCGGTTTCACTTCAGGGTGCGGGGGTCGCCTCTGGTGGTTCCGCTTAGGAAGCTTAGGTCTGAGTACATCAGCAGGTTGGTGAGGATTGAGGGGATAGTCACGAGGCAGACCCCGCCTAAGCACTTCCTGCATAAGGCGCTTTACCGTTGCACGCAGTGTGGCTACGAGATTGAGCTGATGCAGGAGCTGGAGCGTCACGTGGAGCCTCCTGCGAAGTGTCCGCGGTGCGGCGCTTCGAAGAGCTTCACGTTGGTGACTGAGCTGAGCCAGTATATCGACTGGCAGAAGGTAATCGTGCAGGAGAGGCCTGAAGATCTGCCGCCCGGCCAGCTTCCGAGGAGCGTGGAGGTGGTTCTTCTCGACGACTTGGTGGACGCGGCGAAGCCCGGCGACATAGTTTCGCTTACCGGCGTCGTGGATTTGACGCTGAGCGAGCTCAGGAAGGGCAGGCCCCCCGTTGTTACCTCCTACGTGCAGGGGGTGCACGTGGAGACGTCTAACAAGGAGTTTGTGGAGGAGATCACCAAGGAGGATGAGCAGAGGATCCTGGAGATCTCGCGGAGGCCCGACGTGAGGGAGCTCATCGTGCGGTCCATCGGCCCGTCTATCTACGGCTACGAGGAGATCAAGGAGGCGATCGCCTGCCTCCTCTTCGGCGGCAACGAGATGGTGTATCCCGACGGCGTCAGGGTGAGGGGGGATATAAACATTCTGCTGATAGGCGACCCGGGCACGGCGAAGTCCCAGTTGCTTAAGTTCGTGGCGAAGATAGCGCCGAGGGCCGTCTACACCACGGGCAAGGGCTCGTCGGCGGCGGGCCTCACCGCGGCTGTAGTCAGGGATAAGCTGACGGGGGAGTTCTACCTGGAGGCCGGCGCGTTGGTGCTTGCGGATAAGGGCGTCGCCGTCATAGACGAGATCGACAAGATGGACGCCAAGGACCGGGTGGCGCTTCACGAGGCCATGGAGCAAAACACCGTTTCTATAAGCAAAGCCGGCATCGTGGCGACCCTCAACGCGAGGGCGGCGGTGCTCGCCGCGGCCAACCCCGCCTTCGGCCGCTACCTGCCGAACCGCACCGTGGCCGAGAACATAGATCTGCCGGTGTCTCTGCTGAGCCGCTTCGACCTCATCTTCGTCATTAGGGACGAGCCGAGGGAGGATTTCGACTCCTCTGTGGCTGGGCACATCTTAGACCTCCACTCCGGCAAGGTGCCGGAGTCCTTCAGAGACGTGCTGAGGCCTGAGTTTCTCCGCAAGTATATAATGTACGCGAGGAGGTATATACGGCCGGTCTTGAGCGAGGAGGCTAAGGAGAGGATCAGGAGGTTCTACCTGGAGATGCGCCGGAAGTACCAGGGGCCGGGCACGGCCATCGCCATCACGGCGCGTCAGCTGGAGGCGCTTATACGCCTCACCGTCGCGGAGGCCAAGATGAGGCTCTCCCCGATAGCCACGGGGGAGGACGCGGAGAGGGCCATCAGGCTGTATCTAGCCTTCCTCAAGTCCGTCGGCATAGATGTGGAGTCCGGCGCCATAGACATCGACGCCATAATCACGGGGGTGCCCGCGTCGAGGAGGGAGGCGTACATAAAGGTGGTGGAGCTTTTGAAGAGACTTGAGGAGGTGGAGAGGGGGCCCGTGAAGATCGAGGTTCTGAAGGCTGAGGCGGAGAGGGCCGGCATACCTGGCGCAGAGGTGCAGAGGATTGCGGACCTCCTGGTCCGCAACGGCGAGGCCTACATGCCGCGGCCGGGCTACATAAAGCGGGTTGTGTAGTTTTTATTCTGGTCCTGAACAGCCTCTGTGGATGTAGCCGAGCTTCCTCTTGACGCCAGGCTCGTTGCGGTGCTGAAGGAGAGGGGGGTTAGGCGGCTCTTCCCGCCTCAGGCCGAGGCCGTGAAGGCGGGCGTCTTCGACGGGAGGAGCGTGCTTCTCTGCACCGCCACGGCGTCTGGGAAGTCTCTGCTGGCCGAGGCTGCGGCTGTTAAGACGGCTTTGGAGGGGAGGATGGCGCTGTACGCGGTGCCCCTCAAGGCGCTCGCCCACGAGAAGCTCCTCCACTTCTCATACTACGGCAAGCTGGCGAAGGTGGGCATCTCCACGGGGGATTTCGAGTCCGACGACAAGCGGTTGCATGAATACGACGTGGTTGTGGTGACCTACGAGAAGCTAGACAGCCTGCTGAGACATAGGCCGAGCTGGCTGGGGTCTGTTGGGCTGATCGTGGTGGACGAGATCCACTATCTGGGGGACCCCAGGAGGGGGCCCGTCCTCGAGTCCATAATCGCCAAGGTGAGGCACCTGGGCCTCCGGGCCCAGTTCATAGGGCTGAGCGCCACCGTGGGCAACGCGGCCGAGGTGGCGCAGTGGATGGGGGCTAGGCTCGTGGCGTCTAGCTGGAGGCCCGTGCCTCTGCGGGAGGGCGTGTACTTCGGCGGACGTATCCACTTCCCCGACGGGACGCGCCGGCCGGTTAGGGCAGGCGGCGACGCCGAGGTGGCCCTCGCCGTGGACGCGCTGGCCGACGGCGGGCAGGCGCTGGTGTTTACCAGCAGCAGATCCTCCACCGTGCGTCTCGCCGGGGCGATCGCCAAGGCTGTGGCCGCACATCCCGCGAGGCTCATCGACGTGGGGGAGGCGGGGGAGCTGGCGGAGGAGGTGTTGCGGGCGTCGTCTAGCAAGATCATAGGGAGGGGGCTGGCGGAGCTCGTGGCGAGGGGCGTCGCCTTCCACAACGCCGGGCTTGAGCTGGAGGTTAGGAGGCTTGTGGAGGAGGGGTTCAGGCGCGGTGTGATAAAAGTCGTGGTGTCCACAACCACGTTGGCCGCCGGCGTGAACCTCCCGGCGCGGCGCGTGGTCGTGGCGGAGTACGAGCGCTACGACCCGGTGGTGGGGAGGGAGGAGATCCCCGTGCTTGAGTATAAACAGATGGCGGGGCGGGCGGGGAGGCCCGGGCTCGACCCATTCGGCGAGGCGGTGATCGTCGCCCGTGGCAGAAACGAGGTGGGGTACCTCATGGAGAGGTACGTCCTGGGCCAGGTGGAAAACGTGAAGTCGCACATCCTGTCCGGCCCCAGCCTGAGGGCGCATGCGCTGGGCGCAGTGGGCGGGGGATACGCCAAGTCCATAGACGAGTTGGCGGACTTCTTCTCCAACACCCTGGGCTTCCACCAGCTGAGGACCGGGCTTAAATCTGCCTTGCTCCGGTCCAAGGTGGAAGACGCCGTGGATCAGCTGGTGGAGTGGGGCTTCTTGGAGCGAGACGGCGATTACGTATACGCCACCGAGCTGGGTAGGCAGGTGGCTAGGCTGTATCTAGACCCCGAGACCGCCGCCAGGTACATAGCGCTTATTAAGTCGCTGAGGCGGGGCGCGACTGCGGCGTATCTATACATAGTGCTGACCGCGCCGGATTTCCCCAGGGTGAGGCGGGGCAGGGTGGATAAACACCTCGCCGAGGAGGTGCTGTCTGCCCTCGACGTGGAGGAAGACGAGGAGTTTGAAGACGTGGTTAAGACCGCGGCGATGCTGAAGGCGTGGATAGAGGAGGTGGATGAGGACGAGATATTTGAGCGGTTTGAGGTGGCGCCGGGCGATCTACGGGTTTACGTGGATCTCTTCGAGTGGCTGGGCAACGCGGCGGCGAAGCTGGCGGGGATCGTGGGACGCGGGGAGCACGGGAGGGGGCTTGAGGTGGTCACGGCGAGGGTTGTACACGGCGTGAAGGAGGAGCTCCTGGAGCTAGTCACCGCGTTGAGGGGCGTGGGGAGGGTCAGGGCGAGGGTTCTGTATAACTTCGGCTTCCGGACCCTTAGAGACGTGGCGAGGGCGTCGGTGCGGGAGATCGCGTCTCTGCCGGGCTTCGGCGAGAAGCTGGCCGAGTCGGTGATAGAGCAGGCGCGGCAACTGGTCACCCGAGGGCAATGACGTTGTAGCGGCCGACGACCTTAAGCATGGTGGTGCGGCTCCTCAGCTCCTCCAGCGCGGGCTCCAGCCCCGGCCCCGTCTCCACCTCCACCAGGAAGAAGTAGTCCCAGGGGGATAGCTTAGTCGGTCTTGAGTATATCAGAGTCATGTTTATCCCCCTCTCCGCCAGGGGGGCCAGCGCCTTGTAGAGCGCGCCGGCGACGTTGGGCACCGCGAATATCAAGGCGGCTCTTGCCCCCGCGGCGCCGCCCCTCCTCGACAGCACCGCGAACCTCGTGTAGCTCTCCCCGTCTTCCACGCCGCAGGTCTTTTCGTAGCGCTCAAGCGCCCTGGGCGACGCCAGCACCGCACAGTCGGAGGGACATTTCTCGAACTCCTTCACGGCCTCGGAGGTGGAGGACGTGTAGACGACCTCGGCGCCCAGGGCCGCGAGCGCCCTCTTCGCCTGGGCGGCGGCGTGTGGATGCGTATAGACGACCCGGGGGACCCCCCTCTTGGCGATGCAGAGAGTCACCCTCAGCTCGCCCATGGAGGCTATCCCGACGCCGTGTGTAGCTAAGGCGTCCACCGTCTCGCCAACAGGCCCCTCAAGGCTGTTGATAAACGGCACCACTCCGTAGTCGGCCGTGCCCCGGTCCACGGCTTTAAACACATCCGTGATGGTCCTGCTAGGGACGTGGACTCCGTGTGGGAACATGGCCACGGCGGCTTCCCACGTGAAGGAGCGTTCGGGGCCTAGGTAGGCCACGGCGGGTTTGTGCAGTCGGGATACCTCCGAGGCGATCACCGGCGCGAGGACGCCGTCAATGAGCGGCGGCGCGTTGTACCTAGCCCTCTCTCTTAAGAGCGCGTAGAGCTGTTCCTCCAGTTCGTAAACCCCTGCATTAATAAATGGGATAGTTCCGGTATATATGTGTTACTTGTCCACAAGAACATGTCTGACTGGGTCTCTGAGGCTTTGAGGGAGGCAGGCGCTGAGGTCGTGGAGGGGGCTGGGGGCTGGGACGCCGTGCGTCTCGCCCACAGCGAAATTTTTGTAAAAGCCGTCTCCAGGCGCGAGGCTGACGTGTTGAGGGCTGTCGCCGTGGCCGACGCCGCCTTGTCCAAGCGGCGGACCGTGTTTTATGTGGGAGGCACCTCCATGGCTGGTCTACACACGCCGAGGGGCGGACAGGTGTTCAACGCAACGGTCTATATAGCGAAGAAGGTAGGCGCCTCCGTCTTGTCTATAGATAGACACTTCCCGCTGGGCACATGGGAGCTCCACCTCGAGCACAAGTTCCCGCTGTATGTGGTATACGGCGGGGCCGAGGGGCCATCCCACAGACAAGTGGCGAGGCGGGGACACGGGGCCGTCGCCTTCCCTCTGCCTCCCGGCGCGGGGGACCGGAGTTTTGAACGAGTCTTGTCTTTTATAGACCGCACGTCTGAGGGGCCTCTTGCCGTCCAGCTAGGGTTCGACATACACCGAGACGACCCCACGGGATACTTCTTCGCCTCCGAGCGTTTCTACTACCTCCTCGGCAGGTCGCTGGCGAGGCGGGAGTTCTACATCTCTCTGGAGTGCCCCTCCACTCCGGGTGTTTTCAAGAGGGCTCTGGCCAGCCTCATAGCGGGGGTCGCGGGCGGGGAGGCGCCGGCTGCGGAGCCGTATAGAGAGAGCGAGGCGGTGCGGAGGGAGGTGGAGCTTCTACTTAGGCGCGCTAGGCGGATACTCTAAACTCCTTATAGTCGCCTCGGTACTCGTCCTCCCTTACTGAGATCTCCCGTATTTTAACGGCAGGCGACGCCATGGGTATGAACTTCACAAGCCGCTCCACAGACTCGTCGGGGCCCTCCAAGACGGCGTATAGCGTGTTGTCCACGAGCCGGGCCTCGCCGCAGACCCCGTGTTTAGCCGCCTCGCTCTTCAAGATCCTCAGAAGGGGGACCCCCGGGAGATTGATGTCGCCTTTCACCGTCAAATATACCCGTTTCATAGGCGTAGACCCGTTTATGGTATTTAAGCGTCAGGTCGTCTCTTCCGTCGTCACACATCCCTCCATCGATCCCGTCATCACCAACAATAGACTTTTATTCACGGTATAAAACCTTACCGTGGAGGACGTAAATAGGAAAATCGAGGGGGCTGTCCGGGCGTTGGCGACGGAGGTTTTGACCAAGTTCGAGAAGAAGAAAAGAATAGACAACGTGCAGGAGCTAATAATCCTGGCCACGTATCTCAACATGAAGAAGATCGACGACCTCAGGGAGGAGGTAGACGGCATCATACGCGGCTTCCAGCGGCTCGACGCGTTACTCGACATGGTCAAGGATCTCAAGGCCGCGTTGGAAAGGCTGGAGAAGGGCCGGTCAGACGAGGCCGCTGCGCTTCTGAAGGAGGTAAACGCCAAGCTTGACCAGGTGCTTGAGATGCTGGGGGCGTTCTCCATCGAGGAGATCTAGGCGGATCGTCCATCACCCGTTCAGTCCGGGTTCAACACAGCACCTCTCAGCTAAATCCGCCACATCCAACAAGATCACAAATTTAAAACCTTCCCTCCCCTCCCCCCGTGGCTGAGGTTTTCAAGAAGTGCACCTCCTACGGCGACTTGGTGGCCGGCTCGCCGCACGAGAGGGAGTTCCTCCAGTGGCTCCTCGCCTTCCTCGACGCGCCTTCAATATGGTTCCACCTATGCCCCGTGGAGGTTCTCCACTGGCAAGACGCGGGCACCAGGCTTGAGGTGGAGGGCGCGGCGCTCCCCGGCCTAGCCATGCCCTATTCACAGGCCGCGTCTGTGGAGGGGAGGCTTGTGCCGGTAGACGGAGACGTGGAGGGCAACATAGCCGTCGCGGAGTTCCCCCCAGACGTAGACGACGCCAAATACGTGGTCATCGACGCGGCGCGCCGCGGCGCCGCCGCTGTGGTGTTCACAGGTAGGCCGCCCCGCCGGATTGTAGTCGCTGGGGAACACGGCTATAAATTCGACGCTGCGCCGACGCCGGTGCCTGCCGCCAGCTTCGAAGACGTCGGCTCATACGTGGGGAGGCGGGCAAGGCTTGAGGTAAACACCAAGTCGCGGGTCACCTACAGCTACAGCCTCGTAGCGTTTAACAGTTTTGAGAACACGCCTATGATATCAGCGCATTGGGACCACTGGCTCGTCGGCGCCACGGACAACTGCGCAGGTGTGGAGGCCGCCGTCCTTGCGTTTAGCGAGCTTGTGGCCGACGACGTCCCGGTGGCTCTCGGCTTGTTTACGGCGGAGGAGGGCGTGGCGCCGCACACGCCCTCATTCTACTGGGCGTGGGGGTCTCTAAATTACCTAAAGCGGTGGAGGCCCACCCTTCTGGTAAATATAGACGTCGTCGGCGTGGGGACCCCCAGGATCTACGCAACGCCCTATCTACACGAGGCGTTGAAGGGCTTGGGCCCTGTGGAGGCCCCCAAGGCGTACTTCGACAGCGTGCACTACGAGAGGTGGGGCCTCCCCTCCGTGACCATCTCCTCACTAAAAGACACTTGGAGCCTCTACCACAGCCCCCTCGACGCCCAGATAGAGGCCGCCAACGTGCTCTACGCCGCCGAGCTGGCCAAGCGGATTGCCAAGGTGAAGCCGCCGACGCCCTCCGTGAGGCTGGAGGACTACGGCCTTCCCCCTGCCGACGACCCCTACACGGCTTGGTCACTTGTGCACAACTACCTCGTCGTCTTCACGGACTTTAAACACTCAGATATCGTGTACACCGACGTGTTCAGGTTCTTGAAGAGGAGGGGGAGGGAGCACCGGAGGATAGACCTCCTCGGCGGCCCCACGCTGTGTGTGAACACATGCGGAGAGGCGTTTGAGACCTACCGCGACCTCTCTCTACTTAGGCTCTAGCCTCATGTGTTCCAGCGCGCGCCTGATGTAGGTGGAGGAAAGAACATGCCCATATCCATCTCTTACCGTGGATATAACCACCAGCTCCATGGGCCTGAGGCCCCTCTTGGCCCTCTCGTCGTTTATCTCGAGGGCGCGCGGTGCGGTTTCTATGCTGGCCACAATGACCTCAAGCCGGGGGTCCGCCACCGCTGGCCCGTGGGGGTCGTTGATCTCGGCGTAGACAACGTCTTTGTCTGGCGCTATTAGGCTTAGCAAATTTCTTATGTTGGCAAGCCGCGCCGAGAAGGGCCTTACCCTGTACTGCTTATAGGTGGAGGCAAACGCGTCACTGGTTAGGCCGATGAGGATCTTATCGCCTATTAGAGTCGCCGTGGCCAAGAGCTTCACGTGACCTGCGTGTAGCGTGTCGAAGGTTCCCCCCAGCACCACGTATCTGAACCTCAGCTTCACGTGTATAGGTATTTTCGTATTTAAAAACCTCCAGTAGTACGTGGATTCGCTCAGGAGGCTTCTTCTTGAGAACCCGGCGGTGCTTGAGATGAGGTACCGGGAGAGGGAGGCGGTGTGCGAGCCCTCCTCGCCGCCTTTCGCAGTGCGGCTCGACGGGGTGGGTTTCGGCAAGAGGCTCAAAGATTTCGAGGCGCCCCGGAGCAAGCTGGCGCACACTGCGCTTGTGGAGACGGCGCGGAGGCTCGCAATGCAGTACGGGGCTGAGTTTGTCCACGTGGTAAGCGACGAGGTGAACTTGCTGTTTCTAGGATCCGCGCCGTATGGCGGGAGGACGTTTAAGATCATCAGCGTACTGGCCGCACACGCCTCGGCCGAGCTCACGGCGAAGCTCGGGCGCCCCCTCTACTTCGACGGGAGGGTGGTGAAGCTAAGCGACGCCTGCGACGCCGCGAGGTACGTGTTGTTCAGGGCCAGGGTGGGTCTGAACAACTACGTGATCCAGCTCGCCAGAGCCGCGGGGCTAGTGCATGAATACACCCCCCGCATCGAGGACCTACTCGCAAAGGTGGAGATCGGAGATTTCCAGCTCGCGTGGGGCACCTTCATGGATAAACGAAGCGGCTACGGGAAAAACGGCGATGTGTGCACCGCGCTGTCTGGGCTTTGCGACGTCTGCTAGTCGTACTTCTCGTCGAGGTACTTGACGAGGTACTCCGCGTTGTACGTCTCCCCAAAGCCCCTGGAGAGCAACTCCTTCGGCGGGTAGACGCTACCCCATCTGTGGATCTTCTCCCTCAGGTACTCCTTGACAGAGGCCAGGTTGCCCTCGGCGACTAGCTCGCGGATTTTCCCATGCTTATAATAGATCATCGCCGCAACCACGTTGCCGAGCGTGTAGGTGGGGAAGTAGCCTATGGAACCGTGGGCCCAGTGTATGTCTTGGAGGACCCCCTCGGCGTCGTTTCTAGGCCTAACGCCGAGGAGACGGTCCATCTCGTTGTTCCAAAGCTCCGGCAGTTGCGAGATCTTGACCTCACCTGTAACCATGAGGCGCTCCAGCCTGTACCGGAGCAATATGTGGAGGTTGTAGGTCACCTCGTCCGCCTCGGTTCTAATGAGGCTGGGCCTAACCACGTTGAAGTAGTAGAAGAGATCGTCGTCTGCGTACTTGGCCAGGAAGTCTAGGTGTTTCCGCAGGGTTGGCGATATCTTCGCCGCGAACTCGCGGCTCCTGCCCACGACGTTTTCCATGAAGCGGCTCTGGCTCTCGTGAATGCCTAGGGAGACCCCTGAGCCGACGGGCGTCATGGCCAGGGACTCGTCTATGTTTAGCTCATAGAGGGCGTGGCCGTATTCGTGCAACGCCGAGAAGAGCGGCTCTCTGAAGTCAACCCCCCTGTACCGCACGGTTATCCTCACGTCAAAGGGCGTAGCGATCCCGACTGTGAACGGATGCGGAGACACGTCAACCCTGAACCTGGCCTTGGGGTAGCCGACGAACTCCAAAACCTCCATAACCGCCGCCTCCACCTTCGCCTTGTCGTAAGGCACGTCTTCCAGCGGGTGTCTCCTAGGCCAGCCCCGCGACTCAAGCTTGTAGAGAAGCGACTTGATCCCCGGCTCCAACACCGAGAAGACCGTCTCCACGTCTCTAGACGTAAGCCCCTCCTCGTAGAGGTCCAGCAAGGCGTCGTAGGGATGCTCCTCGTAGCCCAGCTTCTCGGCCACGACCCTGGTCAGCTCCACTATCCTCTCGAGATACGGCAGGAAGAGGTCGAACCTCGCCTTCTCCTTGGCCCCCCGCCACGCCACAAAGGCCTCTGATGTGACTTTTGCAAACTCCTTCACAACCTCGGGGGGCACCCTCTGGTAGAACTTCAAGTCTCTCTTTAATGTCCTTATAATTCCTCTCTCAATGTCTGTAAGATCCTTCTCCTCCTCAGCCCTTTCGATGAGCTTTACAAATTTTTCATCAAGCATAAAGCGTTGAATCAATTGAGCAATTTCAGCCCTGGCGACTGCACGCCCCTTTATGCCTTCCTCAGGCATATAGGTCTCGGAATCCCAGCCCATCACCGACTGGGCATGGCCAAGAGCCCAAATAACTCTGTAGTGGTCGAGTATCTGTCTTACAGTCTCCGACTTAATCATAAAAAAGAGAAAAACTGCCTATAAGAACTTAATCCGTGGGTATAAGCTCCACAAATTTACGCGTAGGGCCTATACCAGACGGCATGTTGTTAAGCTTCAACAACAACTCGCGCACGGTGGCGTCGGGTTTCTCCGCCAGTATCTTCCGCGCAAGGCCAGCCTTCTCTGGGCAGTAGACAGACACGATGTCCTCTACCTCCTCCTCTGGCACGACGTCTGGCAACTGCACAGTTATGTGAATGAAGAAGTTGCCTAGCGGAGGTATCCTCTCTATTATCTTCTCGTAGACCTCCGGCAACATGGTGACCAAGAAGGAGACGTTAGGGAGGTGCATATTCCTTATCCTATGCAAGATGTAGGCCACCTCGAAGAATTTGGGGTCCTCCGCCGATGGGAGGAACTCGTCAAGGATTATCACTGTCCGCGTATCTGACAGCTCTAGCGCCGTTCTCAACGTCCAGGCGGGATCGCCCTTGGCGAGCGAGAGAAGCCCCTCATAGCCGAACTTCCTATACACTTCCACGACGCGGTTTTTGGAGTCTTTGCCGCCGTATTTCGTCAGTAGCCTCCATGCGACGACAGCCACCACATTGGCTATGTTTCTCTCCCCCACCTCCGTTAAGTCGACGTAGATGCAATTAGTCCTGCGGCAGACCTCATAAGCCACTTGTGACTTGCCCATGCCAGCTCTTCCAAGTAGGATGGCCATGGGGGACACTGAGGTCAGCTTGATCAACAGGTCCACTGCCCCAAGCCAGGACTTACCGCCGAGCTTATACCTGTCGCTGGCCACGGGCCACTTAGGTATGTCGCAACTCACAGATGGGTGAGAACTTAAGCTAATTAACTAGGTGGGTGTACTAGTAGTGTATTACCTCAGCTATTGGCCGTCTCTCTATTCTTTTTATGAAGCCGTATTTCTTAGGGCCTATCTGAACCTTGACGTCGCCTCCCTCAAGCAGTACGTAGAGCCCCCTTTTGGCTTGCAACAACTCGCTAAGCCTATTTATAAACTCCTCTTCGCCTATGCCCAACACCTGCATCACATAATCTCTCACCTCTGTCAGCTTTGCATAGCCGCTCACGCCAGCCAGGCGGTCTGTGGCCTTGTTGAGAGCCTCTTCAAACATCTCCATGGTGACCTCTCTGCGTCTCTCAAGCGGCCTCTGGCTGTACAGCTTCGCGATGACGAAGTAAAAAAAGTTTTCGAGAGATACCACGTAGCGGAATCCCGGCCCCGCCTTCTCCACCTCAGCCTTAAGCGCGGCGAGTAGCTCGTCAGGATTCATGCCGAGTCTCTCCACAAATCTGTCGAAGTCCGACTTCCGTAGCATAATTTTGACCTCCTCCACGTCTAGACGGCGTCAGAGATATATAAGGGCTGGAGTTAGTAAACGTGTCACATGAGTTTATCGAGTTGGTGGATACGGCGGTGGAGCTTAGACTGGGCGAGTTCGTCGCGCCGGTGGTGTGGCGCTCGGAGGGCGATCTTTTTACGCTGATGGTGTCTGTGGTGTTGAGCCAAAACACAAGCGACAGAAACGCCTTTAGGACCCTGGAGAATTTGAAAAAGAGACTGGGCAAAATCACGCCGAAAGCCCTGCTTGATCTCCCTAAGGAGGAGCTGGCCGAGTTGATAAGGCCCGCAGGCATGCATAGACAAAGGGCGCGTTATCTAAAGGCGCTTGCAGAGGCCTTTATAAAGTACGACATATCGCCAAAGAAGCTAATCGAGATGGGGGTTGCGGAGGCTCGGAGGTTTCTGCTTACTCTGCCTGGAGTTGGGAAGAAGACGGCCGACGTGGTGTTGGTCAATCTCGGCCTGCCGGCGTTCCCTGTGGACACCCACATCACACGCATAGCCCGCCGGTGGGGCGTAGGCAAAAGCTACGACGAGATCAGCCGCTGGTTCATGGAGAGGCTTCCGCCGGAGCGCTACCTTGAGTTTCACCTCAAGCTTATACAGTTCGGCCGCGACGTGTGCACGGCCAGGAAGCCTAGATGCGCCATGTGCCCCGTCGGCCCGAGGTGCCCCTCGTATAAAGGCTAGTCAGCCGGCAGGTCACCGGTCACCTGGTCGCCGCCTGCATTGGCTCGTCATCTATATATATTCTGAAGCTGTGGATTAATATGCCTAAAGCCGTCGTCATGCTCTCCGACAACGACCTTGCCCGCGCCTATCACGCCCTTGTGATCGCCCTGTCTGCGAAGGCCATGGGGTACGACGTTTACCTCTTCGCGACGGGGCTAGGCGCGTATGTCTTCAGCAAAAAGCCGAGGACCAGGCTCGTGGGGTTGCCCTACCTGGCGTCTGTCTACGTAAGATGGAAGCTACGGGGGCTCGGGGCGAGGAGGCTGGAGGACCTCGCCAGGGAGTGCCTATCCACCGGCGTTAAGGTCTACGTAGACGAGCCAGTCACAAAAATGCTTGGACTGGAGCCTCTGCCGGGCGTGGAGGTGGCGGGGTCGCTTACTTTTCTCGCCCTTGCAAAAGATGCCGAGCTTGTGCTGACTTTCTAATCACGATCTCGACGTGGCTGGGGCCTTCCTTGACGTCGACCACCTCAAGCCCTATATATCCGGCTGAGTTTTTCACGTCGTGTACTACATACCGCCAGCGGCTCACTATTTTAGCCTCCTCGCCGGGGCCCAGCTCAGCCGCCGCCTTAGCCAACACGGTGGCCAGCTCGGGGCAGGGTCCCCTGATCTCGTAGGTCTTCATGCGAGCTCAAGCGCCTTATCTGCGTGTTCATCCGCGGATTTCAGGCCTCTCAACACGTGGATTATTTCGCCGTTGTTGAGCACATACGTCACACGCTCGGCGGTGCCCGTCGGCCTCAAGATCCCTAGCTGCGCGGCGAGCCTCCCCTCCTTGTCGCTCAGAAGCTTGAACCGGACCTTGTGCTTCTCGGCGAATTTCCTCAACGTCTCAACGCCGTCTGTAGACACGCCGAAGACCTCGTAGCCCTTCTCGCGGAACCTGGGGTAGAGCTCGTTGAAGCGTATAGTCTCCCTGGTGCACCCCTGCGTGAAAGCCTTTGGAAAGAAATAGACGACTGCCTTCGGCACACGAGCCGGCGACACCCTCCCCCCCGTGTGCGCCTCAAGCTCCACGTCTGGAAACTCCATGGAAGGGCCGAGTTGTGTATAAATAAGCGTT
>WYEB01000249.1_pt1 | contig 20614 bp, 19 predicted proteins | sample 6343061 | NCBI WGS metagenome assembly WYEB01 (sample SAMN13812332, study PRJNA600296) | hot springs metagenome | biome: ENVO:00000051; feature: ENVO:00002007; isolation source: sediment sample from Evening Primrose shelf | place: USA: Yellowstone National Park, Evening Primrose Hot Spring ... | reverse complement strand
TACTCTAGGTTTAAGGTTTCAGCCGGGTTCACGGTTTTAATGTTGCTGACTGGTTTAGCCGCGAGCACTGTTTACAGGGAGTTCTTTGATTCGATTGTTAGATTGGCTTCCAGCGAGGAGTACAGCTATATAACCGTCTCCCTCTTCTCGATGGTGATCACACTGTACCTGTCTCTCAGATACATCGGGTTCTCGTATGGGGTTAGATTAAGTAAGATAGTCTTCACAACACTCCTCGCCCTCTTCTCCCTCGCGTTGTACAGCGTTTCTACTTCTCTCCTCGAGTACAAGATACAGCTTGAGGGTTTAAGCTTCTCGCTCTTCTTCATAGCGCTCATACTCCTCGTCTACGAACCGGTGACCCCGGGCGAGATAATACCCCTTTTAACCCCTCTCCTGTTAATCCCCTTGCCCGCCGGCTTCGTAGACAGGTTAACCCCTCTTTTATCCAGGTACATTGGTAGGATAGCTGGGTTTCTGACAGGTGTCAGGGTTGTTGAGGCACCCGGCTTCACACAGCTGGAAGTCCCAACGCCCAGTGGAGGGGTGGCGCGTTTCAGCATTGAGGCGGCTTGCACTGGCATAGTGACGCTTAGCTCGATCATGAGTGTTATACCGGTCTTAATCTACATGGTGACCTTCAGCTCCGATAAACCTTTGAGAAAAACAGTTGTCTCACTCGCATCCATCATCATCTCAATGCTCATAGGGTTGCTCGGCAACCTTATTAGAGTGCTCCTCATAGTCTACGGGGCAATGTACATGGGTGTCCAGCAGGCGGAAACTCTTTTCCACTACTCTCCCTCACTAGTTTACTCCTTCCTCTCAGCGCTTATAGCCTTCTACCTGGTCAACAAGTACAGCAGGTTCCCACCTGTGTTCACTAGAGCGCTTGCCAAGCACCCGGCGATAGACGTCTCATGGGAGTATGTAAGCGGGGTCTTCATCGTGGCCGCCTTCTTCACTCTCATAGTGCTAGCCCTCGTTCCAATCACAACCACGGCGAGCAGTGTTCAGCAGGCTCTAGTAGTCAATCCCTCCTCGGTCGACGACTACGTTAAGAACCCTGAGAAATACCTATCCACGACAACAATAGTCTTCACAGGAAAGCAGTACGACCAGTACCTGACAAACGTGCTCGGGGCCCTGGCAGTCTACAGGGTTGAAGTAGTCTCCCCCACCGGGATTTATCAAGGGTACGTGGAGGTCGTCGACACGACTGCGAGACTCCACACGTGGCAGCTCTGCCTAACGGTACAGGGGTACAATATATTGTCGTCGTGGAGTTCAGTCGTCAACAATACCCGGATAGTGTTCATAGCACTTGAAAAGGGATCATGGCGTGGTCTCCTGGGATACGTTATCCTACCAGTAACACTAGAGCTTGGGGGAGGGAGGGTAAACATGTATACTCGGGTTTCACTGATGGCACCCGGCGATCCAACCACGCTCGCTGGTTCTCTAACAAGCGTGTTCGCGAGCATGACGGCTAAGCTGGCGGGTAGTGGCAGTGGGGTTGAGGCGGCGATAACGGGGGTTCAACCTCTCACCATGTCCTCTGCCCTTATATCCGCCATGTTTATTATATACGCGACAGTTGTCTATTCGTGGGGTTTAATCAGAAAACTCGTGAAGAGGTAGGGATCGTTGTCCAGTAGGGAGCCCGCTAGGTTTGAAGTAGACGATGTTGCAAGAGAGCTCATGAACCTGGTAGCGGGGGTTTCAAAGGTATATGTGGGTAAGAGAGAGCTCGTGGAGCTCTGCGTGGCCGCCTTGTACTCGGGGGGCCACGTGCTTATTGAAGGCTACCCTGGTACAGGCAAGACGCTTCTAGCGAAGGCGCTAGCAAAGGCTATTAGCGGGATTTACAAGCGGGTTCAAGGACACCCGGATATACTCCCCAGCGATATACTCGGGTTCCACATCTACAGGCCTACAGGCGAGAGGATATTCGTGGAGGGCCCGGTGTTCACCAACATACTGTTGTTCGATGAGTTGAATAGGACTCCAACAAGGTCTCAGGCGGCGTTGCTGGAGGTTATGCAGGAGTACCAGGCGACCGTCGACGGCGTCACATACGCTTTGAAGAGGCCTTTCATGGTGATCGCGACTCAAGTGCCGGCGAAATATGCTAGGGGGGTCTACGAGGTTACTGAGACTCTTGTAGACAGGTTCGCTGTCTCAGCTAGAAGCAACTATAATCCACCCGAGGAGGAGGTGGAAATACTTAAAGCCTCGGACCACATACTCACCCTCCCCGTGGAGCAGGTTACAACTCCCGAGAGAGTCTACGCTATTTCCCGGAGCATACACAATCTAGTCCATGTTGAAGAACATTTATTGGATTACATGGTGCGCTTGGTGAACTACATTAGATACCACAAGGCAGTGGCCTACGGGCCATCTCATAGGGCGACGGTGAACCTGGTGGGGATCAGCAGGGTTCTGGCCTTGATGGATGGGAGGGACTACGTTATACCCGATGATGTGAAGCGTGCTTTCACGCCGGTTGTAGCCCATAGATTTAGAGTGAGAGAAGAGTATGAGTTGGAGGGTGTTACACCGGAGGCTATTGCCGAGGAGGCTTTGAGGAATGTCCCGGTACCTAAGTAGTGGAGTAGTGTTTCTATCCCTCCTAGCGGTTGGTAGTTTGGCTTCAAGACTTGAATCCACCGCTGGTGGTGCAGCCTGTCTCATCCTGTCTATACTAGTGATTAACGCGGCATTCTACCTCAGGGGAAGGGTTGGGGTGTGGAGTCTGATAGCTGTTTTAGGAGGGTTGTTGTTCAGCACAACCCTCCTCAAGGCTCTATCCCTATTAATATCCCCAGTAGTGGGGGACTACATAGATGTTCTCCTAATACTCTTCGTAATTGTAATGCTGGCATTATACAATTACGGCGAGGTTCTTCGCGCTCTTCTATCACCTCTCACCCCTATAGGCGTGTTGGTTTCAACAATACTGGGCATATACTTGGGGTTAGATGACCCTCTGAGATACATCCTAGCCTACTTGATCGACTTAACATCTTCCAGCACCATCATCTACACTAAGGTTGGTAATTACTCGAGCTTGATAGATTCACTACTGGTGTTTCTCACCCTTTACCTCAACCCCGTGATGGGGGTTGGGCCCTATGCCTTAATGATCCTCCTAGCGTTTCACGTGGCGAGGAACATTCTCGCCGGATTGAACAGGTACTCCCTGGCTAGGATGGTGGGCTTCCTAGACGTTGTCCTGAGACCCCTGGTGGTTGCGGCTTGGTGACAAAACTATTCATCCTGGGGTTGAATACCCTGATTTTATCCGGGCTCCTCGGATTATACGCCCTGATTGTCGGGAGCAATGTGTTGCTCGGGGTCGCATCCTCCCTGGGTCTAAGCGGCGGGGTCTTCCTGGTATACAGTCTACTCCCCCGGGAGGCCACTATGCCCTCGCTGGTGGAGTACACGAGGACGCTACTCAACGGTTTAACAAGCGTCCTAGAGGACCTGGATCTACTGGATGCCAATTTATGTGCGGTGAAGAAGGGCGGTGACATTCTACTAGTCTTCTCGAAGGCTATTTGCCCGCTCGAGGTTGATCCAGGCGTTGGGTTTGCGGGGGGCTCACCCTACCTGGCAATACCGATCGCCAGGGAGTACACTGAGTCTATTCAAGAGGGGAGTGAGGGGTGGACGCTGGATAATGTGGAAAACGTGTTGAGGGGCGTGCTTGTCGATGAGCTAGCTGTGTGTAAGAATGTTAGAGCTAGCTTGGAGGGGGGTTTTCTCAGAGTTCATCTAATCGGGCTCTCGCAACCCTTGAAGGAGCTCAGCAAGTACCCGGTTGACCCATATGTAGTCTACACCACCCTGGCTTTGGCGCGTGCTCTACCAGCTAAGACTATCAGGCTGATCAACAGGTCTCTCACCCTCGATGAAGAGGTTTTATCGATAGGGGTTGGATAGCTTGGAGGGCAGGGTCTACTCGTTTCTACTAGTATACACCATACTAAGCGTAACATCGAACATGGTTTTATCGCTTCTAGGTGAGAGTAGAGTCGACCTCTACTTATCCCTGAATATATTAGCCTACTACTTCTCATACGCTATAGTCCACCCGCCCATAGCTTCCAGGCGGGCGTTTTTACTCAACATACTCTTGTTCACGCTTTTCACCGGTATAGTTGCCTACAGAGTTTACGAGGTGTTATCGGGTGGGTAGGCTACCTCATCTTTTGTTCGTGATGATCATCCTCCTGCAACCTCTCCTGCCCGCCTCTCAGGCTGAGCAAACCAGCTACATCATAGGGGATTGCACATACCTCTTAGCCATCCTCGAAAAAACTTTGAGGTACGCCCTCGCACTCGATCCGACAGGTTTGGATCTAGCCCGGGTGCTCGCGAACACCACGGTTAGCTCTGATTTAGCTGATTTGCATGCTGAAGCGTATGCTCTCGTAATAGACTACTACAACGCGATGAAAAAACCTAATCTCACAGACGTATCCGAACTCTACAACTTATACAATAATCTCGGTCGAATCGAGGATTATGCTTCGAGACTCCGCGCTTGCGCCGCCGACCCGTCTTCAGCTAGCACCTTGAGCGTTGGAATATCGTTCCTCTTAGCCGGGTTAAAGTCCAGGGTTAGGGGTGTTCTCGACTCCCTTGGAGGTGGAAACTCCCCTATATCTCTCATCGTGGACACGAATAAGGTCTACGAGCCTGGTGAGGGTATCCCAATAGTTGTTTCCTCGAATAGAGCCGACTGCACAGTGCGATACATTACGCTGGCTGCTGGGAGTATACCTATTAATACTACCTCTCTAAACTGCTCGAGCACCGCTTGCCACGTAGTCTTAAAGGCTCCTCTCGCAAGCGATCTAACCAGCTACTTAGGCTCAATAGGGGTTTCCCCGGAAGATGTCTCCATATTCACTGTGATAGCTGGTGCTGTGTGTAGCGGGGTCGAAATCGAGTTGTATAGGCTTATCAGGATAGGCTACTACACGCCGAGGTTAATACTGGAAGCCCCGGCGAGTGTGGTAAGGGGTAGTATGCTGAACATATCTATTGCAAGCCGGAGCGGGGTCTTACAGGGCACTGTGTTTGTGAAAAACGCTGTGAACGAGACGAGCCTTGGGAACACAACGATCGGTGAGACACCCCTAACACTCTCCCTGGACACTGGCGGGCAGTACTTTGAAGTCGGGGTTAACACTATTAGGGTCTGCGTTGAAGCAGGCAACGCGACCCTACCCTACTGCATCGAGAAACCAGTGGTAGTTGAACCCAGGTACCCACACGTCGTGGTCGAGGCTTCGCCTGTCTACATTACCCTAGATGGCTGGATTCAAGTCCCATTGTTGAGCTATGAGAGCAGGCGGTTAGAGTCTATGGTGGCAGTCTCAGCTAGCAGTGGGGTTAAAGCCCCGGTTGAAAACAATACGGTTGTCTCCCTCTATGCCTCACTCCTACCGGTCTCGACAGCTAAACTGGTTGTAGAAATCTACGACCCGGCAGGATACTACGACACCTACTACTACTCGCAGAGTATCCTAGTAGTAAACATCAGTAGCCTAATAATACTCACTCTAATTGGATCCGTAGTCTTGGTTCTCATTAGAGATCGTGAGAAAGCGTTTATGGTGGCTTTAACCACCCTGAGTTCGCCGCGTGTAAGGGAGAAAATGGGGAGCACGGTGAATAAAGTGGAAGAGCTTCTAGAACCATACACGCGTGGGCTGGGCTCGCGGATTGCCCAGTTATACTACGGGGTGCTGAAGAAGATTGTTAAAAGGCTACCGCAACCCAGCGAAACCCTGCGAGAGCATTACAGGTGGGTGGTGGTAGCAACTACTAAAAGCAACCGGGTTAAAGAGCTTATATGGAGGTTCCTCCAGCTCGTTGAGAGGGATCTATACTCGAATAGAAAACCAAGTTATGAAGAAGGGTTAAAACTCTCGAGGGGTATCCTAATTGCGGCCGAGGAGGAGTAGCATCATATTAACATACATCGTGGTGCTCTGGGCTCTCCTAAGCCTCATACTCTTAGTAGTCCTACCCGTCCCACAGGCGTACTACGCGTTGGACTCGGGCGAATACGGGCACTCGAAGCTTGCCGCTACATCTAAATTGGCGCTCAACAGGCAGGACCTGGAGAAAGCTGTGTGGGGGGGTGTAGTTATCGTGGAGGGGCGGGGGGAAGCGTTGACGGCTGATGAAGCCTCAGCTATTCTCCAGGATGTCAAGGAGGGGGACGTGGTGATAGTCTACGGGCCATGGAACACGACAGGGGAAATACTTGAATACCTTGGCTTCAAGGGGGAATACCTGGGCCAAATATTAGACCCCGTAGAAGACGTGGGGGACCCCGGGGTGATTGTAGCCAGCATTCCTCGAGACAACTATTCGATCGTTCTCAGCCGACCATACGCGGTCAATCTAACCCCAATAGGCAGCGGGGTGGTCGCGGAGCCTCTAGCCTTCTCCTCCCCCTTCTCCTACATCGATGAGAACGGTAACAACAGGTATGATGTGGGGGAGCCTATTGGAGAGTCCGTTGTCGCATATAGGGTTCTCGTAGGGAGGGGTGAGATACTTGTGTTCTGCGCGGAGGGTTTCCTGACCAACAGTGTTTTCGACTATAACATCAAGTGGCTCACCTCCACGTACGGAAATAGGGCTATCCTCCTCGACCAGTCGTGGACGAGGGGGAATCCCCTGCTCTACATTAAGCTACTCGTTTATGCTACCCAGGGTGTTGCCCCGATATACGTTTCCTCAATAGCACTCGTACTCCTATTGGTGGCCGTATATGTCCACAGGTTCTCGGTTGAGGAGGGTAGGTAGGCTCAGACTACTGGCGTTAGCCGTGCTGGCAACCGGCGTCCTAGCCCAGTCTACCAGCCTTAAATTAGGGTATACTATGCAACTGCTACCGGCATATCTGGGGGTGGTATTTATCTTAACGGTTCCGGGACTCCAAGTAGTTCTCCCTGCCCTGGTTATATCGGCGTCTCTGCTAACTCTTGGAGGAGGGACTCCGGGGATCGTGCTCTCTGTAACACTGTCTACTATCGGCTTTATAATCCTGCTTAAGGAGGGGGGTGGGGTAGTTAGGCATCTAGCAATAGCTGCCTCCATGAGCATACCCCTCGTGGTAATCAACCCTTTCACCCTCATACCGCTTTCAGCCCTAGCACTCTCCTACATTGTTGCCGCGACCAGGGAGTACTTGAGGTTAGGCAGGTCTCGCGTGAGGGTTGAGCAGAGTGGGAGAGTAGTGTATTTGGGCGACCAAGCCGGGTATACGGTGAAAATCGCCTGCCCAGGCCCCTTCAACTATAGAGTAGTGGAGGGGTCTAGCGTGGCCTCAAGTGGTTCAGCGGTGAACGAAGTCGAGGTTAACGTGGCAAAGAACCTGGAGCACCTTGGGGCGAACAAAATGTACGTGAGGGTTTTAATCGAGGAACCCAGAGGGTTGGCGAAGGTTGAACACGGCCCCTTCACCTTAACATACCTCCTCGTCATGAAGTCCGCAACCTATTTTAAGAGAGCCGAGGAGATGCTCGCGAGGTATGCTAGACACCTCTCTGTCCTCCGGGTCTACAGGGTTGTGGTTGGAGGGGGGCCTGCTGGCGAGGTAGGGGGCGTTGGCGGGGGGACAGGTGTTGGAGGGAGGGGGGCTGGAAGGGAGGGTGCTGGATACGGTGAGACAGGCCTCACGGGTGGTGTAGTGGGAGGTAGTGCCACTGGCGAGGCCCCGCATACAGGTGGAGTAGCCGGGTTGGCGGCAAAGGGGGAGTGGGATAAGCATGGTGCGGAGGCAGGCGGGTCAGCCTGGCTCGTCCTAGCCTACAATTTGATGAGAGAGCTGAAGTCCTATCTCTCAAGGATAGCGGCGAAGTCGTATACGGGGGACTACCTTGGTGTACGCGAGTATGAGCCGGGTGACAGCCCTAGGATGATACACTGGAAGAAGAGTCTTAGGAGGGAGGACGTCGAAGATCTTTACGTGAAGGCTTACAGCGTTGAACTAGAGGAAAGCGGCGGCGGGGGTAGGGGGACTAGGGTTATCATCGCTGATCTCACTGCTACAAGCCACAGGGAGTTGGACGCCATCCTCAGCAGGGTGTACGTGGAGTTGCTCCGTGGCTTCGAGGAGAGGCCGTTCTCGAATACAAGCATCTTCATCAAACTACCCGGCGGGGAGATCTACCATGCGAGCGGTAGACTATTGGACGTCCTGGCGGTGCTGAACACGATAGTTTTAAGCAACGAGTTGAAGCCGGTCTACGACTACGAGACGTGGGCTCGCGGCAGGCTGATCGAGCTCGGCGTATCCAGCGGGTTTGTTAAAGCCCTGGAAGACTACTACCAAAACCTGGGGAGAGCCCTCGTTGAAATTGTGAAGAAGGAGCCTATGCAAAACCCCTCCGTCATATTCATCCACTCAACAGCCCTAACATACAAATACGCGATCGTGGCCGAAGTATTCCAGAGCCAAGGCTTCCTGGTCAACCAGATAACCGGGTCTACTAGGAGCGAGTCCATGAAGAGAACGGTTCCATAGGTGTAGCTAAGAGTCTAATTTACCAGGTTCATTGGCCTCTGCCCCCACTCACGCCCAAAATACCCTCAGAGCGAAGGGCATCCCTTCGGAGCCCGTATCCCAATGGTAAATGGAGATCACGGATTGCCCGCTCGCCAACCCTCTGAAGCTACGTTTACTCGCTAGTACAGTGTGGGGGAATAAAGGCCTAGATGAATTGAGTATAGGATTGATGGGAGGGCTTCTAGTTATTTTACGGAAGCATTGATTAAGTTTACCCTCCTTAAACCTGTATTCGCGAGTATCGTTGAGCAAAAGAGTATAGCAAATGAAATCGGGTAAACGGTTTATAACTCAAATGTTAGCCTTTCTCCGAAAAAGTATGGAACAGGGGGTCAAGGTATTAATAGCTGGGAAGGCACGTTCTCCAACGAGCTGTCGGTTTTACCTTAACCGGGCCCTTTCCGCTCTTTTGCCAACTCTGTGAAGGCTTCATCTACGTAGACGGGGTAATAGCATTGGACAAGTTTACTTAATTGATGAAAGAAAACATGAGTAGTTTTTGAAAAAGCTTAAATATTTTAATTAATTAGATAAAAGTATGGAGTGATATTGTATGAGGAAGATTATACTGCCAGTATTTCTCATTACAGCACTTATACTGCCGCTTAGTACACTTGTAGCAGTGGCACAGACCACCGGCGGCCTCACCTGGTGGGAGTCGAATTATAAGAACTAATATGTTGCCTCAGCTAGCACCACGACTGGAGGGGGTGCTGGGGCTAAGCTGAACAACCTCTACGTATACGCGGACAGCAACTACCTATACCTGGCAGTAGACACGAACAACACTGCAAGCTGGAATGTAGCCTACGGGTTCCTACTAGACGTGGTCCCCGGCGGGTACAACGATACAGCTAAAGCAGCACAGGGTGTAAGAGACGCTTGGGGCAGGTTCATCACAGTAAACGGATCAAAATACGGTGTAGATTACGAGATATACTTCTGGTATAACCAGAGTAGCGGTATAACCACGGCACAGATATGTACATGTAATGCGAGCGCGACAATCTCATCCAGTAGTAATTACTGGAACTACTGGATCTACACTGATGTTACAAATCAGAGAGGTACACTATACGATTACACAGCTACTACTGGGAGCTCGGGCACAGGACTCCAGGTATTGTGGGTTGCGATATCGTGGAGCGCTCTAGGGATATCACAGCCAGGCTCCTTCTACGTTCTCGCAGTTTTAACGGGTGGAGACAACTCTGGCTCAGTGGATTCAATACCTTACGACCCGACGGTCACGTATGGATGGACTCCTAGCACAACACAAGTATATAACACGATGTACCAGTACTCAGCCCCTACGCCGGTGCCGATCTCTGAGCCGCTCACCGTAACACTATTGATTGCTGGAGTCGCAGTCGTGTTCACATTCTACACTCTCCGCAGGAAGAACCATTAAGCCCAGGTACAGACTTTTTTATCAAGTCCACATAACCAGCTCCTTTCCTGAAAACAGCGTGTTTAGATTATGGTATACAAGATACGTAATAGAGACATGCCGAAGCCGGCTCCCCCTTATGGATATTTACCTCGCGTCCCGGCTCTCTACATATGTTTAGATTCCTCGTGGTCTCCCGGTTAAATCGCTTTTTAAGCCTGCGAGGCGATTTTAGAGCCCGGGTTGGAGTATGGTGCTTCCTCGAAGGAAGAGACGGTTAGTCCTCGAGCAGGTTTTAACGAGGAGGGGAAGCAGGGTTTCAAGCCTCTGTGTTGTTCTTAGAGAAATAGCCATTATATTTGGAGGGGTGGGCGCTCTAACAGCTTCCGCTAAGGTTAGATTCTTTCTACCTATAACACCGGTTCCATTCACTCTCCAGACAATGGTGTTGACATACCTTATACTACTCCTGGGTAGGAGGGCGTGGAGGGTTGTAGCAGCCTACATTGCAGGCGGGTTATTAGGCCTACCTCTGTTTGCAATGGGCGGTGGGATATGGTACGTGGCATCCCCGACCTTCGGCTACTTGATGGGCTTTCTAGCGGGGGCTTCAATAGGGGGAATCCTAGTCGGGCGTGGTCGTGTAGCCGCACCGCGGAGGCTACTACTCGCAACCCTTTTGTCGATAACGTTGATTTACACCCTGGGAGCATTGTACCTGGCAGCATGGTTTACTTTGATCGGGGGAGACAGGGTGCTCGACGCGCTGGTTAAAGCCTTCGTAGTTGGAGTCGCCCCCTTCATACCCTGGGACACCCTCAAGGCGTTCCTAGCGTTCGGGCTGCTCATAGCAACAAATAAGATGATATCGGAGTTCACTGGCGGAGACGAAGAGTTGAAACCGCGACCCTAAACTAAAGGTGGTCTCCGCGGAGTGGACGCGGGGTATACGGCTTAGAGCCTATCTAATACCCTGTAGCAAAACCACCCGCAATACGCTTTGACACGGTTCCAAGGGATTGATGAACTAGTCAAGACTGATGAGCTTCCCCGAGCAACCGGGTCTAGATTTTTATTCGAGAAAACAGTTGTATGTGGAAAACAGGGTTTTGACTTCATGGCGGATATAGTGGTTGAAGAAGTTAGAAAGACGTATGTTGTCCGCTCGGGGTTTAGAAGAACCACCTATGTTGAGGCTCTTAAAGGGGTTTCCCTCCGAGTAACCAAGGGCTCTATCCACGCTCTCCTGGGGCCTAACGGCGCGGGTAAGACAACGCTTGTTAAAATAATCTCGACTCTCGTGAGGCCGGACTCAGGTAGGGTTTTAGTTGGCGGGTTTGACGCCGTCGAGGAGGCGGATAAGGTTAGGGCTCTAATAGGGTTGGTCCTGGACGTGAGCAAGGGGATGTACGGCTCTCTAACCGGCTTCCAGAACCTTGTGTTCTATGGGCTTCTAAAAGGCTACTCGTACTCGGATGCTAGGAGGAGAGCGAGGGAGGTTCTTGAGCTCGTGGGTTTAGATGAGGAGAGCGCCTTCAAGAAACCATACTACTCGTATAGCCTGGGTATGAGGGCTAGAGTCGGGTTGGCTAAAGCGTTGTTCACGGACCCTGACGTCCTCTTGTTAGACGAGCCTACGCTTGGTCTGGACGTGAGTAGCTCAATGGTGATCAGGGGTATGCTCGTCGACTTCGCTCGCAGAGGTAGAACAATCCTTGTAACAGGACACAACATGAGGGAGATCGAGGAGATTTCAAGCGAGGTCACGATAATAAACAGGGGGCTGGTCATCGCTCAAGGCGGGATAAACGAGCTGAAGAGGAAGCTTGGCCTAGCAAACGTACTTTCCATCAAGCTGGAGGGCGCCGGCTCGAGGGAGTTTATCTCACGCCTCAAGGAAGGCCTCCAGATAATCAAAGTCGAAGCAAACGAGACTAGTGTTGCTTCAAGCTACAGGGTTTACGCTAGGAATAGTAGGGAGGAGATTGTGGATGCGGTTACCAAGCTTATTAAGGGGACGTCTGCCCGCGTAGTCGACTTCTCGATAGCGGAGCCAAGTCTCGAAGACGCGTACCTGGCTGTGGTAGGTGACACGTTACGAAGATAGGTGTTTTGAAAGCGCTTTTATACAGGGAGTTTGTCTGGTTCAAGAGGTATTTTTCGGACTACCTTGGTATGTGGGCTATACAATTAGGTTTCTCCATCGGAGTTGTATTTATGCCCGCGTACATAAGCGGGGGCCAGGCTTATGTTTTGTCAAGGCTTAAAACCCTCTACGGCGTCGAGATCACTGCTGGCGGCTTGATAGCTTTCACCCTAACACTCTCCTCACTAATCGGTGTTGTAGCGTTGATAGTAGGGGACGTATTCTCCACGCTCTACTACGAGTTCAGGATAGCTGAGACAAATCTGACTGTAATGGAGGCATCCAGTCTGGCAGACTTCCTGTTCTACAATGCTCTGGGTAGGTCGAGCCTCCTCTGCTTCTTCGCAACCCTGTACCTGCTGGCTCTCCTACCACTAATAAAAGGTCTCGAAGGCCTATTCCTATACCTAGCGGTGCTGGCTCTACTTCTACCTGCCAGTATAGCGCTTGGGCTGCTTTCAAGCATACTCGCCTTAGCTACAATTACTTTAATGCCTGTTAGAAGGCCTTGGGCTATAGCCAACTTGATTCCCCCCATCCTCCTGGCGTCGGTGGGTTTGTATATACCGGTGGAGCTAGTCCCCTTCCTCCTAAGGCTCGTCGCCTACATCACACCTCTACCCTTCGTTGTTGAAGCACTACAAGCATTACTACTCTTCGTAGGCCAGCCCATTATATTAGGGTATCTCACGACACTCCTAGTCGTCTACACCCTGTACCTCACAGTGCCGATTGTCCTACTGCGGAGGGCGGAGAGGTGGGTTAGGGGTTGAGGTTGCTTAAGGGGGTCGGTAGAGCCCTGCTAATCGGCTACGGCATGTTCCGTATGCATTTGACAAGCGAGGTCTCTTCTTCGCTTAACGCCTTGTTTTGGGCGATTCTGCTACTCGCTCCGACAATATTGTTCACGAATGAAGCTTCAACAGCCGTGAAAGTACTCCTGCCTGCGATCGTTGTGGCAAACATGCTTCTACTGGGTTCTGGTCTCGGAATGGAGTACGCTGTCTGGCTGGTGGGAGAAGGTGTGTTGGATGATTTAAGGCTTTCGGGCGTGAGCGTCTTCTACTACACCGCATCAACCTTCCCGCTGGAGCTTGCTGTAATAGGCTTCCTCCCATTCATCTTATCCGTGCTCATCATCTCATGCTACCTGGGCATTGGGCTCGCGTGGTTTCTCAGCTTCAACCCCTTCGTGTTGGTGGCATCGATACCGATTATATTCGCCGCAGAAGTTTTCGCGTCAACGGCGTCCTGTCTACTGTATTTGAAGAACCCCTTCTCGAGATCCCTGTTTGGGATAATCCAGATCGCCCTGTTAACAATAGTTTTCATCCCTCCGAAATATCTCCCGGTAGCATTCTTGGACGCAGTGGTACCTGGGTTAACGGCTGTCGAGGTTTTGAGACTGGCCTACGGTTCGAACACGATTCCAGCAGGCAATCTCGTAGCATCCTCAACTATCTCAACAATATTCTTCACCGCGCTCTCAATCCTAGCGTCCAGGGCCGTGGAAAACCATATATCGAGGTATGGTGTGGAGGCAAGGTATTAGCGTGGACTCACACAGCTCACTTGGGTTGTAAGCGAGGTTTGCTGTGTTCAAGCAGCCTAACAGGGTGTTTATAAATGGTGCACTTAATCAAGTACATTGGTGCACTTCATGCATATTCCAGACGGCTACCTCGACTTCACTGTAAGCGCGGCAACCTACGCTCTGGCGGGCTTCTACTATCTCGCCGGGTTCAAGTTGAAGAAGATGAGCATGGGCCCCGGGGAGGTATCTGAGGCGACAGCCCTCGCAGCCCTAATATTCGTTGCTCAAATGCTGAGCTGGCCTATACCGGGTGGGACAAGCCTACACTTCGTGGGGGGCGCTCTAGCCGGCATCCTAACGGGTCCTTTCAAGGGTAGTATAGTGATGGCTATCGTCCTTTTAGTCCAGGCGCTAGTCTTCCACGACGGTGGTATTACAGCCCTAGGGGCAAATATCATCAACATGGCTGTGGTAGACGTGTGGGTCGGGTATATCACATACAAATCCATCCTAAGAGTGCTTTCAGGGCGGGTGGGCGTGGACAAAGCAAGCTTCGTAGGAGGCTTCCTCGGCGGATGGCTTGGTTTAACAGTGGCGGGGATCGTATGCGGGGTTGAGATCGGCCTCTCGCCAGCATTCCCCTACGGTGTTTTCATAACAGTCCCCGTCATGGGTGGCTGGCATGCTGTGCTCGGCGTGGTGGAAGGGTTGGTTACAGGTCTAGTAGTCTACTACCTTAAGCTGAGGCACCCGGAGGTGGTTGCCTCGTGAAGAAGACTCTCATATGCCTCGTGATACTCCTGTTGCTCTCACCGGTCTTCGGAGTCTACCTCGCAGGTCTAGTGGGGTATCGTGAGCCCCTCGATGTAGCAGGCGAGATGCTGAATCTCACAGACATATCTGATAGGATTAACTGGACCCCTCTGAAAGACTACAGTGTCCCAGGGTTGCCTGAGTGGCTGGGCTACATACTCTCCGGGGTTATAGGCGTCGCGTTAATTTACTTGCTCGGGCTTGTCTTAAAGAAGATCGGCGAGAGGAAAAATAGGCCTTGAGCATCCTAGGCAGGTTCATTGAAGCCCTATCGAGAATCCTAGACGAAGCGTATGCTAGTAGCGAGAGAACAATACCGCACCCCGGGGTCTTCTTTGCGTTGTCTCTAGCTCTCACGTTCATCTCAGCCCTCTCCAACACGCCCTCTATGTGGTTTGCGGCCGGGCTCTACTCGGCTATGTGGGCTCCAGTCCTCAAACCGAGGTCTAGAGCCTTCCTCGCTGCTACGGGTCTAACCCTGCTCCTAGGGCTAGTGCCGGCTCTCCCAATACTCCTATTGGGTGTAGACCAGGGTAAGATGCCCAACGCTTCTCCTCCGGCAGTTGTTTCACTAGTGCTCTTTGTCTCCAGAGTGGTTTTGTCGCCTATGCCAATCATAATCGCGGTGACATCCTTAGGCTGGTCCACGATTGCCCAAGGGCTATCCGAGTGGAGGCTTGCTAGGAGATTTGTCTCCAGGGTCAATTTCTTCATGCTCAATACAAGGTTTATTGCAAGCGTCTTCGCGTACTACTTGGCCGGGAGGGAATCAAGAGTGGTAGTCAAGTCGAATTCGCTGTCGTGGAGGCTGCTCGCAGTAACCCTGGCAGACGTAATAGCTAAGTTCACAGAGGTATCGAGGGATATCGTTAAAGCATATGAATCGAGGTGTATCAGGGGTTGCTGAGGCTTATCGATGTCTGGTTCAAATACCCTGGTTCAAACAGGTACGTCCTCGAGGGGTTCAACCTTGAGGTTGGGAGGAAAGAGCTAGTATTGTTGACAGGGCCAAACGGCTCGGGTAAGACAACGGTTTTGTTGCTAGCGGGTGGCCTGCTTCAACCAGAGAAGGGTGATGTAGAATTCAACGGTAAGCCGTTGAAACAACAGCTGCCAGAGGCTAGGAGGTTCATCGGCCTACTCTTCCAGAACCCCGAGGTCATGTTATTCAACCCCACAGTCTACGATGAGATACTGTATGTTCCAAGGCAGTTACATAAGGACAGGAATCTCCTGGACAAGCTTGCCAGGGATTCGATTAGGCTTGTCGGACTCCCGGATCGGTTTCTGAATAGGAGGGTGCATGAGTTGAGCTACGGCGAGAAGAAACTGGTCGCATTAGCCTCAGTGATATCCTTCAACCCCCACATACTACTCTTAGACGAGCCATTCGAAGGCTTGTCTAAGGGAGCGAGGGAGAGGGTAGCCTGTGTTATAAGGATTTTCCTTGAGAAAGGCGCCGGCATCTTGCTAGCATCCCACGAAGCGCCACCCGAGTTAATGGGCTTGGAGACCAGGGTGGTGGAGTTGGGGAGGGAAAAAGATTCAGAAGATTCTATCCAGGGCTTCAGCGATAGCGGGTGTTATGCTAACCCTGCTGATAGGGCTTAAAACAGTGTTTGTGCCAACTAGCTCTTTCAACCCGAGCCTCAGCAGCCTCGCCAGCGCATCCCCTACAAGCAGTGGGTGGACTGTTGCCACGTAGAAGTCTCTAGCCCCCAGGCTCCTCAAAGCTTTAACCGCCTCTATAATAGTCCCTCCCGTGCTTATGATATCGTCTACTATCACCACGTTCTTACCCTCCACGTTCACCCCCTTAGCCTCTATTACAACCTTCTCGGCTGTAAGCCTCTTCTTCTCGAGGAAGCTGAACTCTAGGCCACCTAGCTCCTCGGCCATCACCCTCGCCCACTGCTCGGCCTCCTCATCAGGCCCTATCACTACGGTGTCCGACCTCGTTAAATCATAGTTCCTCTTAAGGTACTTGCCGAGCTCTCTAACACCCGTTATATTATGGAAGTTAGCGCCGAACAAGGAGCTGGGGTCGCTTATCCTGTGTAGGTGCATGTCGACTGTTACGATCTGGTCTACTTTAATAGTCTTGAATAGTTTCGCTAGGATCTGTATGCTGACAGCCTCACCAGGGTTAAACCTGCTGTCCTGCCTCGCGTAGCTCATGTATGGTATGACGGCTACAACCCTCCGGGCCCCAAGGTCCCTGAGGGTGTCCAGTGTGTATAGAGTTTCAATAACAGCTTCGTTGGGGTCCCTCTGAAGGGAGTTAATGTATATTACATCCCTGCCCTGAACCTCGTCTAGGATCCTGATATACGTCTCACCGTCCGGGAACTTCTTCACCTCAACACTGCCGAGATCGAAGCCTTTCATGGAAGCTAACTCTATGGCAAGATGCTCCCCATTCCTCCCCCCGAATACCATGGGCTTCAAGGTACGGCACCTTGATTGTGGAATTGTCATCCAGGGTAATAAAAGAGAATTAAACAGGCTTCAACCATGCTTTGGATTTTAAGGGCATGCGAGAGATCCAACAGATCTAATATCTCTATAGACGCTTATGCGAGAAGTAGTAATATTCTGAGTGTTTCCCCTAGTAGACCATATAAGCCTTTGTTATGGGGAGTGGAATTGCTATGTGTTTGAAGGAAAAAAGCTTTCTTTAATTGTACCCGAAGACCACTTTACCGTAAGCCCATACAGCTGTGTTAACTGAAACCGACATCTTAGCCCTGTATTGCATCGTGTACTTCACGAGGTCCTGTGTCCCAGTCCACGACATACCCTGGAGAGGGGTCACGTAGACGAAAGCCCCTGTCCTAGTGTTCTTGTAGCCGAAGCTGTAGGTCGATGTGGGCGAGTTTATCTGGGCGAGCGAGTTCCCGTAGAGGAGGTTGTTGAAGAAATCTGCCGAGAACCCTATGGCAGAGTATAGTGTACCATTCTTTTTGACGCCCAGGTAGTCCACGTATACGTAGTTGGCTGTGTTGTAGAGTATGTAGTACTTGTAGAAGTCAGGGTAGCCGTCTCCGTCGAGGTCCGGGGCGTTCAACCTAACTACAACCCTCCCGTTTGTTGAATCATAGTAGGCGTAGGCTATAGTGTACCTTGCGTTATAGTAGTTTTTGCCTGTAGCGGTGAAGTAGTCGTCTGCGAATAAGCCCACTTGGCTGTCGCCATACCACATGTCGTACCATGTCCCCCAGTAGACTGCAGGGGCTCCAATAGCCATGAACACCTTGTTACTCGTCTTGTTGTACATGAAGACATATGGTGCGGCACCGCCTTTATCGTCGATGAAAGCGAATACGTATGGGTTGTAGATGATGGTCTCATTCCTCCCGTCCCAGTCGAAGTCGCCTACCATGTAATTGGCTCCTGTGATCAATCCTTTCCTAGTCGAGTCAAGCCATTTAGCTGCTGCGAGCAGCACGTTAACCAGCCTAAGGTGGTTCCACTGGTTTAAACCCCAGCCCGGGCAGTCCTGTAAGCCGTCACCGTCCCAATCCGTCTCATCATGCCAGGCTGTCTCGTAGAGCATTGCATCTGCGACCGCGACTGCCATCCACCACAGCTCGTTCCTGGGCGTGGAGTCGAGGACTCCTCCGGGTGCGAGCAACCTGTATATCACAGTGTTATTGGGGGAGCCGTTGAAGCTGGTGTAGCCGAATACGTCGCCGAAAGGCATAGTTGTGTCGGGTAGCACATAGTTCGGGGATGTCTGCCCGCTCCCATACCACGCGAAGCTCTTCTCGCTTGAAGTACCCCAGTACCATCCATCGTAGGCTCTCCTGTAGTCGTAGGGGTAGTTTTGTACCCAGGTCTTCAAATAGTAGTATGTGTCGTAGCCGCAGTAGTAGCCTGTAACAGGTGTCCAATAACCGTTCCTAAGCCAGTTGACAACATCATCCGTAGTCACCACCTGTATCCAAGGGTGCATCGCGATCCACGTTAGACTGTTGTTGTAGTAGACTGGGTTGTTGCTATTCCACCCGGCTACCCCGGCAGCCTTCTCCCAGTCGTCTGCGTACATGAAGATCATTTGCTGGTCGCTGTTAGTGGCAGCCCAAATATACTTCTTCCTTAAATCTATGTTCAACCCGTTGTCTGTGTTCGAGAGTAGTTTTTGCTGAGTGTCCCAGTCTATGAAGAGCACGTATAGTGTCCTGCCGGCTGTTTTACTCGTATCGTACTGGTGTGGCTTATAGACGTTTGTGCTCGGGCTCCAATCATCGTGGTGGGTGTTCCCATCTAGTATGACAGCGTAGTAGTATTTGCTCATGGTGTACGCTATCCCCGTCCTAGCGTCATCCCACGTCCTCTCGGGGACCCATGCTGTGATAGGCGTGTAGCCGAAGACCTGCTGGATGTACCACTTGGTGAAGTTCGCTGAGGGGTCGTTGAAGTTGTCGTAGAAGTAGGCTGTTATATGCTCAGCCCACACGCCTCCTATCGGGACCGCCACGCCCCTTGAGATGAGGCTTTTAATATAGCTTATGAAGCCGGGGTCCCACCACACGAAGCTCGCCATCAATGTGCCGCTCATGTGTATCGTGACGGGTATCTTCCTACCCGTCTTGTTGGTCAGATAGTCGTGGACGTACAGGATGTACCCGTAGCTGTTTATGCTACTAGGGTTGTTCAGGGCCCTGTTGTCGGTTAGATGCTGGTTCCCGTGGTGGACGAATATAACCTTGGCAGTGCCGCAGGCTGAATCGCTGAATACAGCCCCACTCCACTCGTATTTACCGCTACCCTGGTAGATGTTGTTCGGCATTATGTCAGCCAGCTTGCTCACCCCGTTGTAGACTAGCGTGGTAGCTATCTTAGCCCAAACCCTCGTGGTCGGTGTCCAACCGTAGTTTGATAGAATGCTTGTCGGGATGCCTATCTCGACGAGATCCCACTGGCTGTTGAATGCTACTTGTAGGCCGGAGTTCACGAGAACTTTATTCCAATTGTAGTCGTAGACCGTGTAGTGTGCTGAATCATATATCGCGATCGCGAGAACCCAGTTGTAGTCGGGTAGGTGCACACCGTACCCGTTGTACTGGACGTAGTCTGGAACCCAGCTCTGGTAGCCTGGGGCGTTGCTCCAGCCTATCATAATATATATGTTCAACGCGTCATTTACACTACCGTAACTAGCTGTCTCAGCACCGTAGGCTAAATCCAGGAAGTCCAGCCTCATGAACACGTAGCTGGAGCCCACCAGGTAGTACCATGCCAGCAGATTCCTACTAGAGGACCAGTCAGGCGTGGAGTCCAGCAGGTCTCCAGCCGGGTCAAGTGCGTGGCAGGATGAGTAGGGCCAATCGAAGCCTAGGCCGTCAACTGTGACGGGCTCCTGCGCCCTGGCGTGAATGGGAAGTAGGGTTATGGATGTTATGAACGATGCTATTATAGCTATCAGTACTACCAATCCGAATACTTTCCTATTATTCAAGAATATACCGCCCCCTACAAATACATTATTTTTTTTAGATATTTACACCTTATAAACCTAAAGAGAAAACACTACTATTGATCGGTTTAATTGATTGATGAAAAAGTAAACCAGGCTATCTTGAGAGTAGGAGGATACCGGTTAGGATTAATGCTAGACTCATTAAAGTCACTAATAAATCCCTCCCGCCAGGCTTGGTCTTCCCTAGAACAGGGTCGGGTAGACCGTATAAGTGTATGGCCTCGTTGATCTGCCCCCCGTACTCGATGGTGTACACAAGGAGGGGTTTCAAAGCTAGGATAGACCTGGTTTTCTTAAGCTTTACAACCACGTAGACCTCGGAGTAGGCTAGGAGAATGCTACTTAGGTGTGTTAGGACTAGTGCTAGGACTCTACCTGCTTCTTTAAAGCCAATCTTGCTTGCAAGCCAAACCAGCTCGCTGGGGCTGATAAGCTGGAGGAATATGGTTATCGCCAGGAAAGCCTCAACTAACAGTAGCGCGGCGTAGACTGTTGTGGTAGGGTTCAAAGGGTTGTTGAAGAGGAATATACCGATGAGCCTCATGCTTAGGGAGAGGAATACGAAGAAACATATGAACACGAGCGCTCTGAGTATTGTCACCGGCTTATTCAAAACCTTGATCACACCCAGCTCTACAAAGGCTATC
>WYEB01000247.1_pt1 | contig 20707 bp, 21 predicted proteins | sample 6343061 | NCBI WGS metagenome assembly WYEB01 (sample SAMN13812332, study PRJNA600296) | hot springs metagenome | biome: ENVO:00000051; feature: ENVO:00002007; isolation source: sediment sample from Evening Primrose shelf | place: USA: Yellowstone National Park, Evening Primrose Hot Spring ... | reverse complement strand
AGTCCGCAAGCACCACAGTAACACTAACGAGTTCACAGGCTGGGCAGACAATAACGAAGACATTGACAATACCTGTCAGCGGTTACTACATACCTGGTGTTGGCTTTGTGCCAACGAGCACATTCATATTGCTGGCTGTGGTGATAATAATCATAATAATACTGATAGTGATACTGCTGATAGAGTACAGCAACTGGAGAAGAAGGAGATTAGCTGAATTTAGAGGTTATAAATTCTAAAATTGAAATTGACATAATAATGAGTGAGTTTATGAGTACCTTAATACTTAATATTCATCGTTGCCTTATGGCTTTTACCGCATCCTCAATTCTTCTCCTAACATCCTCTAACTCTTCACTGCTTAATCTACCCGTCAACAAGCCCCATGTGTACACCAGCATGTTTATGGCTAGTCTCGTATGCGTTATTGTTACGTAAAAGGCCCTGAGCACCTTGACGTCACCCTTACACTCGGCTGGTTGTAGCATTACGCGCATTGGCGGCGTTTCATAGGCGAATGCGGTCAACGCAATACCGAAGGCACCGCCTATGGAGTCACCGCACCTCATCTTGGTTATTGGATGTATCATCTTAGACAATGTGTCATAAACCTCATAGATGAAATCCACGGGTTCCGCACCCAACTCATCCCTGAGCCAGCCCAGCACCTCATTGATTTTCTGCCCCAACTTCACATACCTATCACACCTCGGCCCGCCACAATTCACGAGGTTCCCCATCTTGAAGTCCGTGGCGTCCTTCAACTTTTCGCAAAAGGCCCAGTCCCTATTCCAGAAGTCCTCGTATAGTCCGACCGTGAGTGACTCTATGATTAGTCTCGCCGTGTAGAAGAGGTGGTATGGCATGCACCCAAGCACAATGAGTGGTATTGAGTAGACCAGTGGATGCGTGATAAACCTTAGTGCGTACTCGAAGAGGGAATTCGAATCAATCTCCTTATTAATGAGCCTACCAACATCGCCTATTAACTTATTGAGCTCATCGGCAAGTCCAGGCATTTCACCCCTAATAGTCTCGTCATTAGATAGGCAGAGATCACGAACCCAATTACAAAAGCCCTCATTAGTTTGTGCATCCACATGTTAGAAACGCGGGAGGAGCTTATTAAACGCATTAATCAATAACACTCATACACTTATACCCAACTCCTCACTCAACGCCCTCCTTATTGCCTTAAACACCTCTTGTCCGAATTCGTCGGCGTGCTTCCTGGCCACCTCCTCGGCTTCTTCTCTCTTCTTACCTGGCTCGTGCATGATTAGGTTCCTGACCCTATTGACCCTCACGCCCTCGAACTCGCATGTTAAGCCATAATCAACACAGAACTTCTCGACCCACAAATCACCGAACTTCCCTTTGTAACCCTTCAACGAGGTGAGCAACTCGAAGGCAATGAAGAACTTCAGGAACCTATCCAGGGGATCCTCATCGAGACTCCCAGAAACCCACCACTTAACAATCCTCAGTAACTCCTCAGCCCTCTTACTGGTGCTGGGGGTTTCGTAAGGCATCTCCGAGATTGTTCGTGAGATTTATAGTTCTCTCGAGATGTTCCTTATTGAGTTAGGCTCTACGAGGTTGTATGTATTTTATCGGTACTATTACGCATTCCGGGCTTTTCATCTTGTTCGTCTAGGCCGCATATAAAGCGGTAATGAAAAAGTAATAAGGTCGAAGCATAAGGTATCGCGCCGTATACAGCGGCAATAGATAGTAAAGATGCGTATGTTGATGCCAGACCTTGAAAAGCCCGCGAGATCGGCGAAATCATGCACATATTTGAGGGTACGAACCCACCTAAATAAAACACAAGGCTTGTGAATACGCCCAAGGCTACAACACTGACAGAGAGGAGGAATATGAGCAATGCACGAGTAAAGCCTGCGGTATCTCTACCCATGGATGCCTCAGCAACGACCAATAAGAATGTAGTTATAAGCAGAAGATAGGCGCTCGGGTATTCAGAATTAATGAGAAAGAATAATGAAAAGTATAAAATAAGTGAGAATACGACAAAGTAAGTAAAGAAAAGCCTTAAGAAGCGAAAGATGAAAAGCAATTTATCACCTATGCAAAGCCTATCCTTAAGGCTTTGATCACGTATGTATAATAATCTTTCTAAAAAAAGTAATAATGGTACCATTGCAATAACTAAAAGCAGAATAAAACCATATTTGGTCTGTATTGGTTCCAAGGTAGTAATCAGTTTTATGAGAGCTTGAGTCTCGTTAGTAACACTTATTTTAATTGTGATATTATTTAAAACGACTATGGTATTCCATGTTTTAATTGTAATATTATTTAAGGTAACCGTAATATTCCTTGGCATTATACCACATTGCTGGAGGTGCTCGTTAAGTAACGTCTTATTCTCGTAATCATACCAATGAGTTATACCACAGCATCTCTGGAAATAATAAACCTCGAGAAAGCCATTTATTGCATTTGTTATAGACGGACCTAACCCAGTAATGCCCGGAAAGAAAACGATAAGTAAAATAAAAATAGAATAAGTAATATTTATGAGTATGCGCCATTCGCGCCATTCTAACATTAAGCGATACCTTCTTATCAATATTATTAAGTAAATTAATTCAACGATGAGAAGCATTACGAGTATTATAAGTTCTACCCTTAAAAAGAGAGGAAAAATATTTATAAAAATAAAAAATAATAACATAACAGAAAGTACAAATAATATAATAGAAAGTTTGTCTGCAAAATCTATTACAAAATCTATTAATTTTCTCCTTAATTTTGCCAATAGAGAAGTTCTATTTCTAAAAGCTCTGAATGCTTTCATTATTCTTACTTTTCAATTAATAATTTATAAATCTTTATTGACTGTATTGCGCATTCCTTATCGTTAGTGCAACGATTAAATCAATAATTAAATTTTCGATACTACAGGACGTAATATTCAGGGAAGTTAGAGAGAAAGCTGTGTATAGATTGGCCTTGACACAAACGTTCTAAATGAGCTATATCGCATAAGAAGAGCAGTTACGGGATAGTGAAATGCGCTTGTTAGAATATATAAATTATATAAATATTCATCATCGCTTATGTCTTCTTACTGAACACTATCTCGTTTTTTCGGTCTCAACCCGTGGGCACATGATGCGGTAATGAATTACTGATAGCGTTGATACGTAGGGTATGATGCCGAAGGTCCCGGCAAGGAGTAGTGAGGATACGTACATATCTAACATATCATTAACGCTCGTGAGGCAAGCGCTCGGTAGGATGAAGCCATTAATATAAAACGTAACCACCGTGTAGAGCAGCGATGAAACAACGCTAATGAAAAGGACTACCCATGGCCACAGTGAGCCAGCTCCACTGTTACGTGTCATGAGGGCCTCAACAATTAGTACGAGGAATGTTGTGATAAGCATGGCATATGCGTACGGGAACTCCGAAGAACTAAGTATGGCCAGGGAATAAACAATGATTCCGAAGCCCATGAAATAAGTAATTAAAGTCATGGCCATATACGAATAAAATAACCATCTATCACCATAACATAGGGTATTGCATGTCCCCTCCCTACCCCCACTATTGAACTCAAGAAGTACCTTCAGCAGAGGAATTGTTAATAACCAGAGAATCGTGACTATTGCAAGTAATATTCCTCCTAATACTAACACAATGAAGGATTGCGACAGTGTAACTCTGGCAAACATTGTTTCGTTTGAACCTACTGGATTAAGCACTGCCTGGTTTAATGGAACCCCACCACATACCTTGCAGCAATAGAGAAGCTTGTATTCTACAAGGGTTGCATTGACTATATTGATTATCAAGAGGATAGTTGCGGTAGGAAATATGTATAGAAATAAAACGATAATAATTATGAAAAGGAGCGCTAAGAAGCCTAGACCTGCAATTATGCGTTTTTTCGGTAAAGGTGGCACTTGCCGTAAATGCTTCGTGAGACTTATGGTAAATATTATAAGAGGTATCGCCCATGCTATACTTATTATTAATGAGAACACGAAATAATTTACAGGTATTTTATGGACCTTAAACCATAAATACAATGAGTACAGAAGAAATGCTACCACTAGCACTAATGCTATTACCATAATAACTATACCTATAATTTTACCTCGATCCACTCTTCTCCGCCTTGCTGCCACGTCGCCCATCTCCTTAATCTTTTCTTTAGGTTTTTGTTTATTTACTCTCTTGGCTTGTTGTGCTTAGTGTTTTCATGATCATTACTTATTTTGTCGTGTTTTGGCCGCTCCTTGCGAAGCTTGTTCTCACACTTCGTGTGTTTGATTACTTCGACGTGAATTGGTTTGTTCCTTGGTGTTTCTGGGTCTTGTTTGTGGTTGTGAGTTTGTGGTGTATTGTTAGTAGGGTTGTTGTTGGTATTAGTCCTGCTATGTGTGTTGTTGGTATTGGTGGTTTGAATAGGAGCTCGGTGGCTAGGTAGGCAGCCACCAACGCGGGCATGGCGATTGCAGTAATCACCGCGCCTACGTACACCCTAGCAAGCGTACTCTTCGAAACCACTAACCGCCTGGGCAAGCCCCGCATGGACATTATGGCGACGTAAACAGTTGCCGCAAACACGTACTCCGTGTATATTGACGTGCCAATACTCGGTTTACCACCACCAATCCAGGCAATGAGCGATGTCATGTACGATGAGGCGATGGCTAGGGCGGAGGATTGGGTTAGAAACGACTCACTAAGGATTTCCCTACGCAACACGTACTCGGATGTCCATAGTGCAATTATGACCTCTGTGGCGAGTATTACCGTGGGCACGATAACGGACTCAATGAGGTATAGCCAGGGTGGGTAGTGGAACATCAACGACTCGTAGGCATTAAACGGCGAGGTTAGGTAGATGATTAGCATGGGCATGTCGAGGACCGGCCTAAGCCCGGTGGTGTTCACCGACGCCCAATAAACAATGAGCGACCTCGGTACTATGACTAGTGACGCCCAGTAAAGGGCGGTGTAGGTCAGCAACACGGCGAGTAGGGAGGCAACAAACCCAAGACGCACTGCAACAAATAATCCATAAGTTTTAAAATAATTTGATACGATTCCTTAGTAATGGATAGGCAATGCTTAAGGCGGTTGCTTAAGCCTTACTACTGTATAACAATTTGCCTTGCGTTAATTGGTTTCGTACCTATGATCCTTAATTTCATAATCGTTATCCCAACTTTATATATTTCAACGATGCTGCTATTATCATTATTTATGTTTGTTTTGTCATGGCTTTTCTATGTATTGTTTCTCGCGAATCTCATGGATAAGATTGACTTTGAGAGGGATACATGCTTAATTGATTGGATTAACTTCCGTGATTTCATGTTATTAGTTTCGTCTTACCTAATATTATCATTATGGGGTTTGTTGAATATTTTGTTTTATCAAGCGTTTAGAGAATGTGGAATGAACACGTTGTTTACCCTTTATTCCATGTTGTTCGCTGCAACCTTGACCTCGACCTCGATATTGTTCACTCTGGGTAATTGGGTTATATCGAGGCGTGATGGGGAGGATGGGAGATTCATAGCCGTTGTTAGGTTTACTAGGAGGGCTTTACTTTTCATATTCGTCGTCGTATTCCTCTCCCTACTATCAGTAGCGGACTTCCTCGTGATGCAGCGAATACTTTTTGCCACATTTTTCTTAGCCGTATCCCTTGGCTTAACCATAACCATGGCGCAGACCCTAGTTATAATGCACGCACTAATGGACACACTCAGCAGATCCGCGAATTCCAAAGGCGAAGCCAGGGGTCAGGGAGCTAGAGAAGGGACGAAAGGTGCCTCAAAACCTTAGGCCCGGTGTTTCTGGCCATTGCTTATCCGCGGTTATGCTCACTACAGCGTATCCAGCCAGTAGCCCCAGCAGTGGTACGATTACTAGTCCATCTATTGGGCCGTAGTATCCAATCGTTACTGAGCTCGCGCATGCCCTCGGTATTAGCCGGGGTATTGAGTGGAGGGCTAGTGCCGTGGCTACATCGATGATTAGACTCCCAACAACGATTGATGCGTAGAGTGTGAATAGGAGCGGTTTCCAATCACCGTCTATTTTCCATCTCCTCTCATGAGTATAAACCAACGGCGTTGCTAAGCCGATGACCATCGAAGCCATAAATATAGTCATGCTATCGAGGTTCATGGGTATTGAAGTACAGGCATAGGTTGGCTTAGTGGTAATTACTAAGTACAGAGTTGCTGATAGTATGGCGTAAACAGCTACTATGCCCAGTGAGTACCTGACTGAGCCGATCCTCGGTTTGCTCCTGGCGAGTACTAGGTAGGTTATTGCGATTAACACCGCATTGGTAATTATTGCGGTTAGGTTTGTGTAGAGGTTATCATCACCGATGATTAACGGCGAGCTTAAGCCTAGGGTTTTGTTGAAGATTGGCGAATCGCTGACGTAAGGCTGAATTGTTAGGGCTGTGTATGTGACTAGTGCGAACAATGCCGTTAATGGGATTGCACGTGCTATGATGAATCGTGCCTGACCCATCACCTAATTTTTAATTGATGCTTCAAAACACATCCTGATGCGGCTTGCATTATTTATTATCCCGCATCCCGTACCTACTCCCTATCTCGTTATAAACCTCATCGGTCCTCTTAATCGCCTCCTCAATGCCTGCCCTGATTTTCGTGAGTTCCTCATTGCTTGCCCTCCTCACTATTGATTCCCATGCGTATATTAGCATGTCCATGGATAACCTAGTTAGCAGTGAATCCCAGTGGATTAGGTCGAGCACCACTAGGTCGTCCTCCTCGCACTCGGCTGGCAAGATCGTAGTCCTCATTGGTGGGATGCCTATTTTTGAACGCATGAAATCAGTCACGGCAATCCCCAAAGCCCCAAGTACGCCCTCACCATTAATCATTGCCACGGCATGTATTGGCTTTGATAGTGAGTTATAGGTTTCATATATGAAGTCCATTGGCTCTATACCGAAGTTACTACCTAGTAAATCCCTCAACCAACTCAACGCCTCATTAACCTCCCTACCCAGGGTGCTGTATTGGCTGCATAATGAGTTGCCATCCTCACCCTTATACTCCCTACACCTCTTGAACCTACCCATCTCGAAGCCCCTAGCCAAAACCAACTTCTCCCCAGGCCAGGCATTGCCAAACCACCGATCGGCGTAGAGCCCAACTGCTAGGGACTCGATTATGAGCCTCATCGAGAATAGGTTCGGGTACAACGAGCACTCGAGCACCGAGTGCAGTACGTAATTACTGAGTGGCTCCGCAACACTCTCCAGCGCGAACTCGAACAGTGAATTAGCGTCGTAATCCCTAGGCTCTAGGCCGTAGGCATCACCAATGAGTGCATTGAGATCATCAATGAGGTTGGGCCTATGGCTCATTATGAACTCGGCATTAGCCTCGCAAAACCTACACGAAAGCCCACACAAATCCCTCAACCCACCCACGCAAGCCACCATAAAGAGGGCAGTAGAAATAGAAAATAAACCTAACCCTCAGGGAACCGAGGAACCCCAAACCTCTCTGGCAATGCACAAGCCGGTACTGGTCGTTCCTGTACATGGGCCAGGGCGTTGTGTTACTCCTCGGGTGGTGTTATTGGGTCTTGTTGGGTCGGTAATTTTATTAATTGTTTTGTGGTTGATTGTTTTAATGCCTACGTTGCTTGAGCGTGGTATCCCAATTGACGTCATCAATGATTACTCCAGTGTTGAGAAGGGCCCGGGCAGACCACCACATTGGGAGATGGTCTTCTGGTGGACTAGAAAACCACTAGCCGGTGCCAGGGCAATAATCGCAGCACCGCTCCTGTCGGATAACGCCTACCAAAACATGGACTAACTCCTGAATATTTTTGTCCTTATACATGAGGTGAGTGTTGAGGTTCATAAAGAATTTAAGCGATGCTACTGATAAGTTGCGCAGTGAAGAGTTTACATGTTGATTTAAGTAGGGATTTATTGATCAATTCTGGTTTTAGGATTTTACATGAGGAATTTAGTGAAGGGGTTGTGCCGTTATTGTGCGGAAAGCGATTTAGGGACTTCTTCGGGGATTTTGTTAATGTCTTACCTATTGCTGACGTGGAGATGCACTCTCATCAATGCGCTACGGCTGAGGCTTTATTGTTCGGCAGAAATGTAATACTCACGGCGGGGACGGGCTCGGGCAAGACTGAGGCGTGGGCAATATCTGCATTGATAGCCGGCTTCAAGACCCTCGTGATTTACCCAAATAAGGCGCTTGCGAATGACCAGGTAAGGAGGTTGAGGGCCTATGCAAAGCAATTAACCGATTTAGGTATACCCAGAAGTGTTGGGGAAATCCATGCGGATACTGATGAATTAGACATGGAGGATAGTATTGTGATTACAAACCCCGCGTACCTAATGACTGTTATAAAGTCCAGGAGAGGGAAGCTGGCGAAGTACCTTGGGGCATTAGACCTCGTGGTAGTCGATGAGTTTGCATTCTACACACTCACCCAACAACAGTTCCTACTCGAAATGCTTAGGATAATCTCTAGGGAGTACTCACACCCCAGAATCGCAATACTAACCGCAACATTGGGAGGAATAAATGAATTAAAGAACGAACTAGAATCAATAAATAATAGGGATGTAGAGGTCATCGAGGGTGCACCGTTCAGGCGTAAAAACATTACTTACGTAGCCGATGGAGGGGACTTCATAGATTACGTAACAAAACTACTAGTGAGGAGCGAGGATGCTGTAACAATAATATTTACCGAAACAATAAATACGGCGGAGAAGATACGAAGAAAGGTTAAGGCGAGGTGCAACGACTGCCCAATAGCCACACACCACTCAAGACTTAGTAGGGATAGGAGGATTAAGGTTGAGGAGGGACTTAGGAACGGTAGTATAAAGGTTGTGGTATCACCAAGAACGCTTGAGCAGGGTATCGATATTGGGATGGTGGCGCGGGTTATTCACTATGGATTGCCTAGGGAGCCCATGACCTACATACAGAGGGAGGGTAGGAAGGGTAGGAGGTTGGAGATACCGTTTACCGAGACTGTAATAATCCCTGTGAAGGACATGGACAGGGAAATAATAAACGAGGGGTTAAGCGAGTGGGTAAGTATAGGCCCATCAAGCTACATGAGGGTCGGCAGTAATAAGTACCTCGAGCTTTTCCGCACACTTTACGAGACATTTAGGCACGGGAATGACCATGGATTGACGGCCTTTAACCTGGATAGGAAGCAGGCAAGGAGTGTTTGGAGGAACATTCAGTTCTACAATTATGGTTTATCGCAGTACGTGCTTTACGTAAATGGAGTACCAATCGATATCTCGGTGTCGAAGAGGGATGTTGTGGAGTACTACCAACCGGGCAATATAGACCTCGTAAACTCAAGCATAGTAATAAACATAGTGGGTAATAAGGTCAGGGAAGTAAGTATAGACAGGGCTAGGGAAATCGCAAAAGACATCCCGTGGCTAAGCAACGCATTGAACAGGTACATAAAGATAAAGTACTCAATTGGCGAAAAACCAAACATAGAGGAGGACCTGGAGAAAGGTAGGCTAGAGGGTAGGGTACTCCTAAACGCCTATGTACCAAACGGCTTCGGAATACTCAGGGAATGGCCCGAGGGCATTATGTGGATTATAGAACACCAATTCTCAGTAAACGAGTATGAGGAACCAATCAAGATAATGATACACGACGCACCACTGGTCGGTTCATATAGATACTACACATATGGGTATGAAGTGCCAATAGGCAGCGATAAGGCCGTGATAAACCAGGCAGCGGTCACGATACTCTTCGCAACCATAAGAATAACACACGGAATAAACACACAACACTTAATGGGCTTCGCAACAACAGACACAGCCAAGATATGGGAGAGAGAACCAGCAGGCGTACTACAATCACTAGACTACAGCAAAATAACGGAGTACCTACTAACAACGAGTTATACGGACAAGAGGCTAAGGCTAGCCACGGCAGTAATCGACGAGTACACATACAGGATAATAAAGAACCAGGAGACATTCGAAGCAATACGGGACAAGGCACTCGAACTCGTGAGAGAACTAAGATACGTAGTTAAGCACAATCATTAAGAATAGAAAGAAAAACTTAATAAAACCAGGACCTAAATAGATTAGATGGATTCCAGTCATAATATGCAACAAAGATTACTAGAGGTTTCATTCCCTGTGAAGGAAGTAAATGCTATATCTATGTATGAAATGTCTCATAAGGCAGTTCCTAAGGAAGTTAAAGACGAGATAAATAGGGTGTTCGGTACTGAAGGTAAAGCGCATAGAATTCCTAAAATACACAATATTCATTATTATCCAGCTAGAATACCAACATCAGGTGCCAGAGCTGTTACGCTCGTTGCAGTATTAAGTACTGATGTAGACTTGGAAACCTTCAAGAAAGCAGTAGGCTTCGAGAAGCTTAAGGAGCATGTGAAATTGAGAAACGAATTAGCACCACTATACATGGTAAATCCAGACCGAGAACTCGTGAAGAAACTAATCAATACGGACCCAAAGTCCATAACAATACTAGACCCAATGGCTGGCGGAGGCTCAATACCACTCGAAGCACTAAGGCTAGGATTCAGAGTAATTACTGGAGACAGCAACCCAGTATCGTAGAAGACTCTTCGAACTAGTGCTTGAGGAATCGAAAAATCTAATCGAATACGCAAAAAACGAACTTTCCAAGTACTACCCAGGTGACGCAAAGAATATTATTTATGTCCTGGGCGCACGCCACACCTGCGGTGGCGTAGTACCGCTGGTCAAGAATCCCCTATTATCAGATGACAAGGGAATTTACTACAAATTCGATGTAACCCCTGATAAAAAAGTCAAGGCAAGACTGGTTAATAAACAACCACCACCAATAACAACCTGCCTGCACTGTAAAGCGCCAATAAGCATTGAGTCGCTGAGGAAGGATTGGGTTAAAAGGCATAGAGAATTGATTGATAGGTTATTAAGCGGTGATGAGAAGGCAGCCGAGGAGGTTAGGGACATATACATACCAGTCGCAGTTCAGGTTAAAGGTGATTACCGCGAAGTCGCGCAGGACGACGTAGACTTACTCGTTAAGGCGGCCCAAGACCTGGCTAAGTTAGCCATGAACGGCGATGTATTGTACATACTACCTACCTCAGAGATACCCAGGGATAACGAGGTCTTTAGGGAGGTTCGAGATTACGGCTTAACTCACTGGCACCACCTCTTTAACCCAAGGCAATTACTCGTACTTTACAAATTGATTAAGTACATTAGGGAGAGAGCGGAAGATCTCATGAAAAAACATGGCGAATTAGGCGCTGCCGTTGTTCTCTACTTAGCACTCGCGATAAGTAAGACATTCAATTACAATAATATCTTGGCACAATGGGATTCTGGCCAGGAATCCATCCGTGATTTGGTTGGCTCGCAGTACGCACTTGGTAGGAAAGTCTCTCTTGGTTACGATCTCGCAGAGGGCAATTTGCCAAATGAGGGTATTCCATGGGCTCTCGAGGTTGATATTGCTGAGTCGGGTAAGTACTACTTAACGGCTGGTGGTGTGCTCCCTGTCCTTAGGCTCCTTGCTGAGGGCTTGGAGGGGTTGTGGAGGGATGGTGTTGATGCTATTTACTTGTGGGATGCGACTGAGATAAGTAAGCACCTGCCTGCTAAGAGTGTAGACGTGATACATGTTGATCCTCCGTATTATGACCAACATGATTACTCGGGAATAATGGAGTTCTTCTGGCAAATTCTACAGAAGGCGCTGGAGCCCGTGCTCGACCAGTTATTCCCGTCTGAAAGGATTAAGCTTGATTGGTCACCATACAACTCAGAACTACCTAGGAAGCACGAGATCAGGGGACCGCCACCCAGTAGGGTTGGTGAGTACTCAAGGTTTGGGGATAGGATTGAGGCGTTTTTGCGTGAGGCGTCTAGGGTCCTCAGGGATGATGGTTTGCTCGTTATGTGGTACACGTATGGCAAGTTGGAGGGTTGGGAGGAGCTGTTCTTTAGGTTCTACAATTCCGGTTACCTAATAACCAGGGCCTGGCAGGTATGGAGCCAATCACCTCAAAAATTTATTGCAAATGTATCATCAGCATTCTTCACAAGCATATTAATAGTGGCGAGACCAGGCGCTGGAAGGAGGGTGTTGATTAAGGATCCCGACGACCCCAAGCTTATTGGGGAAATCTATAATGCCAGTGATTCTAGCGCTAAGGCATTATTGGAGCAGTATGGTTTTGGTATGCTTAGGGAGACTGCGGTGATGTCTATAGCCAATGGTTTGGCTGCGATAACGAGGTTCAACATGATGGGCGCCACAGATCCGCAGAGCATTAGGGCGTCGTATGTATCCATGGTTAACAAGGCGCTTTTGTTTTCAGTAAATGCGTTCCTGGAATCCCTTGCTGAGGTTAGGGGTATTAAGTATGTCCCGATATCGTCGATGGATGCAAACAGTAGGTTGTACTTATTCCTGTTTTTACTCTCCGTGATTGATAAGAAGGGCGTGCATAAGATACCATACGATATAGCGAATAGGTTATCGCAGATAATGAGGGCTGATCTTAAGGCTTTGGTTGTTAAGTCGCAGCGTGGCACAGTCACGTTAAAGAGCCCTGGCGATATTGTGAAGACGGTAAGTAAGGGGTTGGTTCTTGACGCGTTGAGCGCTATTTTAAAGATCGACAATACATTGAGCAAGTCAGGCCCGAAGTCTGCGGAACTCATTATTAAGGAGTTTAGTAGGGATGCGCTTGCCTATGCCTATTACATGCTTGCATTTGCCGGTGAGAAACTTAGACCAATGCTTAAAAGTGACTTGGAATCTATTATGAGGGTTATTGGTGGTGCGTTATGAGTTCGTTATGTAATAGGAGAGCGTTTCTTGAGGATTTGGCCCGTAGAAGTGCTGATGAGTTGGCGCCAAGTCTTGGTTCCGTGATTTCGGCGATTACTGGCAACAGACTAAGCGAATTTGCTGATCCTATTTGGTACATAAAGGTCACGTACCCGACAGAGACGCTTAGGAGCATAATAAGGGATGTAACCAACGCGATTACTTCTGGAAAGACTTACGCCCTCCTGCTAAATCTCGATATGGGTAGCGGTAAGACGCACCTTTTAACGCTACTTTACCATCTCTTCTACACTTTACCACACCTTTATCCCCCCAATGATCCCGCTGTACGCGAAATCTCCGCTCGCTTGCACGATTTCGATCCCAATTATGACTTTATAGGCAGTAGACGTAATCTCGTAGTTGTATTTCCGCTTGACTTTAGAACTAAGAACTTCCGTGAGCAGGTGAATGCGTGGATAGCATCGCTTGAGTACATAGGCGATACCAGTGCAGCAAAGGGACTTAAGAGTCACTTAGATAAGGGTTGTACGGATAGTACGATATATAAATGCTTACCGAATGCGTTAGATTTTGCTGACGAGATTAATAATAGGGCAAGTGTTATTTGGCTCATAGACGAGTTTTACTATGGCGTTAGGGAGGCAGCTCAAGGCTCAGTTAATGCGGAGCTCATAACTAAGCTGTTGGAATTTGTTCAATCGTTTATTGATCGTAGGAGGGCGGTTGTGGCTAAGTATGGTTCAGCCATTATTACTTTAATAGCTGGCGCTAGGAGCGATTATGGGTGGTGGCAAGAAAACAGGAGCCGTGTTGATAAGTCCTTAGTAGATAAGGTCGAGTTCTTCGAGAAGCAGATCAGCCGTATTGTGTCCCAGGCAGAGACCAAGTGGCTAAATATTGATGATGCCATGAGCGTGATATGCACCAGGCTTGGTTTAAATACGCATGAATGCAGTGAGGTCTTTCATGAGAACTTCAGGGATTTCGTGGGTAGAGTAATTAAGGCGGACACGGACTTCCCCGATGCACAGCACCTAAGGGGTTTAATCAAGGCCTCGGCAGCCTTTGCACTAAATGCGTGCGGTCTCGATGACTCCAGGATCACACCTGCGCACTTCGATGGGCGCGTCATTGATGCGTTGGTAATGAGTACAGCCCTAGCCACAATGTATAGGTCTAACTATGATTTTATCATGGATTACGTCAAAAGGCTTGCTTCGAATGAGGTGGAGGAATTGATTCTCAGGTACATGGTTAATGCCGTTTTCGCCGGTTCTATGGTTGGTAATGTGCAGAAATTGATTTTCGCACTTAGGGGTAGTAGGGAGGTTGTATTGTCCACGGAGAGTTGGGTTAGAAGGTCTATTGAGCCTATACTTGAGGAAAAGAAATACCCAAGTAATATATTGAACGCTATCATGCCCAAGCTCAGTAGCCTGCCTTATATTAGGGAGGTTTCGGTAGGTAATGAGGTCGTCTACGTGGTGTCGCCATATATCAATCCTAAGACCCTCCTCTATGACTTAATTGGAGAGAACAGGAAGGAATATCTTAGTAAGAAAGACATTGAGAAAATAGGCATAGTTAAGAGTGAGCTTTCCAGCATTATATCGAGGATTGGCAACGCCCTTGAGTGGGTGGAGTTTCGAATAACTGATAAATTATCTGAATTGTGCAGAGAAGGCAAGTTAGGTAATCCGCAAAATAAGTTATTCATAATATTAACATTTAACGATGATGAACGTGAAATTGAGGAGGGCATTAAGTGCCTGGCTAACAAGGTAACTATGCCTGTTGTTGTAAAATTCGACATGAGTAATGATGCGTATAACCTCTTTGTTGATTATATATCTAGGTATAAGGCTTTACTTGATCTTAAGGCTTTGCTTGATGAGAAATACCTGAGGGAGGTTGGGAGGGACTTGGTACAGAGGGCTGGGGTGCAATACGACAGGGAGTTGGAGCAGAGACTTATTGAGGAGATAAAGAAGGATTACGTAAATGTGGCTAATGATGAGATGAAAACAGCCCTGGGCCAGCTCATGAGTGGTGTTGCGAAGATGTTAGGTAATATTTACTACTATGATTACGTGGAAGGTGCTGTAAAAACGCACAACATAACCAACCAGCTCTTAAACGTTATTAGGGCAACGGAGGTCAAGGCGGTGGTGAGGAGTTATGAGCGGGCTAAGGAGGAGTTGGATCAATCGGTTATGTCGGGTTCAGATAACTTGTTTATGAGCTATGCGGAATCAATCGCCAAGATAGTTGGATACGAGTTTAAGTATAACGATGCGCTCGTTAGGGCATATGTGGATGAGATAGCGAAGCATGTGAGTGAGAATAACGAGTATCAAGTGCCTAAGGATAAGCCGATCGCATTTGCTGGTAATCAACAGTTCATATTCTATAGGCCCGTGTATGATAAGTTCTTGAGCGAGCTGAAGAGGGAGGTTCAGGAGAGGTATGGTGGTGAGGCCGAGGTAATAGAGGATCAAGGTACAATCAGGCTCAAGGCCAAGAGGAGGAGCGAGAGGTCTGTTGAGGTGGGAGTACCTACTATGGAAGGTTCGGCACAGCAATCGCCTGTGCAAAATTTTGATAATATTAATGATTTCATAAATGCAATCAAGAGCCCCGATAATATTACTTCAATTACGCTTACACTCAGGGTTGAGGTTAATAGTAGGAGCGATGCATCGCAAGCAATGACGATATTAAATATGCTCAGAAACTCGGTAGAAAGCGCATACGCTGAGTTGAGAGATGGTAGAAAGATTAGTTATAGGAAGCCGGAGACAACTTAGTCACCTTACTATCACTAGTGGTGTTATTAGAGAAAAAATGGGTTTTGCACAACTATTTCCATGGCATAGCCTACACATTATATCCCCACACTCAATGTCATACCCATGATCTGCTATTATCAATAAATCATTATCCTTAATCTCTAAGTCATGTTTTATTAAGTGGATGATGTTTGTTTTCAATTTATTATTCATACTTGATATTAAGTCCTCGATATTCATGAATTTACCGAACACCTCATGGACAAGTTCGTCCTGCCCTCTTATAAAGTCGGTTACGTAATTCCTGGCTATTTCCTTCATTGAACTTTCATCGAATGCTAGCTTAAATGCGGCTGTATTACCCCATGGGTTCATGAAAACAATAATTCTTGCTAGATTAATATTTCTACCTAATTGTTCTGAATAGCGTAGTATTTCGTAGATCTCAGGGAGACCTAGATTATCGACCAAGTATCTTGAGCCTTTCCAATTTGTAATTATTTGTTTAGCCTCCTCAATCGGCACATCATAAGGAGTTTTTGGTTTTTCGGTATTATCTATAAGTTCTATAAGTATCCTTAGTTTCCTTACCAGTTCAGGTTCTACGTAAATACTTAGATTGGGATATAGAGCCTTTACAATAGCCTTCACGAACCCATCATAACCAACTCTTCTTTTTAACGCATGCATGATGATTTCCCTAATTTGAAGTTCTAACTCATCATTGTCCATGCTATTTCAGCTAATTCAGCTAAATTATGAAAGTAATTTAAATATTATTTAAGAATGATGGAATAATGATGGATAAGTACGAGGATACTGCAGTGATTAGGCGAAACAGGTGCTTGGAGAGTTACATGCTCCTTAATGAATGGCCGCCTAAGTTGCCTCCATTGGTTAGGGTTTGTAATAGGTGGGTTGATGATGCATTTAAGGTTCTTAAGGAGTTCGGTAAGGCTATGGTTATTAACGATGGTGATAGGCGATATGAGGTGGTGTTTTTCGCGACGTGGGATTATAAGCCAGTATCCATGTGGTTAATATCGACGTATGCCGTACCGCCAAGTAAAGAATTATTTAGGGAGTTTCTTCTTTATTCCCCAAGCACGCTTAGTGCGTTATTTGATGACTTACTTAAGCTAAGTAAGCGTGATGATTCGGATGTCGCCATATCACCCAAGCTCTATCCCAAGGTCGCGTATATTATTAAGGATATTTTAGAACTTCATTACGTGCTCTAGCCCTGGCTTTTTAGTTTGTTTATTATTGTTCGTGCGTCCTTTTGTGGTATTGGTTTCATTGCGTAGTAATACAGTGAGACCCAGAGCTTCTTCCTTCCTCTGAGTATCTCCAACTCGTTGGCTATCTCCTCAGGCTTCACTGAGCCAGTCGCTATTGCCCTAACCCTAACGAGCTTCACGTACTTAAGTGTTCCCTCAGCTACTTCGTCCGGGAATTGCGGCTTCTCGGCATCGAACCAGTCACTAACTACCTCGAGGGCTGCCGCGAACACTCCGCAGTACTTACTGCAGCCTTTCTTGTTTACGTAGACGATCAATACATCGCCTGACCTTACCTTGTTGATCATCCTATTGCACATGCGCCCACCACAACCATATATGCCATGCTCAATGATGTGGCGGAAATTAGCCTCACCAACGGCAACAATCCAGTAACTAGGCATTAGTTGGGTTATGGATTACTCACTAATAGGTATTACGGTTAATAAGCCAAGGATGGGACTACCTCACTGACTTACACCTAACTAGGCGTCTCTTCTCGGCATTGTAGAAGTGCGTCAAAGCTTCGGTTGGGTTTTCGGAGTATATTAACTTAACAGCACCCTCGTCATCCTTTCGAAACTCGATGACGACCTCGTTATTGCTCTCATAGAGGCAGTAACGATTAACGGAGCCGAGAAGCTCCCTAGCAATGGGCAAGCCAGCGCTGACCGCATTATTAATCGTTAATTCCGCGTTTATTCTCTCGGCTATTTCCTCGTAGATCGTGTTCACGGTGCCTGTGGCTTAGCGAAATGCCTAATATTATGTGGCTTGAATAATGGGGTTTGTGGTGAGAATTCATGGCCAGTGTAATTGTGTAATGATAATAAGGACGTGTAGTGAGGAGTTGGTCAGGGAGGCAATCAGGCTCGGTGCTGATGAGGCGCGATGCGAAGGCAATAAACTGATAGTAACGTGGAACAAGGAGGAGGAGCCGCCATGTAGTCTAAAATGCCTGGTTATGCAGACGATGGGTGAGATAATTAAAAAGGCATGATTTGGATCTATAAAATGGTGTTTTAATTAATTCGTAACCCGTGATTCTCATGCAATACTTAAATAATTTATTGTACTCTGTACTAGGGTGTCTTAACTTGAGTGGTTCGTCTGAGACTCCATTGTCAGTCGATAGGGTTAGGGGGATTATTGATGGATTTATTAGTAAGGGAGTTGCCTATGTGGTTGGGCTTTACTCATACCTTTGTAGTCCCGAGACGTACAGTATTATATCAACCCTTGAACCAGCCTTTGGGAGGGTGGTTGCTGAGAAGGTAAGTTCAGAAATTACTGAAGCATTTAAGGGTATAAGCCTATACACTAAAGTGAAGATTGGGGATTCAAATGTAGACTTAATAGATTATCTTCGGAAATACATACTTAATGAACATGTATATCAGGGTTTACTTGAGGAGATTGGGAAGCGCTTAACTCGATGTCTAATGATGAGAGGAAGGTGCTCTCAATTGCTTCCGCCATAATTAATGCAGTTAAGGATAAGGATTACCCAGCACTCTACGTTAGGAAGGATGAGTATGGTTTATCTGTGAATTCTACGGATCACGAGTACTTCTCCGACGTGGTCTCGTCACTCCTAGGCTTCGAAATCAATGTTAGACCTCTCTTCTACAAGTACCTCTTAGGCTTCAATTGTGATTGGGAATCACGTAGGCATAGCTATTATTCGCTAAGGATATACCCATTTGCTGAGTCATACATTGAGAGGTTGGCGTCTGAGGTTAGGAATTACGTTAAAATTCCTGATAAGAGTAAGGTTGAGGGGAAGCTGAATGAGCTTTATAGGAATGGTGATTTCCTAAAGCTATCTCTGATCTTCCACGTATCGGCTCCCTATGATAATTGGTGGATATTGAATTTTCTAATGCACTTTGGCGGTATACCGGATGAACGTATGCTTTGTAATAGTGCTGTGATTGAGGGTATATACATTAATTGCTTCGTAAATCCGCTCGTTTATGGCTATGTAAAGAACGCAATAGAGACCATTATAAAAATGCCCTAAATGAGTTAATGAGGACGTTTAAGGGCATCTTTGAGAAGGCTGGGTATAACTCCCTCTGTATAGATAATTGCTGTGCATTTACTAAGGATTCGGTGAGACCGGTCTATACGTGCTTCTCACCATGGCCTGATCCTAATGTCAGTAGTGAGGCATCGTCTAGGTGCACTGTACCTGGGTGTGTTAGTGCTGCTGTTGTGCAGGGTATATCCTCGCAATTAATTCTTAAGTACTTTGAGGGCCGTGATGAGAAGGCTCTTTGGTTATTTACTCATAAGAACAGAGTCGTCGTTATACCAACCACGTACAAAGAGGACAATCATAGGGAGGTCATTGATGTCCTTAGGAGTGGTGGGTTTAGTGTGGAGTTCCTTGGTTCGGTTACGAAGGAGGTTACTGCAACCCAACAGCCTACCATACAGTCCGTTGGACGGCAGAGTATATGTGAAACTAGCGCTTTTGTCGGTGTTAGGCCGACTAGGGACATTCTTGAGTGTATTGTTGCCAGGGTATTGGAGGATTTGGGGTTTAATGTTCAAACCGATGCCAAGCTTAGGGCTAAGGGTAGTGAGATTGAGGTTGATGATTGGGCTGAGAAGAGGGTTGGCGATTTAGTGTTTAGGGTCTATGTGTCCTGTAAGAATTGGGATAGGGATGTTGATAGGCAGGTTGTTGATCAAGAGTTCGGTAGGGTTTTACAGCTCGACAACATGCCGCATCTGAGGGTTTTGGTTGTTAAGAGCCTAACGGATCCTGCCAGGAAGGCCGCTTTGGATGATGGATTCTTCGTAATAGAGCTTGGTGAGAAGGCATCCACGGAGAATGCCAAGGAGATATATAACATCGTTTACAAAAGATTCAGGGAGTTATTCCTAGGCATAGCACCGGACAAGGTCAGGGACATAATAAATAGGCTAGAAGCAGTAATGAAGGACCTAGAGGAACTAACGAAGTAATTTGTAATTTACCTCCCGAGGTATTCGTATACGCTGTTTAGGGAGTCTGCGGTATCGATTAATTCATAAAGCTTTTTCTGTGGATTGCGGAATGGTACCTTCACCCTCGGCTTGGGCTTGTATTTTTCGATGTTACGTATAAACCTTAATTAGTGTGGATGTGGGAGGTATGGTGAGTCCTTAGTACGGGTTGTTATGGTATTTGTGGGAGGAGTTTGTGAACATCGCCGTTGGCTTCCCTAAGGGGTCTGGTAATGGGTGTTTTAGTGAACTATGCACTGATGTTCAGTGTAGGTTTTGCTGACTTAGTGAGTAAGGTAGTATGTTTTCTAGAATAAAGTTATTTGTTCGGGATCTGCAATAAAGCTTACACTATCTTCGTCATCAGTCACGTTGCAAATAATTTTCATCATGTGCCCATAAGTGGTATTGTGTCTTGGTTTATTATCGCCCATAGGGTAAGGTGGGAATCAAAGTCTTAGTTTTCCGACCGCCTTTACCCTTACCTTTACTGCGTTGCCTGGTAGGTATGGCATTGCTATTTCCTCGACTTCAGCTACCTCCACGGTTACTGGGTCTGCGCCAGCCTCAATAGCTCTCTTCTTAGCCTCCTCAGATGCATCCTGGATGGCCTTCTCCCTAGATACTTGCTCGTATGAGTATGCCTTCTCAACAACGGCACCAACCAGTGCTGTGGCTGCGCCAATTGCGTTTGCGTACTGTGCGTGTTCAGGTCTGATAACCTCCTTGGCAC
>WYEB01000245.1_pt1 | contig 20849 bp, 17 predicted proteins | sample 6343061 | NCBI WGS metagenome assembly WYEB01 (sample SAMN13812332, study PRJNA600296) | hot springs metagenome | biome: ENVO:00000051; feature: ENVO:00002007; isolation source: sediment sample from Evening Primrose shelf | place: USA: Yellowstone National Park, Evening Primrose Hot Spring ... | reverse complement strand
GAAGAGATAAAATTATAAAAGATTTTCAATAAATAAGTGTATGGGGCCCGTCGTCTAGCCCGGTTAGGACGCCGCCCTGACGCGGCGGAGGTCCGGGGTTCAAATCCCCGCGGGCCCATCAGAATGATTCTTGATTCTTCTTCGCTATCATCTGTTTTTCATATCAGATTTCATATCAGTTTTTAAGCTTGTTTTCATATCTTATAATTGGTGAAGCATTTGGTCGAGCCTGGTCTTGTTGATTTGAAGAGCTTGTCTGATGAGATCAGGTTCAGGATCTTTGATTATCTCTGGAGCAGAGGTGTAAGAAGCTCTGAGCTTGGCATAGACCCTACATACTCTAATAAGATTAGAAATAGAAAAGCAAGAGTATCAGACCCTCTCCTCGAGAGAATGTTGAAGATGCTTTCAGTAGAAGAGTTTGCAATGCTTGTAGGCTCAGGACCTGCACAGCAACAGCCTTATCAGCCTGTTTTCAGCGAGCCTAAGAGCCTTGGTGAGGCTGTTTTAGCCTTAGATCAGCATGTTAAAAGTCTTGAGATAGTTATTGAGAGATTTCCTCAGCTCTCTAATATTTTGTATCAGAAGCTTGTTGATCTTCTCAAAACCAAGATTAGAAACTACAGCGTGGCTGTTGCGAAGGTGCATTTAGAAGTTTTTGAGAAGCTGCTTAAGTCTAAAGCTCCTAAGACGAGGTCTGAGAGGTTGAGATATCTCAGAAGAGCTTTAGAAGATCTTGGCTGGGAGCTCTCCGCAGAAAAACTGCAAGAATATTTTGCTGAGCTTATGGAGGAGAGCCCTAATATTGCTCAGCATACTGCCAAAGCTCTGAAGCTTTTTATAAAACATGTTATTAAAGATCCTAATCTATATCACTCATTTAAAATGCCTAAGGCTGAGGCAGGATTAATTGCTCAGCCTCTCACTCTTGAAGAGGTCAGGGCTGTTGCAAGAGAGATTGACTGGCCTCCTGCAAAAGCTTACTACGCTCTTCTTGCTGAGACAGGTCTCAGGCCTGGAGAGGTTCTCAACTCTAAGATACAAGATCTTGATCTGGAGGAGAGAATGTTGAAGATTATGAAGATCGGAGGCTCAACCAAAAGATCTTATGTATCATTCTTCTCCAAGAGGTTGAGAGATTACTTAAGAGAAGAATATCTGCCATATAGAGAGGAGTTTATAAAAACTATGGAGAATAGAGTCAGAAATCTCATCAGAGAGGCAGTTTTTGAGTGGAGAAATCTTTTATTTCCGTTCAAAGACTCAGCTCTTAGAGCATCAATATATGACGCTATGGACAGAGCTTTAAAAAGAAGATTCAGACTGTATGATCTGAGGGCTTTTTTCGCAAGCTACATGAGCCTCAGAGGAGTCCCGGGGCAGATAATAGATCTTCTTCAAGGGAGAGTTCCTCCTAGAGAGTTTCAGATTTTGACAAGACATTATCTAGCTGTAAATCTTAGAGAGCTTAGAGAAGTCTATGACAAAGCCGGCTTAATAGTGTTGTGACAGTTTTTATTAATTACTCAGCTGTGATTACGCGATCTCAGTATGAAGTGATTCTTGTAGCCCACGCGCCTCTAAGCAGTCCTTCGATCTTTGATTTAATAAGATTCTTCACAAATATCTTCAGCTCATTATCTACAGAACCTTTTCTACAGATTTCGCACCAGCCTGTTAACATACCTGACATTCTGGTGTTTAAATAGAAAGTCTCCATAGAATTTATAATTTTGTCATACAGCCTCTTAATCTTCTCCTCTAATTTCTTCGCCTTCAGATTTATCTCATGTCTCTCTCTCACGATGCGCATAATTGAGGAAATTGTAGGAGCTTCTTTCTCTAAAATATCTATTTTGTCGCAAAATCTCATGAGGTTCTGACGCATATCTCCCTGATACTTATCGATCTCTCTATAACAAGAGTCTTTAATGTTGTCATTTTTAACAATATCAGGTATTAATCTATCCAGCAAGATATTAGCATAGAGAATAGGTTCTGCAGGTGGTTTAAGCTCGAGAATTCTCTCAATCTCTTTTATGAAGCTGATTTTGTACTCTTCTCCTCTCTCTTTAATCAGATCCCAGTACTTATTTAATAAAGCATCTTCCTTCTCTCTAAGATCCTCAAGATCTTCTAAAATCGGCACCGCTTTTTTAACTTCTTCAATCAGCCTTTCATCACTTGTTATAACATGCTCCAGAGCTCTCTCCATAAGATGAAGCACTACTGCCCCCGGCATCTCTTCACCATAATACCTTGAGAAGCCTTCTCTTAAAATCTCATTAACAGGTTTCACAGGTCTGACTAAGTCTAGAAGAAGTGCACAAGTGCTCATGATAATGTTATCATGTTCTCTGTCTGCAAGAACATAGCCATAGCCTGAGACATGTCTTAAAAGACCTTTTGCCTCAAGTTTTTTAATAAGTCTATACGCGCTAGATTCAGTATATGTATCGGATTTATGCTTAGATTTATAGTATTCAACAAGTAGCTTTACAAGTTCTCTTTTAGTTCTGAAGGTTCTGCCTTCTCTAATAGCTTCCTCAATAATCTTAATCGCATCATCCTCAAAAAATTTGTACCTAGACATGTATCCGCGCCTACATCAATAAAATTTATCATCTTTAAAAATTAAAATTTTTGCGCTAATTAGCACTAAAGGTAGTTAAGAGATTCTTTCGTATAAAATTAACTGGGACAGGGACTAGCACATGTCTAAAGATGATCTCAGACACGGAGGGAGGCAAATATGCTAACAAGGATCTACATTGGCACGTATAGAATTCGCATGAGTAGTGGCGTTGCGTATTTTCACGTACCAATTAAGTTAGTTCTTCATCTAGGCACTCGCCGAGTAAGAGTGATCATGAGGGTTGATTCAAGAGACTGTAACGATCTAACTATTCATGGTAGTCTTATTATTTTTCCGGCAACATTAACTCGGATCGGTGATACCTTCAGGATAAAGATTCCGAAAAAGTTCTACCTTTTGGCAAACAAGATCAAAGACTGCGGCTTAGTTGAGGTGTGGTTGGAGCCTGATATAAGGATCTCTGAGGAGGTTGAGATTCATAGAGATTACAGATAAAAAAGTTGAAGCTCTCTCAGAGTTTCTGGCTCAGAAATTGTCAGAGAGAAAGTTTATAGTGCATAAGAAGGATGACAGGATCTACCTCCAACTAGGAGCCGTAGAGACTTTTGGCGATGTAGAAACCTATCTCATTGCGCTAAGATCCAAAGCTGAGGATCATCTGAAAAAAGCCGAGCTCTTCGATTATTGTTTAGAATCTGTCGCCTTCAAAGACAGCCGCGGCGAGATCACATGCCTCTTTTACGCGTCCCTAGAAGCTTATGAGGCATTGAAGGAGCGCTACGTTAGCGAAGCCGGCTCTCCCCTTTTAATCTTACTGAAAGGTCTTATTGAGATTCCTACTGATCAAACTTTCTATTTAAGCTTTTTTAAAACAGAAGAAAGGAATGCAGGCATCAGCACAATAACTTCAGCTGTTATGGCAGAGGAGCTACTGAGAAGAATAAAGTCGATAAATCTTAGAAACATAAACATGGAGCGAATTGGAGAGATCGTCAGCATGATCAGGCTCACATCTTCGCCTGATACTGCACTCAGGCTTTGGGCAGACGTGTGCAAGAGAAGTAGAAGAGAAAATGTTGATCCAAAAGATCTTATCAGAGTATTGAAAAGATTAGCGAATCATAGTGATGAAAATCTTTTAGGAGAAATGATAGAAATACTGCTCGAAACATATGGCGGTGAATTAAGAGATCAAAAGAACGCCCTAGAGAGGATTAAAGATCTGCAAAGGCTGAGAGATGTAAATGAAGAAAGGATCAAAAGCATTGCTGAAAAATTTAAAAAATATTTTGAAAAAAATTACAGAGAAAAATTTATATATTCAGCCGTGAGAATGTTAAAAAAATCTGGCGTCTCTTATGATACGGCGTGGAGGTTAATTGATGAGTTTGCTGTTTATGAAGATAAAGATCCCGAGAGGTTTTATACAATCCTTGACGCTGTTTATGATGAAGACGTCGCTAGTGTAGCACAAGGATCTGTCGAATTTAAAGATCTTCTGAGAGAGATTTTAGCGAAAAAAGGACTTAACGAATACGAGATAGAAAGAGAGGTCTCGGAAGTCCTGATCGATGTTTACTCATTGGTAGGAACCGAGAAGATCCCGCGTACTGCATGGCTTATAAAGAAAGGTGATCAGGTGATTGAATGGGTTTACGCCGGCGAAACCGGCATATATCTCTTCAAAAGATCTTCTAAAGAAACTGCCGTCCAGGCGATCAGCAATGCTGAAATTAAGAAAGTCAACAGAGTTAAGATCATTGGATTAGAGCTTCCTGATCTTTACAGAGTGTATTTTAAAGATGCCGACATCATAGGATCTCTTGATGAAGTAGTTTCGTTTATAAGCAGAAAGTATGGGATCGAGAGCCGTTATAAATATGCCGTTGAGAGAATAATTCAGCACCTGATCGAAGGAGAAGAAGAGCTATTCTACTCACCAGGCCCCTGGATCGTTAATGGAAGAATCGTTTTTATTGAAGAGCCCGGCTACACACCTCCTTGGAAGAGAGAAGTCTTTGTTAAGTGGAAAGTTCCTAAAGAAGATGTTGATGAAGATCTTAAGAAGAAAGCTTTAGAAGCCATCAAAAGGCTTGTCGAGGCTTACAGAGATCCTGGAAAGCCGGCTCTTGTACTAAGCTACGGAGCCGTAGCACCGATTGCTTACTATGTGCGGAAGACTGCTGGAGTGATCTTTCATATGATTATACATGGAGTTGAGGAGACCGGAAAGACTCTCTTGATAGATCTTTTAAAGGAGATCTTTGGAGTAGAATGGGCAGAGCCGACGCCGCGAAGTGACTACGGCGCTAGGGTTCTTCTCTCGCTGTCTACATTACCAGCGATGATCAGAGAGCTGGGAAGCCTTATAAGAGATTTTAACGAGGGGAAAAATGATGCTGTGAAAGCGATGGATGTTCTACACAGAGCAGCATCAGAGGAAATTCTAAAGATAGCCGGAGGGCATTTGTATGGGGGCTATTTTTATGCGGTGAGAGTAGTTATAGCCGCTACAAATGAGGAGATCTCTATGGCACCGTGGTTTGCTGATAAATATATTTTTGTAAAGATCTCAGCTGACGAGGCTGTGGACGTAAAAAAGGCGAGCGGGTGCACACCGATGACAATGCATCCTTCAGTTAAAAAGGCGCTGAGAATTCTGGGCACAGAGCTTTTGAAAAAAGTCGAGAAACTTCTGCCGGAAATAGATAAGTTAAAAAACCTGTCGAGAGAAGAGATCAGGAGCAAGCTCATAGAGATAGGATATGAGGCTTGGAAGAGCCTATATAAAGACTATGGCCTAGAGCCCTTCCCACAGCCGAGTGAACCAGAGACGCAAAAAGAAAAGGAAGATGTAAGAGAAATGTATAGAGAGGCATTCAAGTCTTACATCTCCAAAATTATCAATGGAAAGATCAAGGATAAAGAGATCCCTTCAGTCTATGAAGACACTGATCTAAGAAGTGAGAATATGAGAGAGTATCTAATTAAATTTGAAGAGAACCATGCCATAATGGTTAACTATAAAGATGGGAGAAGAAAACTTATTTGCAAAAAAATTTTTCTAAGCGAATTCAAAGAGTACGCCAGAAGGATCTATGGACTGCCAGATGTAGGAGTGGAATCATTGATAGAAATGCTGGGTCTGAAGAGAACCTCGATCAATATAGCTGGAAAAGAAGATCGCAACGTTCTTTATACCTATCTGTAAACAGAATTTAATACAAGATCTTCTTATAAAGATCTACATCTCATTAGGTGAGATTTAATTAAGTTTGATAAGATGTAGATTTGTTTTCCCATTTAATGATCTTATGATCTACATCTCATTAGGTGAAATGTAGATATGATGTGATCTATGTAGAAATGATCTATACAAATATATTCGTAAACTGCTGTGATCCTAGATTAAAGTGAAGCTGAATAATTTCATAAGTAAAATAAAATGGCTCACAATACATTAATGATCTGAGAACTACATCACGCCCAACATCTTGCCTACATCTGATCTCTTTTGCGACTACATTTGACCACATCTCATATAGAGAGATGTAGATCATTGATTTGCAACTTTAATAACATCTCTAAAGATTTTGAAACTTTATTCCGAGGATCATAATTTATAAGCTTCCTATTTCCATTATATTTATAACCAACTATCTAGAGAAGTAACAATTAATTCGTCCGTGTCTTCATGAATAAATTTATGAATATGTTGTAGATTAGATCGTAGGATGGTTTTCATACCCTACTTGTCAGAGTATTTAGGTTAAGGGTTTTATTAAAGCTTTCGAATCTATACACATTAACTATAACTTGGAGGATGCTCTTGAGAGTCAACAAAATATTGATATAATGTTTGATTTTGAACGTTTAGAGACCTAATAGATCTATGAGAGCATAGATTGTTTCGTCAGTTATTATTTCCTATCCATCGTTTTAATGCTATATCTATGTGATTATAAAGTTTCATCAGCTCTTCTTCTATAATTCTATCCTCTAACGATGGGTTAAAAGTTTTAATGAAGTCTCTATCTATCCCTAATCTCACAGGATCTGGATTGTTTGGATTAAACTGCTCCGGTATTCTACGTAGGAGTTTCTTTGCATATTTATCAAAGACCTCTTCTAATTTTTTTAGAGTATCGTTATTTAACGAGGCGACGTTAAGCACCGGCATCAACATCCATTGTCCCATCTTTATCTGCGCCCAGCGTCCTCTAGTCTCCTCTCTGTTGATCAGTATTGTGAGAAGTCCCCAAGTCGTGTTAAACCATAGGGTCAAAGCTTTCTCAGCGCTACGTTCTACAGACGGACTTACTTCCAGCTTTATAGCATAGTGTGTGTTTGAGAGCATCTCATTATCAGAATACATGGCTATGACATGAGAAGTATCCCACCATATATTCACTCCCGGGACAAGGATCCTGCCGGCATATGTTCTGAAGGTTTTAATTGCTTTTTCGCTTATACTATCGCTCTTAGGCGTTATATAAGCGTTAGGCTCTATCTTCATATATTTTCGAGATTCCTCCTCTGTTCCAATTAGTGCTGGATAGGGTGATTTGGAGGTCTCTATATAGAGATCGTAAAACTGATGAGCGTCTATCCCAATACTCTTGGTAGATATTTTAATAATTTTCCTGCCCCCCGCCTGTTTTCTCTCGATATAGACCGTTTTCAGAATGTTCCCTAGCTTAGTTATTGGAATGATAATTTGTTTACCTCCTATAACGATCAGACCCTCAGTAATAAGCCTGAACATATAATCGCTTAGACCACGCTCTGATATGGCGACAAACCTGTTCCAGTTATCTATATGTTTAAGCAGATCTTCTCTTTTCACGATTCTTACTTCAAACTCTACATCCCCATGAGAGAAACTAGACATTCTACTTCTCCTAGCTTCAATAATGCCATTAGTCACTAACACTCCTTCAAGAGCCGTCTTGGGTTTCTTAGTTAGTATAACAAACATCGTCTCTTCAGAAGGATCGTGACTATCTGTTCTCTTAGCAACTAGCAAGACCTCACTTAGGCTGGCTCCCTCGGAGAAGTTATAACCATTTTTCGGGTCTGAGCTTACAATTACATACTTCAGGTGGAACTTAGAGGCCAGGAGAACTCTTGTCAGAAACCATGAAACACCTGCGAGCACAGCTCTGGGGAGAACGAATGCTATTACACCATCTTTATCTACATATTTATAAGCTAAGTAGAGGAAGGATAATGCCTCTCCAGCTAAACCTATGTTGAGATACTGTCGCAATTTTTCATCTGCCTTTTCCGCAATGATCTCTTTTATCTCATCAGGAATATCTCTTATCTCCTTCTCAACGGCTTCCTGTGCTATATTCTTTAAATCATTTGATACTTTTTCAAGTATCTCTTTATATCTCTCATTTAATAGCTCTCTAGCTTCTTCATCAGCTATGAAGCCAAAGAAGCCTCTTTTTTCCTCCTCGGCAAATTTTCTCCTACCTCTGTAGGTAGGTCTCGTAAAAGGCGGATTCATGATAACCAGATCGAAGCTTTTAGGTATGGAGAATACGCCTCCCGAGCCTTCTAGGGTTACCCTCTCTGCGATTCCCTTAAGCCCTCCTTCTATATATGCTAAAAGACCTCCTACTCTGTGAGCATTATTTAATAGCTCCAGGCTTCCAAGCCAAGCCTGGTTCTTCCCTGGTATGTAGCCTAGGTAAATAGTGTAAACGTTCTCTCTTTCTATGATGCCAGGACCTATCAGGGCCAGGTTTATAGCTGTTATCTGTGAAGCATATCTCAGAGCATCGATCCCGTATATGCCCTCCTCAATCAGTTTCTTACTTACACTACTTAGATCCACGCTGTCAAGACCATAGTAGAACTTCAGTGCTGTAATAGCACGTACCAGAGCATTGTATGATGCGGTTAATAATGTTCCGCTACCGCATGCGAGATCTCCTAGTTTAATTGATCTTATGCGATCAGCTATCTCGCGTGCTCTATCCGGATCAAGACTAAAGAGATCTGTATCATCTAGATCCAGGAGAGTGAACACGGCTAGAGTTGCTAGTAGATAGGCTGCTGGCACCTCGGTGTAGAATGTTGCAAAGCCCTTTTTGAGAGCGATATCTCCGGTTATCTCATGGTAAAGTCTTCCAGCGAAGTCTCTTCTAAGCAATCCTGCTCTCGAAGCGATCTTGACGCCAAGAGATATAAGGCTCTCAACTCTTTGACCGGCGCTCTGTGGTAGAGCATCCAAGATCTCTATCGTGAGTTCCACGGCAGCCTTATAACCTATTTTAAGAAGGTCCTTAAGAGCTCTCCTTAATCCTTCAATGGGGCCGTATTGCTCTACATAGCTTGTGACAGATTGAAGTTGTGGATGTTCATTCCTTATATGTTCATAAAAGACTGTTGAAAGCAGTATCGATAGTGCAACGTGGCCGAACACAACATCTGAATCCCTGGTTTCAGCTACAGAGAGCCCGTAGAGCTTGTAGAGTATGTTATACAACTTTTCACTAATCTTATTTTTAGAGTCAAGATCTTTTAGAACTTTGATGAAATCTTCAAACGTTAATTTTATACTGCTCATGAAGCTCTGGATCTCTTCCTCTTTAATTAAGAAGCTGATAGAGTTCTCTACGATCTCCTTAACGAGTGGCAAATCTATATCTTCAAACCATCCTGTCGCTTGCTCCGCTCTCCTCTCTATACCTTTCTCTAGGAACTGAAGCAAAGTTTCGCTCAATTCTCTGTGTGTGAACACTTTCACACTATATTTCGACATCTTAACATCCTCATAGAGTTGGTCCTCGGGAACATCTTTGAACCTCTCTTTAATCCACAGGGCTAGTGATATATCAACTAAACCCTGCTCAATTCTGCTCTCTGCATCTCTCTCAGCATCGCTTTTATCATATGATGCTTCTATCCCTATGATGAAACCCTTATAATAACATCTGATGTCAGGTCTTCTTCTGCCACTAATTCTCTCTGCTCTACAGTCGAGTCCGAAGTCTTTTTTTAATATATCGGCTAGTTTAGCATTAATAACCCACTCACCTACTTCCGGCACGCCTACCCACCTTAATTATAAAACTTTTTCTCTTACCCTCAGGATCTATCTGATACCTAAACTTTTTACCACATTTAGGACATTCATAAAAATATACGTTCCACCACCTGTATTTCCATGTTTTTAAAAGTCTGAACTCTCCTTCATAACCACAGTAAGGACATTTAATCATTTTTATCATCCTTCCTGGTCTTAATAGAGAGGGGATCTGAATAATGCATAAATACACCTGCGAGCTAATATATGGTCTATGTTATATTTTCTTTTAAAATAATAAAAATCACATGTGAAATAAAAACTGGCTTCACAGCTCTCGATAACATAATAGCTTATCTAGTAGCTTTTGAGGAGGAGATTTTTAAGAGACTTGACTCTTTTACCATCAATACGAGTGATATTACCATTATTGGTGGTATATCTACCATCAGTAATGGTGCGAGAGAAAACCTTTTCAGAAGTCTCCTCTTACCTCTGCTAGCGATAATATTACCATTATTAGTGGTACAAGAGATGAAAAGCACGCCTTAGGTATTTATTAGGGTCACCCTGATAAGAAAGATCTAACGATACATTAGGGTTACCCTAAGCCTTTCATCAGGGTTACCCTCTGGCTTAATATCTGACAGATATAGATCTTAAGAAGCCATAGATCTAATGGTCAGATCTTGTTATCATCATTTCAAAAGGGTTACCCTGATGAAAATGATCAGGGTTACTCTATGTCTTATGATAAAAATTGCTTAGCCTTGTGTGTCAGATTTGTGAAGATTTACAGATGGATTTATCCATAAAGACATCTTCTTACCTAGGCTCTCAACATTTTTCTTTTACACCCGAAAGAACCTCTAGTCCTCAGATCTTTCTTAGGTACAGTACCTGAAAACATTTTGATCTTTTTCAAGATAAGAGACAGGTTATAGACAAAAATTTGTCTATCATTTGTCTATAGACACCTTTTATAGACACCATAATAGACACCAGAGTGTCTATATTCGTGAAAGAGCTTTTACTCGCAGTAGTTTCTACAGCAACTTCACGCGTGAATTAGAACTCTCATTTTTCACGGATAACCTCTCAAGATCATTATTAATGAAAAGATTCTGTCAGCGATCGATAGGGTGACAGAAAATTCAGAGAGAGAATCATATGATTATACAAGCAGCTGAAAACTGAAACAGATCAGAGTTCACACGTGCAGTTCACATGTGCCTTGATCTATGTGCCTTGATTCAATAGACAATAGATCAATTCACACGTGCCATGACACGTGTGCCTTGATTCACGCTATAGCTTGATTCATTCTCTCGAAGTGCTCATGTGAACGATACATGTGAACTGTGTGTAAACTGTGAACAGATCAGAATTCACACTCCGCGAGAATCAAGACACATGTGCCATGACACATGTGCCAGATTCATGTGAACTCTGATCTGTTCACGCTTTTTGGAGCACACATAGTTCACGTTATGAGCAATTAACTTTCAGCAACAAGTAGCATGATTTTTAGATGCGGATTGCAACAGTATTTATAGCTGGTTTGCCTGTGTTTTTCGCAAAAATCAAACAAGCGATCATGTTCTAAACTGTCTTAAGCTCATCTCTGGGAATTATAATCTTTTTCCCTGCTGTTATACTTAGAGAAGGAATCTCTAAGTATATATAGCCTTGAGCTAGGATCCTCTATATGTTTTTGTCGCGCACTTCCTTTTGCATTAAGATGTCGGTTTCATATAAAGGCTCTGATGGCGTGGCCGGGCTACACAAGCTTCCTGAGAGAGGTATTACAGAATAAAATAAATTGCTTATTATAACAGAAACAGGGCAGGTCTTTCAGCTGAAATCTAGGGAAGATCTTCAGCATGTTTGGGAGCCCTCTGAATCTTCTGGGCATAAGTTTATTAACTCCTTTTGTATAATGTGTTTATGGTGTGTGTTATAAGACACAGCAGGGAGAGAAGAGCGATTAAGAGAGTGCAGGTGACGTTCACAGAAGAGCAGTGGAGACTTATAGAGAGGTTTAAAGGAGTTATGGGCAGTGAAGATGCTGAAATTGTCAGAAATATTGTGCTCGCATGGCTCTCAGAAAAGTCTGTTGTTGCCGCAAGCGCTAAAGAGAGTATGCTCGCTGAGCAAGGGGGCCGTGCGTGAAGAAATTTAGAGTAGCATCACTGTTTTCTGGTGCAGGCGGACTTGACGCAGGTTTTGTTCAGAGCGGATATTTCGATATTATATTTGCTAATGACATTCTGCTTCCAGCAATGAAGACTTACTCAGTCAACTTCGGCCTCAGGCTTTCTACATGCGACAGCGGCAAGGCTGAAGCTCAGACAGACACAGCTCTGGCATGCGACATAGAGCGTGTAGATCTCAGCTCTCTGAAAGACGCTGATGTTGATATAGTTGTGGGAGGACCGCCCTGTCAGGACTTCTCAATTGTGAGAGGACCGGAGTGGGACAGAAGAGGTGTTGAGGTAAAGCGCGGAAGGCTGTATGCATATTTCGTCAAGGCTCTAGCTCTGCTTCAGCCGAAGGCATTTCTTTTTGAGAATGTGCCCGGGCTCATGTCTGCCAACAGAGGTCTTGCATATAAAGTCATTCTTGAAGATCTTTCTAATTTAAATCTGCGGTGGAGTGAAGTTAAAAAGACTATTGGAAATGAGAGCAGTACCAGACCTGCAGAAGGCTATCACATAATTCTTTCTGAAGTTCTAGACTTTTCACACTTCGGCACTCCTCAGAGGCGAGAGCGTCTGATAATAGTGGGAGTGAGAAAAGATCTTGTGAGAAGCCTCGACAGACTGTGGATGATCAGACGTGCTTTCTCTAAAGCGCTGAGAGAAAGCGCAGGACTGCTCCCAAAATATCCACTCACTCCTATTGAGACTTTTGAAGGCAGAAGGCTTGATGAGCTTGATGCTGTGTATAAAGATGTTGTGAAAAAGTGGGAGGGTGTGTGGCTTGAAGTAAACACTGAGAAGGCGCGGAGATGGAAAGCTGAAGTGTGGGACAGACTTACATTTGATATTGTGAAGGACTATCTCGCAGTTAATGAGGTGAAGTCTTCAAGCAGAGAAGAACTTGAAGAGGCTCTGAAGCAACATGAAGAAGTTTTGAAAGAGCTGGGCTTCTACGGAGCTCCTGTGCGCGCCCTGAAGCCTGCTGACGGAACAAATGATCCTCCGGACGACGACCCAGCAGTAGTAGAGCGCATGAAGAGAATACCTTTTGATGAGAACCACGAGTTTGTGCGCGGAACAAAATGGGAGGTTGAGGGGAGAGGCATAAGTCTTGTATACAGAAGACTTCATCCTCTCAAGCCGTCGTACACTATTGTGGCGTACGGTGGCGGAGGAACGCACGGATATCATTATGACAGAGACAGAGCAACACTTACGCTGAGAGAAAGGGCTAGACTTCAGACATTTTCAGACACATTCCTCTTCTCAGGCACAAAAACTCAGATAAGAGCGCAGATAGGAGAAGCCGTCCCCCCTCTAGTAGCTAAAAGACTCGCGCAGGCGCTGGCAAAGATCTTGCTAAATTTTGAAATAGAATAATTGAGAGATCCTTATGACAGCTCGACTAGAAATATTATATTTAACTAAAATTATTAGAGTGTTCATCAAAGAGCATTTTCTTAATATCATCTTTATAGCTTCACTGTTCTTGCTTGCAGGAGTTATTTTAATACGGTATCCGCAAACACTTTTTGAATTTTTAGTGTTTCTTATCATGTGGCTTCAGCTCGAGCTTGCATATACACAATGGTTTCTAGACACCATTCGTAGAAAACCTTTTCTAATAATTGATAGCATGAAAATAGGAGACTCAAAGCTCTTTTTATATATTAAAAATATAGAGAGACGCCAGCTCGTTATGTGATAATCGATGTTTGGAGCATAAAGGCTGAATTGTTTGAAATATATGAATTGCTTCTATATATTAAAAGTTTGCTGATCAGAAAATTGCCAGCGGAATGGTGTGGATATTATAAATATTATAATAAACATTATAGTGAGATAGAGGTACCGCCTGGCGGAACTAGGCTTATAGAGATAGATCTTAGTAAGGTGTTAGCGTTAATCTCAGCGTGTGCTAAACATAAGGATTCATTAGCGCTTTTTGAAATATGCTATGATAAACCATTTTTTTATCCCAGGCCATGTACATATGCTCTCGTAGCTGACTTATCATCGAAATTTAGCGTACGCTGGCAATCTGATTTAAAAGAAGAGCCTATAAAGATCCTCACAAAAGTTTATGAAATCTTAGATGATGCATATTTGCTCTACAAGGCTTACAGAATACATATTAAACTTATTAAATATGAAAAACTTAAGAGACTTCCAAGTATTGAATAATATCGATCCTGAATGGATGCTTGCAAAACTCCTATAGCTTCTGTATAAGCTCCTCCCAGTCTTCCTTTCTTTTCTTCAAGACGCCTGAGCTTGCTATAAAATGTAGTGTTTCTGTAAAGTCTCCTATGCCTTCAAATTCTATCTTCATATTATCTTTAACGCTTCTGCCTCTAGACCTCAGCATTTCCCGCACGGCTTTCTCATATTCTGCCCTGCCAGGATGCCAGAAGCCTAAATACTTGTTCACGACAGCTTTTTTAATCTTAACTTCTGCGTCTGCCTCTATTATGCTGAGCCTGCTCTTGATTTTTTCTGCTACCTCCAGCTTATTGAAAAAACCCGCTATATATGCCGGTACAGAGGTGAACTCCGGGACTGCATTCCATATCTCGCTGAGCTCTTCAGCACGCAGAAGCCCTCGATCTACAGCCTCCTTCATAAGCTTGTCTCTTATCACGCTTATCTTCTTCAGAAAAGCCACAAAATGCTCTCTGGCAGTGCCGACCCTCACTAAAACAAACACGTCGCTGTGATCTATCTGAGCGCCGGGGATGTCCAGCCATATTCCTCCCAGCTTTGTAGTCTTAATGCTTATCTTCAGACGAGGATCTCTGCCGTTGACGCTTTTGATGTCTGAAGGCAGAAACTCCTGCAGAGAACCGCGTCTGAAATCAAGCTCTGCACTCACGCCAAATTTCTCATGCAACCATTTAACAAACGCCACCTCTCCGAGAAAGCCTCTTATAGCATCTGTCCACAGCTGGCCGAGATCTCTCTGTCTAGCCGTCCCATAGTCTGTGGCTGCTATCTTAGGCGCCAGACGAAGAGCGTGAAGTGCCGCCTTAAGATAGTCATTTTCATCCAGCACGACAGAGCTCCAGCTCAGCCATCTCACCCATTCATCATAACTTCTGAACTGATCTATGTCAAGCCCTCTCACAGCTCCCTCACAGAGATCTTCTTCAAATCCTCTGAAGGCTTCTGACAGCTCTCCTCTGCTCACAGCTGTGCTTAATCTGGCAGTGCATGCTCTGATTCTGGCACTCAAAATGCTCAGCCTCTCTCAAACTTCTGAAAAATTATAAGTCTGCGTCGTTAATAAAGTTACTTGAGCCGTGTAGCGTGTAGCAGAAAATACGAAGGTTCTGGCTGATGCAGGAGAGCTCTCAGACTCGTGAGAAAATTGAAGAGTTCAGAAAAAGGATCATTGAGTGGTATGAAGCTTGGGGAGATAAGCATCTGCCCTGGAGGAACGTTAATGACGGCTGGGCTGTTCTTGTAGCTTCATTTCTGCTGAGAAAGACTACAACAGCTCAGGTCGCCAAGATCTACACAGAATTTCTCAAGAGATATCCCAGCCCACAGGCTTTACTGTCGGCCAGCGAAGATGAAGTGAAAGAGCTGATAAGACCATTAGGAATAGAGCATCAGCGCTCCAGACATCTGCTGGAGCTTGCCAGAGAGCTTGTAAAAAGATTCGGTGGCGAAGTCCCGTGCGATAAAGATAGGCTTAAAGAGCTTCCCGGTATAGGAGACTACATAGCCTCAGAGGTCATGCTCTCAGCATGCGGTCACCCGCAACCTCTTCTAGACAGAAACATGATTAGAGTTGTAGAGAGAGTGTTTGGAGTCAGGTCTGCAAAAAAGAGACCTCACACAGACAGAGCTCTCTGGCGCTTTGCCGAAATGCTTGTCCCTCAAGATCCTGAGAATGCAAAAAAATTCAACTTCGGCGTGCTGGACTTCGCCAGAAAAATATGTACAGCTTTAGATCCCAAGTGTATAAAATGCCCTGTAAGAGATCTATGTATTTCAGCTAAACACTTTAAGTAACTCAGCGATGATTCCTACCTTTATATTCTACCTTTATAATCGCGATACTGCATCAACGGATTCTGATTCTTGTCTCGAATTATCTGTTTTATATGAATATATTAATACATATATAATACACATAAAGCTTTAATACTTCTTTACCGTAACTTTATATGGGATTCGACAATGTCAAATTATATAGAAATGTATAGAATGATATGGAGATCGAAAGAAAGCCGCGGACCTGACGTAGAGATGATCTTGCCGCTACCTGTTACCGTAGCGATCGAATCAAAAAATACTATAGCTGAAGCACTCGAGGATTTTGGCCAGATCATTCGCTACTCAGAGAGCAATAAGTATGATGCAGTATTCATTAGGCTTCTGAAATATAATAATAGACAGGACATTAAAGAGAAATACAAGATCCTGCAAAGTCTCGCCGGCAGATACAGGGTGGGCATATTAATAGGTGAAGATCCTTATTCGCCATTAATGGGCAATGAAGAAGTATTGGAGAGATCGTTCTTAAGTCTCAATTCTGATCCTGCAGAATTGCTAAAAAGCATGGGATCGCGCGCTCTAATAAGGACTGTGCCTCTCGATAAATTAGTTTCATTTAGAAGATTATTTAAGGTGTAGTGCTGTGAGGGGCGGTGCCAAAAGAATAGTTGAATACATTGTATCAGATCCTTTCGTAGATGCGGCATTCGTGAGCTATCTCGTTAGCAATCAAGAGTGGCTTGAAGTTTTAACTGCACAGGCCAGAATTTACAGCGAAATAGGTGATCTAGGAGAGCATCTATCAACTTTCTATGTATATAAAGAAAAAGCCAAGCCATATATCATTGATAAGTTTAAAGGTGTTTATAATGAAAAGTTGCTCGAGAGAGAGATCAAGAGAATTGGGGATGAGAAAGCCAAAAGAGCTTGGAGAGCTGTAATAACACTTTTAGTATCACAGCAACTTATGAAGAAGGCGAGAACAGGACTTGGAGAGCTACTTCCAGAGGAATATAACAAGCTAGAATATATTGTGCCCGTTCTTAATGATCTTATTGAAGAGAAGATTAAGCAGAAAGGCAGAAGTGCGCATAACACGGTGAGAGAGATCTTTAAAAAGTATGGCAAAGAGCGCAGTTTAAATTTAGCTCCACTTCTCTGGTGGATCAATATAATTATGGAGAGCGAGGCTTTTGAGGGGGTATTGAAGTATCATTTTCTAGTCTCAAAAGAGTCTGTGTCGATGAATGTTATAGAGAGGTTAGAGGAAGAGTTGTCAAACATAGAGGGACATAAAAAAGATCTAGAATATATGAAGCAAGAGTTTTTAAAAGCGCTTCTAAGTCGCTGTGCAGAGCTTAGAGGTCAGTATATAAATAAGCTTCAGTCAGCAATACTGTTCGCGAAGCTGTGGAGAGTAAGTGTAAAGAGCCCAGAGGCGTGGGATTGGTTTCTCAAAAAAGAGATCCTTACCTACACCTTACCAATCTATCTAACAGAGCTTCAAAGCCTTTTAGGATTAGCAAAAATGAAGCTGAATATTTCTAACCTAATATTTCCTAAAAGCGGAGTTTACAGCGGCCTAGCTTCTACGCTCTCAACGCTTATTTTAATGTCCCCAATATTCATGCAATATGTTATAGAAGCTCAACACGTTATAAAAACTGGAGGTGAAGCCTCAATTATGCCAATTACGCCGGCCGATATAATAGTCGCTATAGCAAGAGCTGTAAAATCTCACGGCGAAACAGAGAGCTTTATCATTGACGTTCACGATCTTATTGAAGATATAATCAAATTCTGGAGTGAAAAAGGTATTCTGCAGAGGCTAGAAGATCATCTGAAAAGCAAAATAACTCCCGAGACTCTCATCACTAGAGGAACATTTGTAACTTCGCTTGCCTTAATTATAAACACAGGCATTTGGGGAGTTTACACTATCACCTATAGGAGACCTGAGTTTCGCTTACCGCCAAGAATGGACGGATTCGATTCTCTCTACATCAGAGCCCAGGAGTTTTTGCCTGTTTTAAAATCTGTTTGGGGGTGAGATGTATAACCTCGTCTTTATGTATTGAAAACTTCACAAGATTTGTTAGAGAAGCGACAGGCAGACTTTCATTTGATCGGCTAGAGATGATATTTAAAGAAGCGCTTGACGAGAATCCTGTCTTTGCTGAGATCAGTAGGTCAGGGGCGCTGGGCAAAAACATAATCATAATATTAGGAGGCAGAGGTTGTGGTAAAACACTGTTGCTGAGGTACTTGAAGTACAGGCTCGGTAAAGAAGGCTGGAAATTTGTATATATGAATGCAACAGATATAGTAGGGTTATCACAGAAGGAAGTTGAAAAAGAATTTCAAGGCTTAATAAGCAGATACTTATCAAGCCTAACCTCAGATCTTAACCAAAAGATCGCGATCGCAATAGACGATATTGCAGAAATAGCTGATTCAGCACAAGATGCATTGAAAAAGGCCGTAGAGGATGTTAGAAGATATGAGGGAAGGCTCAAACTGATCTTAGCATCTCAGACAGAACGTCCAGAAACGATGTCACTGCTAGGATCAATACTGCCCGAAGCCTCCGTAGCTCATATGTTCTTTGGCGAGAGTCCTGCCCAGGCAATTAAGGATAGCTTTAGTAAAAGTTATATTAAAGGAATACCTGTCAGCCTCTTCAGAGGAGCCGCGCTTATAAATTTAGATGCGTACTGGTCTAGGCTGAGAAGCTTAAATAAAGTAGCGGACTTAGCCGAAATAATAGAGAAAATCGCGGAATTCTATGTTAAGAATATGTCTCCTGAATGTATCGGAGAAATGCTCGAGAGTATTAAAAAGATAAAAAAGGGATTGGCATTTATCGCTCTATCAAGTCTGCCTAAAGTAAGATCATCGCGTGGCAATATAATATTTGACAATATAATATTTGAGTATAAGGGGGGTCAGGATCAAGCATTAAATGGATTAGGCATTGCAGAGCTGATTTACAGGTTTTTCGCAGAACATGACGAGCTCGGTCCCATTGCGGAAAGTGCCGAAAGATTTTACAAGTTGCTGGAGGAGGCTGTTAAGGAAGATATAAATGTTGATGATGTCGAAGAGGTGCTTCTCAAGGCTTCAGACAGAGATAATTCAAAATTAGATTACCTGAAGCCTCTGAGAGGAGCGCAAGTTATAACTCTTCTGTCTCCTGAGAAGGTGCAACAACTTCAGCAACAGCAAATGAAAGAGACGGGAAAAGGGAGGAAGCGAGGTCCCCAGGCAAACATTATAGAAGTAAGAATAAAAAGTGAAGGGCAGGAAATTTTGAGATATATAATATTAGCTAGTCTGAGAATAGATTCGAGAGGATATACAGCTTCGGAGTCTATCGAGAGGATCAGAAGGCTCGTAAGCATAGGGGCTCCTGCTGAAGCCGAGAAGAAATTCTTAGTCGTACTTATTCCAAACCGCAGACAGCTCAAAGATCTTTATAAGGCTGTAGGCTATGAAAAAATACAGAGAATAGGACGAGACATACTGCCTATTTACTTGAGCGGGCTCAGTGAAATTGAAAAAGCCTTTATACGTTATGTAAAATCAGGAGCTATACCTCAAAAGGTGTCTGAACAAATATATAGAGTTGTCATAGGCACATTATTGCTAAGCCTCAGAGATGACCATGACATGCCTCTCTTAGCTTATCTCATGTTGCCTCCAGTGTCCGCTGCTCGTTAGCTCTTAAAAAGCCAGTGCCAACTTTATAAAAGGTTCAAGACATTTATGTTTAATATCTTAAAAATAAATTTTTTCTTCTATTGATCCTCTCTTTCCACCATTTGGAGACTAATACTGAAAAAATTGCTATTAATCTGCCGAGAAGTGTGTAAACAAGATTCTCCCAGCTCATTTCGAAACCTCTTAAACCTGAGTCTCATCTCTAAATAAGTGACCTCTTATCAAATCTCTTTAATATCATATTACGTTCTCTACCTAATAGATCATGACATGCGTTAGTAAATACTTTAAATATTCCTGATAATAATGATCTGCCTCTCCAAGAAGATCCTCATATCTAGCCTCAGAGATCTTAAGTTCTCCAAATCTGCTTTGTATAAATCTCGCCACCTCTCTAGACATAGCCTTTATCATCAGTCTCCAAGAGATTTTTCTAACATATTTAGGCAGCAACAGATCGCGTCTTTTAACATATTTTGTTAATGCTCTTCTGCTAATGCTGATCCCTGAATATTCTTTAAGCAGCCTCAGAGTATATAATGAGAAATAAGCCCATCCACAAGGCTTAACATTCACTTCTAAGACCTACATAATATCTACAGAAGCTTTTATCCTCAAAACAAACAAGTCTAGATGTCTCAACATCTAAACCGTTTATCTTAACAATTTCGTTAGGATTGAGGTTCTTAATAACACGTACTGGATCTTCTGGTGAAATTGTAGCTATGAGTTTTTAAAAACATGGAGTTATATTCAAAAAGGGTGTGCCAGAGTGTCGGAAGATCTGGAAGAAAAGATCTTGAGATTCCTTATAGAGAATCCAAAGTATAGAGAGATATTAGAAAGAGCTGTTAAGTTCGAGGAGGAGCATTCAAAGGAGCCATACTACTTGGGCTGGGAATGGAGTGATGTTAGGGCATATCCGGCAGAGATAATGAAGCTAATACGTGAAGGCATTGTTGCTATAAACTATAAGAGCAGAAGGTACACCCATTATGTTCTCACTAATAGAGAGGCTGTTAAGAGATGCCTAGCGAGGCTAGGCATTAAATTGTAAGTTTAGCCAACTACTGCATATGAGCTTGCACAGATATGAATATGGAAATAAAGGCTGATATGAAGATGGATGAACATTCATATCAGACGCCTAAGGGATATTCATATCGTTGTGCCCTGACGCGGCGGAGGTCCGGGGTTCAAATCCCCGCGGGCCCATTAAGATAGACACCTCTAATGATCATCATCTATAAATCAAGATCTCCAGGATCTTTCTAAAGATCCTATCCATTTG
>WYEB01000243.1_pt1 | contig 20914 bp, 19 predicted proteins | sample 6343061 | NCBI WGS metagenome assembly WYEB01 (sample SAMN13812332, study PRJNA600296) | hot springs metagenome | biome: ENVO:00000051; feature: ENVO:00002007; isolation source: sediment sample from Evening Primrose shelf | place: USA: Yellowstone National Park, Evening Primrose Hot Spring ... | reverse complement strand
TACCCATAACCTCCAGAACCCCTATACACTCATCAAGCTCCACAGAGCCCCTAGCCGTCAACACAACACTCTTACCAGTCACAGGCAGTTCAAGCTCTCTGGCAATCTTCCTAGGGATAACTGTGTCCGTAGCCCCCGTATCCACAAGAGCCCTAACAGGCGCGCCCCTACCCGTAAACGGGTTCCTAACAACAGCCTCAACCCATACGTGCCCCACTCCCCGCCCACCCCCACAGACCAGCACAATCTAAGACTTCACACTCTTAAAACCTTTACCAATCTCTAACACTCAAGGCCCTCCTCCAATAAACACTAATTCACCTTTCCCATCTCCAGGAGACGCCCCACTGATCACTAGAGACACTTTAAACAAGCGACATTTGTTCACTCCTTGTGTACTGCCTTGGCATAGAGCCTGTAGACCACCTCCTTTGCCTCCTCTAGGAGCTTCACAGCCTTATTCCAGAAATATGTAAATGTATCTCTGTCCAGATCCCCCTCATAGAAGTATCTATGCAACACCCCGCCCGTCTCCAGAAGACCATAGAACAGCTCCCTATACTCCTCCTCGACGTTCCTAGTAACATAGTTATAGAGCTTGCCGTGGTCCCACCAGGCAGAAAATACCCTCTTCAGGGACGCGTGGAGCTTCACCAGGGCTGTCACAGCGCCCCAAAGCTTTTCAGCCGCCTGCCGAGCATCTCTATCAACCAGCTTCAAGGCTTCCCTATAGTACCTCTCAAACATCTCCCTATACCTATCAACCCTACCAAGAGGACCCCCCAGCCATTCCTCAAATCATCGACAACATCATCAACGCTCCAGCCCGTAGCCCCAGCCAACTCTCTTAGATTAGCCTCATCTGTCTCGTCCAGAGGCTTCTTTTCAATGAGCTTTTCTACTAAGGGAAACAGCTCCGGGAACTCATAGAGAGGCTCCAGAGATCCTGTAATGGCGCCATCCACCTTTATCACCTCACAAGGACACTCGCTCTACTTAATGCTCCCAGCACCAGCAAGAACTGAAGTAGCAACCACAACACATAACTCTCCAAAACTAGACTTTCGCGCGCCATCATTCTGTGCAAGTTTTCTCAGCCAACTCTACCAGCCGCTTTATCAGGGGAATCCTCGCTTTCACATCCTCCACTTCCAGCTTCGCTTCGTGGAACCCCCACACATGCAAGTGGCCCGCCGCATCCCAGCCAAGCTGAACATCCACGCCCAACTCGTCGGCCAGCTTCCTCACAGCTCTCTCAAGCAGAGCAACCGTCCACCTCCCCTTCACCTCGGCTTCCCTTGCCTCGGGGAGACCCAAGCGCTCAGACAACGCTTTAACGCACTCCTCAGCAACCTTGTAAAGCTTCTCAGAAGACTGGACAGCATCCCCCCTAGCCAGATACTCCTCAGCCTCGACAAGCAAACGACTAACCAGCTCAAACCTACCCGTGGTAACCACACACCTAGCAGGACAGCGCCATTTAAAAACCTTCCCCACAGCATGCCACCCCGCCTAGACCCCTGCAATCCCCCAGCTTTAGATCAAAAACCCTGCGGTGCGTGCTAACATCAAACCAAGAAACCAAACAATGAAAGGAGCTGATTCTCCCAAAAGCACTCACCAACAATAATACTAAAAAGCTAAACATCCAGCCACTACCTCTCAAAGAATAACACAATTGAAAACATAAAGAGCCAAGAGGCCTAATACGAAAAATTAGAAAACAGAAGTGGCAAGAGACAGGCTTTCTCCATTAAGCCTCCTACTTACCGGGATATAGTTCTTCGCCCTTTTCCCGAATTAATTTGATTGTAAGAGAGATTGTTTTAACGAAGCGAGCCGGATCTCGTAGCCTCCAGACCCTCGGATTATTCGGAATGCCCTCCACAACAATAAGCCAATACTTCTCACCATACTTATGAGCGGCCTGCGACTCATCTTCCGTGAGCTCCACAGTCTCAGACCTAATGCCCTTAACCTCTACGAAAGCCTCTTCTCCGTCCTTCATAACATGCAAATCGTACCCAGTACCTCCTAGAGTTACCGAGTAGCCCATCTCTGCAAGCCTCTTTTCAACAAACCAAACAGCGAAATTCCCAATTATTTGGTTGTTAGCCTCTTCCATTATGCCTACGTCCCTAAAAAACTCCCGCCAGCTAGAAACTTCCGAGTCGTCAGTCATATATTTCAAACTCACGAACGGACCGATCTTAAAGCCCCTATCCCTCCACGCAACCCATTTCTCCTCCGGACCATACGCGTCATGCAAAAAGCATTGATCTGAATCTACGAGTTTACCATCGTCTGTCAGGAGTTTCAGCCCGCCAAATGCCCTTCTAAGATATTCCCTTGGAACATACGAACGAAGAGCCATATAGAGTCGCTTCAAGAACCTTATATACTTAATATTTTCATCAATAGGAGAACCTTTGAGTTTCTCCTTAATGGCCGAAATTATTTCCTCGTAGCTCGGATTAATATAATAAGTCTCTATATAGCCGTTATAATCAACGAGAGTTACACCCTTAGCGATATTTGAAAAGAAGCTCAGCCACTCATCTTCTTTGGCATCATATTTTAGGTAGAAGTCTATGTCGATAACCTTTAGTCCCAGAGACTTCGTAACCTCTAAATAGTTGGGAGAATTTCTCAATTCTTTCCTCGGATAATAAACTTTATCCGACTCTGCAAAAGAGCCATCGGTTGTTAGAACCCATATCGCTTTAGGAGGCACTGCATTCACACTTTTTGCTAAAAGCACAATGGCCATATAATCCTCTTTACTCTTCGGGGGCTCAGCATCAACACCAATCTTAGGTAGCAGTTCTTTTGTGACCAGTTCCTTTAGGCTGATCTCCCTTACTCCCAGCCACTTGAGGAGATCTTCGCCAACGTACTCAACCAGTTTTCCGTGGACAAACTGGAGCCTACTAAGGTATTCATCGACCTCTCCATATTTACCTTTGAGATCCTCGACTTCACTCGGAGTTTTTGGGATATAAGCCGCACCAGATTCCACAATCTCCAGCGATGAGGTTATAATAGGCACCTTTGAGCGCTGAGGCGGATAGTATGATGCGTGTTCCCACTTTTTATAAAACAACCTGTAAGCCTCCCCTAGAAACTTAAAAGCCTCGTCCAAGTTCTTCTTCATCTTAGCCTCAAGGAGGCTCCGGCTGAAAAGATCCTCAATATTTATAGTCCTCACCTTGTTCTTATCACCTTCCCTCAGTTTAAACTCTGGATGGAGAATATGCATGCCCTCCCCAACAATATAGCCTAGCTCATCCTCCCTGAAAAGCCCATACTTGATGAGCTCTAAAACCTCAGAAGAGGCACGCACAGCTTTGCTAAGAGGCACCTCGTGATTAAGATAGCAAAATACTTTTGGATCTGAAAGCTCGCTTCGAATCACGGAGAAAACAGTTGGTTCCAGCAATTTCTGGTAAAGATCAGAGTCCTTATCAACATTCCCCACCTCGAAAACCGTCAAATAAGAAAACTTATAGTTTCGAGCCAGGTACCTAGTAGAAATTTTAACTAGGTCTGAAGCACACTTCATAAGCCATGCGTTCCACTTAGCCAAGGGATGAATATTGCTCCTACTCGGGTCAACAATAAAATCAGAGTGTATCAGGAACCTTAGACCCGTCCGAGCCTCCGTTAAAGGGAGAAACGAATACAAGCCCCAGAACTTGGTTCCCTCAACTGGCTTAAGATCTTCCGTTTTTGGGTCGAGCATAAAAGCCAGGGCAACTTCCCTTATCTTAACATCGCTCCTCTTAGCACTCTCTGTCAACTCGTCTTTCCTTACCTCATCAGGAACCTCATATTCTTTCTTGAAAACGAGGAACTTGTAAAATGTAGGGCTTCCCTCTGGAACAAGGGTTACCAAGTACCGGGCAACCCTCGCTCCCTCGAAGTTTTCTTCGCCCGTCTTGTGCCACTCATAAATCCTCTTACTTCCCCTCAAATTATCAATTATCTCAATCTTATTGATATGCTCCAAAAACAAAAAGAGAGATTGATCCATCTTGTCAACTATTCTGGTTACATCGGAATATTTCGACTCGCTAAGAAGATGAACCACAAACTTTGTCTCTCCGCTACCCGACCCTACAGTCTCTAAAGGTATAGGTGTAAGTTGCCAAATAGCATTCTCGGGACCAAGCCCATACTTCGCCAGCAGTTCCCTCCCTGAGGACCACTCCAAAATTCCTTGTTAAACTCGAAACCCAGCCCATTAGAATAAACCTCAACCCTCCGAGAAACCATAAAAACAGACTTCCAACCAATCCCCATGAAACCCTTATATCCCAGAGCCGGCTTCTTCTTACTAGCCAAATTACACAAACCCTCCAAATCCCCCTCGTCGATAGGCTTCCCATTATGAGTAATAACCACCCTATCCTTATACAGCTCAATCCTAAAAAACCCTGTACGACCCGCCTCCATCAAAGCATCCTCAGCATTCTGCAAAAACTCCAAAACAAACTCCCCAGCCTCCCCATGCATAATCCCAAGCGACGTATCCAAAACATTCTTCAAGCCCAGACCAGCCCTCGACTTAGCCTCCTTAAGCCAGTACTCCTGTATCTCCAACAACTTTGCTCGTAAGTCACCCATGGCTTCATCCCGGCAAACATAATCTTTCACGCAAAAAATAAAAAATTTTTTTCCCAAAAAGATTTCCATCAATATTAAATTATTTTCACCACGAGAAACCTCTAAAGAATAAACAAGGAAAAACCACAACGAGAAGATGTAAAAAAGAAGAAGCTATTAACAGCCTAGGAAAAGCCTAGCCTGTCTCCTTCCCGAGCCTCCTCCTCACAATATACTCTATAGACTCCCTCGGGCTAATCAGCCTCTCGAAACCCAGGAAGCCCAGCGTCCTCGAAACATCCACCCTAAACCTATACTTATCCTCCGGCCCAAACAGCGAAGGCAAGCCCTGGTCAACAACCTCGACCCTAGGCTCCAAAGCGCCCCCAGAAACCTCCCTAATGACGTCCCGAACCATCTCCGCTATCTCAAGCACAGTATACGGCTCAGGATAGAAGAGATTCAAGACCCTCCTGAGGCTACCACCGTCCTTGTCAACCTCCCCGTCGAGAATCTTCTCCGCGTAGGCCCTAAAAGCCCGCGCGACATCCCTTACATCCACATACAGCATAGGCCTATACATACTATGCCTAAAAGGCGTCAAAGACTCGCCCCTCAGCCCCCTCTCAATAAAAATGTTCGCCGCTGTACCCTTCGGCATCCCCTCGCCAAGAACAGTACCAAGCCTCAAAGCCCCATAAACCTTCCCGCCCATCTCGTCGTAAAACCTCACAATCCCCTCCTGCAACACCTTCGACAAAGCGTAAAGCCTAGCCCTCTCCTCAACCCTGTCAGGACGATAACCAAACCCCTCATCCACCACACCACTAAGCCCATTCTCCCCATAAACATGCCAAGTACTAGTCAACAAAAGCCCCCTAGCCCTAGGACTACGATAAACAGCCTCACAAACATTCTGCAAACCAAGAACATTCACCTCATAACCAAGACGACGCTCCTCATTAATACGCGGAATCTGAACAATAGCACTATGCACCACCAGATCCACGTCCCCAAGACACCCAACAACACGACCAAAATCCCTAATATCACACTTCACAAACTCTATATTATAATCCCTATAGTCCCACGAAGGCTCCACAACATCCACAACCCTCACACTGAAATCCCGAGAAAGCTCCCGCGCAACACCACCACCAACATAGCCACTGCCCCCAATAATAGCTAATTTTTCACTCATTTCCAATACCCCTTTTCAACACAACAAATAGAATCAATTTCAAGAAAAAGTTTATCATCCACTTTGAAACGCTCCATCACATGGAGTATCCCGCTTATTTGTCGTCGGTTTTGAAACTGCATTGGAAAAACACTAAAATCTCGACACATGATATTCTAAGACTCTTTTGTAAACCTCCATTGTGCGAAGAGCAATTTTATCCCAAGTGTATTCTTCCATTCGTTTAACGCTACGATAGACTTTTTTTACGTATTCATTCTTATCGCCCAGGGCTCTTTCCATACCTTTCGCGAGCGCTTCAACATCCATTGGTTTATGCAGATAACCAACTTCTTCATCTACAATTTCGGGTAGTCCTCCTGTAGTGGAAGCTATCACGGGAACTCCTAAAGCCATTGACTCTAATGCCGCAAGTGAGGTCGCTTCCCAAATCGAAGGAATAACAGTCACTCTTGAGATTAAATAGAGATTAATCATTTTTCTAGTAGGTATTAGCGGAAGGAGATGTACCCGTGATTCAAGTTTTAATCTTTTAATTTCGTTTATTATCTCTTGCTGATATTCTAAGTCTCCACTATTAAAGCCTGTTAACACAAGTCTAGCATTTGGAAATTCTTTAGCTATTAAAGCAAACGCTCTTACCGCAAAAATGTTTCCGTTCTTCCTATCAATCCTTCGGGGGACTAAAATAATCTCTGATAATGTATCAACATCTACACGTCGAATTCTCTTTTTTCCAATTTCAAGTAATTCCCTTTGCACACCATTTGGTATATGAAAAACTTTGTCTGGAGGCACTCCATAGTACTTAACAAGTCCCCTACAGATTGTTCTGTCAACGCCAATAAAAAAATTGGCAACCTCTACGGACATTTTATCGAATTTGATATTTTTTACATTATAATCAGCATACAAGCCATGAAATGTTGCAACAATAGGTCGACTCAAGAGGTTAATTTTTTTGACTAACCATTGTGGCGACACTGTCATTCCTGGTAAAACTGTGAAATACTTTGGCGAGGCAGGCGAATGTATATGAACAATATCTGCATTCCTCCAGTCAATTATAGCCCTCGCCAACCAATCTGCCAATGATACATAGTTACTTAGTGCCTTATTGATCAGAGACGTGGTACGGGTTTCTATTCCTACTTCAACAAGTTGTATGTTTGTTTCAATTCCAGGAGTTTGACTTATAGACATTTCTCTCCTTGGTATAAAAACTTTTATATTTACTCCTATTTTAGTGAGCTCCTTTGTTAGATTGTATACATGATTCTGTACTCCACCTGGACTTGGATAAAATCCATGGGAAATGTGATATACTTTTATAATTTTTGTCATAGTTCTCCACTAAAATTGGAGCATCAAAATATAATTTTTAACGGAGTAAAGAATTATGCTATAATTAAATGATGCTATGTATAGGTCAGCGTCGCTGACCTCAGGAAGATTGAGACCCGATGGAAATTTATTCCAAGCACGTTTAACCAAGCCTCCAGATAGATAATCTAGTTGCAGATTTCTTACCATTAAAGTCTCAATTTGACTTGCAGTGGTACTTGAGCTCATTCGAAATACGATGGTATTTGTTGTATTGAATATTATAGAACTACCATTTTTACTTCTTATATTTAAATGAATGACACTTCCTTCTTCTGGGAGAATTTGCACGAGTGAGAATCGTGACAGTTCTAGCTTGACCCACTCTCCTTGGAGTGGAAGGATGGAACAATTCTCGATTATAATTCTTCCTGGGCCTTCTATTGAAATATCTAACAAAGTAACATCTTGCAAACGATTGCCATCCACATAAATTTCAAGTTGATTCTTGTAGCTTGGCAAGTATTTGATATTATTCCATGTAGCTTTAGCTAGCTTCGTTTCTATTGAAGATGCTAAAGTAAAATATGGAGGCTGAGGAAATACCTTTGAAGCAGAAGAAAAAGGTTCTTGATCGATAAAAGGCGCGCGCGCTTGAACTTGCGGCAATTCATAAACTACTACATCATCTCGTTTGAGTACAATTTTAGAGAACTGAAGAAGCTTTATGAAATAGGAACTATCATTTAGAGGAAGAGGGGCTCGATTGTCTCTTACATAGAATTGAATATTATGGGAGGAGATGAAATATAGGGTAGTTATTGGATCTGCAACCTGTAAGAAGATCCTATAGACTCCTGCAATGGGTAGAACATGCCATTTATGAATTCCAAAAAAAGTTGTTAAGTAATATGTTAAAGAAGGATCTACAAGGATAGAAGAAGAGGCTTGACTCCTTGACAAGACATAACGCAAATCTTCCAACAAATCGCGGCTAGGTTGCCTTGCCGGCCATAGAGTGGAATAATAAGCAATTCCCAGAATCGACGAAGAAGTTCCGATGAGGACTAAAAATAACACAGCAAGGGTTTTAATAAAAAGTTTCGCGAATGATAAGTGAATCCGAGGAATAATAGATGAAAAAACACCTGCTCTTGTTGTTAAGATTTCCGAGACAACAAATGAGACGAGAATCCATACAAACGGTGTCAATCTTGCTTGAATGAAAACAGGAAGCAAAGCCGCTGGAATTACAGTAGGTTGCAGATAAAATACCCCTAGCATAATTACCACAAGCGTTACTAGATAAAACAAAATTATTTTAACCCTCAAAGAGATATTTTTACTTAAGAGCATTTGGAAGATTGAAAAGACGAACAGTGTCCCCACTACACCAAACCTAATGGGAATTACCTCCGGTGGAAGCGCTTGCAAGCGCCATATATTCGATACAGGATTGAGATTTTGTGACTTGAGAGCAAACAATATCAAAAGTGATATATAACTTAACAGGAGAAGCAAGGACATCATTACCATTGCCAATCTAATAATATGTTTTAACTTTAGAAGCAATAGTTTAAAACTTTGCACATAGATAGAAATTACTTTGTGAAGAACAGAACCTAAGATACAAGAAACTAAACAAGAACCAAATGAAATCCAGTACAGGAAACTGCGAAGAATTTCGCCGGAAGGACTGGTGGTATAATTTTTCCAAGGGAAGAAAATGTCTACTGCGAGAGGAACCAAGGCAGCAAACAAGATGCCGACTATTACACTTATTATGAATTCATTCTTTTTCAGGATGGTTCTATATCCATTTTCTAAGACATCTATTGGATAAAGGAGACAGATTGAAAATATTACAAAACTAAACACAGCTGTTTCAAACAAATGCGAAAGATACATTGTGGCCAATGAGATAGAGAACATCGCAGTGAGGAATTTGTTAGTAGCTTTTCTCATCCTTAATAAAAGATAAGCCGCCAGAAAGAATTCAAACAACGCAAAGGTTGAAGTTGGAACTAAAAATGGTAGGAGATTACCTGTGGTCATCAAAATATCATACGTTCTTTGACCTATTGCTTGAATCTCTTTTAAATAGTTAAGAGCCGAAGTAACAGGATAAGAAACTAATAGCAACCAACCATATCCCGCAAAAAACGATACTAAAGCAACGACTAGTCCTCTACCTGACGGCTTAGACAGAACAAAACTAGAAAGTAGATACAAGGATACAAGAGGAAGAATAGATATTGCATGCAACCACAGGAATGAATTGAGCGGGTCTACACCAGATACATTCATGATAAGACCTAGAATATACTCTGACCACCAAATAAATCCGACTGATCCGTTCCTAAATTTTTCATAAAATGTTTTGTTACTGCTTATGTAAAGAGAGTTGCCAAGATGCACAGCTTCGTCTCCTGGATATACGCCATTGGATGCATCTATAGACCATGACATTAATGCATATGCTACTATAATTGATGTCACCAATGCTGTTGATTTATCAATACAGAGTGATAAAGAATTTGTGCTTTGTTTGGGATATATTAAATATATTATAGACATTAATTGTAAAATAAGAAGATAAAAGGTGGTAGAATCAACAGGGATAAATTGTGCTAAGTTAAATTCCAGCGGTATTAGAAAAGGAACGATGAAGACACTCAATGATATCGATAGAGAGGCAAGCTCTATTAGTGAATTAGCGCGATAACGCAAAAATTGTAAGATCAAAAAGCCTGGTAGAACAAGAACCGATATCGCGGCAAGAAGGGATAGTAATAAATCTAGTAATGGAATTTTGTGGAAATATGGAAAAACTCGATTCAGGTCAATATAATGATGCATCAGAAGTAAAGATGACGTTATAAATGGAAAGCCTCTCAAAAGAAACTTATATCTGTCCCCAAATTTTAGGATAACTATTTTATATTCGTTATCATCATAGAAAGAGAATATACCTACAAATAGGCCTATGAAGAATATTCCTAAATAAGAAAATATTTTTGAATAGACTGAGTGGAGGAATAAGATATCCAACTTTAACAACCACCGCAATAGCGAAAGAAAGACAAGGGCAGTAAAGAAGACTCCAATTAACCGACCAATGTATTTTTTGGATGTAAATTTTATAAGTCTACGAAGATGGGCCACCTTTTTACCAGCCATATACGGGATAATATTCATTTACTATTAAAGATTTCTGGAACTGAATTACGCACTACATGGAGTCTTCAAGGACTTTACAAAAAATGTTATTCAGAAGAGACCTATAGTTATCTATAGAGTGATTCTTTAAAATGTAGTTTTTCGCATTTATCCTCATCTCTTGCAACAATTTTGGGTTCACTAGAAGTGATTCAATAGCCTTAGCTATTTCTTCAGGCTTAGTTGAATCAACAAGGATTCCACCTCGAGATTTTAAGAGGATGATCTCAATTTCAGGAAAACCTTTTGATGCAACTATTGCTAGCCCAGCACCCATCATTTCTATTAGCTTGTTTGGAACAGATATTACATAGCTATGACATATAGGTCTTAAGAGCACAAGCCCTATAGAGCCGGTAGATAAGTATTTTTCTAATTTATCATGGTGCATCCATGGGATGATGCTTACATGCTTAGCAAGCTTATAGGAAAATAAAAATCTGTAGAATTGTTGTTCTGTTATTTTGTCGCTGAATTTACCTATTAGCGTAAAATGAATATTCTTGTACTTAGCTACAAGAATCTTTAATGCTTGAAGGGCTTCATATATTCCCTTATCTGGGCTTATAGTCCCCTCATATATGAGCCTTATATAATTTTCGTGTTTTTTTTGATTATTGTCCGCTTGATAAGAATCAAGCAGTACTTTAGGATGATATGGTAAATAGATAGCATAAGTGTTTTTATTGAATTGAATTCTTTCTTTAGCGAGTGAGTCAGTAAGAGTTATGACCGCATTAGCTGAGGAACAAACTTTACCTTCGAGGTATCTTAATAGTTTTGTCATTGATGAATAAAATATCATTAGACCAAACCGTCTAAGAAATAACAAGCTATCTAAAGTCACGTTATCGTCTCCTATTTCATATATTGTCTTCTTTTTTAGTAACCTGAGAAAGATGACAAGAATAGCATTGAACATGTCAACACATACATATATATCTGCATTTTGACTCAAAGCTAGTATTAGTTTTATAAACAAAAGAATGGGATTGGAGAAAAATGGTAACTTTTTGTGGATAAGAGGAGCATTTGGAATTCTTATGACATAGTAGTTTGCAACTCTCTCTTTTATAGGGAGCTTTTTTCCATGCAAGTCCTCTGCAATTACAGTAACACTCCAACCCATACTTGAGAGGGCTTTAGCCATATAATCTATTCTGGTCGGGGGAGGAGAAAAATCTGAATTTGTTATAATACATACAGTTTTACTTGGGCATTTCAAGGTGTTCTACCTGCATTAAAAAATTGTAAACAATCAAACAATAAAATCTACGTTGTATCTCAAAAATTTTTCGACCAATATTTGTAGATGTCTTCAGCTGTGGTAATCCAAGCCTTTTTTTCTGCAAGGTAATGCAACAATTTATTATAGAATTTGGACCAATTTCCCCAGAAAACATTATCAAAAGTAGTATTGTGCCAAAGTATAGTGACAACTCCTGAATATTTCTCTGTATAATATATTATCTTTTTAACAATTTCCCATCCTTTCTCAATTCCTATATGAAAAAGAGTGTTATCCATCACATTAAGCGGTATTTCCAGAATATCTATTATTTCTTTCTGATATAAATCGTAGGGTTTAAAAGGATAACAAATTCCATTTCTAAAGCCTGGCATATCTGGATACCCAAAAGTTGTATCATATTTAAAACCTATATCCTTTAGCATTCTCCATGTGTATGGAATTTCAAACCTCAAATAATGCATCCGTATCCCAATTACAGGTCTTCCTAGAACCTTTTCTAATCTTATCTTCTCTTCCAGCAATGCATGAGGGTTATTAAAAGAATAATAGCCACCATGCAAACCTATTTCAAAACCCTCGTCAGAAATATCCTTTAGAACATCCTTCAAGGATTCAATGTCATAAATCCAGCCCGCTGGATCTTTATTAGTTGCTTTAAAAAAGAAAGTCGATTTAGCGTCATAGCTTTTTTCAATTTCCATAATCTTCTTAAAATTCCAAAATGGATTTTTCGTTGTTTCACTTACTTTAGCAATTAATCTGTCAACACCAGCTTTAATTTGAAAACGCGAAAGCAATTTTAGTGAAGTAAAAATAGTGTAACGCCAAGAAGGATATATCGTATCAATATCATGGGTTAAGCAAACGGCAAATTTAAATCCATCTGGCCATTCCAAGTAAAAGCCCTTTTTGAACAGGTATTCTGATACTATGGGACGAAGGACGTCCTTATTTTTTATATACTTATAAAGACAACGCCCATATTTATCTTTTTTACAGCTATACTCGTCTCTAGCAACAAATATATCAAAGAGGTTTTGATTATCTTTAAGTAATTCTAAAAAGTCAAGCATGAATATTATTTTAAAATATCCCAGTAAATTTTAAAATATTCTTTAGCAATATTTCTCCAATCAAAATTTTCTATCATCAGATTTCTAAGGATGACTCTCATTCTCTTTCTTAAATCATCATTCTTTAGCAGATTATAAATTAGCAACGAAAGAGTTAACCAGTCTCCTCTTTTGATTAAATAAATGGCTCCCATCTCAGCTAAATGCTTATAAAAAAATCCACTACCAGAAATTACAGGTATTCCCATAGAAGCCGCTTCTAAAATTGAGATAGTAGGAGCTGCTGGCCAAACAGCTATGTCACAAGCACTATAAAACGATGGTAGTTGCGTCCTATGAACCGTTGGATGAAAGATTACATTGCTCTCAAGTTGATTTTCAATAATAAGTTGTTTCAAAAACTTTAAATATTTTGGATTATCATCTCCTATAACTAAGAGTTTAACTTTTGGATCATTTTTTACAATAGGAGCAATGGCCATAATAAGAGACTCTAACTTTTTTTCAGGAAGTATTCTGCCCGAATAGCAAACAATTTTATCATCCAATTGAATGCCGAGCCTCTGTCTAATTTGAATTCTTTTACACTCATCAAATCGAAATAATTCCGTATCTACACCTAAAGGAATTATGGTTATTTTATTAGAGGAAATGCCAAAGGTTTGAGATATATAATTTTTTACATAAGAATTTATTGCAAAAAAGTGGTCAATATTGGATTTTACTAAAGAGATTACCCAAATAACAAGCTTAAAGAAAATTAGAGTTGTTATGGATTTCAAATGAAATTCGCCAGTAATAAGGCTACCTACACATTTATATTTGAAAACTTTTTTCATAGCAAGTAAATATACACAGGTAGGTGAGAATAATGGTTGACAATGTATAATCTGGGGCGATTCCTCCTTTATTATTTTTAAAAGATGGATAAGTGCAATTAAATTGGGAAAATGATACGAATTAAAGGATAATAAGGAGGGCAAATAGACAATCTTATAATCTTTTTTATTTATTCTTAAAAATCTTTTATAATGTCCAAAAGTTATTATAATTGTTTTTATTTTTAATTTTATTAACTCTTTAAAGAGATAATATTCAAGATAACCCCTTGATGGATCAAAATTCTCAACAACTATTAATATCTTCATATTTCCCTAATGTTTTAAATATTTTTATGTACTGATCTAAATAATATGATGAAACTTGTTTCTTGATCTGCTCGATACATAGAGCGCGTGCGCTAGCGCACTGATGTTTTGGACACACCTATCAGCTTGTAGTTCAACGAGTCAGTATCTCTAAGTGCATTGTTGCGCATAGCAAGTTTTATAGAGCAGTAATACACAGTTAGTTTAACTTTTTTAGCCAGTTTTTCAAATAAAAGATACCAATAGGGAAAAATTGTATTATGCATCAAAGCAACTCTTGCTTTTTTATTCTTACTTCTTTTAATAAGTTACTTCTTTGTATACTTTTTCGAGTTCAGCGACGATCTTGTCAATAGAGTACCTCTCTTCGACAAGTCTGCGGGCATTCCGTCTCATTTTTTTGACTTCTTCTGGGTTTTCAAGCAGATACGCAAGTTTGCCTGCCAGATCATTTTCGTCGCCTGCTCGGAAAAGAAGGCCTGTTTCCCCGTGTAGGACTATGTCGGGCATGGCTTCGACGTTTGACGCGATCACGGGTTTCGCGCAGGCGTAGGCTTCCAGCACGATGTTCGGGAAGGTTTCGTAGCGCGAGGGGAGCACAACGAACTCGGCGTCCACGCAGGCGCTGAGCTTGTCCCTCCCGTAGAGGGGGCCCGTGAGCAGCACGGAGTCCGAGATCCCGAGTTCCCGCACTAGGGACTTCACCCTGCCTAGGTACCCGTCGTCGGGGCCCGCGACCACCAGGATCGCGTCCTTGAAATCCGGCTGCTTCGCCAGCAGCGCATACGCCTTGACGAGGATGTCGATCCCTTTGATCCAGTGGATCCTGCCTATGTACAGCACGATCCTCTTGTCTTCGGGCACGTTGAACCTTTTCTTGAACGCGCCTTTGGGCGGTAGGTCGGAGTACTCCGAGAGGTCTATCCCGTTCGGGACGATCGCTATTTTTTCCTCGGGCACGCCCATCCGCTTGTAGTGCCTCGCTTCGGCCTTCGTGAGCGCTATGGCGCGCGAGGCGCCCCGCAGGAGCTTGTAGCCGTACACCGCGTCGTAGAGCAGCTTCAGCGTCTTCCAGGACCCCACTCTGGGTACGGAGCCGTGCGCCTGTAGCACGTAGGGTACGCCGTGCTCCCGCGCAGCCCGCGCGACGGCAGGGTTCTGGAGCGTCCTGAACTCGAGGAGGTGCACGATGTCGAACTCCTTCACTTCTTTTTGAGCGCAGGCGGGCAGCGCGGGCGTCACGAAGAGCTTGAACATTTTCACGGTGAGCATGGTCAGGTTCCTGAAGTAGACGGCCCTGACGCCGTCCACCTCCCTCTCGACCCACGGCGCCTTCCCATCCCAGATCCTCGTGCGCAGGTCCTTGGCGTCCGTCGTGTACACCGTGACTTCGTGCCCTCTTTTGGCGAGCTCCCTCGCTACCAAGTACGTTACCCTCGGGGGGCCTCCGAAAGCGGAGGCGGGTGGGAAGTAGGGTATTACGTGCAGTATCCTCACTTCCTTCCGGCTGCGATGAGCGCGTTTAGCAGCTCCGCCCCGATCTTGTCTAGGCTGGCTTCGCGCTCTACGAAGCTTCTGCCGTTGGCGCCCATCTCCTCGGCTTTCCGGGGGTTGCGGGCGAGCTTGAGCGTGTTCTTCGCGAGGGCTTCGTGGTCGCCGGGTCTTGACACGAGGCCGGTGGGGGTTTCGAGGACGTGGAGCGCGGGCGCTCCTCTCGCCACGCAGAGTATCGGTTTTCCCGCGGCCTGGTACTCGTAGAGCTTGGATGAGATGCCGAGGTAGGGTCTGCCGAAGTCTTTTAGCGGCAGCAGGAGGGCCTCGGCTTGGCAGAGGAGGTTGGCGACCTCCTCTCTGGGGAGTATCTTGTCTATTACTTTCACGTTGGTGAGGCCGAGCTCTTTGACTCTCTTCTTCACGAGGGGCGCCATCTCGCCGCCGCCTTGGAGCACGAATTCCACGTTCTCGTTCTGGAGGAGCTTGGCGGCTTGCAGCACTTGCTCGAAGTCGTAGGCTACGGAGAAGGCCCCGCTGTAGAGCACGGTGAACTTCCCGCTGCGCTGGCGGGGCGGGCAGGGTTTGAACTTGCTCGTGTCGACGCCGGCTCTCACGGTTTTCACTTTGCTGGGGTCGGCCTGGTACCTGCCGCAGATGACGAGCTTGTAGTAGGGGCTGATTGGCGTGATCACCCTCGCCTTGTGGTAGGCGATTCTCGCGAGAGCCTCCGCCGCTTTCGCGAAAAAGCTGTTGGGCTTGAGGAGGTTGAGGCTGTACATATCTTCGGGCCAGAGGTCGTCGATGTTGAGGGCTACGGGCGCCCTGAGCAGCAGCCCGTACACCATCGCGGGGAAGAACGAGATGATGTTGGGGTTCGCCGCCCAAACCACGTCCACCTTCCCGACCGCCGGCAGGGCGAAAAGGGATGATGCCGCGAACAAGAGGAAGAGGGTGAGCCTGTAGGCGAGCCCGAGGGAGGGGAGGGGCGGGACGAACGTCCTGATCACTTTCGCGCCCTCCCGCCACTCGATCTTGATGGGTTTCCACCTGTACTCTTTGGGTATGTTGCCGTGGGGGTAGTGGGGGTGCGCCGCCACGACGGTTACGCGCGCCCCGTTGAGTAACAGCCCTTTGACCGCGTTGTAGGCTCTGGTGGCGCCCCCGCCCATGTCGGGTGGGTACTGTTGCGCGATGACTAGGATCTTGAGGGGCTTCGCTTGTTTGCTCACTAGAATCTTGCTGAGGCTTTTATGTTGTCCCAGTTTTCTTTGAACCAGCTATAGACGTGCTGTAGACCGGTTTTGATGTCTGTTTTTGGCTGGTAGCCGAGGATTTTTCTGGCTTTGTCTATTGATGCTTTTCTTCTTGTTGAGCGGTCCCAGCTTCTTTTGGGCTTGAAGACTATTCCGGCGGTGTTGCCTGTTATCTCGTTTATCATTTTTGCTAGGTCTATTATTTTTGTCTCTGTGCTTGAGGCTAGGTTGAATGTTTCTCCTACTGCTTCGTCTAGTGCTCCTAGTCTTAGTGTGCCATCAATTATGTCTCCCACGTATGTGAAGTCTCTTGTTTCTTCGCCTGTGCCGGTTATTGGGAGGGGCTGGCCGTGGATTGCCCACCACATGAAGTTTGGTATTACGTTTCTGTATTTTCCTGGGACTTCTCCTGGACCATAGACATTGAAGTATCTTGCTATTGCTACGGGTAGCTTGTAGTAGTCGTGGAAATAGTTAGTGTAAAGCTCACCCAGAAGCTTGTGTATCTGGTAGGGGGTGTCGAGGTGTAGGGAGGGGGGCAGTGATTCTTCGAAGGGTAGAGGCGCCTCGCTTCCATAAACGGAGCACCCTGAAGAGGCGAAGACAAGCCGTTGTACTCCTGCCATGTGGGAGTATTGTAGTATCCGAAGAGTTCCTAGACCGTTGACCATTAGGTCTGTTTCTGGGTGTTCGACACTGTTTTGGTTTGCGAAGTGTGCTGCAAGGTGGAAGACTATGTGTGGCTTGAAGCTGAAGGCATATCTGAGCTTTTCCTCGTCTAGGATGCTTCCCTGTACAAAGACTAGTCTTGGATCTTCAGGCAGAAGCCACTTGAAGCCTGAGGATAGGTCGTCTATGACTATTACGCGTTCTGGTTCAGATGCGAGGAGAGCTCTTACAAGGTTGCTTCCGATGGCTCCAGAGCCTCCTGTTACTAGGATTCTTTTGTTGTGGTAGTGTTGGAGTATTTCTTCGCTTATGCCAAAATATGGTGAAACTTGTTTAGTTGCCATTTTTCTCGCCGTATACTTTTTTGAACCACTCGACTGTCTTATATATGCCTTGTTCTGGCTTGACTGTTTGTTTCCATCCTAGATCTCTCTTTGCCTTAGTCGAGTCTGGGATTTTTACTTTTGTTGTGAAGGGTTCTGCTTCTTTGTAGGTTACAATTGAGTCGTCTCGGCCAACATACTTGAGAACAAGGTCTGAGATGTATTTGACTTCGTAGGTTTCGTCTCCCCCGATGTTGTATACTTCGCCTGGCTTAAAGTTGTCGACTATGTTGGCTACGGCTTTGACGAAGTCTTCTACGTATTCGAGTGTTCTTTTGTGCCCTAGGTAGACTGTGTAGGGTATGTTGTGTAGGGCGTGGTAGATGAATTTTGGTACGAAGCCCCTGTAGGGGTGGTAGTGCTCGCCGGGACCATACACGTTGAATGGTCTAATTATTACTGTCTCTGTTCCGTACTGCATGGCTGAGTTTTTTATCATCATTTCTCCTACCCATTTTGTCATGGCGTAGTCGTTCAGGAGGTGTATGTGTATTTTTTCGGGGATGTCTTCCCGCATTACTCCCTCGTAGTCTCCATAGACCTCGGCGCTACTGAAGAAGATCATTTTGAATTTTTTCTTTTCTTGTAGTCGGATGATGTGTTTTGTTCCGACAGCGTTTGTCATCCAGAGGTTCTCGTAGTAGTGTTCGCCGTTCCACCTTCCATATTCTGCGGCCAGGTGATATACGTAGTCGAAGTCTCCAGCTGTTTCGAATACTCTTTCGATTTGCCTGTATTCCCTCATGTCGCAACGTATTGACTTGGGATCCGGAGAGTGAGTTACGTCGCAGAACCAGACGTCGTGTCCTCTAGATCTAAGCTCCCTTACAAGGTGGCTACCGATGAAGCCTGCGCCGCCTGTTACGAGTATTTTCGCCATCAGCCTGCTTCTTCTTGAATTATATTTATGATTTTCTCTGAGGTTTTTCCATCCCCGAGAGGGTTATTCCAGTTCCTTGGGTTTTCCAGCATTTTCTGTGTTTGTTCTATGATTCTTTGGGGAGAGAAACCTACAACTACATTGGCTCCTACGTGAACCGTTTCTGGTCTCTCTGTGTTGTATCTGAGGGTTATGCAGGGGACTTTTAGGATGCATGCTTCTTCTTGGACTCCGCCGGAGTCTGTGTAGACTATTTTTGCGTTTTTCAGGAGTTTGAGGAACTCGAAGTATCCCAGTGGCTCAATCATTTTGATTGATGAGGGTAGGGTTATGCCGTATTGGCTTATCCTGTTGCGTGTTCTTGGGTGAACTGGGAATATTACTGGTATGCCGAGTTTTTCGGCCGCCATTCCTACGCCTTTTATGGCGTTTGCCAGCCTCTGTGGATTGTCTACGTTTTCTTGTCTGTGTAGTGTTAGGAGCGCGTATTCTTCTGGAGGATCAATGGGTAGGGTAGCTTTTTCTGTGAGTGGTAGGTAGCGGTATATTACGTCGACGATGGTGTTTCCTGTGACGTATACTCCTTCGGTTATTGCTTCTCTTTCGAGGTTTTTTCTTGATATTTCTGTTGGGGCAAAGAGGAGGGTTGAGATGTGGTCTACGAGTACCCTGTTGATTTCTTCTGGCATTGACATGTCGAAGCTTCTTAGGCCGGCTTCTACGTGTGCTACTGGTATTTGTAGCTTGGATGCTGCGAGGGCTCCTGCTAGGGTAGTGTTTGTGTCCCCTTGGACGATTACGATGTCTGGGTTTTCTTTGAGGAGGACTTGCTCGATGCCGGTAAGCATTTTTGCTGTTTGTTGTGCATGGGTGCCGGAGCCGACTTCTAGGTTGTACTTGGGGTCTGGTAGCTGGAGTTGTTGGAAGAATATGCGATCCATGTTGTAGGAGTAGTGCTGACCGGTGTGAAGGATGAAGAATTCTAGGTTTCTTTTTTCGAGCTCCTTTACTACTGGTGCGAGTTTTATGATTTCGGGTCTTGTTCCGAGGATTATGGATATTTTCATTTTTGGTTTCTATGACTAGGTTTTGATTTTGCTTGCAAGTGATATAGAGATGAGGGTGGTGGCTGTTGTTTCGGAGAGTATGGCTAGTGTGGTGTAGGTTAGTCTGATGTATCTTGCTGTGTTGAAGAGTATGGATACATAGCTTAGTAGGGTGACTGAGAGTGCTAGGAAGGCTATGCCTATTGCTAGGGTGCGTGCGGGTTTTTCTGTGAGCCATGTCCATGTGATGGTCCATAGTATTGATAATCCATGCGAGAAGGGGTTTTCTGAGGAGGTGGCGGGGCCGTATTCTATACGGGTGGGGACTTCTGTGATCTTCATTTTTTTGTGGGAGGCTATGTAGACTGTCTGGGATGATATTCCCATCCATGTTTCTTGTAGTTCTCTGGTGAGTGTTTCGAGCGCTTTTCTTGTGAAGGCTCTGTAGCCGTTTTCGGGGTCATTGGTCTTTACGCCGAAGAGTCTTAGGAATTGCCTTATTATGGCTATGCCTAGCTTTCTGTAGGCTGGGACTTTGCTATTGGTGAACCTGTTTCCTATGGCTATGTCTGCTCCGTTTTGTAGGGCTTGTATGAACTTGGGTAAGTCTCTTGGGTCGTGTTGTCCGTCGGCGTCTAGTAGAACTGCGTAGTCGGCGTTGGCTACTAGGGCGGCGTGCATTAGTGTGAGGACTGCGGCGCCGTAGCCCATGTTGTGGGGGTGTTTGATGACGAGTGCTCCTGCTTGTTCTGCTCTTCTTGCTGTAGTGTCTGTAGAGCCGTCGTCTAGGACTATGACTAGGTCTACGTAGTTCTTGGCTTCTTTGACGACTGTGGCTATGTTTTGTTCTTCGTTGTAGGCTGGTATGAGGGCGACTGTTTTGGCTTGTGGTATGGGTGGTAAGGGTGGAGGCATGTAGCTACGCCGTGTAGATACGTAGGCTACTATTCCAGTATTTAGGAGCGTCTGTCCTAGAGCTAGAGCGAGGAGAGTCGCTGAGGCATGTGCCACATCAATTGTTCTCGTGTCATTGTATTTGTCTATGAGTGTGAAGAGTAAGAGCCCGCCAATTATAAGAGAAGCTATCCCTGCTGTAGCAAAATACGTTAACGCGTGCCTTGCTAGGTTATTCATCTCGCATCAGGAGACTTGGCATGACTACTTTTGCTCCTAGGCTTGTGGCTATCTGGGGTGTGGCGTCTGTGGAGTTGTCTGGGACTATGATTTCGTATGTTAGGCCGAGTTGTTGGGCGGCTTTTTGGGCTTTTTGTATGACTTCTGCTATTGTTTTTTCCTCGTTTTTTGATGGAAAGATGAATGTTACGTCTGGCTCCTCGCTACTCATATTTTACTTTATACAAGGTTTTT
>WYEB01000242.1_pt1 | contig 20924 bp, 24 predicted proteins | sample 6343061 | NCBI WGS metagenome assembly WYEB01 (sample SAMN13812332, study PRJNA600296) | hot springs metagenome | biome: ENVO:00000051; feature: ENVO:00002007; isolation source: sediment sample from Evening Primrose shelf | place: USA: Yellowstone National Park, Evening Primrose Hot Spring ... | reverse complement strand
AAATGTTTTTCAGTTTCTCATAATTAAAAGTTCAAAATCTTAATTTTCATATACCTTTTATGAAGAAAACAAAAATTGTTGCTACAATAGGTCCAAGTAGTATAGATAAGATAAAAGAATTGGATAAATATGTAGATGTGTATAGAATAAATTTTTCACATGGAGATAGAAAAAGTCATGAAGAATATTTTAAAATAATTAGAGAAAATAGTGAAAAACCCATATTAGTAGATTTACCAGGGCCAAAACTAAGGATAGGAAATCTAAAAGAAAAAATATTATTAAAACCAGGAGATAAAATAATATTTTCTCAAGATGAAGGCATTCCAGTAGAGGATATATTATTTTATAAAGTAGTTAAGGAAAATACCGATATATATTTAGATGATGGAAATATAAAAGTTCATATAGATAAAGTAGAGGATAATAAGGTAGAAGGAACTGTTCTAGATGGGGGGATATTAACATCTAGAAAAGGAATAAATATTCCAGACATAAATTTAGATACTGGAGTAACCCAAAGAGATTTAGAACTATTGAAAGAAGCTTTAGATTTGGGTGCAGATTTTATAGGAGTATCCTTTGTTTTATCAAAAGAAGATATAATAAAAGTCAAAGAAATAGTAAAAGATAAAGCTTGGGTGATTGCTAAAATAGAAACTAAAAAAGCTTTAAATGATTTGGAAAACATAATTAGAGTATCCGATGGTGTAATGGTTGCAAGAGGAGATTTGGGAGTAGATATAGGATTTTCAAATTTAATATTTGCACAAAAAAGAATAATTAAAACATCAAGATTATGTGGAAAACCTGTTATATTAGCTACACAAGTATTAGAATCTATGGTAAATAATTCAATACCAACTAGAGCTGAAGTAATAGATGCTTCTTTATCTGTATTAGAAGGTGTAGATGCTATAATGTTAAGTGGTGAAACAGCAATAGGTAATTATCCAATAGATTCTGTAAAAATATTAGAAGAAATAATATTAAATGTAGAAAAAGAGGTAAAACCAGAATTATTATCTCCAAATAATATTGATGATTCTATAGCAGTAGGTGCAGTAAGTACTTCAGAATTTGATAATGATATAAAACTAATTGTTGTACATAGTAGAACTGGAAATTCTATAATAAGAGTTTCAAGATTAAGACCAAAACAAATTATAATAGGAATTACACCAAATAAGGAATTATATAGGAAACTATACTTATTATATGGAGTATATCCTGAATTAGAAAGTGTAGAAAGTACAGATATACTTGATATAATAAATAATTCCAAATTAATAGCTAAAAAATATATTAATAATGGATATATATTAATATTAGGTGGAGATCCTAAATCAGAAATTGGAAGAACAGATTTTATAAAAATAGAAAAAATATAACATACACAAATTTTTATTAACAAAATTATAAAAAACAAAGTATTTAATATATATTTTAGGATATAATCTATAAAAGTTAAAAATTTTTAATATATATTATCTTAATTAATTATAATAAATACCGGGCGTAGCTCAGCCTTGGTAGAGCGGCCGGCTGTAGTGGTTAAATTGGCCGCAGAGACCGGCAGGTCGTGGGTTCAAATCCCACCGCCCGGACTTTTATTTTTATTTTTTAACAATTATATATGAGAAAATTATTATTAATTCCATCAACATTTACTGGAGAAAAAAGAGATCAAAAGATTAGAATATTTTTAATATCACAACTAGCAAGAGCAATTGTTAATTTTGGAATAAATGAAGTGGGAATATATTATGATGATGATCCAAAATTTAATTCACATGGTTTGGGAAGATATATTTTAAAAGTATTAAAATATTTAAATACTCCGCCATATATTAGAAAAATTGCATTTCCAATTGATAAAGAATTAAAATATATTGGTTCTACTTTACCTTTAAATGTGTACTATCATAAAGATAGAACAAGATATGAATATGTTTATATATTAAAAAGAGAAAAGGATAAATTTCATGTAACGAATGGAGAAGAAAAATTTTATGTAAATGTAAATAAAAAATATAGAAAAACAAATATATTAATTTATGATAAAGTAAATAAGAAATTATTATATCCATATGAAACAGAATTTTATTTTGGTTATGAGGTATTTTATTATAATAAACCTTTAGAAGAATTAATTAAAAAATTAAAACAAGAAAACTTTTATTTAATAGCAACATCTAGGTATGGGGAAGATATAAAAAATGCAAAAATTGAAAAAAGAGATAAAATTGCAATTGCTTTTGGATCTTTTGCAAGAGGTATTGAAGATATGATAAAAAATTGGAAAGAAAAATTCGATATATCAATTAATATATGTCCAGACCAAAAATTAGAAACTATTAGAACTGAAGAAGCTGTATATTATACTTTATCATTATTACATTATAAAGAAATTATATGAATTATCAATTTTTGATAGTTATAATTCTTTATAAATTATAATAAACTTATTTTAAAATATGTTATCTGAGGGTTTTGAATTATTGATGAAATATGGGATAAGGATTCCTAAATATTGGGTAAATGAAATACCGTTGCATTCAAATTTTCCATTAGTAATAAAGGCAGATTTAAATCATAAAACAGATTTGGGTGCAGTAAAATTAAATATACAAAATTATAGTGAATTAAAAAAATATTATGAAGAATTTAGGAAAAAATTTAATACGAACATAATCATACAGGAACAAGTGATTGGAGAATTTAATGAGGTAATAATTGGAATAAAATATGATAAAATATTTGGAGATATATGTTTAATAGGGGTTGGTGGAATATATACCGAATTATTAAAAGATTTTATTATATTATCTTTACCTTTTGATATAAATATTTTAGAAAAAAGATTAAGAGATTTAAAATTATATCCAATGCTAAATGGATTTAGAAGTAGACCAAAAGTAAATATTAATTTATTATATGAAAATATAATGAAATTGTATGAATTATATAAAAAAGAAAAATTACTAGAAATTGAGGTTAATCCATTATTAATTAATGAAAAGGAATCTTATGCTGTAGATATAAGATTTGTAAAGCAATAATTTTTTGTATAATTTACTATTTGTTAAAATATATAAAAATGTTAAAAATATTATTTGAAATTATCGAACATTAAAAAAGACATAAACTTTATTTATATAATATTTAAAAATTTTTAAAAAATATCATAACAATGAATAAAGTAAAGAAAATATTGGTTGGATCTAGAGCATTATTTAGCTTAAGAAGATTAATTAGTAACCTATATTCAAGTTTATATCAATATTTAATTTTAAGAAAGCAGAATATTGAATTAAAATTAAGAAATGGAGAAACTATAACTGTATCTAGATTTCTTTATCCTAGAATAATATATTATTATTATCTTGGATATTTAAATGATATAAATAAAAATGGAGTATCCTTCAAAATAGATAATAAAGTATATTTTTTCCCTATAAATGTACTATCTTCTAATAATATTGGTGCAATAATTTTGCTTATAAAATCAAATTGGCAATATAAAAATAATTATTGGGAGAAAAAATGGAATTAAATTTAAGCATGGTCTTTTTTTAATTCAAATAATGATGGTATTAAAATACCCGCAGGTAAATTAAGTGATATTATTGATAAATATAATATAGATGCACAAATATTAAAAATGGACTGTGAAGGATGTGAATATGATATTATTTTAAAAGATTATGATACTATAAAAGAATTTGATGAAATTGGATTTGAATATCATGTTTATAATACTAAAATACCAGTTAGTAAATTATTAGAAAAATTAAATAAAGATTTTGAATGTAAATTTATTAGAGGAGGAATGAATAAAAAATAGGATTAATACATTGTATAAGAAAGAAATAATTTTTATATTTTTTAATTAAAAATATTTCTATGGTAAAACTTGGTATATACGGAACTGTTTATAATTCTGCAGATACTGTTAGAACAACTATTGAAGATCTAAAGAAAAAATTAAAATATGATTTTGTAATTTCTGTTTGTGATAATTTTTCAAAAGATGGAACATTTGAAATATTAAAAGAATATGATTTTATTGATGCATTTCAAAGAAAATCTACAAGAGGATTGGGAAGACAATATGCATTAGAAAATTTAATTAAAAATCATCCAGATGTAGATTATATATTTTATATAGATTTTGATGTTATATTTCCAGATTATTTGAATGAATTAATAAAAGGAATTATAAAAATATATAAAGAAAATGAGATTATTGGTTTTGGTGGATTTGCATCATTAAGTACTTATAAAAAAATATTAACAAAAGTAAGATGGAGAGATATGAATGTTTTTGAAGATTTTATGTACAGTATTGAAATACTTCATAGAGGATTTGACTTATATTTCATAGGACTACCACTATCATTCAATCAAGAGAGACTAAAAAGAGAAAAAAAATATGCAAAAGGATTAAAATATATAGATAGACTATTTAAAATATATTCTAGAGATTATATCTTACATAAATTACTAGCTACCTGGATAAAATTTAATTCAATGAGAGATCCTGATACAATTTTATACAGTTACATAAAGGATATTTTAATACCGCCAGAATTATCACTAGATAAAAATCTATTATTTTTAATTATGCCATATCATTTGAGACATTTAACAAAAATGATAAATAAATTGTCAAAATATTATGATTACGTTTACATATATAAGGTTAGAAGAAAAAGTAAAGGAAGATATAACTTAATAATTTATTACGATTATAAAACTATCGAAAAGCATCTCCTTAATTTTCTAAAATATAATAACAAAGCTTTCGACCCAAACAAAGTAATAAAAATTAATCTAAAATAGCTTTAAATTATCTTTATTTTCTAACACATTTACAAAATTTTCATTAAATTTAATCAATCCATTAATCATATCATACATTTTATTGTATAATTTTACAACCCCCAAATCTTGATTATAATTATCTGGAGAGAAATCTAGATCTTTATCATATTCTTTTGTTGATCTTTCATGTAACATCAATATTCCAGTTAATATTAATATATTTCCAAATATATTTAATGTATCTTTATTTTTTTCCAATTCTTTTTTAATTAAACTTCTGGCCATTCCTGTATTTAATACATTACTCATTTTTCCACCCATTCTACTAAATAAATTCATAGCAAAATTGATTAAGCTCTCAACAACTTCTTCAGACATTTGATATTTATTAACTAATTCATTAATTGAAAATAAATTGTTTAATTCATTTTCATTATACCTAACAATCTTTTTTCTTTCATTTTTATCCTTTAATTTTTTCAAAAATTCATCTACTTCTTTTTTATATTTTTCATAATCTTCCTTAAATTTTTTCTTATTTTCTTCTGATAATAATACTTCATACATTGTAGAATTTTGATTAACTATTTTCTTTAATTTATCAAATATCTTATTTTTATTTACAAAATCCTCAAATGAATTATAATTTTTATCTTTAACATCTTTTAATTTTACCATTTGGAATAATAATACTAAACTTTTTATAGAAGAATATAATGATTGTTCTAAATAATATATTGCCAAATTATAATTTTTCTTATTATATAAATCATATGAATCTGATAAATTTTTCTTAGCATTTTCTATCAATTCCTTTGAATATTCTATATTTTCCTGAGGTACTTTCTTAAATAAATTAAAACCAGTCATTAATTTTGCAAGATCAAATATACCAACCATTATTTTAATATGAAATTAAGATTTAAGAATTTCTAATAATATTTTTGCATCATTTATTATATCATTTATATCTATATATTCATTTGGCATATGTGCACTTTCATTATATGTACTCCATACAATTGCATTCAATCCCTTTTCTCTTAAATATTTTGCATATGTTCCCCCTCCAATACCAACTAATCTTGGTTCATTATTTTTATATTTTTTAATTGCTTCTTTTAATTCATTTAAAAATTCATTATTATTAATATTTTCTAATATTGATGGATAATCTTTATTTACAATTTCAATATCAACTTTACAATTATAATTTCTTTCAAATTCTTTACATATATATTGTATTGTTTGATATACTTCATCTAAATTATAATCTGGTAATATTCTACAATCATAATAAAATATAAATTCTCCAGGTATTGTATTTACATTATCAACATTTTTTTCAACTTTTGTCGGTTCAAATGTACTTTTGGAAGGATTAAATAATTTATTTTCTTTATCATATTTTTCATGTAAAGAATCATATAATTGTAAAATTAACATAGATCCCAATTTTGTTGAATTAATACCTAAATCGGGAGTACTTGCATGTGCTTGTTTTCCAATAACCCTAAATTTTATCCACAATATACCTTTTTCAGCAACTTCAATATCCAACCCATCAGAACTTCCAGCATCAGGTACTAAAATCCAATCATCCTTTTTAAATAAATTTGATTCTTTTTCCAAAATATATTTTAATCCATATTTACTTCCAGTTTCTTCATCTGAAGCTAATATTAATCCATAATTATATTTAGGTAGAATATTATTATCTTTAAAATATTTTGCTAATAATATTCCTAAAACAATTCCATTTCCATTATCTAAAACTCCTCTTCCATATATTTTATTACCTTCAACTGTAACATCAAATGGATCATATTTCCATAGATTTAAACTTCCTTCTGGTACAGTGTCAATATGTGCAATTATCCAAAATGTTTTTTCCCTATTTTTTCCATATTTTATTGCAATAATATTTGGTCTTGATTTTTCCTTTACCCTTTCATCGGGTGCTTCAATTATTTTAATTTCATCAAATAAATCTTTTACAATATTATATAATACTTTTGCCCTTTCCCATTCACCTTCTCCATTATTTTCCGGTCCTACAGATTTAACTGGTATAAATTTCTTATATAAATTTATTACATAATCTCTATATCCTTCTATATTCATAAATAAGAAAATATTCAATATATTTATATGAGTGTTATAAATGGAGAAGATGCAAAAAAATTTGTAAAAGAATATGTAAAAGTGAATCCTGCAGGAATTGATATAAAACCCAAAAAAATATATAAAATACCAGTCAAAAAAATAAAATATATATTAATTAATAAAGATAAGAGAGGATATTTCTTTGATTATAATTTAGATTATGAAGATCTATTAGAAATTACAATTAACGAAAATAAAAGAAGAGAATTATTAGAAAATTCATTTAAAAAGATTCCTGATTCATTTATTGAAATAAAGCCAAAAAATGATTATTGGATATTAAATAAAGGATTATATTATGTAGTATTTCCTGAAGTTGAAATTCCAAATGATATGATTGCAATAGCATTGCCAAGGTCTACATTTAATAGATTAGGAATATTAAAATTTGAAAGTGCATTATTTGATCCAGGATATAAAGGAGAATTTACTCAGACATATTATTTTCCAATTAATGCAAAGATAAATATAAATGAAGCATGGATACAATTAATATTTATTAAATTAGAAAAAGAATCAAAAGAAACATATAAAGGATATTGGTATGGAGAAAAATATTGAAAGATTTAATAATTTACTATATTTTTCTCTGTTTTCCATATATTATAATTCTGTTAATATTATTCTATATTTAATTATTTATTATAACCCATTAATATTATTCAATGTAATATATAATATTATTTTCTTATTAATTACGATTTTCTTATTTTTAATATCAATAATATTATATTTAAATTTCAGAAAGAATTCAAGTATACCTATATTGCTATTAATTTATATCCTAGCAAATTTTCTAATATTATTTAAATATTCCTCTATAGTATATAATATTTTATTTTCAATTATTTCTTTTTCATATTTTCTAATTTATTATTTAATTTACAAAGATTTATACAAAATTTTATCATTTTTCAAAATTTTAAAATTCTATAGAATATTTAATATATTAAATCTCATTTACTTTATAATTAATATATTAAGAATTTTCTTAAGAACTTTTATTATAAACTCTTTTGAATATATAATCTTCCTTTCAATTTATTCAATAATTTTATTTATTATTTTATATAAAAATATTTATATTTTAATAAAAAAGTATTCTATTTACTATGTTTCTTAAATAAATCAAATATTTCCGGTGGTATCACAACTATTTTTTCATTTTGACTATTTCTTAATATTTCTAAAAACCTCAATACTATACCATAATCACTTTCAGATAATATTTCTGCAGCTTTCCTAAAGTTCTCTGCAGCTTGTAATTCACCTTGTGATTCAATTACTTTTGCCTGTGCCAATCCTTGAGCTCTTAATATTTCTGCATCTCTTTGTCTTTCAGCAATTGCTTTTTGAGTTAATGCAGACAATATTTCTTGAGGAACTATTAGATCCTGTATTTTTATTGCAATAATATCAACACCCCATTCTCCAATTTCTTTTTGAATTATATCTTTCAACTCATCTCCAATTTCTTCCTTTTTCTGTAATATATCATTTAAGTTATATTTCCCAAATATATCCCTTAAATTTGTCTGAGCATAATTTAATATTGCCTTATTTAAATCTCTTATATTCATTATAACTTTTCCCGGGTCTACTATTCTATAAAATACCGTACTTCTTACTGTAATATTTACATTATCTGCAGTTAATAATACTTGCTCTGGTAAATCGTAATTTATAATCCTCATATCAACTTTAATTAATTTTTGAAAACCTGGTAAAATATATATTAAACCTCCAGAAAGGACTCCCGAATAATATCCTAATGTAAATATTACTGCCTTTTCATAATTATATATTATTTTTATTCCAGATAATGTATATATTAATAAGAATATCCCAAATATTATTCCTAATATTCCAAACTTCATTAATAAAAATGACACCAATAATAGTATAAAAAATATTGCCCATTGTCTCATATTACTGTATTCTTCCATATTATCAATATTTTAATTTTGCTTAAAAACTTTATTTTGAAATATTGAATTATGAGCAAGGATGATAAAAAATTAAAAGAAATAGAGAATATGTATAAATCAATATTACCATTTCTTACAAAAGAGGCAATTGATAGATTATCAAATATAAAGGTTGTATATCCAGAAAAATTTGTTCAAGTTGTTTTGATTTTATATCAATATATACAATCTGGAAAAGTAAAAACGATAGATGATGAATTATTAAAAAACATATTATCAAAATTATCTGAAAGAAGAGAACCAAAAATAAGATTTATACATTAACTTAATATTTTCTCTGGATGTTCTAATTTATCTGGTAAATATTTATCTGCAACGAATTCTAATGAATTTGCTGCTAATGCATCTTGCTCAACCTTTATTCCATAATCTAACATTTTTCTAAATTGTCTTTGCCAATCTTTAGATTTCTTAAACCAAGGATAATTTGCTATTTCATTTATTCTTTTTATATCTCTTTGATTTAATTTTATTACTGCTCCTTTCTTCCTTAGATCATATTCATCTATATCATCAATTGTCATTCCTATGAATTTTACATCTGGTGTAGCTAATAATTCAGAAAATTGTGATAGATTCATAGATCCTCTCTTAATTACAGAATATATATAGAATCCCCACGGATCCCCATCTGTAAATACATAAACTGGTAAATTTTTTTCTTTTCTTAATCTATGAATTAATCTTCTAACGCCCCTTGGAGGTTGACCTTTACTAGTGATTAATATTGCACCATGTTTTTCTGGGAATCTTTCTTCAATTAACCTATCAAACATCGCCTCTTTCTCAACTACTAAAACAAAATCTGCATTTACATCCCCAATTTCTATATCTTCAATTGTTGATGGAATACTCCAGCCACCTCTTCCCAATTTTGAACAATTCCATTCATCACCTCTTTTTCTATCCTTTAAATATATATCTCCATATATTGCACCCCTTCCTTCAGCCTTTATATGAAATTGTTCTCTTATCGCTTTTATTGCTCTTTCTAAATCTTCAATTACAGCATCGGATTCTTCCTGTTCTTCTATTGTATTTACATTTAATATTGGTATAGTATGTTTTAATTGATAATAAACTTCTCTTAAGCTTGCGGTTTTATCTTTTTCTACCAACTTCTTTGCTAAAGAAGCAACTAATAATGTTTGCATGAATCTTCTTACATGACCCAAATTAAAGAATTCTCTAGATCCAATTTTTTCCTTTAAAGTAATTATATCTCTTTTTTCATCATATTCAATATTTTTTATATTACCCCTTACAGCAAGTTTTATTGAGGGACTTCCAGAAGAAAATTCATTATATATTTCATCAGCTAACTTTTTTATTCTATCTAAAACCTCTTCTTTAGATAATTTTTCTATATATTGGACCATTTTATTTTATTATAAGTTAACTTAATAAGCTCAACTTATTCTTTTTAACATCATTTATTACTTCTATTATCATATCTTCTAATTCTTTTTCACTTAATAAATTAATTTTTACTGTATCTTTTAACATATTTTTAATTAATGTTACTGCCTTATCATCATTTCCTTCTTTTAACAAATTTTTTACTTCTCTAACAGATTTTAATATTTCATATATGTCATTTACTAATTCCTTCTTTATTCTTTCTTTTACCCTTTCTTCTACTTTTTCTTTTTCAATATCTAATATAGAACTTAAAGAATCTATAACTTCTAATCCATATCCATATAAATTTTTATATTTATCACCAATTGTTTCCAAAGCCCTCTTTTTCTTAATATATATTGATAACTCTCTCAAAGCATTTTTAATTCCCAATTCAATTTCTCTTACTATTTCATCATATGGAGCAATTGCTTCCTTTGATTCTGAAGTAAATGGTAACCAAACAGATGCAACATGAACTAATATTGCCATCGGATCTTTTGGAAATTCTCCTTCAACTTCAAATCCATAATGTTTCCAGTTAATTTCCTTTAATGCGTGTGTTATTGCATCTTCTCCAGGTTTATATAATAAAGGTACTCTGTTTGCAAATCTATAATATTGAAATTCATTTATTTCTCCACCATATGCAATTCCAACCTCTACTATGAATGGTATACCTCTATACAATGCTGGTCTCCTTCTTGTTGCAGCCATATATTCTGGTTTAAGTATATTTTCCATACTTTTCAATATTATATCTCTACCAAGAGTTACAATATATTTTGCCGGAATTGCCCTTAATTTTGCATTTTGTAATGCATTGTATAATTTTATAATCTGATCATCATTTAAATTCTTCGGATCTGTATCTGGATCTAATTTTGCTTTCTTTAGTATTTCTATTGCAGTATTTTGTCCTACAGATGAAAAAGTTTTAGTTAAAAAATTTAATAATGTTTTTTCTTTTGTTTCTCTTATTAATCTATCAAAATATCCTAATTCAATACCATAAGGGTGTGGTTTTACTTCTTTTAATTCTGGAATTTCATTTATTATTCTTTTATAAACAAATTTCTCTCCATCTGGATTTTTATAAATTATGTTTGCATGCGGATTTATTAATGCAGTTAATCTAATATATTCATCAACAGATTGTTTACCTTTTATATATTGACCTATTACTTTTGCCTTTACAATTGTCCCACTTTCTTTTTTCATTTCAACTTCTTCTTTTTCTAAGATTATCGGAGTATTTGTTTTTATATCGATCTTTATTTTATATTTTATTCCTTTTTCTTTATTTTTCATTTTTGTAATAATTTCTACAGGCTCTTTTGTTGTAAGTTGTGAATATAAAGTGACTGCTGATGCTCCAATACCCTGTTTTCCCCTTGTTGATATAAACCTATGAAACTTTGAACCAAATAGAAAACTACCAAATATTTCTGGAACGTTCTCATATGGTATACCCGGTCCATTATCTTCTACAGTTACTTTATAGATATCGTTTTCTAATCTATCTATTTCAACCTTTATATCTGGTAATATCTTATATTCTTCACACGCATCTAATGAATTATCAACATATTCTTTTACTGCAATTAGTAGAGCTTTCCTAGGACTATCGAATCCTAGCAGATGTCTATTTCTTTCAAAAAATTCTGCTACAGATATTCTTTTAAACTTTTTATATAATTCAGCTTCCCGAACATTTTGTTTAATTTTTTCTTTCATTTAAAAAATATTTATTTTAATATTTTAAAATGTTATTTAATATATCTTGCAAATTCTTTATCTTTATTCCTCAAATCTTTTATATATTTGTCCAAATAATTGAATACTGTGTTATGTTTCTCCCCCTTTATTATTCTTTTTATCCCTTCATATGCTGATTGTAAAGAAATGTTATCTCCAAGTATGTATATATATTTATCTTTAATAATTATATCAGCATTTGTCCTCTTTCTTAATTCTTCTAATACTTTTCCTTCTTCCCCAATAATTCTTCCCTTTATCCTAATTATATGATTTATTTTCTTTTCAAATACTTGTTTTAAATCAATTTCCAATATATCCCAATCATTATCTAATATATTTAATAATTTTTTAATATCAAAACCAGCTTTTAATCCCTTTATAAATTTATCAAATTTATATAAGAAATAGAAGCCTTCATAATAAACAATTATTTTATTTTTATTTCTAATATATTTTATATTCCTCTCTTTCAATAAATTTTCAAGTTCACTTACTTTTATATCTCCTATATCAAATTCATATGTATACATAAAAGATATATATTATAAAAATTTTTATACAGTTATTTGACTTAAAACATCTAAATTCAATTCTCTATTTATTTTATAAAAAGGCTGTACTTTCAATCCTTCATGTAATGTAATCCTAGATCCTTTATAAAATATACCTACAGGAATTTTTGCATCTTCTCTTAATGTATAATCATATTCTAAAGCCTTTTTTAATGCTTCATCAAAATTTGTTGGATTGTGTCCTACATCTTCTAATTTATACATATGTGTTTCATAATATTTCCTTGTATCATGTTGAACAATACATGGTTGAATTATATCTACAAATGCAAATCCTTTATGTAATATTGCTTCCTTCATTATATATTTTAAGTGATCTACCCACAATGCATATCCTCTAGCAACAAAAGTAGCACCAGATACCAATGCTAATGCAACAGGATTTAATGGTTTTTCAAATACTTTCATTCCTAAAGATTTTGAATAAAATCCTTCTTCAGTTGTAAATGTGTGCTGAGCAGTTGTTAATGCAAATACTTGATTATTATGAACAAATAACTTTACATCCGCATTTTCTTTACATGAAGAAACAAAATGATCTATTCCTTCATTATATGTATCTCCATCTCCCTGAAATACTAAAACAGTTAATTCTGGATTTCCCATCTTTATTCCAACCCCCAATGGTAATGCTCTTCCATGTAATCCGCTAAATGAACTTAAATTTAAATAATTATGTATCTTTGCTGCACAACCAATTCCCGATGTAAATACAATCTTCCTTCTATCAATTTTTCCTTCAGATTCCAATTCTTTTAAAGTAGAAATTATTGCTGTATATATACCAAAGTTTGTACATCCAGGACACCATGTAATTTGATAACCAGTCCTTAAATCTTCCATGATATAGATAATATATACCTAAAAATAAAAGGTTAAAGATTAACTAAAAAGTGGAAATTATTTTGTAATTCTTATAATTAATCCGTTGGAATATTTAATCCTATCCCAAATTAAATATCTATATCTTAATTCTGCTCTTGGCAATTCTATATTTTTATATTCTTTTATATCTTTTGCTTCTAATGTATAAGAAATAACTATTTCTTCATTTCTTCTTATATTATCAAATTTCCAATTCAAACTATAGTTATTATCCACCTTATAAACTGAAGATGGTTCTACAATTTTATATTCTTTTACTTTTAATGGTTCGTTTACTCTATCTACCAATTTAATTTGATTTAATGGAAATATACTTTTATTTTTTATATTTATTGTTATATCTATTGTTTCTTTATCTAAATCAATCTTCAATATTTCTTTTGATATTTCTACATTATCTCTTAAGAATACATAAAATATTATAAATAATATTATCAATATTGTAGCTATAATTTCAGCCAATAATAGATAATTGAAGTTCTCATATATTGTATAAGATTGACCAGGTAATAAAAATACATTATATATAGCATATTTAGATCCATTTATATTACCAGTATAATATTGATTTGGATAAAATGTAGAAAATATTCCATAATAACTTTGCAAATAGTATGTATAATTAATTGGATAGTTATATGGATTTGTTATATTTATTATATATTCTAATCCATTTTTAGTTATTTCTATTACTGGAGTTGTATTTAATTGAAAGACTGTGAAATTTAGATAATATGCATTATTATTTGAATATATTATCAATTGATGATTCCCTATAGAAACATTATCTGATATAAATATTGGAATCTGATATATATTTACTCCAGGACTTAATGTCTCATTATAAAAAGCTGAAAAATTAAAATCAGAAGATATATTAATTGATAAATTCTGACTAAAATTGTTTGGATTATTTATTATTCCTATCAAATATATAAAGCTATTTTGAGCTACTGTTGAACTGGATAATTCGAAATTTATTGATAAAGGTAAAACAATGGTTGAATTTGTTACAATTGGTTGATTATAATATAATACTGGAGTAAATTGAACTATATCTGAATAATATTCTGAGGTAACATTTAGATTATGCAAATATACAACTATTTCTGGTATTTGATTAATAAAACCCAAGGGTCTCATATATATTTTTATGTTATCTAACTGACCTGGATATAAATATCCAGAAACCATTGTATTATTTTCTCCTATGATAAAGAACCATTGAGAAGATAATGGAGAAATATCATAATAATATATATAACTTGTTGGATTGTATATATCTATTTCATATACAGCATAACTATTTGGATTGGATATATTAATTTGATTATTTATTACTACTGGATATCCAACTATTGGCTGCTGTGAATATATTTCTAGCATAATTGGTATTATCAACATACCTATCAAAAGCTTCTTCCAATCCATGTATAATATTTTCTAATTCAAATATATAAATTATTATATTTAACCATATATCAAACCTATTAGACTAATTATTATTGCTATACTACCAAGTATATAATCTATATAATATACTTTTTTACTTTTTGCTAATTTCATTAAAATACCAATAGTTAAATATCCAACTATAAAAGAAACAATTATAGCAGTTAAAATTCCATAATATCCTATATTGGATGCTACATACATGATATTAGATTTAGAGGCTAATATAGTTAAGAAAAATGCCCCAAGGGCCGCTGGTATATATAAAATATATGAAAGCGAAAAAGCAAATTTTGGATCATATTCCATTAATAACATAGTAGATACAGTAATTCCAGATCTACTAACACCGGGTAGAGCTGCAAGACCTTGTGCAATTCCAATAATAATTATATCTCTTAAATTTAGATCTTTTTTATCCTTTATTTTTATCTTATTCCTTGTATAATATATATAGATTCCATCTAGAATGAGTATTAATCCTAAAATTATCATTGGTATGGATGTATTATAAGCATTTTCCAATAATTTATCAGAAATAATATATAAAGGGGTTCCAACCAAGCCTGTAAAAATTATTGCAATAATTATATAATATAACATTTTTTTATCCTTTAATATTTGATATATATCTCTCCTAAAGTATAATAAGGCAGATAATACTGTTCCAAGTTCCATAAATAATCCGAATGTATACCCAATTGAAGGATTAATATTAAGTAAATAATTTGAAGCTATTAGAATTTGTGTTTTACTACTTATTGGCAACCATTCACTAATACCTTGTATTATTCCCAATATTATTGGATATAAATCCATTCTTCATAACTTATTAAAATATCTTTAAAAACTTTATTAAAAAAACTAATTTATGATTAGAAATTATATATTATCATTAATTTTGTATATAGAATCTTCTATAGCTTTATACTTTTCTTATATATATTTTCTTGATTTAATAAATAGTTTATTATACTCAACAATAAATTATGGTCTTTTATTTTTCTTATCAATTAGTTTATTATCTTTTTTAATAACATTCTATTTAGGAACATATTTCTCAATAGAAATAGAAAATAAAGCTTTCTATTTAATTATTGGAATAATATATTATGTTGTTGGTCTCTTATTTTTTAATAATTTTATAAACATATATATAACAATTTCATTATTCTTTATAATTAAAATAATAGAAATTGAATATTCTTTTTTTGCAATGATAATCTATTTTTTATCAATTTTATTCATTGTTCTTAAAAATCCAATATTTATTAATATAGTAAATCAATTTATGCATAATAAGCTAGAGAGTCTATATATTTCAAATATAAATGATCTGTATCAAATGTATGAATATCAATTATTAAATACATATATTGGTGGCTATGAAATGGCAATAAATATTTTAGAAAATGAAGGTGATACAAATGGAGCATATATATTATATAATAATTTAACATATGTAAATCAAACATTTTTGAATAGCTTAAATTCAACAATAAATGAATATCTAAATCAATATAATCAAACTATTAATTATAAATTAGAGAATATTATAAACAATTTTTCATTTGAAATAAATATATCAATTGCCCTATTCTTTATTACTCTATTTGGAATATTTTTAGAAATAAATAAAAGAGTAGAAGGTTTATAAACATTTCTATAATATAAAATATTTTTATGAAATTTTGTCCAAAATGTGGGAGCTTAATGAAAAAAGAAAATAACTATTTAGTATGTCCAAATTGTGGATATAAAGAGAAAATAAAAGATGCCAATTCTTTATTACTTACCGAAAATATAAATAAATCTTCAGAAATTACAATTATGGAAGAAGATTATAAATTATATCCAGTTGATAATGAAGTTGTATGCCCCAGATGCGGAAATAAGGGAGCATATTTCTGGTCTATTCAAACAAGAGCTGGAGATGAAGGTGAAACAAAATTTTATAGATGTGTAAAATGCGGATATACGTGGAGAGTATATGATTGAAAAAATAAAGAAACTTATATTAAGAACATTTTTTGGAGATGATTATTTGAGTGATATTTTATTTCTAATATTTATATTTATTGTATATTTTATTATTCAAATTGTATATCCACCATTATTTTCAGTAATAGTATCCCCAAGCATGGAGCATTATTATTTTAATTTCCAAAAATATGAACAATATAATATTACACAACAAGAATTTTCCCACTTTCCATATCCAAATGGGTTGTATGTTGGAGATATAATAATAATTTTACCAATTAATACACAATATTTAAAAACTGGCGATGTAATCTTGTATGAAGGAATATCATTGTATAAAAATGAAGATATTTTTCATAGGATAGTTGGTTATAATGATAGTAACTTTATAATTATGGGTGACAATAATCCGGGACCAATAATATTTGAAGGGGAAAATAATATGGATCCAAATAGAATTATTGGGGTTGGGATATTAAGAATACCTTTACTTGGATATATTAAGCTTTTGATTTAATTTTCTATATATTTCCTTTATCTCATAATATGAATCTTTCTTTGACAAATTTCTATTTAATATTCCAAATTTTGCATTATATCCAAAATCCCACTCATAATTATCCATCAAAGACCATATAAAGTATCCTTTTATGTTATACCTTTTTCTATTTTTTACAAAATAATGTAAATATCTTTTAATAATTCTAACTCTTAAAAATTCATCTTCAGTATTTACTCCATTCTCTGTTATAAATATCGGTTTATCCAAATTCTTTAAGATATCATCTAATATAGATACACTGAAAGATGGTCTTCTCCCACCTATATCCTTTATATCTTTATATATACCATAATAGTTTATTCCATAGAAATCTATTTCCTTTGGAAACAATAAATGAATATTTGAACTTATTATATCCTTTAATAAAAAGTTAAATGGTAATTTTAATAATGATAAATTTTCCGTATATATTAAATAAACATTAAATTCTTTTGTTATCTTATATAATTCTTTATTTGCATAAAATATATTATCTAATATTGCTATTGCATTCTTTAAATCTTCTATTGAATTTACTTTTTTAAATGGAGGCCATTTTCCAAATATATAAGAAGATAATATGTATATCCATGGTTCATTAAATGATATAAAATACTTAACCCCCAATTTTGAAAATGTATCAATTATAAAGTATGAATAATCAATAAAATATTCTATATTTTCTTTATTTTCCCATCCTCCCAAATTATAAAACCATAAAGGATTGACATAATGCCATAAGGTTATAAATGGTTCTATATTATTTTTTATCAATTTATCAGTAAATTCTACATATCTTTTAGTACTATAATAATCTATCTTATTTTTACTCTGATATATTCTAGCCCAATCTATTGAAAATCTAAAAGCATTTGCATTTAGATCAATTAATATTGGGATTATATCTAAATATTTTTCCCATAAATTACATGCATTATCTATTTCCGGTAACTTTCCCTTTTTAATAAAATAATACCAATCCTGATTATTATAATTTCCCTCTGTTTGAAATGATGATATTGAGAATCCTAAATAGAACTTATCCATATATTTTTAATAATTTACTTATACCATTATAAATTACTCTCTCATTATATCCGCCTTCTAGTATATATATAACCTTATTGAACCTTTTTAAATAATTAAAAATATATTCATATGACTTTAATGTAATATTAAATACAGATAAAGGATCTTTTTTATGCATATCAAATCCCAAAGATACTAATACAATTTCTGGATTTATTTCTTCAATTAGTGGAAATATTTTATCCTTTAATAAGTTAATATAATAATTATCATCTATATTAAAATCTAATGGAAAATTAAAATAATTATTTCCAGATTCTAAACCAGTATTTGGATATATATTTTTTGCATGAGTAGATATATAATAAATATTTTTCTTATTTTCAATTATATCCTGAGTTCCATTTCCATGATGTAAATCTATATCAAAAATTAATACATTTTTATATATTTTTCTCGCATACATTCCACCAATTGCAATATTATTAAATATACAAAATCCTAAAGTTTTATCATTATTTAATGGGTTTCTTGGGACATGATGACCCGGAGGTCTTGTAGGTATAAAAATATATTTCTCATTTACTTCTATACTCTTTAATACACCCTCAATGGATTTAAGGATAGAATAAAAAGACAGGGGAGATATATATGTATCAGAATCTAAATAAATAATTTTATTATTTTTATAAGAATTTTTCCAAATTCTTTTTATCATTCTAATATATTTCCAACCATGTGCATAATTTATATATCTATATATATCTTTCCTTATTTTCCCTATTTTCTTATAATTATTTTTTATCAATTTTTTTATTACTAACAATCTTCTATTATTTTCTATATGATTTGGATCATTATGATATAATAAATATTTTGAATATAATATCAACATAACATTATAATAATTTCTTATAATAAAAATATTTATGTATAATTGCATATTGATTGGTATTGATGAAATATGGACAAAATCTGAAAAAATAAAGAAAAAAATGATAAATATATTAATAAATGATATTAAAAATAGAATAAATTTTGATAAAATAGAAAATAGAAGAGGTAGAATAATAATATGGAATTATAAAGATGAGTGGATAAATATATTAAAAAATATTCCAGGAATAAAAAATATATATCCTGCTATTTATTTTGAAACATCTATAGAAAATATAAAAAAATATTCTTTAGAATTTTTTAATAATTTTATTGAGAATACTAGTAGATTTAAAGTATCTACAAAAAGAATTGATAAAAACTTTCCTTATAAATCTTTAGAAGTTAATAAAATTGTTGGAGAAGAAATTTTAAATAAATATAAATTAAAAGTTGATTTAAAAAATCCTGAAAAAATATTATATATTGAAATTCATAAAGATTATACATTTATTTATGATAAAATAATTAGTGGACCTGGTGGATTACCTGAGGGATCTGAAGGTAGGGGAATTTTATTATTTTCTGGTGGATCTGATTCATCAGTAGCTTCATATATTATTTCAAAGAGAGGATTGAAAATTAATTTTTTATTTATTAATATTGCTGGGGATATTTATTTACAATATGTATATAATGTATATAATAAATTGAAAGAATATTTTCCAAATTCAAAATTATATGTTTATGATTTAGATATAGGATATTTATTTAATGTAAGAGAGGGATATAGACAAATATTATTTAAAGTAATAATGTATAAAATTGCAGAAAAGTTTGCAAAGAAAAATAATTATGATTGTATAATTACTGGAGAATCTTTGGGACAGGTTTCTTCACAGACAATTGACTCACTAAAAGTATTAGATAGCATTGTAGATATTTTAATATTAAGACCATTAATTGGATTCAATAAAAGTGAAATATTGGATTTATCAAAGAAAATTGGTATATATGATATAAGAGCGCCAGAAATATGTAAAATTGAAAATCATCCAGTAACAAAACCAAAAATTGATATAGTAATTTCTGAACTAAATAAATTAAATATAGATTTTGATAAAGAGATTGAAAAAATTAGAGAAGTTAATAGTATAAATATTGAAGAATTTAATTTAAAAATTCCTGATAAAAAAGATATAATAATTGTTAAATCTGAAGAATTTTCTAAATATAATTTTGAAAAAGGTAAGAAATATTTATTAATATGTAAGAAAGGGATATTATCTAAATATTTCGCTAAGAGATTAAGAAATATGGGGATAGAAGCATATTATATGGATGAAAAAACTGCAAAAATATTGAAGTATATATAACTCTGTTAACTATATATACCTTTCCCTTAATATATGATATTTATGAGTATAAATGAATATATTAAAA